>Ga0080004_1186242_pt1 | contig 84436 bp, 71 predicted proteins | sample WasSprMetagenome_FD_69207 | JGI IMG/M metagenome (GOLD analysis project Ga0080004, IMG submission 69207) | Sulfidic aquatic microbial communities from Washburn Spring, Yellowstone National Park, USA - WS (SPADES assembly) (version 2) | ecosystem: Environmental > Aquatic > Thermal springs > Hot...
TATTCCTTGATGACTTTCTCCATGGCCCTTTCTTTGGCCTTTTCCAGTCTGTTTTCTTCCATCTTGCCACTCCTCCTTTCAACCTATATATATTACCAGACACAAAATTATCCTAACTTCCGCCTTAAGCGAGCAACCATTATTTCAGACACCCCTTCCTTTGCGTTGTGGTGGGTTTAGTTATACGGAGCGGGGCCAAGGAAACATTATTTTATGGGCTGATTTAGTTAAAGGTGAGCTTGGGGGATTGGGTGAGGGTGAGGTGGAGTTAGTTTTTCTTGTTTTTGATGGTGAGGGAAACATAGTGAAGATGGGTCGCTGGGCTGGGGCTTTAGCCAGGCTTCCTGAGGCGGCGATTTATTTTTCTTCACCTTTATCTGTTCCGGCTGGTGATTATCGGTGTCGGGTTGTTTTGAGGAGCCTGGAGACGGGGCGAGGGGCGGTGGGGTCAGTGGAGATGAAAATTGGTGAGGTGAAGGAGGGCGGGATAAGTCTGGGTCAACCCTTTTTGCTTATGAGAAGTGAGGGGCAAAGATATGAGAATTTTCCTTCTTTTCTTTTTCCCCTTGATTTGGGGGGATTTGTGCCGCTGACAGAGGTGAAGCGAGGGGAGAGGGAGTTATACGCTCTTGTTATGTGCAGTTATTCTGGAGTGAAAGAGCCGGAATTAAGGCTTTACGGGGAGCTTCTTTTCCTGGAGGACGAAAAGAGAAGAAGCCTTCCTTTAAGATTCAGTCTTCTTCAGAAGGCGAGAACAGAGGCAAGGGAGATTTATCTGGTTAAGGTGGAGACAGAGCCTCTTGAACCCGGTCTTTATTCTCTTTATTTTCAGGGTGAAGAAGTAAAATCTGGCTCTCGTTCTTTGAGCCAGGCTGTCTTTCGAGTGATTAATTAGAACCCAATGGTAATCAACAATAAATTCAAGAATTTATATTGGAACGATGTGGGGTGCTGTCGCCAAAAATAGTTCACAAGGAAGAAAGCCCTGTGTCAATCACCTCCTTTTTTATCTAATATCGTCCCTACTTATATCTTCGTTTCTTTAGATGCATATATGCGCTGTTCTTTTCAAGTTAAATCTCTGGGAGACGGAAGATGTGCTGAAGTTGCGGAGAGATGATTTGCTCAGAGATATCAGCTTAAGGCTGCATCTGAATTTACACAAGATGCTTAACACCACCTTAATGCCATGTTTTAAAAGCAAGATTATTTTTTTATAAATTTTAATTCATATTTCCTGACATGAGGGAAAGGGTCTTTGCAGTCTAAATAGATATTTCCCTGATTGTCGGCAGTAATTATCCTGATCCAGTCAAGTCCGATTGAATCTGCGGTCAAACTCTTTAGCCAATTACCTTCCTTATCAAAAAAATCAAAATAAAAAATGCCTTTTTTAGCTCCTCGGTCTATGTGTCTGATAACATTGACGATTGTACCATCAGGCAAGCAGAATAAAGCTGTCGGAGCCGTTTCAGCTTTGAATATCCCATATGGATCCCGATAAGGCGCTTTATAAAATGTAGCTTTTCTCGAAAAACGCGCTAAAAGTTCTCCCTCTAAAGAAAATTTTTTTATCTCATATGGATAAGTATGGCTATAGTATAAATTTCCATCCATATCCATGCATAGTTCGCCGGCCTCGCCTGCCTGAGCTGAAAGATAGGTCCATTCATTACTTTCGCAAAATTTTCGCTCAAGTTTCTCATTTACGACATTATATCTATAGATTAGGAAGTTTTCTTCATGAAAGAAGAAAATTAAAAAGAGGTAATCATTTTTGACTGACAGATTTGCTGGCATTGATTCAGTTCTGATGGTTTTTATTACTTTGCCTTGTGGGTCGAAAACAGTGATTCTGAAGAGGTTAGTGTCAGCCACGTATAAATTCATTTTATCATCTAAGGCTATAGATTTAGGCCGTAGGAATTGGCCAGGACCCTCTCCTTTTCCGTTCCCATATGAGGTAATAAAAAGGCCTTTGGGGCTAAATTTTTGAATTCGATAATTAGCGCTATCAAGAACATAAATGAAGCCTTCTTTATCTACTTCAATATCAGAGATTATTCCAAAAATATAATTTTCCTCGTCTAATTTATCTGAGCCAATGCGAAGAACCTCCTGGAAGGAAACAGACAAACTTTTCGACCAGACCTCATGGTTGGATTTTTTGAGAGGAACGGTTTCAAGGCTAAAACTTATCTGAATAAAGAAAAAGAGGCATATTAAGAATATAGGTACCAATCTGCTTATCTTAGGCATTAATCTTCTTCTTCGTATTTCTTTATCCTTACCTTATTAAATTTAGGGGCGCTGTCCTCTCGACGTTTAATTTTTAGTATATTTGTTTTTTACAGAGTATGCAATAACCGTTTGGCGCCCACTCGTCACAGTAGTTGCTATAACAATCAACAGCCACAGGTTTCCACCCTGAGGGGCATGTGTCATTAGGTGGGCATCCTCCTTCTGAGAATACTGGTGGCGGAGATGTCATCTTTATAGCCATAAAAATTAGAGGAACAAGAAAAAGCATTAGCAAGAGCCTTTGCGTTCTGTGCTTTTTTCTTTTCATTGTTATCACCTCTTTTAAAAGTCAGTCTTTACCCTATAAAATTAGAAGACAACGCCCCAAGTTTCTGATTTAAGGCCATTTTCGTTTGTAAAATTTATTTTCATTTATATACAGAGACAATCTGCTCATAAATTCACCGTATTTTGATATTTCTGCTGTTGGCCTTTGGATATCAATTATTTTGTTGTTATGGTCGATTAAAATTCGCCACGGAGAAAAATTTAATCCAAGATGCTTTCTAATCTTATCTTTATTATCAATTAAAATTAAGAAGGAAATATCTTTCTTTTTGATGAATGACATTATTTCCTTCTTAGAGGAATTGTAAGCAATTCCGATTAGGAAAATTTCTTCAGAAGAAAAAATGTTTTGAATTTTTTTCAAAGAATTAATTCTTGCCAACACCGAGGACAATCTTGCGGATTAAATAAAATTATAATTTTAAGTTGAGAGTTGATATCTCGTATAAACCAGGTCTGGCCTGATAAATCTTTTAAAGATATATCACTTATATCTTGTCCTATGAGCTTTTTATCTACATCTTTATCTGCATCTATGAAAATCGAATAATTTTTTGAATGAGAATGTTCCAATTTTCGTTTTATCAATATCGACGTAATGGTACCCGATATCAGAAAAATTATAAGAAAGATTCGTCCTAACTTTAACAAAGGTGGTATTTTTTAAAGCTATGAATTTTATAGCAAAATCCGTGCCAACTAATGGTTTTTATTAAAATTGTTGAAAAGCAATAATTTACAAAATGGGCGGCGACTCAAGCGAGGAGGGTCTTTTTCCTATTTTGGGATCCAAAATACTCTATATAAATAAAATAAATTCTGAAATTTGTTTAACTCAAAAGGAAAATGTCAGGGGCAAAAATGGGGGATAGAGTCGCCAAAATAGGAGGATATAAATTAAAATTTCAGCTTATGAAGATGAAGGAATTTCATCAGCTTTTTATAATCTTTTTCACCCCCATTAAGATTAAATAAAGTTAAAAGCTTCTTATAGGAGCCGGCGGTTTGCTGTAATCCGAGGCGAATGACCTCTTTAGCCTCGCTTCTTTTCAGGTCTCTTTTAATAAAAGGCCGGTAGACCACATCCCAGAAGCTTTTGCCTTTAACCGTAATCTCCCGAAATAATCTGCTGGCCACCTCTTCTTCTTCTTCTAACCTTAGCCTGATATCTTCAGGTCTTATTTCTTCTTTTTCAGAGAGGATAAAAGCCCGGTTGAGGATATTCTCTAGCTCCCGGATATTTCCGGGAAAATCATAATTAAGCAGTTTAGCCAGGGCTTCTTGATTAATTTTCTCAGAGTTTGCATATTTTTTGCCAGGTTTTCCTTATTTTCTCTGTTATCTTTTTTTGGCTTTAACAATTAGGTCAACCAGCTTGAGGTACTGGTCGCGGGAGACTGTTTCTTTCGTTTTCTGATTGTTAACCTTATGAGCAATCACCAGATCGAGCTCCGGAATAACGGTTATGAACTGACCGAGGGCGCCGATGGCTGTATAAGCTCCTTTATAAGGCCCTCTGGCCCCAGGGCCGTCAAAAACCCACCAGAGATAGCCATAGCCGAGCGGACCTTTGCGCAGGAATTCAGGATTCATTTCATGAACATGGGTTATAGCCCTGGTAGATTTCTTCACCCAGTCTCTCGGGATAAGCTGCTGGCCCTTCCAGTTTCCCTCCCTGAGCATTAAATAGCCAAGCCGGGCCATATCCCGGGTAGATAGCCACATGTGATAGGCAGGATGGATGGACTTGCTCAGGTCGCCTGATTTTCGCTGCATCTCTCGCTTGAAATCTTCCATTTCCAGGGGTATGGCCAGGTCCTTTTCCAGGGCGTCATAAATATTGAGGCCTGTTTCCTGCTCAAAAATAGTGCCGAGGGCATTAAAATCCCAGTTGCTATAAAGAAAATATCTCCCTGGCTTTTTTGAGCCGCGGGGCGGTGCGTAAGCTAAATGGTCGCCGCTATTAGAAGCAGGATGATAGACACCGGACCGGGCCGAAAGGAGGTGTTCGATGGTGGCTTCAAGTTCCTGGGGAAGCAGGCCGCCGTGATCAGTTAGGTTCAATTCAGCTAGGGTTTTATTGAGGCGAATCTGGCCGCTGGCGACATATTTGCCAAAGAGCATGGAGAGAACGCTCTTGCGTACTGAAGCTAAATAGCTCAACTCTGAAGTTTCGCCGTAATCAAAGAGGATTCGGCCCTTATGGACAACAACCAGAGAGGTCGTGGCCAGGGTTCTGACATAATCTAAAGCCTGCTGTATCCCCTGAGAAGAAAAGCCAGCAGCCTCAGGTGAGGAGTAGCGGTCCCAGGTTTTTCCGGGATAAACGAACTGTCTGGCTTCTGGAGCAAAAGAGGTGGGCTGATTCTGGCAGGCTGATAAAAGTAAAAACAGAGCCAGGGCGAAAGAAAGTCCAGAAAGCCAGCCGTCCTGGCGGCCTTTCAACCTCGACTTGGCCCCGAAGAAAAAGAAGTTTTTCTTTGGCCGCGAAGAAGAGAAAAATTTAATTAAACTGTTCATGCTCTTTCCTCCCCATAATTAATCCCGGACGATTGAAGCCAGACGGACGAAAAAGAGCTTCCTTACCACAAACATTTTCCGGGCCTCTTGTTAACAATTAAAAACCAGCCTGAATTTAAATAACAACTTAAGGAGAACGTGTCAGCATTTATTTCATTATTTGTTTGAAAAATCTTTGTGTCACTGTTTATTTCTATCACCCTTTATGGGCAAAGATAGTTGTATCACGTTCTAAAAAAAAATGTATGTGTCACCAATTATTTGGCGTCGGCCCAGGTGCGGCCCCAGCCCAGATGGACCTTAAGGGGAACACGCAGGGGATAAACCTTTTCCATTTTTTCCCTGACTAATGCCTCCACCTCTTCTCTTTCTTTCTCCGGTACTTCAAAGACAAGTTCATCATGGACCTGAAGAATCATCTTGGTCTGGAGATGGCGATTTTTCAGTTCCCGAAAAATGTCAATCATGGCCTTTTTCATAATATCAGCTGCTGACCCCTGAATCGGCGCATTGAGAGCAATCCGGCGACCAGCCTGCTGGGTGACCCTGTCTTTCTGTTTAAGTTCAGGTACCTGCCGGATGCGACCGAAGATGGTCGTCGTATAACCCCGCTCAGCGGCTTCCGCCACGGTTTTTTCCAGAAATTCAGCCACTCTGGGGTGCTGGCTGAAATAACGGTCAATGAAGGACTGAGCTTCACCCGTAGATGTTCCCAGTTCCTTGGCCAGGGAAAAGGCTGAGGTACCATAGATAATACTGAAATTGATGATTTTAGCCCTTCGCCTCATTTCCTCAGGAAAAAGCGTGGAGGCTTCGCCAAAGACCCGCCGGGCCGTTTCCGCATGAACATCGCGGTCGGCCAGGAAAGTTTCCATGAGAGCCGGGTCCTCGGAAAGATGGGCTAAAAGGCGCAATTCAATCTGAGAATAATCAGCCGCCAGCAACCAGTTCCCTTCTTCAGGTATAAAGGCCTGGCGGAAGCGCTGTCCCATTTCACCCCGGGCTGGGATATTCTGCAGGTTAGGCTCCGAGCTGGACAGTCTCCCTGTTGCTGTAACTGTTTGATTGTAAGAAGTATGAATCCGGCCGGTTTCTGGATGGATTAAATCCGGCAGCGTATCAGCATAAGTTGATTTGAGTTTGGCCAGCAGCCTGTATTCAAGGGCATACTGAGCCAGGGGATGAAGCGGCGCCAGTTCCTGAAGAACGTCAATCGAGGTGGAGAAACGTTTGGTAATCCTGGTTTTCTTTCCTGGCGTCAGCTGAATCTTGCGAAAGAGAATATCGGCCAGCTGCTGGGGCGAGTTGATGTTAAATTCTACACCGCTCGCTTCATATATCTTTTTTTCAAGCCGCCTTAGCTCCTGCTCGAGTTCCCGGGAAAGTCGCTTCAAAGCTTCCCGGTCAACTTTTACCCCCCAGATTTCCATTTCAGCCAGAACTTCAATCAGCGGTTGTTCTATTTCCCGGTAAAGCCGGGCCAGGCCAGCCTGCTCGACCCTGGGCCAGAGAATCTGACTCAGGCGTAAAGCCAGATCTGCATCCTGACAGGAGTAGGGTGTGACCTTTTCTATGGGCACCGCATTCAGGGTTCGGGCCGCTTTGCCCTTACCAGCCACTTCTTCATAGGGAATGGTTGTTTCCTGCAGATAATGGAGGGCTATTTTATCCAGACTATGTTTTCCCCAGTTGGGCTCAAGAAGGTAGGAGAGAATCATGGTGTCCAGGTCAATTCCTTCGAGCTTGATCCCCTCTCTTTTCAGTACAATAAAATCATACTTTATGTTCTGGCCGATTTTCCTTATCTCAGGGTTCATGAAAATGGGCTGGAGAAGACTCAGGGCCTCTTCTTTGGGAATCTGAGGGGGTGCGCCAATATAATCATGGCCAAGAGGAAGGTAAAAGGCCTTTCCCGGCTCGATGGCCAGCGAAAGGCCGACCAGGCGAGCTCTGAGGGGGGAAGGATTGTCAGTTTCCGTATCCAGCGAAACCAGCCCCGCTCTTTCGATTTGCTGGATAATTTCTTTCAGCTGGTTGATATTAAAGATTGCCTGATAATCCTTAGAAACCTCCTGTTTTTTGACAAAATCCTGAAGCAAACTGGTGAACTCAAGCTCCTGAAAAAGGCGGATGACCTCAGAGCTGTCAGGTTCAGACACAGCGAAGGCCTCAAGGTTAAACTCAAGGGGTAAATTTCTTTCTACTACTACCAGCTGCCGGCTCAGCTTGATATTTTCCAGATTCTGGCGCAGGGCCTCCCTGATCCTGGGTGAGGCCACTTTCTCGAGGTTAGCCAGAAGATTATCCAGGGAGCCAAACTGTTGAATCAAGGCCTTGGAGGTTTTTTCTCCAATACCGGGAACACCGGGAATGTTGTCGACAGGGTCGCCCCAGAGAGAAAGGACATCAACCACCTGTTCCGGCTCAACGCCGAAAAATTCCTTGACCTTTTCCCGGTCCAGGTAAATTTCTCTGGCCGGATTATAGATAATGATATTTTTATCCACCAGCTGGAAAAGGTCCTTATCGGTGGTGACAATGATGGTCTGAATTCCCCTTTCCGAGGCCAGCCTGGCCAGGCTGGCCAGAACATCATCAGCTTCGTAATTTTCAAATTCAAAAAGGGGGATGCGCAGGGCCTGAATGACTTTTTTTAAAACAGGCACCTGAATCTGAAGCTCATCGGGCATGGGTTTGCGCTGGGCTTTATAGGCCTCAAAGGCCTTGTGACGGAGAGTTGGTTTTCCAGTATCAAAAACAATGCCCAGATGGGTCGGCTTTTCCTGCTCCTGGATTTTGCGCAGAGTGTTAAGAAAGCCATAAATGGCGTTAGTCGGAAAGCCCTGAGAGGTGGAAAGTCGCTGAATAGCATAGAAAGAGCGATAGAGAATGGAATTGCCGTCAATGAGGAAAAGCTTTTTTGTCTCCACCTGATTATCCCTGCTTTTCCCCGGGGGTGAGCAAATGGTCAAATTTACCGGAGTGAATATCGGCGATGATGGTCTTATGCAATTCTTGCAGAAGGGACTGGGCTTTTAGAGCCAAATTGGGCTGATTGAGATAGGCGGCATAGGAAACCCGGCGGGAATGTATCAGCCGGCCAGATTTATAGAGAAGAGCCTGAATGACTGGTTCTCTCGGACCGAGATCCTGTATCTGGAGGTGAATTCGCAGGCCCTTATATTGAATTTCTTCGTTTATACCCCTCATGGGCCGTCCCTCGGTGCAGGTTCAACCCTGATTTTTTTATCCTTGCCTTTAAATTATACAGTCTTATTAATTAAGGTCAACCTATTTTAGGCTCTTTCGTAAAAAAGCTTGTTAATTTATCAGGCCTTTATCAACGGTATTCTTTTTATAACATTTTAAGCGAGATTAAAATCAATTCTGAAATGGAAATAAGGTTTTTTCTCTTTTTCCATCTCTTAAAAAGTCGTCCAAATTAAATTATTTAAAACCCCACTCCTGCCCTTAGATAAGAGCCGATCAAGGCTTAAATAATATTAAATTATTCGAGACATAAAATTCCTGAAGTCAATGCAGTTTCGAAGGGGAGCCCCTATTTCAGGCGCATTCGTTAAAATTTTAATGGTTTTCGCGGCCTGAATCTCCCTTTTTTAAACGGTTTGATTCTGAAAAGACAGGATTTAAAAAATCCCGGGTCCTGAAAATGAAAGCCGCCAGGATACCAGCCTCGGAAATATTGAGACTGGAGTGAAGAAGGGTTAATCAGGCCTGTATCAGGTTCCCTTATTTCAGCCTCTTAAGATTGTTACTGGGTTAAGAGGCGATTACCCTGATTATGATTAAAAGCGATAGAATTAGCAAAATAAAGCCAGAAGCCAGGGGGAGAGAAGAGCCCTTCACTTCCCTGCGAGGGGTCTTTTTTAGCTTGAAGCCGGAAATTCTTTTTGATAGAAACAGGCCGGAATACCTCGCTCCCCTGAGGGAGAGGGATTTCGTTGACAAAGAGGGGGCAGGTGGTATAATAGGAAATTCATTGAGAAATAAACAGTCTTTGAGGTCCATTAATGCTTATTGAAGTTGACAAGATTCCTCAGGAAGGGCTCCACATTGTCCGTGATTTCGAGTTCATGAGTGTTGATCTGGTGGAAGAAGAGGCTGTCTTCCTGGAGCCAGCCCATGTCGAAGTGGATGTCAACCGCCTGGGTGATGAAGTCTGGATCCGGGGACAAATGAAGGTGCGCTTGAGTGTCGTCTGCAGCCGTTGCCTTCAGCCCTTTGATTTCCCCCTCGATCTTACCTTTGATCTGATTTATCTGCCTGAGGAGCTGGATGAAATCAAGGAAGAACTGGAAGAAGAGGATATTAACCGGCTTTTCTATTACCATCGCCAGATTAATCTCCGGGATGTTATTCTGGAACAGATTAACCTTGCTTTTCCCCTGAAACCACTTTGTTCTGAGGATTGCGAAGGCCTTTGTCCCATCTGCGGTCAGGTTCGTCGCGAAGGCCGCTGCCGGTGCCTGGATGAAAGGACCGACCCTCGTCTGGAAAAGTTAAAATTATTGAAGAGATAGAAAGATGCCTAATCCAAAACGACGCCATTCGCCTTCCCGTCGTGGGAAGAGACGCTCTCATCATGCCCTGGAAATGCCGGCCTTTTCGCTCTGCCCTAACTGTGGCAATCCCAAGATGCCCCATCGAGCCTGTCCTCACTGTGGCTGGTATCGGGGCCGTCAGGTAATAGAGGGCGAAGAAGAATAAGTCGGGAGTGTTCCTTGAGGATTGCCGTTGATGCCATGGGTGGCGATTACGGCCCGGGTGTCATTGTGCAGGGCGTGGCCCGGGCTGTAGCTGACTTCGACCTGGAGATCCTTCTTGTCGGTCAGCGCGAAAAAATTGAAGCTTCGCTGGCTAAAATTCCTGTTAATCTTGATGCCCGGTCCAGGATAAAAATTGTGGAGGCCCCAGAGACTATTGGTATGGGGGAGGGCCTCTTTTCTTTTTATCGCAAGAGAAGGTCTTCGCTTCAGATAGGTGCTCAGCTGGTCAAAGATGGCCTGGCCGAGGCTCTCGTGAGTATGGGTAACACAGCCGCTGTTGTTTATATTTCCCAGAAAATTTTTGGTCCCCTTTACGGGGTGGACAAGCCGGCTCTGGCCCTTCTTGTGCCGACGCTTCAGGGTTCAACCCTTCTGATTGATGTGGGTGCCAGTGTTAATTGCCGGCCCCATCATCTGGTCCAGTTTGCCTTCATGGGCAAAATTTTTATGGAAAGTGTCATGGGTGTGGCCAATCCCAGGGTAGCCCTGATGAGCATCGGTGAAGAAGAAGTTAAGGGAAATGACCTCACCCGTCAGGCCTTTGAGAGACTTGAGCAGTTACCCATCAACTTCATTGGCAATGTTGAGGGCCGTGATATTTATTCAGGCAAAGCAGAGGTAATTGTCAGCGATGGCTTTACCGGTAATGTGGCCCTTAAAGTCAGCGAGGGAGTGATCGAAACCCTGCTTTTTCTGGCGAAAAAAGAGATAACCAGGAATTTTCTGGCCAAAATTGGTCTTTTTCTCCTGAAAAAGCACCTGAAAAAAATCTACCGCCAGATTGATTACGCAGAATATGGGGGAGCCCATCTTCTCGGGGTTAAAGGAACCTGCGTTATCGGCCATGGCCGCTCCAATGCCCAGGCTGTTCGCAATGCCATCAGACTGGCCATGGAAACCGTCAGAAACCGGGTTCAGGAGAAGATTCAGGCCGAGCTGTTAAAGATGGAGGGGGTGATTTATGGCCTTAAAGTCTGAGGGAAGATTTAATGGCCGGGTCTCGATAATTACCGGTGCCTCCCAGGGTATTGGCGAGGTGATTGCCCGGCAATTGGCCCGTGAAGGTTCAGCGGTAATTCTGGTTGATGTTCAGGAAGAAAAGTTGAATTCTGTCAGGCAAGAAATTGTTGATTCTGGTGGTCAGGCTCTGAGCTTTGTAGCTGATGTGAGCCTGCTTCCTGAAGCGCAACGGGTCTGTGATGAGGTTGTTGCTCACTTCGGCCGCATTGACCATCTGGTTAACAATGCGGGCATAACCAGAGATTCTCTTCTTTTACGACTTAAAGAGGAAGACTGGGATGCTGTTCTGGCGGTCAATCTTAAAGGTGTTTTTAATTTCTGTAAGGCAGCGATCCGGACCATGATCAACCAGCGCTCTGGCCGGATTGTCAACATTTCCTCTGTCGTTGGCCTTATGGGTAATGCTGGTCAGACCAATTATGCTGCCTCCAAAGCCGGGGTGATTGGTTTTACTAAAGCCCTGGCGAGAGAGGTGGCCAATCGAGGCATCACGGTCAACTGTGTTGCTCCAGGCTATATCATGACGGCCATGACCGAGAGATTGCCGGAGGAAGTAAAAAAAGCCTTTCTGGAGCTAATTCCCATGAAACGCTTCGGTTCGCCCGAGGATGTGGCAGCGGCTGTTCTCTTCCTTCTTTCTGATGAAGCCTCCTATATCACCGGGCAGGTCATAAACGTTAATGGCGGTATGTATATGTAAGGCCAATCCGGTCTCATCATAGAGCAATAACTCGTCTCATCATAAATCAATATAAATCAATTTAGGAGGTGAGAAAGGATGGAGAAAAAGATTGAAAGGGAAGAGATTCTGAAGAAAGTGCGGGAGGTGGTGGCGGACAAGCTATCCATCTCTGAAGATCAGGTAACAGAATCAGCCTCTTTCGTTGAGGACCTCGGAGCTGATTCCCTGGACACAGTGGAACTTGTCATGGCCCTGGAGGAGACCTTCGGCATCAGTATTCCTGACGAGGAAGCGGAAAAGATTTCGACTGTGGGCAAGGCAGTCGATTATATTGTTAATCGTTTAAAATAAATTTTTTATTCCTGAAAAGGATGAATTCCCGAAGAAGGGTGGTCATTACTGGTATTGGTCTTGTTTCCCCTCTGGGCGTAGGCACAAAGCTCACCTGGGAAAGGCTGCTTCGGGGAGAAAGCGGCGTCGGTCTGATAACCAGATTTGATACCTCCCGCTATTCCACCCGTATTGCTGCTGAAATCCGTGATTTTGACCCTCTCGTTTTCATTGATCGCAAAGAAGTGCGGCGGATGGACCTTTTCATTCAGTATGCCCTGGCAGCGGCGGCTTTAGCCGTGGAGGATGCCGGGATTGACAGAGCTCTTCTCGAGGGCGACAGCTGCGGCGTCTATGTGGGTAGCGGTATTGGTGGCATTGGCCAGATTGAGGAATGGCACAAGGTGCTGCTGGAAAAGGGTCCGGAAAGAGTTTCGCCCTTTTTCCTTGTAGCCACAATTATCAATGAAGCTTCGGGTCAGATTTCAATTCGCTATCGCTGTCGTGGGCCCAATTCCGCCACAGCCACGGCCTGCACTACCGGTCTTCATGCTATTGGTGATTCCTACAGGATTATTGAGCGGGGCGAGGCTGATATTATGATTGCCGGCGGTTCTGAAGCACCCATTACTCCCCTGGGTGTGGCCGGTTTCTGTGCCATGAAGGCTCTTTCGGAAAGAAATGATGAACCGCAGCGGGCCTCCCGGCCTTTCGATGCTCAGCGGGATGGCTTTGTTATGGGCGAGGGTGCCGGTATCCTGATTTTGGAAGAACTGGGACTGGCATTGAAGCGGGGGGCCAGGATATATGCGGAGATAGTTGGCTATGGCATGAGTGGCGATGCCTATCACGTGGCTGCGCCTGACCCTGAGGGGCTGGGAGCCGCGGCTGTCATGAGACGGGCCCTTCAGGATGCTCAGCTCAGGCCGGAGGACATTCAATATATCAATGCCCATGGCACCTCCACCCCTCTCAATGACCGGATTGAAACGCAGGCCATAAAGAAGGTTTTCGGTGAGCATGCCTATCGCCTGGCCGTAAGCTCCACCAAATCCATGACCGGGCATCTTCTGGGGGCGGCCGGTGCTCTTGAAGCTGGCTTTACCGCCCTCAGCCTCTATCATCAAATTCTGCCGCCAACCATCAATTATGAATTTCCTGACCCGGAATGTGACCTGGATTATGTTCCCAATCAAGCCCGTAGAGCTGAAATTAATTACGCCATGACCAACTCTTTTGGTTTTGGCGGCACCAATGGCTGTTTGATTCTCAAAAGATTCGAAGAATAGATTTAATCAAGTTAGATAAAATTAGATAAGTCGGGCCGATCAATCAGAATTTTCATCTGATGAATTAAAGACCAATGGAACGGCAAAAAGGAGGGCAGAATGAACATTCTGGTTTTTGTTAAAAGGGTACCTGATACGGAATCAAAAATAAGAATTGCTGCTGATGGCAAAGGGATTGTCGAAGAAGGGCTGAATTTTATTATCAGCCCCTATGATGAATATGCTGTTGAAGAGGCCCTGAGATTAAGAGAAGCCAGAGGTGGCAAAGTCACCGCGGTTTCTGTTGGCCGGGAGGAAGCCCTGTTAATTCTGCGCAAATGCCTGGCCATGGGAGCCGATGAAGCTATTCTGATTAAAGACCCGGCTCCTGAATCCTTCGATGGACTGAGGACAGCGGCCATCATTGCCTCGTTCGTCAGGAAGCGCTTTCCGGATTTTGATCTTCTTCTTTTCGGTAAACAATCCTTTGGCGCTGATAATGCTCAGGTGCCGGCCATGGTGGCTGAATTTCTGGGTGTGCCCCAGGTTAACGTGGTCGTCAAATTGATGATTGATGGCCGGGAAGGAGTGGCCTACAGGGAAATAGAGGGGGCTCAGGAGAAGGTGGTCTTCCCTCTGCCGGCCGTTATCTCCGCCCAGAAAGGTCTCAATGAACCCCGCTACGAAACCTTGAAGGGTATCATGGCGGCCAAAAGAAAAGAAATTCCTATTATTCCGATAGAAGAACTTGAAATAGAGGAACAGCTTCTCGCCCCTGGAATTGAAATTGTTAAACTGGAGACGCCACCAGCTAAACAGGCTGGCCGGATGATTCAATTGCCACCTGAGGAAGCGGCCAGAGAGATTGTGCGCTTTCTGAGGGAAGAAGCCAAGATTTTATGAAGGGGAGGAAAAAATGATTCTGGTTTTTGTGGAAAAGCGTGAGGGGAAAATCAAGAAGGCTTCTCTTGAAGCTCTGGCCGAGGCCAGTCGCCGCGCTGAAGAGCTGAATTCAGAGGCAGCAGCTCTGGTCATGGCCTCCTCTTTAGAGGATGAGGCCAGTTTAAGGGCTCAGGGGGCCAGGAAGATTTACTGGCTTAAAGGAGAGCAGCTCGAGGCCTATTCGCCTGAAATATATACCCATGTCCTCGCTGACTTCATCCATGAGGTGAAACCGGAGGCCCTTTTCCTGGCCGCCACCTCTTTAGGCCGGGATCTGGCCCCTCGTCTGGCGGCTAAATTGAGGGTTTCTCTGGTCTCAGACTGCACGAAAATTTTTGTCCAGAATGGCTCATTCGTTTTTGTTCGACCTGTTTATGCGGGCAAGGCCTGGCTTACCCTGAAATTAAAGAGCCAGCCGGCTCTGGCCACCCTTAGGCCCAACATTTTCCCTCTGAGGGAGGCGAAAGATGATCTTTCCGCCGGCGAGGCGGAAATAATTGAAAGAAGAGCAGGCGATGGCTATTCCGGGCCTGCTTCGAAGGTTGTGGAAATTATCAGGGAGGAAGGAGCCGAGCTGGATGTCACCGAAGCTGAGGTGGTCATTTCTGGCGGTCGGGGCATGAAAGCAGCTGAGAATTTCAAACTGCTCAGAGAATTAAGTGCAATCATTCCTCGCTCGGCTGTCGGTGCCTCCCGCGCAGCCGTGGACAGCGGCTGGATAGGACATCAGCATCAGGTTGGTCAGACAGGTAAAACAGTCTGTCCCAATCTTTATCTTGCCTTCGGTATTTCTGGGTCCATCCAGCATCTGGCCGGGATGAGTGGTTCTAAGGTCATTGTGGCCGTAAATAAAGACCCGGAAGCACCTATCTTTAAAGTGGCTGACCTTGGAGTTGTGGGTGACCTTTTTGAGATTATTCCGCCCCTTAAAGAGGAGCTTAAAAAAGCCCTGGCTGAATAAAATAAAAAGGTTCAGGTAAAAGTAATAAACACTGCTTGTGTAAGAAGAGATAACTGCCTTTTCTTGGGCTAAAAATCATAACTATCATTTAGAACATATCCTGTAAGCTCAACAAAATATCGGGGCAAAAATTCTGTTTATCAAAAAGAAGAAAAAATTTTTTATGAATGTTTCCCCTGCTAAAAAATGTTTGAGTCTCAGAAAGAGGAGATAACAACCGTTTGTCGTTTTAAAAGTAATAACTACCATTTAGAACCTATCCCGCCAGCTGAACAGAATTTTTATGCTTCAACAAGGATGAGAGAAATTTTTTTGTTTCCCGTCAGTTTAAAAATCTATGTCTCTAAAGCAGGCTGAAAAAATGTTTGCATACTTTGCGGTTACCAGGCGAGAACAGATGTCTGACTTTGCTCTTTGAAAATTAAAAGATTTAAATTAAGCCCTTGACTCGGGGCAAAGATAGTTGTCTCCATTTTAGATTGTCATCTGTTGCTGAAGGAAAATAATTATCCACTTTTTTAGTGTATAAGTTATAAGGAAAAATTTTTGCGTTCCAAAGAAGGTAAAATATCTTCCGCCAGCTAAGAAAAAGTTAGCGTTCCCATAAAAATCGGGCTGAAGGAACTCGGTTCAGAAAATGTTTGTGTCCCCTATAGGGAGAGTTCGAGTAAGAAGCGATTGGTTTCGGAGCGGCTTTCGCCGACGCTGGTCACAAAAATAGCCGGCCGATCAACCACCGGGCATTTATTTTCGCAGATCCCGCAGCCGATACAGAGATCCAGGTCGATGACCGGAGCCAGGGGCGTCTTAACCGAGCCATCAGGTCTCTTCGTTTCCGTGCGCACGAGTTTGATGGCTTTGGGCGAGGTAGGACAGTGTTCCTCGCAGACAATACAGGAAGCACCCACGACATAGGGAAGGCAGCGGCTTTTATCCACCCAGGCTGTGCCAATTCTGACATTTATTTTTTGTTCAATAGTTAACTCCTTAATGGCCCCTGTTGGGCAAACCTGAGAGCAGAGGCTGCAATAATATTCGCAGTAGCCAATTCTCGGTTTGAGCACGGGCGTCCAGATTCCTTCCGGTCCGGCCTCAGACAGGGCAGGCTGCAGGGCATTGGTGGGACAGACTTTCATGCATTCACCGCATTTGACGCATTTTTGAAGAAAAAGGGGTTCAGGAAGCGCTCCGGGCGGCCGGATAAGATCGGGGTGAGACCGGCGACGGGCTGGAGTAATTTTAAAAAAAGGTGTGGCCACAGCCGCCAGGAAAGAGGTGAAAATCAGGCGGCGCCTCGAAAGATTAATGGCCGGGACAGGCTCCGCCTTCCAGCCCAGCTGGAAGTCAATGGCCGCTGTCGGACAGATGGAAGCGCAGGTAAAACAATAGACACATTCCCTTCGGCTCCAGTCTTCCTGAGGATAGGGATTGGCCTGAGTCTGGCATTGCAGGGTGCAGAGGTGACAATCAATACATTTTTCTTTATTAATCTTTAACCCCAGAAGGTTCCAGCGGGAAATAAGGCCAAGTAAAGCCCCTAAGGGACAGAGAAGGCGACACCAGAACCTTTCCCGCGCCAGATTGAGGCTGAGGGCCAGAAGAAAGAGAAGACTGAGGAGAAAACCCTGCTGAAAGGTTGCATTTATCGCCAGGGTGGCCAGAAACTGATTCCAGTAATCACCAAGCCGGGCTAAATGAAGCTGATAGACAAAGGAAAGAAGCTCATGATTTATTTTAATCAGCCAGGGAAGAAAAGAGGTAATGAAGGAGCGATAGAGAAAGGAAAAGGGGTCAAGATAACCCACCAGATCCACAGCAAAAATGGCCATAATCAGAACAATAAGCAGAAGGAGATATTTAAGATTCAGGCCGCTTTGACCGAGCTTCCTGGGTTTATGCAACCGGCTCTTTTTGAAAAGAAAAGAAAAAAACTGGTGAATAGCACCGAGGGGACAGACCCAGCCACAGAAGACCCGGCCAAGAAGGAGGGTCAGGACTGCGGTGATGAGAGAAAGCCAGAAGGCAGCAAAGATGGCTCTGGAAGCCAGGGCTGTGGTCAAACCAAGAAGAGGGTCAAAATGAAAAAAGATTTCCACCCGGCCAATGGTATCTTCACCCGTGAAACGGGTAAAAAAAAGGAGATAAAGAAAAAGGGCAAAGAAAAGAAGCTGACTTGAAATCCGGCTTATTTGAAGGAAACGATATTTTTTAGATTTTTCTTTTTTCAAGGCGAAGCCTCTCGAAGTTTATTTCACCCAGGCCTCTTTCCTTAGCCAGGGGGAGATAGGCGAGGTCCTCTGGCTTCAAATCAAAAAAGGTTGTGGCAATGCTATCGACCGCAACCGGATCAGTGCCAGCCACGACCATTTTCTGAAGCCGGACATCGGAGAGCCGACCTCCCTGAGGTCCATTGCGGAGAAGAATGCGATAGGCATCCATAACTGTGAGGACTGGCCGGAAGAAAGCGGCTAAATCCACCATGGCTTCATCGAGCCTCTGATGGAGCTGATTGCGGGCACCTCCCAGGGCTCCCAGCCAGTTTTTCATGCCCAGGGTAAGGCGCGACAGGGAATGATGCTTGGCAATGGGCACATTGATGAGCTTGTCAGCTTCGAGAAAATCGCTGAAGACCTCCCATTCTTTAAGCCAGACACCCTTGATGGCTGTCTTTTTTAAGCGATAAGGATTGGGCAGAAGCACTCTGGCGCCAGCTGCTTTAGCCGCAGCCTCAATTCCTGAGCGAGGAAAGCAGCGCTGGGGGGCATTGGTGGAGTTATCGGTAACGATGACTTCTTTAGCTCCAGCTTCCAGACACATCTCGACCAGGGCTCGAACCACCTCGGGATTGGTGCAGGCGGCCAGCTCTGGAGTTCTATCCCAGCCAATATTGGGTTTAATCACGACCTTATCGCCGCGGCTGATAAAGCGCTTCATGCCTCCAAGTAGTTCGATGGCTTTTCGAGTGATGGTGGCCGGGTCTTCTCCTTCAACCCAGGCGATATCGGGCCAGGAAGGAGTCTGAGCCTGCAGCCAGCCAGGCATTTTGAGCATGAAACTGGCAAAAGCCAGATTTTTCAGAAATTCCCGTCGCCTCATCGTTAACCTCGAAAGACTTCAGCCTTTACCTAAGGATTTGATATAGGCAATGATGCCTTCAAAGATGCCTTCAACCAGCAATTGCCGGTAGGCTTTCTCTTTCAATCTCGCTTCTTCCTTCGCATGACTCATATGACTCACTTCCACCAGAACCGAAGGCATTTCACTGCCTATGAGGACCCAGAAGGGTCCACCCCGAACACCCAGATCCTGAGCATCCGGGTAAGTTTTTCTTACACATAATACCAGATTTTGCTGGATTTTTTCAGCTAATTCTCGTGATTCCAGAGCCTTCGAGTGGCGGAGGATTTTTCTGATGGTTTCGGCCATCTGACTGAGAGTCCGGGTGGAGGTGGCATTTTCCAGAGCGGCCAGCTCATTAACAGCAGGCTCCTGGCTGAGGCTGAGATAAAAAGTCTGGATTCCAGAGCGATTCCTGTTAGGATGGGAGTTAACATGGAGGCTGATGAAAACATCGGCCTTCTTCTGGTTAGCAATAACCGTTCTATTTTCCAGGGGAATAAAGATATCGCTTTCCCTGGTCAGAAAGACCTCAAAACCAGCTTCAGTCAATTTTTTCTTTAAATCCAGGGCCAGATCCAGAACAACATCCTTTTCCTTGAGGCCGCTGCGGCCAATACATCCTGGATCTGTTCCTCCATGACCGGGATCAACCACAATGGTTCTGACACCAAGGCCCAGCTGCCGGGCCAGACTCCAGCCCGCCTTAGTTGGCTGGGGCGGGATGACAGGTTTTTCTTCTGGCGGCTTTTCAGCTTCAGTGACCACCGATCTCTGGGCCTGACCTGCTCTGGGATAAATATCAATGACAATCCGGAAAGGGTCATAAAGGGTAAAAATATTGGTCCTTTCAATCAAACGCCAGTCGAGATCAGCGGTCAGCCTGACAATTGTGGGTGTCCTCTGGGCCAGACGGATTCTGGTTAAATAGGCTGTTTGTACGGGTATCTGTTTGCCATGAAGAATAGGATTGAGCTGGGCGCTCAGAACATCAACGGCCAGCCGGTCCGGCTCATGCAACTCCATGGTGTTATATTCCCGAACCTGGCTGCAATCAATAACAATGCGGGTATGAGTGGGATGGGTGAAAGAGCGAAGGTCATAGACCTCGGCCCGCTTTTCCGAAGCTTCAGCTTTTTTCTCCTGACCGGCGGAAGTCTTTTCCTGGTTTTGCCAGCCAGAAGGGTAAAAGAAGTGAGGAGATTCGTAATAAAATAAGCTGCGAAACGGAGAAGAAAATAAATTGCGAGATGAGTGATATAAATTAGCTCCGCCGCTAAAGAAAAGATTTTGAAAGGAAGGAAGGGATGGGAGCGAGCGCTTGCAATTGAGCTCTGAGGGAAGGACTTTAAAAAAAGCCGCGAAATTAATCAGAATAATAAAACAAAGCCGTAAATTTCTTCGCCGCCAATAAGAAACTTTCCTCGGCCTAATCTTTCCCCTCGGCCTTTAATTTTCGGTTAATAGGCATTTAATTTCTGTCAACCAGATATTTCATCTTCTGACTTTTTTCTTCTCTGCCGCCCTAATTTTTCCTGCTGAATTTTTTCCTTTCTGCCAGAGCTCAATTATCCCCTTTTCTCTTTTTAAATTATCAAATTTTTCTCATATTACCTATTTTTTTCTTATTATATTTATTTTCCGGCTGACATATTTTTACTAAATTCCCCTGAAGCCAACCCATCCTTATCAAATCCACTTTTCGAGCTAAAGTATTTTCTCGAAACCTGGCCTCTTTAATAAAATCTTCTGGCCTGACTCATTATAATTCCCTCTTTTCTATTTTTTCCAGATTTCTATTTTTTTCCGCTTCCTATTATTTTATCAATTATTCTATCTGCTTCTTCTATTAAAAATTTTTTATTCAAAGCAATTAATCAGGCCCCATATTTTTTGAGCTTCCCCGCAGCGGCCAGCAAAAGCGGCATAACGGCCATAGCCGGGATCCGGCCAAGAGAGCCCTGAGCACAATTTCTTTCACTGAAGGCAGGTAGATTATCGGCGGGAAGAGGCGAAGCTAAAATTACCAGGGGATTGGGATGCCAGGAATGGGCCTTCATCAGGACTGGAGTGGAGTGGTCTGAGGTGACGCCGACCACATCTGGTTTCAGGGCCAAAAGTTGAGGAATGATCCGGTCAACTTCTTCAATGGCCGCCACCTTCTTTTCGAGGTTACCATCTTCACCGGCCGAATCGCTCTTCTTAAAGTGAAGATAGAAAAAGTCATAGGATTCAAAATTCTTTTTCAGGGCAGCGACCAAATCTTCAGCTGCCGGGCCAACATCCACCACCTCCATACCCAGAAGCCTGGCCAGGCCTTTATACATGGGATAATTGGCTAAGGCCAGAGGCTTAATTTTGTAAAGCTCTTTCATGGAAGGAATATGCGGAAGCTTCGAAAAACCGCGGAGAAGAACCGTGCTGGCGGCGGGCTCATCCTTGAGTCTGGCTGTAACCTCATTAATAAAGTTATTGACTAGCGCCGCAGTTCTTTCGGCTTCAGGAACCAGAGCTCTGGCCGGAACCGGTGGCAGACCCTCTTTCTGGGGATCGGCATCGCTCAGGGCATCGCTGAGACCTTCGCCCCGAAAACGGACGACGAAGCGGTGCTCCTTTCCAGGGACAATGGTCACCTCAGCTCCCTGAATCGAGCTCACTTCTTTCTGGATTTTCAGGCAGAGGGCCTGATTGAGTTCAGTGGGGATGCGGCCAGCCCGGCGATCAACAATCAAACCATTCTTTAAGGTAGCGAAATTACCCCGCGCCACCAGGTCCTTCGGCCCGACCTCAAGACCCACACCGAGGGCTTCAAGAATGCCGCGGCCAAGCTGGTACTTAAAAGGATCATAGCCAAAAAGAGCGAGATGGGCCGGGCCGCTTCCCGGAGTAATGCCAGGAAAAACAGGGTCGGTCAGGCCACAGCTTCCCCGGCGAGCTAACTCATCCAGGTTGGGGTGACTGGCCCTTTCAAGTTCAGTTCGACCCTCAATGGGCAGTCCTCCCAGACCATCAATGACGAGAAGAACGATTTTAGCCGGATTGACCTGAGTTAATTCTCGAGCTAACTCTTCCCAGTTCATTTTTACACCCTTTTCAAAACAATAAACTATAAAAGAATATACCTGACCCGTCAACCTGAAGCTTACCTGAATTTATTAAGTTGCCTCAGTTTGAAGCTACTGCTAAAATCAAAGGATGAATAAAGTTTTTGTTCTTGATTTTGGTTCTCAATATACCCAGCTTATAGCCCGGAGAATCAGGGAACTCGGAATTTATGCAGAAATTCATCCTTATAATGTGGCTCTGTCTTTTCTTAAGAAAGAGTCGCCTCAGGCTCTGATTTTTTCCGGTGGTCCCCAGAGTGTTTATGAGCCGCAGGCTCCCCTTGTTCCTCCGGAAATATTTTCTCTGGGAATTCCTGTTCTTGGCATCTGCTATGGCGCTCAACTGATGGCTCATCTTTTAGGTGGCCGGGTGGGAAGGGCCAGAAAAAGAGAATATGGTCTGGCTGAACTTCAGTGCCTTGATCGTTCCGGCCTGCTTTCTGAGCTTCAGGAGAATTCACCTGTCTGGATGAGCCATGGCGATAAAATCAGGAAAGTTCCGCTGGGATTCATTGTTACCGGAATTACTTCCAATACGGAAGCAGCCGTGATTGAAAATCGAGAACGCCAGATTTATGGTGTTCAGTTTCATCCGGAAGTGGCCCATACGGTTGAAGGCAAAAAGATTTTCAGTAATTTCCTCTTTCGCCTCGTCGGGCTTCAACCCGACTGGACCATGGGCAACTTCATTGAGAACAAAGTTAGAGAAATACGGGAAACAGTGGGCCGCTCTAAAGTACTGGCCGCTTTAAGTGGTGGCGTTGATTCTCTTGTGGCTTCACTTTTAATTCATCGAGCCATCGGCCGCCGGCTTATCTGTGTTTTTGTGGATAACGGTCTTTTGCGCCAGAGGCAATATGAAAAACAGCTTGAGATTTTCAAGCATCGCTACGGTCTTAAGGTAGTGGCGGTCAAAGCCGCACCTCTTTTTCTCGCAAAGCTGAAAGGGGTGACTTCTCCGGAAAGAAAGCGCAAAATTATCGGCCGCACCTTTATCGAGGTCTTTGAAGAGCAGGCTCGCAGATTCAAGGAGGTCGAATTTCTGGCTCAGGGGACAATTTGTCCCGATGTCATTGAAAGTGCACCGGTCAAGGGCCCTTCGGCGAAAATTAAAAGTCATCACAATGTCGGTGGTTTGCCCTCACGGCTTCCTTTCAAATTGATTGAACCGCTGCGGGAGTTATTTAAGGATGAGGTCAGAAGAGTTGGCCTGGAACTCGGCGTGGAGCGGGAATTTCTGGACCAGCATCCCTTTCCCGGTCCCGGACTGGCCGTGCGTATTATCGGCGAGGTCACGGCCGAAAGATTGGCTATCCTGCGTCAGGCTGACGATATTTTATTGCAGGAAGTCAGAAAAGCTGGCCTCTACGAAAAACTCTGGCAGGCCTTTGCCGTTCTTCTTCCCGTGAGAAGCGTCGGAGTCATGGGGGATGAAAGGACTTACCAGCAGGTAATTGTCCTGAGGCTCGTCCAGAGCCTGGATGGCATGACGGCCAGCTGGTTTCCTGTTTCCGCTGATTTTCTTTCCAGGGTAGCTTCAAGGATTGTCAATGAAGTTGAAGGAGTCAATCGGGTTGTCTATGATATTACCACCAAACCTCCAGCGACGATTGAATGGGAGTGAAGCCCGGTTATGGAATCTACTTTTATTCATTTACATAATCATACCGAATACAGCATCCTTGATGGAGCCCTTCGTCTTGAGGACCTGGTAGAGGCCGCCTTCGAGGCCAAGATGCCCGCGGTGGCCATCACAGACCACGGTAATATTTTCGGAGCTGTCGCCTTTTTCAAACTGGCTAAAGCCCGCGGGATTAAGCCCATTCTGGGCTGCGAGGTTTATCTTGCGCCCAAAAGCCGTTTTGACCGCAGTGCTGACGAAGCTCATAATTATCATCTGGTTCTTCTGGTCAAGGATAGCCGCGGCTATCGCAACCTCTGCCAGCTTTTAACCAGCAGTTATCTTGAAGGCTTTTATTATAAGCCCAGGATTGACAAAGATATTCTCGCCCGTCACAGCCAGGGCCTAATCGGCCTTTCAAGCTGTCTTAAAGGAGAAATTGCAGTTCATCTGGCTCGAGGCGAGGAAAGGGAAGCTGAGGAAGTCGCCTCGACTTACGCTTCCATTTTTGGTCCCGGGAATTTTTATCTGGAATTGATGGACCATGGACTGCCGGCCCAGAGAGAGGTGAATCAGGGACTCGTCAGGCTTTCCCGGCGGCTTGGCCTGCCTCTTGTAGCCACCAACGATGTCCATTATCTTCGCCAGGAAGATGCCGCCACCCACGATGTGCTTCTCTGCATTCAGACCAATAAGAAATTGAGTGAACCTGACAGATTACGCTTTGGCACGACTGAATTCTATTTTAAATCAGCGGATCAGATGGCCCGGATTTTTGCTGAGGTTCCTGAAGCCCTGGCCAATACCTTCCATATTGCGGCTCAATGCCAGTTTGATTTTCCCCTGGGCAGCCATTTTCTCCCCCGCTTTGAACCACCCGATGGCTCGCCCCTGGAACAGTATTTTGACCGGGTAGCCTGGGAGGGTTTTGCCCGACGCAAGGTACTTCTCCTGGAAAAACAGCGACGGGGAGAATTAAGCCATCCTCTTTCTGCCTATGAGGAAAGGTTGAAGAAAGAAATAGCCCTGGTTAAGCAGATGGGCTTTGAAGGCTATTTCCTGATTGTCTGGGACCTAATTTCCATGGCTCGCTCAAGGGGAATTCCGGTCGGCCCTGGACGGGGTTCAGCTGCCGGGAGTCTGCTCGCTTACTGTCTGGGAATCACCGATATTGATCCGATTGAATATGACCTCCTTTTTGAAAGATTTTTGAATCCGGAAAGAATTTCCTTACCCGATATTGATATTGACTTCTGCGGCCGGCGCCGCGATGAAGTCATTGCCTATGTGACCCAGAAATATGGCCGGGAAAATGTCTGCCAGATTATTACCTTCGGCACCATGGCGGCCCGACAGGCGATCCGGGATGTTGGCCGGGTTCTCGAAATTCCCCTGCCTGAAGTTGACCGCATCGCTAAAATGATTCCCGCCTTTGGCCCTGAAGCCACCATTGATGGTGCCCTCAAGAATATTCCTCAACTCAGGGAGCTTTATGAGCGCAATGCGAAAATAAATCAGCTGATAAATATCGCCCGGTCGCTTGAAGGTCAGGTCAGACATCCCTCCATCCATGCTGCCGGCATCGTCATTGCTCCCAAGCCTCTCGTTGAATTCATGCCCCTTTATATGTCCGCCAAGAATGAAATAACCACCCAGTTTCCGATGGAAGACATTGAGGCCATCGGTCTGCTTAAAATGGATTTACTCGGCCTGCGCAACCTCACAGTTATCAGGGATACAATTGACCTTGTGGCCCGGGAGCTTCAGGAAAAAATCGAGATTGATAAAATCAGCCTGGAAGATGAGGCCACCTTTGAGCTCTTCCAGAAAGGAGCCACTGACGGTGTCTTTCAGTTTGAAAGCCCGGGCATGAAGGATTTGCTCCGCAGCTTTAAACCTGAGACCTTTCGGGATTTAATTGCTCTCAATGCTCTTTATCGTCCAGGACCACTTAAAAGTGGCATGACGGAAGAATTTGTTCGGCGAAAAAAGGAGCCGGCGCGAGAAATTTATGAAATTCCCCAGCTTGAACCCATTCTTAAAGAGACCAGGGGAATAATTGTTTATCAGGAACAGGTAATGCGGATTGCCACCGAGCTTGCTGGCTTCACCATGGCCGAAGCTGATGTTCTGCGCAAGGCCATGGGGAAAAAGGACGCTGAGGCCATGAAAACCCAGCGCCAGAAATTCCTTCAGGGAGCCAGAAAAAAAGGCTTGAGTCAGGCCCAGGCCATGAAAATCTTTGACCAGATCCGCCATTTTGCCGAATATGGCTTCAATAAATCCCACAGCGCAGCTTATGCCTATCTTGCCTTCCAGACAGCTTATCTTAAAGCCCATTATCCAGCCTATTTCATGGCTGCTCTGCTGACCTCAGAGGCTGAAAGAGGAGCCACCTCCCAGGTCGTTAAATACATCAATGAATGTCAGAATATGGGGATTGAAGTTCTTCCTCCTGATATCAATTTCTCCGATTGCCATTTCACGGTGAGCGGTAACTCCATTCGCTTCGGGCTGGCCGCCATTAAAAATGTGGGTGAGGCTGCGGTTAAAGAAATTATTGCCGCCCGCTCGCGGCGGGGTCGCTTTAATTCGCCCTTTGAAGTGGTCGAGGGCGTCGATATGAAGCTGGTTAACCGCAAAGTTCTTGAAAGTTTGATCAAGGCTGGAGCCTTTGATAGCCTCGGCTGGAAGCGTTCCCAATGCTATCACCTTATTGATCTCATGATTGAATATGGCCATAAGGTCCAGAAACTCAAGGAAGCACCCCAGACGACCCTCTTCCAGGTTGAAGAAATTCTACCGCCTGAAATCCCGCCTGAAGTTCTCGAAATGAAGGAATGGGATGAAAGCCTCCTTCTTTCCTATGAGAAAGACGCCTTAGGGTTTTATATTACCGGACATCCCCTTTCCCAGTTTCAGAAAAATCTCCGGCGGCTGGTCAGCCATTTTCTGGGCGACCTTGACCAGATGGAGAATAATCTGAATGAGGTCAGAGTGGCGGGCATTGTTACCTCCGTCAAAGCGCTCAAAACCAAAAAAGAGGAAAGAATGGCCACCTTTGGTCTGGAAGATATGACCGGCCGGGTGGAGGTGGTGGCCTTTCCTGATGCCTTCGAGCAGTATCAGGAACTTCTGCGGGAAGGTCAGCTTATCTGGATTAAAGCCCGGCTTCTGGGCGATCAGGAAAGCCGGCGCCTGCAGCTTCTCCAGGCCATGCCCCTGCCTGACGCCCTGGAAAAACAGGCCAGACGTCTCATTATCCGTCTTTTTGTTCCGGGCCTGGAAACAGGCCTGATGGAGGAATTAAGGAATATTCTGATGAAATATCCAGGAGAATGTCCGGTCTTTTTTGATCTGGAAATTCCTTACAACTGCCGCATCCGCATTCAGTCGAGGGAAGTTATCGGGATAACAGCGGCTGAGGCCCTTATCCGGGAACTCGAAACGCTTGTCGGCGAGGACTCGGTCGTTCTCGATTATTAGCGCTGACCAAGGGATTCCGTTATAATTAAAAAATGACCAAAAGGATAATTTTGGCTGACAACAGTCCGGCTGTAAAGAAAATTCTGGAAATGGCTTTTCCCGGACCGGATTATGAAGTGAAAAGCTGTCAGACGAGCGAAGAACTCTGGCTGGAACTTGAGGCCCGTCGCCCCGATGCCCTTATCCTGAGCCTTTCTTTACCTGGTGATGATGTTTATGAATTGCTGGCTAAAATAAATTCGCGGCCTGAGCTTGCAGGTCTACCGCTGGTTCTTCTGAAAAATGCCTTTGAGCCGGTCGACGAGGTCAGGCTGGCTTCCCTTGTCTACAGCCAGCTGGTGACAAAGCCCTTTGATTCGGAGAAGGTCGCCGGTTTTATCAAGAAAATGCTGGGGGAGCAGGAACCGGAAAGTCTGCCCGAAGAACCTGAGGCTGAACTCCCTGCCTCACCTCTTCGAAATAGAACGCCAGACTCCGGTCTTCAGGATATTCACCCCGCCATCCGCTCTTTTATCCTGGAAGAAATCATGGCTCTCGAAAGAGAACTGGAAAAAAGGATTACTGCTTCCCTGAGAAATGAATTCAAGAGCTGGCTTGAAGCCAGCCTATCGAGGCTAAAAGGAAAAGAGAAAGATGAGTAGTTCCCTTCATTTACCCCGGGTTTATGATCCTCATCCAGTTGAAGATAAATGGGCCAGATTCTGGGTTGAAGCCGGTATCTATACGGCCGATGTTAATTCCAGCCGGCCGAAATTTTCCATGGTTCTCCCGCCACCCAATGTCACCGGTTCCCTTCATATGGGCCATGCGCTCTGCTTTACCCTTCCGGATATCATTGCTCGCTGGAAACGCATGCAGGGTTTCAATGTGATGTGGCTGCCAGGTACCGACCATGCCTCCATCGCTGTCCATAATGTGATTGAACAGAGCCTGGCGGAAAAGGGTCTCAGCCGGGAAAAGCTGGGCCGGGAAGAATTCCTGAAGATAGCCTGGCAGTGGAAGGAAAAATATGGCGGCATCATTACCCATCAGCTCAAGCGGCTGGGAGCTTCCCTGGACTGGACAAGGGAAAGATTTACCATGGACCCAGGTTTCTCCTTTGCTGTCCGCAAGGTTTTTGTAGATCTTTACCGGGAAGGCCTGATTTATCGCGATTATTATCTGGTCAATCGCTGTCCCCGCTGTCAGACGGTTCTTTCTGATATAGAAATTGAGCACCGGGAGGTAGCGGGCAAACTCTACTATATCCGTTATCCTCTGGCTGAGGGGAAAGGCGAGATTGTGGTGGCCACAACCAGGCCAGAAACCATGCTGGGCGACACCGCCGTGGCTGTTCATCCCGATGACCCCCGTTACGAGCATCTTCATGGCCGCACTGCTATTCTCCCGCTCATCGGCCGCAGGTTACCTATCATCACTGATGAAAGGGTGGAGATGGAGTTCGGCACAGGGGCGGTTAAGGTCACCCCGGCCCATGACCCGGTGGATTTTGAACTGGGTCGCCGCCATGGCCTGGAGCAGGTTCAGGTTATTGATGGCTCAGGCCGCATGACTGAAGCCGCTGGCCCGGAGTTTGCGGGTCTGGATCGAATGGCCTGCCGCGAGAAGCTCGTGGAGAAGCTTAAGGAGCAGGGTTATTTAGTTAAAATTGAAGATTATCGCCACAATGTAGGCCATTGCTATCGCTGTCAGACCATTATTGAACCCTATCTTTCCTGGCAATGGTTTGTCCGGATGAAGCCCCTGGCTGAGCCGGCCATCAGGGTGGTGGAGGAGGGCCAGATTATCTTTATTCCTTCCAACTGGGCCAAAACCTATTTTGACTGGATGTACCGCATCCACGACTGGTGCATTTCGAGGCAACTGTGGTGGGGCCATCGTATCCCGGCCTGGTACTGCCAGGAATGCGGCGAAATCATTGTCAGCCTGGAAGAGCCACAGCAATGTCTTAAATGCCGCAGTTCTCATCTGAAACAGGATGAAGATATCCTCGATACCTGGTTCAGTTCTGCTCTCTGGCCCTTTGTTACCTTGGGCTGGCCTGAGGAAACGCCTGACCTCAAGGTCTTTTATCCGACTGACCTCATGGCCACGGGCTTTGACATCATTTTCTTCTGGGTGGCCCGGATGATTATGATGGGACTGAAATTCACTGGCAAGATTCCTTTCCGCCATGTCTTCATCAACGGCCTGGTCAGGGATATGTATCGCCGCAAAATGAGCAAGTCCCAGGGAAATATTATTGACCCCCTGGAAATGATTGAAAAATACGGGACAGATGCTCTTCGCTTCACCCTAGCCTCTCTGGCTGTGCCGGGCATGGATATTTCTCTCTCCGAGGAGAGGATGGCCGGCTACAGGGCCTTCGCCAATAAAATCTGGAATGCTTCTCGCCTCGTTCTGATGAATATTGAGGGCCAGGACCTTACTTTCAGGGAAGAAGAATTAACCCTGGCTGATCGCTGGATCCGCAGCCGGCTGAGAAAGATTATCCTGGAAATAAATGAATCCCTGGAAGAGTACAAATTTTATGAAGCCGCGGAAAAAATCTACCATTTTGTCTGGCACGAATTCTGTGACTGGTATCTGGAGCTGGCCAAACCCGCTTTGCGGGAAGGAAGGAGCACGACCAGGGCAGTTATGGTAGCCACCCTCAATTCGATTCTCCGCCTGCTTCATCCCTTTATGCCCTTTATTACTGAAGAAATTTATCATTATCTTCCTGGAGCCGGAAAATCGATTTCCCTTGAGCCCTTCCCCCGGGCTGAAGAGCTGCCTCTGGATGAAGAGGCTGAAAGCATCATCAGGTTGCTCCAGGAAGTGGTGACAGAGATAAGAACCATCAGGTCGGAGCATCGCCTGCCACCATCTTTAAAGATTCCAGCCTGGATCAAAGCCTCTGATGGTCTCACCCGCTCCAGATTGATTGAGCTTCGCTCCTCCGTGGAGTTTCTCTCTGGCCTGAGCCGGCTTGAAATCAAAGATAGCTTTGAAAGCGGTGTAGCCTGTCTGCGGGGAGCTGGCTCGTCCTGGGAGGTAGCCATTCCGGCCCAGGGTCTGGTTGATCTTGAGGCAGAAAGAAAAAGATTGCAGAAAGAAATAGAGGATGTAGAAGAAGAAATAGCCAAGCTGAAAAATAGACTGCTCAATCCGGCCTTTATAGAGAAAGCTCCGAAGGAAGTGGTGGAAGAAACAAAGACCAATCTGGCCAGGCTCGAGGAAAGGCGCCACCGACTCCTTAAAAGCCTGGCTGGGATGGACTGAGTCTTTTAACATGAAAATCGGGGGGAAAATTATTCATTTTTCCAGTTTGTCTTCAACCAATGATGTTGCCCGGGAGCTTTCCCTCCGGGGAGAAGAAGAAGGAACAGTCATTTTGGCCGATGAGCAGACAAAAGGTCGGGGAACCAAGGGCCGGGCCTGGTATTCAGCTCCTTCCCTGGGCCTTTATGTTTCCCTGATTCTTCGTCCCTCAAGGCCGGACCTTTCGCTTCTTCCCCTGGCCATGGGACTTGCCTGCCGCGAGGCCATGGCTGAAACCTATAACCTCAAGGTTCATCTTAAATGGCCCAATGATTTAATCATTGACCAGAAAAAAGTGGGTGGGCTTCTCATCGAAAGTTCTTTTTCTGGTTCCAGGCCCCTTTATGCCATTCTTGGTTTCGGCCTCAACCTCAACCATGAGACTGAGGATTTTCCGGAAGAATTAAGAGAGAAAGCAATTTCGCTGCGCCAGGCCTGCGGTCGGAAAATAAACCGGGAAGATATTCTCAATCAATTATGGCCAAAAATAGATTTCTGGTACGGAATGTTTCTGGCTGGCCAGGATGAAAGGATTATCCAGTCCTTTGAAGAGCATCATCTTTTTCCTCGGGGAGAAAAAATTCTGGTAGACCTGAATGGCCAGGAAATAGCCGGCCTTTTTGATGGCTTCAGCCGCAATGGCGCGCTGATTCTTCTGACCTCGCAGGGCCGTCACGAGTTTACCACAGGCGAGGTCAGCCTGAAAAAATAAAGGAGGAGGCAATGCTTCTGACCATTGATATTGGTAATACCAGCATTCATCTTGGTGTTTTTGATGGTTCCAATCTCATCAAGACTTGGAAAATGCAGAGTGTCACTGAAAGAACCTGTGATGAATATTCGCTCCTGATTTCTGGTTTTTTCCGGGAGGCTGATCTTAAACCGGAAAATATTGATGGAGCCATCATTTCAAGTGTTGTCCCGCCTCTGACCCCCATTTTTCAGAACCTGTGCCAGCAGCTTTTCAGGGTTAAAGCTTTGGTCCTCGGGCCCGGCCTGAAAACAGGCATGTCCATTCTTTATGAAAATCCAGCTGAGGTTGGTGCTGACAGGGTCGCTGGTGCAGTGGCGGCCTATGAAAAGTTCGGGGGGCCGGTCATTGTGGTTGACCTCGGAACAGCCACGACCTTTGATGCTGTTTCAGCCCGGGGCGAATATCTTGGCGGCGCCATTGCTCCCGGCATTCTGATTTCAGCTGAAGCCCTGACCCTGCACACCGCTAAATTGCCCCGCGTGGAATTAAGTAAACCGAAGCGGGTCATCGGCCGCACCACGGTCGCCAGCATGCATTCAGGAATTTATATTGGCTATGTGGGCCTTATCAGTCATCTGGTCAATGAAATGAAAAAGGAGCTTGGCCCGGAAACCAGGGTGGTGGCCACAGGTGGTTTTGCTTCCTGGATTGCCGCTGACGTTCCCGTAATTGAGAAAGTGGAACCATATTTAGTCCTGGAAGGGCTGAGAATAATTTATGAAAGAAATAGAGCCTGAAGCTCGAAGCATGGAAGAATAAAAATGGAAAAAGAAGAAGAGGAAAGGGGATATTATTATCGGGCCATAGCCCGTCATTTAATTCTCAGAAGGGGCGCTCCCTTTCTTCTTTCACCCCGGGAGATTGATCTTATTGCCCGGTGGGAAGCCGCCTCCATTCCCCTGCCTGTAGTTCTTGAGGGAATAGACCGCTCGTTGGAAAGAATGAAGAAGAAAAAACGGTTTCTCGCTTCTTTTTCGCTTCTTCTGTGCGATGGCGAGGTCCAGAGAGCTTATGCTCAGCATCGGGAACGCCTTGTGGGTGGATCAAGAAGAATTCAGGTTAAAGAAAAGCATAATGAGATTCTGAAAGCCGTTGAGAAATTTCTCGCAGAGCTCCCAGCCTCATTAACCAGCCTCAAGCCCATTTTTCTCCAGGCCCTTGAGGCAATCAGGCTTGAGGATAAAGGAGCCAGGGAGAAGCAGCTTGAAGACCTGGAAGAGGCCCTGGAGGAGAAGCTGGTAGAAGCGGCCAGTGAGGAAGAAAGGCAGGAAGTCAGGGCCTGGATAGATAGAGAATTTCCCGGTGTCACCGGTCCGGAAAAAGAAAAAATTTTTAAAACTGCCCTGATTAAATTTATGGGGGAAAAATATCGGGTACCCCATCTTTTAACCTGTTATTATTAAAGTTGAGAGGTTTAAGTGGAAAAGAAAATTCTCGAACTTTTTAACGAGAGAAAAAAGAAATGGAATCTGGGAACCATGGCCAGAGAACTGGGCCTTCAGGCCCATGAGATGAAAACGCTACGGCGAACCCTCAAGAAAATGCAGAAGGAGGGCTTGATTGAAAGACACCGGGGTGTCTACAGGCTGGCCAGAGCTCCCCTGGTTCTGCGCGGAGAATATCTTTCCACCTCCTTTGGTTTTGGCTTTGTTCGACCCGAAGAGGGTGGACCTGATATCTTCATTCCGCCTCGTTCCTCCGCCGGCGCCATGAACGGCGATCTGGTTGAAGTTGAGGTCAGAGAAACCAAAGATGGCCGGATTGAAGGCCGGGTGAGAAGGATTGTCCGGGCCAAACCAACCATTCTGGGTTATTATCAACCAAGATTTGGCCATGCCCTTCTGATTCCTCTGGAAGATCCGGCCTATGGAGAGATTCCCATTGAGGTCGGAGAAAAGAAAAAAATTGAGGAAGGGATGATTATTGAAATTGACCGCCGCACGGGCCGGCTGCTTCATGTTTTCGGTCATCCCGATGAGCCTCTGGTTGATACCAGGGTGGTGATTAAGAGATTCGGACTGAGAACCGAATATTCACCTGAAGCCCTGAAAGAAGCCGAATCTCTTTCTTCTAAAATAAATCAGGAAGCGAGAAGGGGCCGTCGGGATTTTCGTCGCTGGCCCACAGTAACCATTGATGGCGAAACGGCCCAGGATTTTGATGATGCCGTAAGCATAAAAAAATTGCCCAACAATAATTATCTGCTGGGAGTTCATATTGCCGATGTTTCTCATTATATTGAAGCTGGTTCAGCCCTGGATGAGGAAGCAAAGAAAAGGGGAACCAGCGTTTATTTTCCTGATCTGACCCTGCATATGTTCCCGGAGAGGCTGGCGACGAACCTCTGCAGTCTCCGGCCCCGGGTTACCCGCCTGACCTTTTCTGTTCTTCTGGAAATTAATAAGAAGGGTGAGGTTGTTAAAGCTGAGTTTTATCCCTCCCTGATTAAGACGGTGGAAAGAATGACCTATACTTCAGTTTATAAAATTTTCCAGGGCGATAAGGAGGAAAGTCAGAAATATGCCCATCTTCTCGACGACTTTTTCCTGATGCGGGAGTTAGCTTCCCTGCTCAGAGAAAGGAGGGAAGCTTCGGGCAGCCTCAATTTTGATCTTCTTGAACCCGAGCTGATTTATAAAGAAGGTAAGCTGGCGGAAATAGCCGCCTTCGAGCAGAATGAGGCTCACCATTTAATTGAAGAATTCATGGTGGCAGCTAACGAGGCTGTGGCCACCTTTTTCAGCGAGCGGGGTTTACCCGCCATTTACCGGGTTCATCCACCGCCTGCAGCGAGTGACCTTGAGGAATTGAGGCAGAAGATGCTGGCCCTGGGTCTTTATTTACCCCGGGGTGATCAGATCAAACCTCAGGATTTGCAGCGGCTCCTGCGTCAAGCTGCGGGCCGACCTGAAGAAAAGTTTGTCAATGTCCAGGTTCTTCGTGCCCTGCGGCTGGCCGTTTATTCTGAGGAAAATATCGGCCACTACGGGCTGGCCAAGGATAATTACACCCATTTTACTTCACCTATCCGGCGCTACCCTGATCTTATCGTCCATCGCCTGCTCAAAGCAGGACTGGCCGGAAAAAAGGCACCGGTCGATGACCTGGCTGAGCTCGCCTGGCATTGCTCAAGCTGCGAAAGACAGGCAGAAGCGGCCGAAAGGGAATTGATTGAATGGCGCATCTTTCGCTTTCTTAAAACAAAACTGGGCGAACTGGTTAAGGGGCTGGTGGTTGACATAAATCGAGCTGGCGTGGTGGTGGAACTTGAAGATTATTTTGTTCAGGGTTTAATTTCCTTTTATGACCTGAAAGGTGACCAGGACTGGCGCCGCTCCGGCGATAGCCTGGTAGGCCGGAGAACCGGCCGGCGGCTGAGACTGGGTGACCGGATTGAAGTCATTCTGGCTCATGTTGACCCCATCCTGAGGCGAATTAACCTTGTTCTTCCCTATTCCTTCTGGGGAAAGAAAAAATGATAACCCGGCAGGCTGTGGCCGTGGTCAGAAAAGAAGGAGAAGAGGAAGTCTGGCCCGAGAATATTACCCTGATTTTCGATAAAAAGAAAATCAGGGCCAGAGCTAAATTCCTGCCTCCGGTTGACTGGCTATCTCCGGACGAGAGATTAATCTGGCTTCAATTGAATAAGCCCGCGGATATTTTCTGGAAAGAGAAAATTAAAATTCTGCGACGCTCTGATGAGGCTTCTCCTGCTCTGGCCACAATTATTGACCCTTCTCCTGACCCAGATAATAAGAAATATCTCGAAGCGCCGTATCTTAGAATGCTGGCTGGAGAGGCCAGGGATATGTTGCTGGCTCTTTTAAGGCTTAAGGGGACAAAGGGTCTTCGCGAGAAAGAAATAGTTGATTTCAGTGGTCTTTCGAGTGAAACCCTTCTTAATCTGGCTCAGGAGATGGAATTCAGGGGCTTGGTTAAAATCCTGGGTTTCAGACCTCTTTTCCTGATTTCCCAGGAAAGCCTGAATTTTTTAGGTGATCAGATTCTGGCCTTCTTAAAAAGATTTCAGGAGAAACATCCGGAATCGCTCGGAGTGAATGTCGAAAAATTGAGGAAACGTTTCCGGGTGCCTCGCCTTATTCTTAATCTGGTCCTGGCCAGCCTGAAAAAAAATAATCAGATTATTTTTCGGGAAAAGGATCTTGTGAGCCTGCCCGAAGTTGAAATTCCCCTGAATCCGGAAGAAAGGAAAATTCTGGCAGAGCTTGAAGAGATGTGCTATCGGGGCGAATTTCGCCGGGTTTCCCTGGAGGAACTGAAGAATCGCTTCCGCCTTTCCCGGCGTTCGCTGGAAAAACTTCTGAGTCATCTGGTGGCGCGAAAGAAAATTTTCCAGAGTGCTGATGGTTTCTACATCCATTCCCACTGGCTGGAAGAAATCATCGCTCGCCTGCGAAGCTCAGGCAAGAAGGAAGTGACCATCGCTGAATTTAAAGCCATGACAGGCCTTTCCCGGAAATATGCCATTCCTCTTCTCGAATTATTAGATAAAATGGGCGTTACGAGGCGCAAAGGTTCGCTTCGAGAAATTCTCTAAGCGGGAGATTCTCTGAAGATTCTCTGAATTATTTCTTGCCTTTTTCTTTTTTCTCGAGGGCTGATTTCAGTTTTTCAGCAAAGAGGCTGAAGGTTGGCTTTTCACTCACCACCGGCGGCTTAATTTCCTCAGCCGGCTTTTCTTTCTTCTCCGCTGCTGCGGCCACCTCTTCCGCCGCCACCTCTTCCTTGGCTTTGATGGCAATCAGGGCCTCCTGCTCTGATTCCTCAAATTCAATTCTTTCCTCAATGACCTTGCGCTCGCTCTTTCTGGCCCGGGGCAATCTCTCAAGTTCAGGCCTGATTTTCGGCTTCCTGGGCACTTTTTCCTTAACCGGAGGCGGGATAATTTCGACCGCAGAAGGCGCAGCCTCGGTTTCCCGGCGAGCAGCCTGAGCCTGGGGCCTGACTTCAGCTTCCTCAAGTTCAGGCGAGATTTCTGGCCTCAGCCTTTCTTCCTTTTCAGCCGGAGGTCTCTCTTCAGGCGGAGCCGGCGGGGTTAGAGGCGGGACAACAGGAGGCGTAATAACAATCTCGGCAGAAGGAGCAATGGGTTCCCGATAAGTGAAAATTCCCTTGCCCTTTTCAGAGGCGGAAAATTCCGGGCTATTTAAAAGAATCGTTTCGACATCCTCAGGAGTTGTGGGCTTAAGAATATCCACCAGATGATAGGCCCGCAAGTAATGAAGGGAGAAAGAAATCTGGCCTTCACCAAAATTTTTATAAATCAGGGCGAGAAGCCCATGAAGGTCCAGTTCATCTCTCTGGGGATAAAGGGAAAATAATTTGTTCAGGGTTTCTCTTTCAAGATAAAGGATTTTATTGGGTGTCGTCAGGGTGGATAATTCCTCACCCTGGTCAATCAATCTATCTGTCTTCGGATCATAACTCAATTTTATGGCTGCAATTCTTTTCTTGCCGCGTTTGATCCGGCAATGGAAAAGCTCCGGCCCTTTCTTTTCCAGGGTCAGGCTTGTTCCCTGAGGGATGGCATTTTCCTCAAAATAATCCCTGAAGCCAAGGAAAAGGCTCTGCTGGGGATAGAAATAGGCGGTGAAGCTCTGGCCTTCCTCCGGATCAACGAAGAGAAATTCCCGGGAAGAGCCCAGTTCTCGATGGAGACTGCGAGGAATTTTGACGGCGCCGGATAAAATCTCTCTCCAGGTAAGATAGGTTTTATAAGGAAATTCGTTGCAGAGGCTGAGCTGGGGCTTCTCTTTAATTTCAATCGGCGGCATTTTAGCCGGCTCAACCGCCAGCGGCAGGCCCTCAAGCCAGCTATTAAGGATGCTCTTGAGCAGCCATTTGCCCCAGCCTTCAACTGAAACCAGAATGAATTCTTTCTTGTATTTTTTCTCAAGAACATAGTTCAGGGAGAGACAGTAAAGCTCAAAGAGGGGCTGCTGGGGTTCAATCTGGAAAAAGCGATGGACAATTTCTTCCGTTCTCTGGGATTTTCCGGTCTCGCGCAAAAAATTCTCAATTTCCTTAACCTTTTCCTCGGAAATAATAATCTGATTGGCCACCAGCTGCCAGCGGTCCTTCCAGGTAAAAAACTTGGGCGATTTAAGCAGAGCAGTCTTCAGATTGCGGATAATGGCTTTAAGGTCCTTTTCTGTGATGGGTAGAGTTGTCTGCCTGGGGTCTTCATCGGCCCTGATTAATTCCGGGGTTTTACCGGCGCCATCGACATTGGAGGGGAGAAGGACCGGCGAATTTTTCTTCTTCATATAGTCAATATAACGACGGAAGGGACCACCACCGGTATAGTCAACTTCGAGGATTTCGCTGTTATAGCTCGGAAAATAGGTTTTTTTGACTACCTTGAGGACAACAGCGCCCTGAAAATATTCGGTTTGTTTATTGCCTATGGGCAGGTGTTCATCATATTCTTTATAAATAAGATCGCCAACCTCATAACGACAGGCGGGATCATAGCGATAGACGACCTGCTGCCTCTGATCGGCCGTTTTCATGAAAACCAGCCTTTCAGCCATTTCCTCAAGGCTGAAAGGCTTCTTTTCCCTTTCCAGTTCCTTCTCGAGGAAAATAAGGTCTGATTCCTTGATTTCTGTTGTTAAAGTCTGGTCTGACATTTTTCCTATTTCTTTCCCATTAATAATAGCATAATTGCCTTCTGAACATGAAGACGGTTTTCAGCCTGGTCATAGACAATGGATTGGGGTGAATCAATGACCTCATCGGTTACTTCCTCGCCCCGGTGAGCCGGGAGGCAATGCATGAAGAAAGCACCTTCAGCCGCCCGGGACATCAGTTTCTGGTTAACCTGATAGGGTGCAAAAATCTTTTTCCTGATTTCTCTTTCGCTTTCCTGACCCATGGAAGCCCAGACATCAGTATAGACAGCATCGGCTCCAGCCACAGCTTCCTCGGGATCATGGGTTAAGATAAGTTTAAAACCGGTCTGCTGGCCATCTTCCTGAGCCAGCCGGACTATTTCCGGCTTTGGCTCATAGCCAGGCGGAGTGGCTACAGCCACGGTCATCCCGGCCTTGGCCCCGGCAAAAAGAAGGCTGTGGCAAACATTATTGCCATCACCAACATAGGCCAGCTTCATGCCGGCCAGATTGCCCTTTTTTTCTCTGAGGGTAAAGACATCAGCCATGGCCTGGCAGGGATGAAGTAAATCAGAGAGGCCATTGATTACCGGAATGCTGGCTGCCCGGGCGAGCTCAATAACATTCTCATGAGCAAAAGTCCGGATCATGATGCCATCAACCCAGCGTTCCAGATTCTTGCCAATATCAAAGAAGGTTTCCCTGGTTCCCGCCTGAATATCGGCTGGAGCGAGATAAATGGCCTCGCCGCCAAGCTCTAACATGCCTACCTCAAAGCTAACCCTGGTCCTTAAGGAGGGCTTCTGAAAGATCATGGCCAGAACTTTATTTTTAAGGCGCTGGCGGAAGCGATTCGGATTCTTTTTCATTTCTCTGGCCAGATCAAGGATTTCATGGAATTCATAAAGGGTCAGGTCATGGATGGAAATAAAATCTTGCATCATTTCTTGCCTCCCTTTCAGGCTGCCCTGATTCTGGTTCCAGCCCGGTTGATGAGAGCAGCCCTCAGATAATTGGCGGAGGTAATCAGGACTTCCTCGCCTCCACCCTCGATATATTCAATGGCGGCCTGAATTTTTGGACCCATGGAGCCAGGGGGAAACTGGCCTTCCTCAAGGTAGCGTCTGGCTTCTTCCACCGTCATGACATCTATGGGTTTTTGATCGGGCCGACCAAAGTTTAAATAGACCCGGTCAATGCTGGTCAGAATAATAAAGAGGTCTGCTTTGATTTCACGGGCCAGAAGGCTGGCGGCAAAATCCTTATCAATGACAGCCTCGACTCCCTGGAAAAGGCCATTGCCATTGATAATCACCGGGATCCCGCCGCCACCAGCAGCAATAACAATCCGGCCGGAATGGACCAGGTCGCGGATGATTCTTTTGGGGAGAATATCAATGGGCCGAGGTGAAGGGACAACCTTGCGCCAGCCCCGGCCGGCATCCTCAATCATGGTCCATTTTTTCGAGCGCATCAGGGTCTGAGCCCGGTATTTTGTGTAAAAGGGGCCAACAGGTTTGGTGGGATGGGCAAAGGCCGGGTCATGGCGATCAACAACCACCTGGGTAATAAGAGTGGCTACTTCTTTATCAATAGAGGCCCGGCGAAGCTCATTGACCAGGGCCTTTTCTAGCATGAAACCCATGCTGCCCTCGGTCATGGCATCGCAAACCTCCAGGGTAAAGGGAGGAATTTTGGTGACAGCCTCCTCCATCTGAATTAAAAGGTTGCCGACCTGGGGCCCATTCCCGTGAACGACAATTAACTCGTAGCCCTTGCGGACAATGCTGATCATCAATCTGGCTGCCTTCTGGGCATTGCGCATCTGCTCTTCCTGAAGACCACGCGAGTTTTCAGGGAGGATGGCATTGCCGCCAAAGGCTACCAGAGCGATCTTTCTTTTCATCAAAACCTCTCCAGAATTTCCTTCAGATTGGGCGAGCCAATTTCTTCAAGTTCATAAATAACGTGCAGGATTTTCTTATTTGTTTTGATGACCCGATTGAGGTCAATGGGGGTGGCGCTGACGACGAGGTCGCAGTCGGCTCGATTAATTGTTTCCTGGAGCTCAGCTATCTGCTCGGGCCCATAGCCCATGGCTGGAAGAACCTGATTGAGGTGTTTATATTTTTCAAATGTTTCCTTGATACTGCCCACAGCGAAGGGTCGGGGATCGATGATGGCCGAAGCTCCATGATTTCGGGCGGCTACAACCCCAGCCCCGAAGGTCATCTCGCCATGAGTCAGGGTTGGGCCATCCTCAATCACCAGAACTCTTTTCCCGGCAATGAGGGAACCATCTGCCACAGTAATTTTAGAATTGGCCCTGATCACCGTGGCTCCGGGATTAATGGCCTGGATGTTTTTAAGCAAAAGATTAACTTTTTCTTCAGGAGCTGTGTCCATCTTGTTGATAATCAGGACATGGGCCCGGCGGAAATTGGTTTCGCCCGGATGATAGGTGAGCTCATGGCCGGCGCGATGGGGGTCCACGACGACAATTTCGAGGTCAGGCCAGTAGAAGGGAAAATCGTTGTTCCCGCCATCCCAGAGAATTATTTCGGCTTCTTTTTCGGCTTCAGCCAGAATGGCACCATAATCAACGCCAGCATAAACGACGATGCCCCGGCGCAGATGGGGCTCGTATTCCTCTCTTTCTTCAATAGTGCAGTTGTGATAATCCATGTCCTCAAGGGTGGCAAAGCGCTGAACCCGCTGTTTTTCGAGATCGCCATAGGGCATGGGATGCCTGATAACCACGACCTTTCGGCCCTTCTCTTTAAGCAGAGAGGCTATTTTGCGGCTTGTCTGGCTTTTACCTGAACCGGTGCGAACAGCACAGACGGAAATGACGGGGACCTTAGCCTTGAGCATGGTGTCTTCAGGACCGAGGAGCGAAAAGCTGGCGCCAGCGGCGAGAGCAATAGAAGCCCGGTGCATAACGTATTCGTGAGAGACATCGCTATAGGCAAAGAAAACTTCCTGAACCTTAAATTCCTTGATCAGTTCCGGCAGCTGCTCTTCCGGGTATATTTTGATGCCTTCAGGATAGAGCGGGCCGGCCAGAGAGGCTGGATAGAGGCGATCCTCGATGTCCGGGATCTGGGTGGCCGTAAAGGCCACCACCCTGTATTCAGGATTATGGCGGAAAAAGACATTAAAATTATGAAAATCCCGTCCGGCGGCTCCCATAATAATGACATTTCGCATGAAAATAAAACTCCTTCCTCAAATTTTTAAGATTTTTTCCCTTAAAAGGGAAAAAAATAGTATAGTATAGGCGGGGCGAGGCTGCAAGCTGGTCAGAGGCCGGGCTTTTCCCGGGGGTTAGGCGGGGAGGCAAGGAGGGAAGATCACAAATCGTTAATCAAACACGTTAATCAAATAGGTTAATTGATAAGATTACTCAATTAGAAAAAGTTGTTTAAATAATTTCACAAAGTCGTTTAAATAATTTCAGTTAATGCCCTGGTAATGCCCCGGCCTTCTTAAAATCTCTCAAAGATATTTTTCCTCTTTGTGGTTTAATTCTTCATCAAATTCCTTTTTAGCTAATTTTCTGGCCGTTTTAGAATTTCTCTGGCTTACTCTTCCTTTAATTCCTCTTCGATTTCCTTCTTCCAGCTTTTATCCTTCCGGTCATAACCCTTTTTGCCTTTTTTGGTGGAATGGGGGTGAGCTGGGGGTGGCATGGACCGCCTCAATTTTAGCCAGGCTGGCTTCTGACGGCGATCGAGGCGTCTCGGCATGGCCTGCCTGCTCCTTAAAATATGCTCCTAAAATTGCGTCCCTGAAGGCTAAAGATAGACAAGATCGGCCTCCAGGCGAAGGGGGTCAAGGAGGACGACTGTGCTCTTTCCGGTTAACCAGCCTCCTGTTTCACCGGGATTAATGAGGAGCGTCTGACCGACCCGCCTGATTTCAGGGCGATGGGTATGCCCGAAGATAATGACGTCGTAACGGCCGATGTGGGCCAGAGATTCAACCTCATGATGAAGATGGGTTAAAAGGAAACGGAGATTATTTTCAGCCCAGACGAGGGGTGCCTGTCTGATTTCACCGAAGGGTCTGATTGCTTCCTCGAGGCCAATCTTTTCGCCATCACAGTTGCCAAAGACAGCTTTGAGGGGACAATTGAGGGTAGCCAGTTCCCGGGCCGTAAAGGGAGCAACAAAGTCGCCCGTATGGATGACCAGGCGACAGCCAGCTTCCTGAAAGACGGCTATAGCTCGCCTCAGCGCCCCCAAATTATCATGACTATCACCCATCACACCAATCATTTTGGCCCTTTAATTATACCAAATAATTCTAATGCATAGGATGCCTAAAACCTGTTGCCTCATGAGAAAATCTATATGAAAGCATATTCATTGCCTCACATAAGAATCTATACGAAAATAGGTGCAATTTCTCTTTATTTTCTGTAGCCGGCAGAGCCTCTCTTTTAGCCTATTTATCTCTCTTTTTAGCTTGACCACATTTAGTTCCTGATAAGTTTGGCGCAAGCGATCCTTCTGCTCCAGACTTATTTCAGGCGATTCTAATAATCTCTGGTAAGGCGTTTTAGGCAGATCATGCTTTTTTGTTACCCGGCTGCCTCTTCTCTCTTTCCTGATAAGCTTCATGCTGGGTAGAAAGAAGTTATAATACAATCTGGAAAGCGAGTAAATCTGTTCTAAAAGCTTCTTCTCTTCTTCGGTATCGTATCTGAGATAACCTACCAGACGTCGAACCACCAAGTAGTTTTTCTGTTCGACATATCAATTATCGTTCTTCTTGTAGGGGCGGCTGCGGGTAAAGGTTAATTTATTTTCCTGACAATAGCGGATGAGATGGGCATTGATGAAGGCGCCATCGTTATCTGAGTCTATGCCCAGAAGAGGGAAAGGTAACCTCTATTTTATCCTCTCCAGGGCCTGGAAGGTCCAGACCTGAGCTCGATTGCGTAAGGCCTCGGTTTCTACCCAGCCGGAAGACACATCGGTGGCGTTCAGGCAGATAAGATTATCTTCCGACCGCAGTGGCGCAATAACCAGCTGGCATAACAGAGATTATAACCGGTAAGGCCAATAAACTCTTCCAATATGAGATTCTTTTCCCTCTTAGAGCCTCTTTGATATCTCTTGGCCAGCTCCTTTAATAAGGCTCGCTTAACTTTCATTTCTAACCCCATGTTGTCGCCTCCTGGCAAAGGTTACCCCGATATTTAAGGGCTCAACCCGCCAGATGGCAAGATAATTTGGTCGAGATTTTCTCGTGAGGCAACGAATCAATTTCGTATAGAATTTAAGTGAGGCAATTCGGCCTCTTGACATCGTTTTTGGACTTGGCTTATCATTCTTCTCGAAAGGAGAGAAAGGGGCTTTTATCTTTTCTTTAATAGAAAAATCAAGGAAAGTCATGGCTGAGAACAAATTGTCTTTTTTTATGGCAAAGCTTACTAAATCAATAAAAAATATTTTATTCAGGGAGGTGTATGATGCTTATCAGACTTATTGAGCCAGCCAGGGCTTATACCGTTCCCCTCAATGTCTGCTCGGACACATGTCAGGTCCATATTTCGGTCCCCCTTGGCGATAAATATCTCGTGCTACTTTTGAGAAGACTGGCGGAAATGAATGGGCAAAAGGCTGTTATCGGATTCGATGGACTGAATTTTGAATTGACCGAGCTTACCGGGGAAGGCCGTCTGCTACTTTCAGCTAAAGGGGATTCGAGGAACGTTAAACTATGTAAAGTAGTTTTTTAATCTGTTTTTTCTTTATATTTTTCTGTTTATCAGGAGCTAAATGAAGCCGTCCCTCTTTAATCTCATTTTTCCAGAGAGTGACAATTTATATTTAGTTTATAATACGCTTCATGGCTCCATCTTCGAGGTGGATGAGCAGGGGAAAGAGGCAATTCAGGGTAAAATAGCCTTCAATTTTTTACCTTCAGAATACCAAGAATTATTAACCACTAATGGAGTCATGATAGATGATGACCTTGATGAAATGAAGGAAGTTCAGGTTAAATATGAACGCTTTAAATATGACAAGCGCAACCTTCTTTTTACCATCCTCAATTCCTACGAGTGTAATCTTGACTGTCCCTATTGTTATGAGAAAAAAAAATAAGGAAGAGATAGCCTTAGACGTTGATAAAGCCAGGCTGATTATTCAGTTTATCACTCAGCAAATTATAAAAAATCATAGTACCGGTCTTTCTCTTTTCTTCTTTGGCGGAGAGCCACTCCTTAAACCACATCTTTTGCTCAATGTGGCTTCTATCCTCAGGCAGTGGTGCCAGGCCAATCTTGTTTTTTTCGAGCTGGGAATTGTCACAAATGGTACCCTTCTTTCCCCGGAGATAATTTCTCAGTTGAAAGAGTTTGAAAATGTTTTCATTCAAATAACTCTGGATGGGCCAGAAGAAGTTCATAACAAAAGGAGAATATATCGGGAAGGGAAAGGGGGCACTTACAGCGAAATTATCGGCGCTTTACAGAGGTGTCAGCAGACTAATTTCAAAATAAAAATAAGAATCAATGTGGACCAGGAAAATTGCGAACAGATACCTCTTTTGCTTGATGAGCTCATTGATCATGGGTTACAGGGAAGCAAATTAACTTTTGCCGCTCTTACTCCTTTAACCAAAGCCTGCGCTCTCTATGGTTCCTATTTAGAAGCGAGGCGAATGAGTTCCATTTTGGCCAATTTGTGGGAAATAAGTCTACAAAAAGGTTTTCGCCTTGATATTTCGCCTAAGGCGACACCAGTTTACTGTGGCGGATTGACTGATGCTGCTTATATTATTGACCCCTACCTTGATTTATATAAGTGTTTTGGCTCAGTAGGCCTTAAAGAACACAGAATAGGCTATCTCCATCGGGAAAAGGGATTCATTGAAGATAGAGCCTACTATGAGCTTTTAGCCCGCAACCCCTTCCATTTCAAGAAAAAGAGCTGCCTTAAATGTAAACTTCTTCCTACCTGTGGTGGGGGCTGTGCCTTAGGCGCCTATAATCTTTATGGGACATATCATGCCGGCTGTTGCGATGTCTTTACTAAAATAATTGAGAAAAGGGTCAGACTTTTTTTGCAATACAGGCCTCAAATAGATGAGCATTAATTTTTTAAAGAGAGAAAATAGGAAAATTTGCTTGAAGCTGGCTGATTCAGGCCAGAAATAAAAATGAAAAATAAAGAAAAGAAAGGAGGAAAGATGCGATCAAAATTAAATGGGGGTAAGTCAATTCTGCTTGGCCGGCGCTCTTTTCTGAAATTAGGCTTCATCAGCCTCGCTCTTCCCATCGGTTCTTCTCTCTCCTCAGCGCTAAAAATGGATAAGATCGATCACGACTCTCCAGATGGTTCTTTTATCATCCTGGAATGGTATCGAGAATCGGATTTTCTTGCCTCAAAATAGCTCTTGAAGAAACTCCATTCCTTTAAAGTTAAGAGAAGAGTTTTTCCCTAAAAATTAAATTAAAAAGGGGAAAATATCAAAGCTTATCTATTCTTAATTCCCCTATGATCAATTTGCTTAATGATATTTTTGTTAATATAATAACTTATAATTATTTGAAGCTAACTTAACAAAAAATGGTCGTGTCAAATTTTGTTTGCAAAATGGCCGTCGTAAGCTCCCCATCTTTTTTGCTTTATCTCAAGGTTAAACGATTCAAAAATAGGTAAATATGTAAGCTGTCACCTATTTTTGACCTATTTTTGTCTATTTTTGGGGTTAATCCAGTCCTTCATGTACTGCAAATTCTCAGTCAGCTCCCACCAGCCATTCTTAAATGTCGCATAATCCGGTGCTCCGGTCATGGCTGAGGCATACTTTATGGAATTTCCATAGAATAACCATTGCCTTATCCACATCTGCTCAATGTTCTCATCAAAGGGGTTTTTATTGTGCGGCAGGCCTTCCGCCAGATTGTCCTTCCAGGCCGCAACGAGCAGGAGCGTCGAGGCGAGAATCATGCTGTCCACCTCTTTAATGGTGTTATTGAGCTTTTCAAAGTGGTTAGCTGTCCACCGGGAGCTGTGACAGGATTGGCAGATATTTTTGAAAAGAGATTCCCTCTTCGTTTGCTCCTCCTGGCTTATAAGATATTCGGAGGCCACTTCTCCCGTAAAGGTCGTTGGCAGTGGCAAGCCATCTTTGTTTCTTATGATGGAGGTATCTCCTTGCCTGGGCTGAGGATGGGAGTAAATGAGCCCGAAGAGTCTTACCCACAGCCGTGAGCCGAAATCATGCGTCCTGGCCGCAATAACCGTCTTTCCATCCGGGGCGGTTATAAGACTATTATGACATGTGGCACAGGTTGGGGCCTGAAAGTCTTTTCCGACCTTCCAGGGAACCGCCTCAAAATCCCATTTGTAATACGAATTGCCTCACTTAAAATCTAGACGAAATTGATTCGTTGCCTCACGAGAAAGTTTCGACGAAATTATCTTGCCATCTGGCTTGGTGAGCCCTTAAATATCAGGGTGACCTTTGCCAGGAGGCAAGGATATGAGGTTAGACATGCAGGTTAGACGAGCCTCATTAAGGGAGCTGGCTGAAAGTTATCAGAGAGATTCAAAGAAAGAAAAGCACCTCAAAGAAGGGAAGATGCTTTATATGGGAAGAGTTTTTTGGTTTTACCGGTTATCATTGCTGTTATGCGAGCTGGTTATTGCGGAATTGTGGACGGAAAATAATCTTATCTGCTTGAACGCCACGGATGTGGCTTCCGGCTGGGTAGAAACCGAGGCCTTACGTCATCGAGCTCAGGTCTGGACCTTCCAGGCCCTGGAGAGGATAAAACAGAGACTGCCATTCCCTCTCCTGGGGATAGACTCAGATAACGACGGCGCCTTCATCAATGCCCATCTCATCCGCTATTACGAGGAAAACAAGTTAACCTTTACCCGCAGTCGCCCCTACAAGAAGAACGATAATTGTTATGTGGAACAGAAGAACTACTCGGTGGTTCGACGTCTGGTGGGTCATCTCAGATACGATACTGAAGAAGAGAAGAAGCTTTTAGAACAGATTTACTCGCTCTCCAGATTGTATTATAACTTCTTTCTACCTAATATGAAGCTTATCAGGAAAGAGAGAAGAGGCAGCCGGGTAACAAAAAAGCATGATCTGCCTAAAACGCCTTACCAGAGATTATTAGAATCGCCTGAAATAAGTCTAGAGCAGAAGAATCGCTTGCGTCAAATCTACCAGGAGCTGAAGGTGGTAAAGTTAAAGGCAGAGATAAATAGACTAAGAAATAGACTATGGCGGCTACAGAAAACAAAGAGAAATTGCACCTATTTTCGTATAGATTCTTACGTGAGGCAATGAATATGCTTTCATAAAGATTTTCTTATGAGGTAACAGGGATTCCCCCTGCCTAATTTATGGTAAGAAATTGACTCGCTGTCTCATAAAAAAATCTAATGTGAAAAAATAAAAAAGATAGAGCTTTTATTTTTTGTCTATTTTTACTCATCTTTTTTCGGCGAGCTAAGACCCTATCGTCGCCTGACTTAATTATCGGCTCAGCTTCTTCTGGCCAATCGAGCCATGGTGCGCCGCTTTTTTGCCATTAACAAGGAGGTCGGGTGAACTGTTTGCTGAAAGATAAGGCTGAAATAACCGGCAGCCTCTTTTAATTTATTCTTATCCAGAGACCTTCTTCAGAATTTCTTCACCGAACTGGAGGCAATCTTTCCTTATCAGGTTGTCATAATCTTCAAAGGGTTGGTTACGCTTTTTATAAAATTCTTCGAGGAGCTTAAAATCCTCAGGGCTCAGTAACCTTTTGGTTATTCTGCCCGGGAAGGACCTTTTAGCCGCAGGTTCAGCCTCACAGAGTTTGGCCAATTGGTCAAGATACTGATTGGCCCTTTCTGTTCCTCCCGCCCCGCAGACCACAAAAACTGCCTTAACTTTTTTGGAAAACAGGGACACATTTCTTTTAATCAGGGCTTCAAGGGGCTCGGCGATGCGGCCATAATAAATTCCAGAACCAATAATCAGATAATCAAAAGAAGAGAGGTCTGGATTCTCGCGGGCATCAAAGACATCGGCCACAGCGCCCATGCCTTCTGAAATCCAGATCGCGGCATCTCGATTGGAGCCATAGCGGGTGCCAAAGATAACAGCCCATTTATGTTTGCTGGGATGAGGGAAAAATTTGAGGCCATAACTTTTTTCCGCCAAAATCAGACTTCCCCCTGCTAGCAAGGATGTTTTGAAAAAATCCCGGCGTCTCATTTTATCTCCTTTTCTTTCTAAAGTTATCAGATTTATTCTTTTTTTTAAAATTCTTTTGTCTTTCTGATTCTATCTTTAGTGGCTCATCCGATTTTCTTGTGGCCAAAAAAGAGATTTCCAGGCACCTAATAGGGAATCAAGCTCCCGCCAGATTCTTTCCTCATGAGGCTAATTTAATTCTTACACATAGGATAAGATATGGCCATAGAATAAGGTTTCTTCTAAAAATCTTGATCAAAAAGTCCTTCCCTTAAAGCGCAGACCGTTTTTATTCCTGCTGGCACTCAATTATTTGACCCTTTTTCTGTGAGAAGGTGTTGGGCTTGCACATAAAGTTTGGTACCGATGGCTGGAGGAGCTTGATGGATGTCGATTTCACGATCGACAACGTCAAAGTGGTTGCTCATGCAATAGCCGATATTAATTCTATTAAATCCGTTGATTTTCCTGGTTAACTCAAACAAAACTCAAAATAGCTACCTTTCTTTTAAAATATAACCGAAGGTTCAAATAATTGCGCTAATTTGAGGAATCATGGCAAACTAAAGGCAGGACTTTTTCTCCTGATTTGTGCTTTATTTACAATTAAGCTGTTTTTAAATTCTGTGTGGAAGCTACTGTCTAAGTTTCTAAATGGCTTCCCCTCATTCTGGAAAAGAAAATTAAGCTATCTTCTCTATTCTATCTATTCGAGAATTATGGCCACAAGATAAGCTCCGTTGGGAAAATCCTGTGTTTTAACCAGGCTGATATGGATTCCGGCATGAAGCAAATAGGGATTCTGAAGCCAGTTTTTTAATCCCCGGGGGAAAGAATCTAGACTCTGGGTTAGATAACAGAGGCCTATTTGCCCGGGCAACAATTCTACAGAAGTCATTGACCGGTTTTTTTGATTTAAATAATCAAAGCCAATTCGTTCCGCCTGCCGGCAGAGGCTCTGTTTCAATTTCAAAGGCCTCAGGGAGGCTTCTAATCTGATTTTATTCAGCGAGTTCAAAAACATATCCCTCATGTCTTCAGGTGAAAGGGAAGCCAGTGGGATTCCTGAAGCCAACAGGAGAGTAATAGAATAGGTTCCTCCCGGATGGTCCGGATTCCGACCGAAATCAACTCCTGCCCCTATCGTTTTATACCTGGGTTCTAAAAGAGGCTTCTCAATTTCAGTCAAATCATTCAGAAGTGGTGTAACCAGATTAATTATCAGGACTTCTCCTAAATGGGAGGGAATGGTGGGCGGAGGGGCATTTTTTGCCTTCGCCCGGGCAAAAAGCTGGGCTACTCCGTTAATTTCTTCTTCCACGCTCAGCTCTGGCAGCGCCCGAGCCTGACGCAATGTCTGGATCATGGAAATAATCTTATTTCTGGCCTCTTCATCTGTTAGAACCGGCAGGCTCTGGATGAAATCCTGGGTAATAAAATAGTTGCCCCCTTCTCCTTGGGCGGCTCCCAGGCCAATCTCATCAAAATCAGGATGGAGTATATTTGCTCTGTGCTCAGGACTGGTCATCATGGATTGATGGATTACAAAAGGATTAAAGGTTTTACTTCGAGCTATATTCTCGCCAGCCTGAATGAAGAAAAATCCCTGGCTGACCAGGCGGTCGCTATAGGACTTATCATCCGAAGAAAAATGAGAAAGCCGGTTCTGAGCGGCCATTTCCTGGCTGTGCTGGCGAGCTAAGGAGGAAAGTCCTGAAGATAAACGAAGTCCGGGTAAACCATTTTTCTCCCGCTCTTCATTAATTAAATTAAAGAGAGCCTCTTCGATCGCCTTAAGGTCAGGCCTGACTAAGGCCTCTTCTTTCGCTTTAACCTGTCTCTCAGCTGAAAGGGGAATTAAAAATGGATAAAAGAGAAATAAAAGGAAAAAGAAAAATAAAAAGTATCCTTTCTTTCGTCGTGAAGTTTTCATCCCTTTTTTAATTTTAACATATCTTCAGACAGTTCCTTTTAGCGCGCCTTTAAAAAAAAGGGCCAGGGCTCGCTTATCTGGACATCCCTAATTTATCTCTGGCTCCCTGGTTCTGATCAAGGCAGTGTGTTCATTAAAGGCCGGACCGTCTTAAAACACTTGCTTAAAGCGCTCAAGCTTTTAATAATTTAAAAAATTTGGTCCCGCCGGGTTTTCTGTGGGTAAAAGGCATGCATAATTCCTAAATTAAAGCAATGAAATCCCCAGGCTTTTTAGAAGCCGAAGCACATGTATTAGCGCTTATAAATTGAAACTTAATGATATTCAATGAGATAGGCATTAATTGGAAGCTCTTTGAGCCAGCTCTTAGTCTCATTGTTTTATATTTCGATCCAAAATTACCCCCACGAAAGCCGGAAGAATCAAAAATTTCAGTCATTTAAATTTAAAGCCTTAAGACAAAAGGCGCCATCGCTTTCTCTTAACTCTAAGATCCATGAAAATATATAAACTTTTTTGATAAATATTTTTAAGGAGAAAAGACTCAGGTGAATTCTTCGAAGTTGAAAATTTACCCCTGCTTTGATTTATTAATCTGAGTTTAACCATGGCCAGAAAAATTATCTTATTATTCTCGCTGACTTTGCTATTTCTTGGCCTAAACTTAGCATTCAGGAATGCGCTGACTCATCCGGAAGAAAGAAAGCAATCAAACTGGACTGGCGAACTGACCGGTGAAATTTCCTTAAAAAAGAACTGGTATCTCCAGTCTTCCTTCATCGCCAGGCAATCTGGAGAAAAAATCTCCTCCCCTGGCTTCAGGCCCAGGGGCTGGGTCAAGACCGAAGTTCCGACAACAGTGCTGGCAGCCCTGGTCCGGCGAGGAATTTATCCCGAGCCAACTCTTGGCCTGAATAATATGAAAATACCTGATGCCCATGAAGACTATAGCCGGAAATACGGTTTAGACCGGTTCAGCCATCTCGCTGGAAAAACCAATCCCTGGCGGGATCCTTACTGGTTCTGGACGCAATTCAAAGTTCCCCCTTCCTTCCAAGGAAAGCATATCTGGCTTGAGCTCAAGGGAATAAACTATCGAGCTGAAATCTGGCTTAACGGCCAGCTTGTGGCTAACCACCAGAAAGTGGTGGGCATGTTTGGTCACTGGAGTTTTGACATTTCCCGCCAGGTTCGCTTTGGTAAACAAAATAGCCTGGCTATAAAAATCTATCCCCTCGATAATCCGGGTCTTCCTGCTTCACCCCAGCTTCAAACCTTTGGTCCTTTTGGCGAAAATGGCGGTCCTACGGGTGATATCGGCCAGAATGTAACCATGCAATGTTCTATTGGCTGGGACTGGATTCCTGAAGTCAGGGATAGAAATATAGGTCTCTGGCAGCCAGTCATGTTGAAAGCCACCGGTCCAGTAGAAATTCGTTATCCGGTTGTTTCGAGCCGATTAATTTTCCCTGAAGGATGGCCAGGGGAACAGGGGGTAAAAGGAGAAAGAGCGAGAGAAAAGGCGGGAGCCGAATCAGCCCTGAAAGCCGCTTTAACTATCCGGGCTGAGCTTCATCATCTTGAAAAGTCTCGAATTAAGGGCAGGCTAAAAGCGAGGATAATGCCATATAATTTTTCCCCTTCAGATAATCCCCTTTTAAATAATTCCTTCCCTGAAAATGCCCTTGTTGATAAAAAGCTGACGCCTTTTGCCTTCCCATCTGGCTATCCTTTCAGGCAACCAGATAACCAGGTTCAGAGCCATTCAGGTGTTGACCCTGGATTTTTATTAAATAAATCTTTCTCAGATACCAAACAAACAAGGCAAAAAAGTTCAGCCGAAGAAAGAAAATCTTTATCCGGTGAAATATATCTGGAAAAAGAGATGGAGCTGGGTCCACTTGAAGTTCGTGAGATTATTCTTGATCAGACAGAATGGCCCCAGCTTCTTCTCTCCGGACCCAGGCTCTGGTGGCCGGCAGACATGGGCTTTCCCCATCTCTATCTGCTCGAAATGACTTTCGAAATTTCGGGCTCTGTTTCTGATAGGGAAATGATAAGATTCGGAATCAGAGAAATTAAAACTCAAACCACTGAAATTAATGGCTGGCGGCGACGCGATTTTTTCCTTAACGGCCAGAAAATTTTTCTTCGGGGTGGAGCCTGGGTACCAGAGATGCTCCTGCGCCGTGAGGCGAATCGGGACTGGCTGCTGAAGGAGCTTCTTCTCTGGCGCCAGGCCAATTTTAACCTGGTTCGTCTCTGGGGAGGCGGAGTAACTCCAGGCGATGAATTCTTTGATTTATGTGACGAGCTGGGTCTTCTCATCTGGCACGATTTCTGGATAACCGGTGATTGCCAGGGTACCTGGGGGAAAGGAAGCCGCGACTGGCCATTTGAGGCCCATGTTTTTCTCGATAATGCGCGCCAGACTGTCCTCAGGTTACGTTCCCATCCTTCCCTTCTCCTGTGGACAGCGGGTAATGAAGGTTATCCTCGCCGGGAAATATATGAGGCTTTAAGGAATGAAATCCTGGCCAGGCTCGACGGGACCAGGCCTTTTCTTCCCTCATCAGGCTATACTGAACCGCCTCCAGATTGGGGCCTGAGCTGGCCCGATAATCAGCCTTCAGGCACTTATTCTGGAGGCCCCTACTGGTGGGTTAATCCGGAGGAATATTATAACCTTATTGACCGCGGTCGGGACTGGCTTTTTAAGAATGAGGTGGGGCTTCCTTCCTTACCCCTTCTTTCAAGTCTCAAGAAATTCCTGATAGACCTTGAACCCGCCCCAGATCTTCCCTTCCCCCTCAATCATATCTGGGGTTTTCATGATGCCTGCGAAGGCAATGGAAAATACAGCCTCTATGATCAGGCGATTCGCCAGCGCTATGGCCAGCCTCGCAGCCTGGCCGATTATGTCTGGAAAGCCCAGCTCGTTAATGCTGAGAATTACCGGGCGATTTTTGAGGCGGCAAATCAAGCCCTTGACCGGGTATCAGGGGTCATTCTCTGGAAAACCAATTCAGCCTGGCCAAGTGTGATGTGGCAACTTTATGACTATTATCTTCGCCCCAATGCTTCCTATTACTTTGTGCGGCGCTGCGGTGAGCTACTTCATCCCCAGCTTGATCTGCGGGACAAAACCGTCTGGCTAATTAATAGAAGCTTAAACAGAGAAAAAGACCTTCTGCTACAGGCAGAAATATATGACATTAGAGGCCAGAAAAGATGGGCCAGGGAAGAAAAGATGGAGATTGAAGGGCGAAGCCGCGTAAAATTATGGCCCATCGAATTTTCCGGGCCTTCCTTCTGTCTTCTCCGGCTCGACCGCCTGAAACAAGATTCCTCAGCATCTCATTCAGCCAGGCAGACAGATCAAATTTCTCAAATTGCTTCTGGCCAGCGGCTAAAAAATAAGGGACAGTCAGATAGTATTCAACCTCTTAGAAAAAATTCGACTGAAAGATCTGGTCGGTTGTCTTTTTCACGTTCAGACGCAAGCTTCCTGCTGGCTGAAAATTTTTACTGGCTTTCACCGCAGAATGAATTCACTTTTCTTGAACATTTACCTCCTGTTCAGCTTGAAGCCGAAATGGAAGAAATGGCCCCTGATTCTGTTAGCTCGCTTTCATTCCTCCCTTCAGCAAGGCTTATGTGGCAGGTCTGGAAGGTTCAAATTCATAATCCCTCCGACCAGGTGGCTTTCTTTGTTCACTTAAGTCTTTTCAATTCAAAAGAAGAAATCCTCCCCTGTTTCTGGGAGGATAACTTCTTTCTTTTACTGCCTCATGAATCCAAAGAAATTCACGTGGCGACTCTGACTTCAACCACAGGGAAAAGAAAAGTTTATGGTTTCCTTGAAGGCTACAATGTTCTTCCCTCAAAAATAAAACTAAAGAGACCAAAAAGCTGAGGAGGAGAAAGAAGAAGAGGCTCTCCCTCTTTTTAATTGGTAGAGCGAAAGAACTATTTATCTCTGTCAGCGGTGACAGGACTCGAAGACAAATCCTCAGAGGCGAGTCGAAGCCGAATATCGGGCATTTCAGGTATATTTCTCCACTCGCCCTCTGCAACCATGAATTGGCCAGGGATATAATCCGCTTTTGAGTGCCTTAAAATCTATCATCTTAAGACACGAAAGAAGTCTCAAGAACCGAAAAAAGAAAGAAAAGGAAATAAATGAGCGGCTCAGGTCATTTCATCTCCCCGCTCGCTCCCGGGCAATCCTTTGGAGCTTTTCATTGGCAATTATGCCTAAATCCACCCGCCGATTCTGCTGCCGGCCCTCAGCTGTATCGTTAGAAGCGACGGGCTGATCCGGCCCATATCCCATGATAGTAAATCTGGAAGAACTGACACCGAGCTCGGCTAAATAAGCGGCCACAGCTCTGGCTCTTCTTTCAGAAAGAAGGAGGTTATATTCGCGACTGCCCGTCGAGTCGGTATGACCTTCGATGATGATATTGGTATCGGGATATTTATTGAGAATCGCAGCCAGCCGTCTCAAGTTTTCTTTACTCTGGGGACGAAGCTCATATTTATCGACATCAAAAAGAAGTCCGGCATTAAAAGTAATCTTGATGCCTTCGCCGATTCGCTCAATTCTGGCACCCTCCAGGTCCCGCCGCATTTCTTCAGCCTGTTTATCCATGAGATGGCCAATGTAAGCGCCTGCAGCCCCGCCAATGGCTGCCCCGGTAATGGCGCCAATTAAAGTATTACCAGCCGCTTTTCCGATGGCACCGCCAACAACTGCCCCACCTGTAGCTCCGATGGTCGCTCCTTTGGCCGTCTTACTCCAGCTTGCGCAGCTCAGGCTCAGGACAATTAAACTGAAACAAAGAAAAGCGATTATTAATTTTTTCATCCTTTCCTCCAGTTTCAAGTTCATTAAAATTTTATAAAACCAGGCATATTAATCTCAAATATTTTTGGGGAATAGCTTTCAGCTTTTCCTCCCTTGCTATCTGACTGAATTTATCTTTAAGTCGTCTCCACCAGCCAAGCTTTAATTTTATCATGGCCCTGCTAGTAAAATTGTTAAGCGGCTTAAAAAATAATCTGATGGTTATTTCGTCTGATCAATTATTAATTCATTACTTTTTTATAAAAACGGCCATCCTGACGAATGAAAAGAAAGGTCTGGCCATCTTCACTGGCCAGCTGCGCCTCCCACATGTTCCAGCTGGTTTTGATTTGAGGGGGCCATTGATATTTTTCAATTCTTATGTGGCTCAAGCCAAGTTCCTCAAGGCTTTCACTGTAGCGACCATGACGGGCATAAAAGTCTTTCTGACGATAATAGACCTGTCTTAAAGCCCAGGAAGCATCCTGCTCGAAACTGAGTCGGAATTCCTCGCGGCCAGTGCCGACGATTTTACTCGAAAACTGAACATAACCCCACATCTCCGGATAGTGGATATTGATCAGTCCGGTTGGCGCCCAGACCCAGTTATCTTCAGCCAGAGGGCGGCCACTTTCTGGATCCCTGGCCTTTTCATAACGTCCTTCTTGCACCTCAACTCGGTATTCGACGCGGGAAAAATTAACCCGCCACTGGTCGCCGGGCTCAGGCTTCAATTTCCGGCTCGAATCACATTCCTTCAGAACCTCCCAGGGAAAAGCGAGCTCCACCTCCCAGCTTTTATCTTTATCGCCGGGCCTGTTAATGGTTCCATTGACGTTGATTGCCGCCTGCAAGCCACGAATGTCCCAGGCATGGACAGCCGGTCCCCCATCGCGGTAAGGACGAACGAGCAAAAGGTCCCAGACCGTACCGAAAGCATTTATTTCCAGCTCATAATATTCGTGAGTATCACCATCAGGGTCGATAAAAACCTCAAAATCATTATCCTGATAAATGATCGAATCGCGCTCAGTTAATGTTGCCCAGATATCCCTCTCTTCAAGTTCAGCCCCAACATAAAAATAATTATCATCCCAGAGCATTTTGACTCTGGTCCGGAAACGAGGTTTGGGCCGCTTTTCTCCTTCAATATCGACAAAATCTTCGGTCCAGCGGGCCTGGCGCCAGTCACGCTCATCAAGCCGGCCATCAATCTTTAAAGGAGAGGAAGCCCGATAGCAGACATAATTGGGAGGGGCAAAGGGAATTGCCGGCACCGGAAATGAAGCTTTTTCCCCATCACTCTCTCCTTTTTCCCCTCTGTCCTTAACTTCACTGTTCTTAATTTCATCTGAGCCTGTGACTTTATTGAAAAACATCTCTTTGTTTGCCAGCGCCAGGGGAAAAATAGACAAGAAATATTCCCCATAATTAAAACCAAAAAAATGATGATTAAGCCTGCAAGATAAATAAATAGACGAAACCGGCCAGATCCAGTTTTTCTGATCAAGCTTATTCCTTTCATTTCCTTCTCTCCTGCTATGAATTTTTAATCTATCTTAAGAAAAAAAGGAGAAGAATAAAAGATCATATTGTTATCACTACTGAGCTCTCAAATCCCTCCCGCTAAAATTCCTTTACAATTCGGATTGTTATTCATTTTTCAGCTTATTTTTTTAGAAGCCGATGGCCTGAGTAAAGATGCCATTCAGGGCAGAATAGAATTTAATTTCTAACCTTCTTTTTTCTGTTCTCTATTCCTACAAATTTGTTCTCATTTATCCTTATTATTGTGAAGAAAAAATACAAAGCAAATTTCGTTAAACATTGAGGCTGGCGGACAAAATTGATGGCCTTTGACCTGGAAGAATGAGCCAGCTTGAACCTTTCTTTTAAAAAGTCAACAGACCAAAAAGAGGGCCCCTGGATATATTCAACCATGAAGTCCCATTATCTGAGCCAAAAGGTATAACTAAGGAAGCTATAACTGTTTTCATGATTTGATGATTAAAGTTTCCCTTAAAAAATTGGACAGGCACTTAATATACATTTTGCCACTCCTTCATGAGAAGGAAGGAACGGTAAAATGCAGGGCACGAGACACCGGCCTGACGCGGTCTTTATGGATAAAGTAGCCCTGGAAGCCATCAGGGGAAAAAAGGCTGTCTCAGTTGGCAGCAGAATTTAAGTTTCATCCTAACCAGATCCGCCTATGCCGGGACAAGGCTCTGGACTCTCTTCCAGGTGATTTTTTCCATAGGGATCGGTCCTGATAACGAATAGCATGGGGACTGAAAAAAGAACTTTATCACGAGATAGGTCAAATCAAAGCAGATAATGACTGGCTTAAAAAAATTGCGGCAGCTCTTGTGAAGGACAGACTAATCCTGATTGAAGCTGGGAGACACCTTCAGTGTCTAAGCAATGTAAAATTGCTGGTTTATCTCATTCATCTTTTAACCGATGGCATGGCGAGAGTGAAGAGAACCTGAGCAGGATGTGGCTCATTGATGAACAGTATTCAAAGCGATCAACTTTATGGCTCACCAAGGATGATCGACGTGCTGAAAAGGATGGATTATAAGTTTAATTAAAAGCTGGTAGAAAGGCTGATCAGGCCAATGGGTCGAGAAAAAGTTCCTCCTGAGAACAAGATCAGCTAATCTCATCAGGGATATCGGATTAAATCCTTATATGCTGTTTGAGGTATATTTTGGCTGCTCAGCATCTTTTCGGGCTGAAGAGCATACGGTTTTCGCCTGAAATAACATAATGGCAATTTTAATGGAAAGAATTTAAGCAGTTTGCGGCGGGAAGAAAAACCGTTTTTTCATTAAAAAAGGCTAAAATTAAAGGCACGGGATTGGAAATAGAATGTTCTAAAAGCTCCCCTTTTATTGTCGGGTCAAGGGGAAGTTCAATGCAAATAAGTAGGTACCTAGAAAAGTTAGGGACACAGCTAATTCTTGTTAAAAAAAATAGGTAAATAGGTAAGGTGGCACCCATTTTTCTAAGGTGGCACCCATTTTTCAGGAATCGCTCCTACTTTTCCTTTCATGCATCAGACAGACGATGATAAATTGCATCTCCAATATTTCAGATATTATTTAAGGTTACCTTTATTCCGTTCCTGCCGAAATCAGCCTTCTCATCTGGCAAAATTGATGGTTATATGCTAAAATATAATCAACTTTAGCCTAAAATTAACCATGGCTAAAATCCTTCTATATTCAATCAAAAAAGACCTTTCTCATCAGCTTCAAAATATTTTAGGAAATAAATTTTCTATCATCTTTTGTGGAGATGATAACAGGAGCCTGGATCTCAAAGATATCCAATATATACTTGCAGGTTGTGATTATAACTGCTTAATCGATTTATGTGCTAATAAATTCATCTTCCTTTATAAAAATAGACACATTCCTTTTGTCATTATAAGACCTCTCTGGATTAAGAAAATCTTTTTTGAATTTCCTGGCTTTCTTTTATCTGCATTTCTAGATATTTCTCTTTCTAACTCACAAAAGGACATACTTAATACCTTGAAAAGTTCAGAATATTATCCAGGTTCGTCAAAATTTCCTATCCCTCCCTATGACCCTATTTTTAAAATAATAGAATTACAAAAAATCATTGCTGAATATCCCCTGCAACATCATAGCCTTAGCTCATTATCACGTCTTCTGGGCCGCTCACGGTCATGGCTTCCCTTGAACTTCCATAAAATCTCGGGTATCAGGCTCCAAGCCTTTTTAGTCAGAATAAGATGTTGCTTTGCTTTATATCAGATTCTCACTACCAATAAACCGATAAAAATCATTTCACTGGAGGCTGGATATAAACCCCTTTATTTTTCCCAGTTGTTTCGGCATATCTTCACATTTTCTCCTCTCGTCACAAGAACATTTTTCTCATCTTTTTTTTAAAAATTCTAATATTTTAAAAAAAACACATATAAATTTTATTGACAAATTATACTTAGTGAAATTATTTAAAAATGGGAGGTTAAAATGAAAAAAAAACATAATTACTGTATCAATTATTGTTCTCCTTTTTTATTGCCCATGCCATTTAATATAAACAAACCTAAGGGATCTCTTGTTTATGCGGAGGAATGTCTTAAGTGCAGTGATGTAGGCTGCAATGGCGGAAACGTCGGCTGTGCTGTCTTTGAATGTAAGGGCACCAAAGTTCTATGTCTAATGACGCCTCCACAAAATTAAGGTGAAAAAAAAGAATACATATTTTTTTATTTGGATATTTGTGTTATTTCTTCATTTGTATAATATAAATCAGTCTGAAGAAGCTCAAAATAAATTTGAAGTTAGTCCTCAAAAAATTAAAAAACCCATTTTTAAACCGCTCCCATTTGAAAAGGAATATTCTCTGGGGATAGAAAAAGGCCTTATCAGACCCCTTTTCGTCAGGGTAGACAATGTAGAAAATATTTATGTTTATGACTTTGGAGAAAAATGTATTAAGAAATACACTTCTGAGGGAAAATTCGTTCAGACATTTGGAAAAGGGATGGGACAGGGACCTGGAGAATTTATTAATGTGGCTGATTTTGCTGTGAAAAATAATGGCGAAGTCTGGGTTTGCGATACTACATTTTCATTTATTACCGTCTTTGATATTTATGGAAATCCCATAAAAACCTGCCGCCTTAAAAACCCGGCTCTCAGAATCGGCCTGCTCAGCAATGAAGAATATATTATAATTCCTACAACTTCTCAAAATTATTTAACATTCTTAAGATATGACCGCGATGGGGAACTGAAATCATCTTTTACCCTCCCAAGTCCATGGACTGAAGAGTTCCCTGAATTAGCTTTTCTAAAAATGGATGGATGGCTGGCAATAGATAATAATGATAATATCTATTTTGCTTTTAGTAGGTCAGGACTTCTGGCTTCATTTTCGCCAGAGGGCAAACTACGTTACTTAGTCGAAACCATTGACCGCACTCCTCCTCCTAAGATGATAAAATTCAAGGGTGGGGCGCATATAGAACCAAAATCTCCATGGGCAGCCTTAAGCTTAAGCATCGTTGGCTCTGAAATATACATCTTGAATCATGCCAGCTCGAAAGGCAGAAAAGGTATGGTTTTTGATGTCTATAGCGCTCTTGACGGTCAATATATTTATTCTTTTGAAATTCCTCAAAAATGTATGTCTGCCTGCGTCACTAAATCGGCAGTAATTACCGTGGCTGAGCAGGAGAGCGTAACCAGGTGGAAAAAGATATCCTGATTAACTGTCGAAAAAAGTAGAATCAAGGCAAAAGTTCTTTTCCCGGCTGTGCTTCCCCTTAGGGGTCCCTACCTTAGCCCCCGCCTCGACCTTCATCAGCTCCCCCAACAACCACTCTAACATCGCCTTTATCGGATCATTCTCCAGTAAAAATCTTGTTAGCCATTTTTCCAAAAATCCTTATAATCTCTTTGAGCCATCGTAAATGACACCTCATTTCTTAAAGTTTTCTCCTTTAAAAGGAGAGTTTACGATGGCTCACTCCTCTAGGTCAAATTGCGAACTATTTTGTACACCAGCTTACAAAATCTATTTTCTTTTTTAAAAATTCTTCTTTAAAAGAAAAGTTTACGATGGCTTGCTCCTCTATATCATATTGCGAATTATTCCGGACTACGGCAGAAAATGGGGACATTTTTCTTGTCAAATCAGGAAGAGTAGATATTTATAAGTTCGATATTAAAGGTAATTTTATAAAAAAATTTGGTGCCCAACCAGATTATTCTATTTCTCCTAAAAGAACAAAGGATTTTGAAGATATGGTCAAATGGGGCCGCGCTCCTCAAGGAAGGAAGGCAGGCCAAAACTGGTACCGCTCTTCATCATGGATTTCTGGTATCTTCGTTATGAAAGAATTAATATGCCTCCCTATTAGGACTTACAAATTAAAAAAAAATAAGGGGGAGTGCTTCCTTCAATTCTATGATTTTGAAGGCAATCTCGTTGAGGATAGAATATACTTGCCCGAAATCGAATCATCTTCAGACGGGGAATTCTATGTTTGTTCCCACCGCATGTGTAATATTTATTTTCTTGTAGAAGTTGAAAGCGAGCCGGTGCAACATGTCTTCTATCATGACATATTGAAAGAACGAAAAAAGAATGGTGGATAATCCTTTGCTCCTTTCTCTTGATGACGGCAATTTATTTTGGATTTAAATACAAACTTTCTCAAGAAAATATCCAATAAAAAAAAATTCCAATAAAAGGTTTAAAATCAATTAAATATCTGCCAATAAAATCCAGTAAGTTAACTCTCATTATTTATTTCTCCCATAGAAGCAGCGAAGAAAAGATGAAGGAATCTTTTTATTGAAATAAACTTTTTAATGAAATCCCACCTAAGGAACTCTTTATTATTGGCATCATTTCGGGAAATGAAGATATTGATAATCTCAGGGAAAAATGGAATTTAAAATTTCCGATTCATCACGAAGCTTTCTTTCCATGAGGCCCTTTAAGGTTTTTAATGGGTAGAACGAAAGAATTATCAATCTCCGGCAGGCAATATAGAGCCCGCGCATAAATACTTAAAGGCGAATTGAAGATGGATATTTTGCATCTTAGGGAAATTTCTCCAATCGTCCTCTGCAATAATGAACTAGCCCGAGTTAAATCTGCTGTTGATTGCCATGAAATCTATCATTTTTAGCCACAAAAAAGTCTGAAGAACCTGTAATAGAAAGATTTTTAAAATAGCCGAGGATTTTAATTAACTGTTATAAACACCGTAAATTTCGGCCGCTTCATAGAGCTTAAGGATGTTTTCAGGAGGGGTATGTGGTGCGACTGAGCAGGCCGTACTTAAAATATAGCCACCACCTTCTTTGGCTGCCTCGAGACATTTCCGGGCAGCTGCGAAAACTTCTTCTGGCTTTCCCCTAAGCATAATATTCACCGGATCCACATTGCCCTTAAGAAAGAGTTTCTGGCCTACCCTTCTCTTGGCTTCAGCTAAATCGATATTGCCCAGGGGCGGTGGGTCAAGAGTATCGATACCGTTAGTGCCTGTGGCGGCAATCAATTGCAGCCTGTCGCCTATTTTCCCGCAAATATGAGTATAAATGGGCAGATTATATTGCGCCTTTATGCCTTCTATGACCTTTTTTTCAAAAGGCAGAACAAATTCCTCATAATGCCGGGGAGAGATAAAATGGCCGCCAGCCAGAGCAGAAGAGATAAGCAAAGCATCAACGCCCTGAGCAGCCAGGGCAAGACCATAGGCTATTGTGCCCCGCGTAAGAGCTTCCAGACAGGCCTTGAATTTTGAAGGGTCTTTTTTCATCGCCAGAAAACCAGCCTGATAACCCAGAAGCTCGAGAAGCTGACTAAATGGGGAAAATATCTCGCCGTGAATCGAAATCCTCTGGCCAACTCGCTCTTTTAATAATTTAATCGTATCGAAGTGCCAGGGAGGGAAAAAATTTTCGGGGTCTGGTGGTTCAGCTGAGAATCCCCAGACGAAAGGATATTTCAGGCCGCCAAGGTCGTGCGGCTCAAGATAGAAAAGTTTTTCCGCCTCAATCTCTTCGAAGCGGGCGTGAAATTCCCGACCATCCTCCCGCAACACATGGGGATTATCATCAGGCGGGCAGAGGCTCATCCAGCCATTAGCCCAGTAAATAATCCTTTGACCTTCCTTCTCCTCAATTTTTTTGATGTATTTTCGCCACTCAGGATCTCTTCCCGGAAGATTGACCAGAATCCCATCAAAGAAATAGCGCTGCTGGAGCCGCACCAGAGCCTCAGCAAAGCCTTCGCTGCTATGCCAGATGTCAATGGCGTCCAATCCGCTGTTTAAAAAATAATGGCCCAGAGCCAGCTGGCACATCACCGGAACACGGTCTGGCTGTTCCAGTCTCATGGCTCTGGCCATTCTCTCCTTACCCGTCATCATGATTATCTTTTAGTTTAATCCAGTTCCCCTAAAATTTTAATATGCCTTGAATTATTTAATCTCATTGATACTAAAAAATGTAAGCCAGAATCATCAGTTATTTTAAGCGTTCTGTCCCCAGAAGTAGTCAAAAATCAAAGACCTCGCTACCGATATACTTTTTTGACAGATGTTTTTCTGTTCAAGATAGTAGCCTTTTCTTCGCACAAATGATAACAGCCTATTTATTTTCTAAAGCAGTGCTTTTTTGAAGAGTGCTTATTTTGAAATCTGGCCCTTATTTTGTAAAATATGATAATCGTCAAAATAAAAGATTAATTTTAGAAAGAGGAGATGGCCAATGAAATTAAAGCTCCATTTAATTATCCTGGTTTTCCTGGCGGTCTTGATGTTATCTCCTGAGCCGGTTCTTCCCCAGGCCCAGGAACAGACCATCCGGCCAGTCCTTCTGGGACAGCCCATGCCTGATTTTTCTTTGCCTTCCTATCAGGGCCAGATGGTTCGTCTCGCCGATTTTAAGGGCAAAAACATCATGCTAATCTTCCCCCGGGGTTTCGCTGCCCCTGACCGCTGGTGCACCATCTGCCATTATAAATATGTGGAGCTTGTGGAGTTAGAAAAAGCCAACGAAATCAGGAAAAAATATAATCTTGAAATTATCTTTGTTTTTCCCTATTCAAGGGAAATAGTTAAACAGTGGCTGGAAGTTCTTCCCGATCAGATGATGAAAATAAAGAACTGGAAATATCCAGAGAATGTGGACAAGCTGGATGAAAAAGGGAAGCAATCCATGGAGAGGTATCGCCGGATTTTCCCCAAGGATTTTGCCGTGGACCGGGAAAATATTCCCCTGCCCTTCCCCATTCTCATCGATGCTGATCACAGCGTTTCCTCCGGCCTGGGACTTTTCACCACCAACTGGGGTGGAAGTCAGGTCGAGCAGAATATGCCGGCCGTTTATTTAATTGATGAGCAGGGAATTCTCAAGTTTAAATATATCGGTCAGAACACGCTTGATCGTCCTGAATATGATTATCTCCTCAAAATTTTAGAAATGATTAAGGAAAAGAAACTTTGAATGAAAAAGCCAAGAAATTCTGAATAGACAAAATTTGAATAGATAAAATTGTGTTTTTTAGATAATGCTCTCCTTCTTGGCAGCCATTTTTTGATAAAATTCGCCCTGATGGGCAGATTCTGATGGCGAGAATATCTGAGGCTTAATCCAAATGGAAAGCTCATGAATAAGAAAGAAGACCTGGCCCTCATTGATGTTCACGCTCATCTGGATGAAATAGCTGATCTTGAACCATCCCTCGAAGCTGCCAGAGAAGCTGGCGTCATGGCCATCGTGGCTGTTGGAAGCGGCCTTGAATCCAATAGAAGAACTCTCGAAATTGCTTCGGCCCATCTAGGCTATGTCTTTCCGGCTATCGGCTATCACCCCTGGGAGATTAAAGAGGAGGAGGTCGAGTCGAATCTTCTTTTCATCCACGAGTACCTCGCTAAATGCCTGGCTTTAGGTGAAATTGGCCTGGATTACAAAGCTAAGGTAAAAAAAGAGTGGCAACATCGGGTTTTTTCTGAGCTGCTGGATTTAGCCAAAAAATTTGATAAACCGGTCATCATCCATTGTCGCTATTCCCATGAACGGGCCCTGCAAATAATTCTGGAGAAGGAAATTTCCCGAGCTGTCTTTCACTGGTATTCGGGGTCACTTGAGGTTCTTGAAAAGATAATCTCGGCTGGCTATTTTATCTCCGCGACTCCAGCTCTTCTCTACAGTCTTCATCATCAAAAAGCAATTAAGAGAGCTCCCCTTGAAAAAATCCTGCTGGAAACAGATACGCCGGTCGTTTATCAAGGGATGGAGTCAAGACCTGAGCATGTGCGAATTACCTTAGAGCAGGTGGCCAGATTAAAGGAACTCGATATTTCTGTTGTGGCCAGCCAGACTACAGCCAATGCCCGTCATTTTTTTCAACTGCCCTGATGCTTTTTTAAGTTCAAAGATGTTTTCAGGAAATGAGCATCTTCTTACTTAACCCATCAATTACTTTATTTATCGTCTTTATAAATTTGCCTCTTTCAAAGTCTATACCTTTTGCTATCGGTTGCTCGCTTAAAAGCTCCTTTCGCCTGACAGAGGTTGCACATACTCTAAATTTCCCTTTTTTATTGTTTTCATATTTTGGCCCTCGATAAGATTAGCCCACAATGAAACCGTGTACCTGATAAGATGAATCGTTTTCTGTTGTCCGTCAGATTCCGGGCTGGCATAGGTATTCAAAGGGGCAATCGAATGCTGCCCAGAGTTTTTCCAGTTAGCGTCAAATTTCAGGATGGAGTCAAATCCATTCCAGGATGATTCTTCCTCAATCTCACTTGCATCCGGATAATGAGAACGAATCGTCTCCATAATCGATGCGCATACCAGCTGGCCAACTTTGTATTCTAGATAGCGGCTTGCCGGGGGAATAGATAACCTCTTTCTAATTCTTTAGTTCTTTAGAAAAGATTAGCCAATTTTTAATTGCGAATTCTCGTTTAAATATGTCCACCTGTTAAATATCTTCTCGGCCAAAACTGCGAAGATTATCAAATAAAGATAATCATCTTCTTTCTTTATCATTCTTCCTCTAATTTGTTCAAAATAAAAAATTTATTTTATATTTTTTTCTGGCGGGCGAAAGTACTCATTGGTCCATGCGCCACGAAAATATTTGTCTTTATACATAGAATTACAGTGGACCAAACTCTTTTTACCCTGTGAGATAAAGCTTTTCAGTAAAAAAACTGAAGGCCCTGGATAAAAAGTCTAAAAGTATCACCTTTTTTGCGATTGAACCTTTTTTCTTTATCTAAAATAAACAAACCGTAAAATGAGAAAACTAAAATGGACAAACCGCTCAGCCAAATCTTTCACGGATGATCAGGAGGGAGAACAACCACACCGATGTTTTCCTTTTCTTTGAATTCAACTACGGTGCCATAGGGAGAGGATAGCTTTCGGAGATTCTCGATGATTTTCTTACCGAGTTGCGAGTCAGCCAGGACAGGTCTTCCTCTTACCCAGCGCGGCTGGCCAAAGCCAAGCGAAATGGGAATGAGCCTTATTTCCTCCAGGGCCTTCCCTTTCCACTTAAGCTGGGCGACAACTGATTCCCAGTATTCAGGTTGACTGGGAAAACCACGGCGATCCAAACTATAGCGGGCTTCATTAAAGTCTGCGACATGTTTATCCTCGCCCAGGCGGTAGGTTTCATAATTTTCCTGAGGTAAACGCAGGGGAGTTTCATTCTGGAAAATAAAGTTACCCAGGCTGTAAAAAATGGGTTTCCCCTTATAAATTTCTATTCCCTTTAAAACATGGGGACCATGATTAACCACAACATCGGCCCCGGCATCGATGGCGGCATGGGCAAAATCCAGCAGAAAAGATGCCGGAGAAAACCTGTCCCTCCCCTGTTCATGGCTATGAACAGAGACGATAACTAGATCGGCCAGGCCAGAAGCATTTCTCACCACAGCAGTTATTTCCGTCAGATCATCCTGATTAAGGGTGGTTTTTATCTCAGGAAAATCGCCTTTTATCACGCGCTGTCGCATAAACATGAGCTGGTCACTTTCCCTCGGAGGATTCAATCCCCAAGCCAGAAGGAGACTGCGCAGATTTTCGAGCTGCTCGGCCGTAACCACATAGGTCGTTGAATAGCGGAGGGGGCTGAGCCCTGGTCGGGGTGGAATATCGTCGCGGGATTTACTGGCCCGGGCATGGTCAGGAAAAGTAGAAGCACAGGAAATGAGGGCCACCCTGGCTTTACCTGTTTCCAGGAATCTGGCTTCCCTCGCCTCAGCCAGACTCCGTCCCACGCCCGCGTGGACCAGTCCTGCTTCTTCCACATATTTTGTCGTCAGCTCCATACCCAGAACCCCGAAATCTCCAGCATGATTATTAGCCCTGGAGACAAGGTCAAAGCCTGCCCAGACAAGTTCCCTGGCCAGAGCCGGTTCGGCTCGAAGATACGTGCCGCCGCTTTCATGCATGGGATAGGGCTCATAATCATGAAAGAGTATTTCCAGATTGGTAAAAGCCACATCAGCGGCCCTGATGAGGTCAATTAATTTCAGAAATTCAGGCTCAGAATAAACTGAGAGGCGGCGGGTAATAATCGAATCGCCTGTCAAAACCATGGTTACCGGCGACCCCTCTTTCCGGACCTCCGACCATAGGACGCCATTGGAGCCAGTTAAAATTAAAAAGGCCAAGAAAAAATAAATGATCTTTTTCAGCCTCATTCTGGCCTCCTCAGGTCAATTTGGATCAAGCTTTCCTGATTCTTGTACCATATTCAGAGCGGGAAAAAAACTGCAGGTTTTTTCTTTTTATGTTATATTTGATTTGGTTCTAACAGGCTTTTAATTGAGCTTCGAGCTCAGCCGGAAAACTCTGACCTGAGTTCAGCCTCAGGGGAAAAAGAGGTTCAATTAAGAAGTCAGGAGCAGCAAGATGACTTCAGAAGTAATAATCAGGGAGTATCGACCGGAAGATCTGGAGCAGGTTCTCGAGCTTGTTCGAGAACTGGAAGCGGAGCTGGCAGAAAAATTTCCTGAGGTTCAGTTAGTCTCAAGTATTGATGCTTATAGAAATCGCTATCTTGTCCCCGGCCATAAATATAAGACTTTTGTGGCCGAAATTGAGGGCAAAATTGTCGGTTATCTCATGGGCTATCCTTCCACTGGAGCCCTTGAGGTAGACAATATGTATGATATCTTTCCCTCTCCTTCCTGGAAGCCCAAGGAATTTTTCTTACAGATTACCTTCGTTTCCAAACCCTATCGAAACAGGGGAATCTCCCGTCGCCTTCATGAAAAGGTGATTGAATATGCTCGAGAACAGGGCTATGAGGAAATTTATGCCTGCATTGCCAAATGGAATCTTCCTGAAATCAAAGTGGTCAGTTCCCTCAAATTTGAAATGAAAGACCTGGGCTATCGCTATCGCCTCACCTTAAAACTCAAATAGCTAAATGGTGTTTCCTCTAAAACTAAAAATGAAGGCGGTAACTCTCATTATTCCATTTTATTCTGAAAATGAAGGCGGCGAGGCCGGTTATTTTCTGATAACCAGGTCAGTTAAGGGGCGCCGCTTCTTGGGCTGCCAGTTATCAGCAGGATACCCTAGAGGGGTGAAAGCTACCGGGTCCCAGTCAGCCGGAAGCTGGAGCACTTCCCTGGCCGCTGCCTCATTAAAGGCAGCTACCCAGCAGGTGCCAAGGCCAAGGGAAGCGGCCGCCAGAATTAAATGGTCCATGGCTATAGTGGCATCAACTACGGCATAATTACGGCCATCTCGACGAACCCAGGCTTCAGAGGGCAAGGCGCAGATGCCAATAATATACGGTGCCTGAACGAACCAATCGCGAGCATAAATGCGGCGAAGTTCCTCCTTCCTTCCCTCGGTGGAAATGACCAGTATCCGGAAGGGCTGACGATTGGCTGCAGTTGGAGCTAAGCGGGCTGCCTCCAGAATCTTGTTTAATTTTTCTTCCTCAACCGGCTTCTCTTGATAGGCCCTGACGCTATATCTTTTTTCAGCCAGTTCCAGAAAATCCATTCTCTCACCTCCTCTCCAAAAATGGTGACACAAACATTTTCTGAAAAAACTTAACTCTTCTTCACGAATAGTGACTAAAATATTTTTTCGATAAAATGATTTTTTTCACGACGCCTCTTATTATGGCCCGGACCTTTTTGATGACAGACACCTTTTCTTGAGCTTCACATGAAAAAATCATTAAATAATTCACGAAAGCCGGTCAACCTCCCGCTCCTTTCGAGCTGGTTCATCCGCTTTCCCAAAAAACTTGATTCCTTATTTCGCCTTAGAATTTTCTATCCGATTTATGATTTTAATCCATCGAGCAAGTATTGAAGGAAAATTAACTTCTATAACTCTATTTCCATTTCTCTTTAATATTTAATTTTAAAGTTTAGCTCTAATTAAAGCCTGATTTAAATTTGAATTCTGGAAAGCTCATAAAGGGCCGCCCGAATAATCAAGACTGACGGCGGAAACGAGCGGCCAGACCACCACCCGCAGCCATCTTTATTTTCAGGCTATCAGAAGCTCGCACCACTCGCCTGGAGAAACGATAATCACTGGCATAGCGATCTGCGTTCACTCCATCTTCATAAATCAAAGCCTCATATTCTCCTTCACCCAGAAAATCAAGTTTGATTTCAAATTCTCTCGGCTCCCAGTCAGTCATGGCGCCCAGATACCAGTCTTCTCCATGCTTCCGGGCCACAATCACATAGTCGCCCACCCTGGCGTCGAGAACAATCGTTTCATCCCAGACTGTGGGCACCGCTGACAGAAATTCGAGGCACTGGGGTTCTCGAAGATAATTAGAAGGCGAATCACATAACATCTGTAGGGGACTTTCATAGACAACGTACATGGCCAGCTGGTGACATCTTGTTCCCTGACTCATGGGTTGATCAAAGACCGGGCGAAAATGCTTCTGACCGGCATTAAGCATGGCTCCGGGTGTGTAATCCATGGGCCCAGCATACATGCGAATAAATGGAACGAGCAGGTCATGTTCAGGCGTGACTCTATCCGACCATTTGCTGTATTCCAGCCCCAGAACACCTTCTCGGGTCAGAACATTGGGATAGGCCCTTCTTAGTCCGGTGGGCTTAAAGGCACCATGAAAATCAACGATAAGTTTCCTTGAGGCGGCTTCCCGGGCAATTTTTTCATAGAAGTTAACCATTTTCTGGTCATCCCGGTCCATAAAATCAACCTTAATTCCGGCAATTCCCCAGCGCGAGAAAAGGTCAAGGGCTGGCTTGAGCTGACGATCCAGGGTCAGCCAGACACACCACAGGATAAGACCGACCTTCTTCTCTCTGGCCGCTTTTATAATTTTCTCCAGATCAAGATCGGGGTTAATCTTGAAAAGATCGGCCGGATCAGACCAGCCTTCATCAAGAATCACATACTCGATCCCGTGTTTCGAAGCGAAATCAATATAATAAAGATAGGTCTCCGTATTGATTCCGGCGCGAAAATCAACGCCGTAAACATTAAGGGCATTCCACCAGTCCCAGGCAACCTTGCCCGGTTTAATCCAGGATGTGTCCTTTAACTGCGTGGGGCGCGCCAGTCGATAAACCAGGTCACTTTCAATGAGGTCGCCATCTCTTCTGGCCAGGCCAATTACTCTCCAGGGAAATTCCCTCTGGCCGCTGGTTCTGGCAATATAATTAGCGCCCTTAGTTACCCTGAGGGTTCTATCCCTGACCTGTTCTTCCTCCAGGGGATAGGGAGGAAAAATCGCCTGAAGTTTTGGTTGACCATCATCGGATCCTAAAAGGTACATCCCTGGATAATCGATCAGATCCGCTTCAGTTATAATCATTTTTGGCCCCCGGGGATTATCAATTAGAACCGGAAGATAAGCCATTCGTTTCGCCCCAATTTCGCTTAACTTAAGCTTTTGATAGAGACGCTCATAGGATGAATGAAAGCTCTCGACAACGGGAAACCAGACCTCCCAGTCCTCAGGAAAGCAAAACAGACTTTCTTCAGCATTGACCACAATCTGGGTTCGATATCCGGTGAAAAAGCGATAGGCAATTCCGTCGTTATAGGCCCTGAAAATGAGGCCATAATTTCCCCGAAAATTGATGGTGACTTCTTCAAAATGGTCCTCAATTTCGGCTCTCTTTTCTCTGATGACAGGATAAATTTTTTCTCGAACTGTTCTTCTCCTGAAATTATTGAGACGGACATTTTTCCCCAGCCTGGTTCCATCCTGAATAGTCATGGAAATGGTTGAAGGCGCTACCAGAACCTCATCTTCATAGAAAACAGAGTAAGTCACATCAGGGCCAATTTTAATCTCAACCTTTACCTTCTTATCAGGAGAAAAAAGCTCAATGGTCTCAGCCCTGACCAGGCTCGCCACAGACAGGGTTACGAGGCTGAGAAAAAAAGATAACATTATTACCCTGCTATATCCAGCCATGGTCATCCTCCACCCTAATTATCTTTTTTTCCCGATTTTTTTCAACTTATAATTAAAAAAGCTACTCCCGGCCCTTTTCTTGATATCCGCGGATTTGCCTAGCCTCGGCAACCCCATGTCAGCCGAGGGGTTTAAAATCACCCCAGATCCAACCCCTGAAGGGAAGTGGGTAAATTTTTTGTAATTTCGGGTTAACATTGACTTAAAAAAATGATAAAATTAAATGAGAAAAGCCATGATGCCCTCGAGAAAATCCGGGATGTGGAGGAGTGCTCTTTTCTGGCTGGCGACAGGACTGGTCATTATTATCCTCTGGAGCCTTTTCCAGACTTCCCAGATGTCCAGAAAAGAAATGACCTTCAGTGAATTTCTGGACAATGTTGAGGCTCACCGGATCCAGCGAGTCACTATTTCTGGCAATCTCATCCGGGGAATAATGAAAGGCGGCGATGAATTTAAAACTGTCGCTCCCTCCCAGTACAACGATTTGGTCAAAACGCTTCGTGAACACAATGTCGAAATCGACGTCAAGGATACCTCGCGAGCACCCTGGTTCTCTTATCTTTTAAGCTGGTTTCCTCTCCTTCTTTTTGTTCTTTTCTGGATTATGTTTATGCGCCAGATGCAGGCTGGCGGCAATAAGGCCCTTTCTTTTGGCAAAAGCCGGGCCAAGCTCTTTCAGGGCTCACAAAAAAGAATTACCTTTAAGGATGTGGCCGGCGTTGATGAGGCCAAGGAAGAACTGCAGGAAATCATCCAGTTTTTAAAGGACCCCCACAAATTTCAAAAGCTTGGCGGCCGAATTCCCAAGGGAGTTCTCCTGGTCGGCCCGCCTGGAACCGGAAAGACCCTCCTGGCCAGAGCCGTGGCCGGTGAAGCTGGTGTTCCCTTTTTTTCTATTAGTGGCTCCGATTTTGTGGAAATGTTTGTGGGTGTCGGAGCTTCCCGTGTTCGTGACCTTTTCGAGCAGGGTAAGAAGCATGCACCCTGTCTCATTTTTATCGATGAAATTGATGCTGTGGGTCGGCAGCGTGGAGCAGGTCTTGGTGGCGGCCATGACGAGCGTGAGCAGACCCTTAACCAGCTTCTGGTAGAAATGGATGGCTTTGACTCCAATGAGGGCATTATTCTCATTGCCGCCACTAACCGGCCTGATATTCTCGATAGCGCCCTGCTGCGACCGGGCCGCTTCGACCGCCGCATTGTGGTCAATATGCCTGATGTTAAGGGCCGTGAAGAAATCCTTAAGGTGCATACCCGCAAAATCCCCCTGGACAAAGACGTGGACCTCAAAGTTATTGCCCGTTCCACGCCTGGCTTTTCAGGAGCTGACCTGGCCAATCTGGTCAATGAAGCCGCTCTTATCGCGGCGCGCAAGGGCCAGGATAAGGTTACTATGGCTGATATGGAATATGCCAAGGATAAAGTCCTTATGGGGGTTGAGCGGAAAAGCATGATTATCAGCGAGGAGGAGAAGAAGTGTACGGCTGTCCATGAGGCCGGTCATGCTCTTGTGGCCGCCCTCATCCCTGAAGCTGACCCCATTCACAAGGTAACCATCATCCCCAGAGGACTGGCCCTGGGTGTTACCCAGCAGCTTCCCCTTGATGACCGCTATACCTATAGCAAGGATTATCTTGAAGCCCAGCTTTCTGTTCTTCTGGCTGGTCGGGTCGCTGAACAGCTTTTTCTTAATAAAATTACAACCGGAGCGGCCTCTGATTTTGAGAAGGCCACAGAAATTGCCCGGAAAATGGTCTGTCAGTGGGGCATGTCTGACCTCGGCCCGCTGACTTTTGGGGAAAGGGACGACCTGATTTTCCTGGGAAGAGAACTGGCCGCCCATAAGAATTTTAGCGAAAAGACGGCTGAACTCATCGACGAAGAGGTGAAAAAAATTATCCATCGCAATTATGCCCGAGCCGAAGAGCTTCTGCGAAAAAACCGGCGTAAATTGATTCGTCTGGCTAAGGCCTTGCTGGAGAAGGAAGTCCTTGATTCCGAAGAAATTGCCCGGATTGTCGGCCGGAGAAAAAAAGCCAGGCCGGCCATCATTCTTCCTGGTGAGAAAAGGGTTTCTCCTCAGCCTGACCTGGCCTCAACGAGCTCCAAGGACCGTGCGTCTAATCCCGTTTCTGAAGAAAGCAGTCCACAAAAATCTTAAAGAAAAAGAATGGCTTATCCTTTCGAGGCAAGAGGTAAGCGTTTTCTTATTGGCCCTCTCGTCGCTCCCGAATATGCGCAGGAAATTATCGCGGCAAGAGGTAAGCGTTTTCTTATTGGCCCCCGTCTCTGGCTGATGGGTGTTCTTAATATCACCCCTGATTCCTTCTATGATGGCGGCCGCTTTTTCGATCAGGAAAAGGCCATTGAGCGGGCTTTGGAACTGGCTTCCCAGGGAATAGATATTCTGGATTTAGGCGGAGAAAGTAGCCGGCCCGGTTCTGAACCCGTTTCCGTAGAAGAAGAATTAAGGCGGGTTCTGCCTGTTATCAAAGCGATCAGACCTCGTCTTAAATGTCTCCTTTCCATTGACACCTATAAGGCGGCTGTAGCCAGGGCTGCCCTTGAGGAAGGGGTAGATATCGTTAATGATATTACAGCCCTTCGCGGTGACCCGGAGATGAGCCGGGTCGTGGCTGAAAGCCAGGCTGGGCTTATCCTGATGCACATGAAAGGTACACCCAAAACCATGCAGCTTAACCCCTTTTATCAGGACGTTATTTCTGAAATAAGTTCCTTTTTCCAGGAAAGAATGGCTGCAGCCCGGGACAGCGGCATCAAGTCTGACCAGATTATTCTTGATCCAGGGATCGGTTTCGGCAAACGACTCGAGGATAATCTCAGACTGATTAATGAGCTCGATTCTTTTCTTTTCCTGGGGCGGCCCCTTCTTGTAGGCCTTTCTCGGAAGTCCTTTATCGGACAGATTCTCAATTTGCCCCCTGAAGAGAGACTTGAGGGGACAATTGCTTCGGCCATCATCAGCCTGATGCGTGGTGCTTCCATTCTCAGAGTTCATGATGCCCAGGCAGTCGGTCGAGCGGTGCGGGTAGCTGAAGCCATTCTGGCCAGCAGCCCAACCTTATCCCGGCCCGGCGCCTCACCTGATTTTAGATGTGAACCATAATGACCAGCTTGATTAGCCTCATCAAACAGATAACACTTGGCGATTGTATCGATATCCTTTTAGTAGCTGTTATTATTTATTCCTTACTTCTTCTGATCAAGGATACTAAAGCCTATCAGATGGCTCTCGGGATTGCTGTCGTCGGTCTTTTTTACCTGGTCTCAGTCTGGGGAAAACTTTTTGTTTCCCGCTGGCTGGTGAAGAATTTTCTCAATTATTTCCTTATTGCCATCATTGTCCTCTTTCAGGGGGAAATCCGTCGATTCCTGACAGGTCTTGGCTCCCACACCTTTCGCCGCCCCCTGACTCTCCGCTCCTTCGAGGAAAAAATCGAAGAAATCCTTCTGGCCGTAGAATTTCTTGCCCATCGTAAGATCGGGGCCCTCATGGCCATTGAAAAAGATATTTCCCTTGCTAGCTATGCCGACCGGGGAACAAAGCTGGAAGCCCTGCTTTCAAGGGACCTTTTGGTGAATATTTTCCTGCCCCATTCGCCTCTACATGATGGGGCCGTCATCATTAAGGGAGATAAAATTCTTGCAGCTGGCTGCCTTCTGCCCCTGCCAGCTTCTTCACCCCCGGCCGAGCTGATTACGAGAACCAGACATCTGGCTGCCCTGGGCCTTTCTCTGGAAACGGATGCAGCCATCATCGTTGTCTCTGAAGAAACTGGAGCGATCTCTCTGGCTATAAGGGGAAAACTCGAAAAAATCCCGGACCGCGAAACTCTCAAAATAAAAATTTTAAACCATCTGAAAAATCAATGATGCGCTGGCTGAAAAATCTTATCCTTAGAAACTGGCCCTTAAAATTATTTTCCCTGGTGCTGGCCTTTATTCTCTGGATCACTCTGGTGCCGAAAGAAAAAACTTTTTCCGTCAAAACTATCTCCGTTTCTCTTGAAACCTATAATCTGCCTGCTGACCTGGAACTTGTTGAAAAGCCGCCAGCGACGGTGGATGTGACGATCAGAGCACCCAACCGTCTTATCGGTCAGATAACTTCCAATAACGTCTTCGTCAAGCTCAATCTTGAAAAGGCCTCCCTGCTGCAGGAGGAATATCCCATCAATCCTTCCATGGTCAGCCTGCCGGCGGGTGCGGAAGTCGTGCGCATCTCTCCCAATAAAGTCAATCTTAAGCTGGAAAGGTCAAAAGAAGTGACCATGGAAATTTCACCGACACTGGTTGGAGTTCTGAATGAACGCTACCGGATTAATAAAATCGAAGTTTTCCCCACCCAGATAACAGTTAGGGGGCCTGAAAGCCGGATAAAAACCAAGGATAAGGTCAGGACCTCGCCCATCGACATTTCTTCCCTGACCCAGACCACCGAATTTGAGGCTGATCTCATTCTTCCCCGACCTGAGCTGCGTCTGGCCTCCTCCATTACCAGAGCCCGGGTTAGAATTCATGTTCAGGAAATAGAAGCTCCACCTCCCAAGAAAAAATAAAAACAGAATTACCATTTTTTATTCACCTCGGCCCTTTTCTCTCCCTGATTTCGGGTTGATAAAATGGCTTAAATTGAGGCAGATTAGATTTTTTAATTATTAAAACTTATCTTCTGCTATCGGAAATAGCCAGCAAGATAAAATACTCTCTTGGCAAAAAAATTGGCTTTAAATATAATTGGGCTGGTTTTTGAAGCCAGGATGGGAAAATTATTCGGAACTGATGGTATCCGGGGCCGGGCAGGTAAATATCCCCTTGATTATCCCACTGTTTTTTCTCTTGGCCAGAGTTTGATTCATCTGCTTCTGGCCAGAACTTCGAACCCCAGGGTGATTATCGGCTGGGACACAAGAGAATCAAGCCCCTGGCTGGCCCGGGCGATAGCTGAAGGCATTGTCTCAGCCCGGGGAAGGGTGGAACTGGCTGGGGTTTTACCCACCTCAGCCATTTCCTTTATCACCAGGACTCGCCACTACGATGCCGGCGTGGTCATTTCAGCTTCTCATAATCCCTACGAAGATAATGGAATCAAGATATTTCAGAGCGATGGCCTCAAACTCAACGATGCTCTGGAAGAAGAACTAGAAAGAATTATTTTTAAAAAAATTGATGCTGAAAGCGAGGGAAATTCTGGAAAAGAGGCAGAAAAATATGAGGAAAGCATAAAAGGCAGTTCTCAGTGGGCGGAAAAGAAGATCAATCCTGCTCTGGTTGAAGACTATCTTCAGTTTCTGGCCAGTAATTTCACCTGCAGCTCCGCCTCCAGCTTGAAAATAGTCATCGATTGTTCCAATGGCGCCAGCTCCAGCATAGCCCCGGTTCTTTTTGAGCGACTCGGTTTCAAAATCAGGGTCATGAGCGACGCGCCCGATGGTCGCAATATTAATGCTGGTTGCGGTGCCCTTTATCCTGAAAATCTGGCTCGTTCTGTTCAGGAATGGCAGGCTGACCTGGGTGTTGCCTATGATGGGGATGCCGATCGAGCTATTTTTGTCGACGAAAAAGGGAAAATCCTCAATGGCGATTACACCCTTTTCATTCAGGCTCGCTTTCTCCAGAAGAAAAACAAACTGCGTTCGCCCCTGATTGTTGCCACCATTATGAGCAATATGGGGCTGGAAGTGGCTCTGGCCAGACTTGGCCTGAAATTGATTCGAACAAAAGTTGGTGACCGCTATGTGCTGGAAGAGATGCTGCGCTGTTCTGCCCAGCTCGGTGGAGAGCGCTCTGGCCACACCATCTTTCTGGACATCTTTCCCGCGGGTGATGGCCTGCTGACCAGTCTGAAAATGGCTGAAACCATGATTGAAACCGGACAGAAGCTCTCAGAGCTGGGAGCTGAGCTCGTTGAGTTTCCCCAGCTTTTAATTAACGTTCCGGTTCGCCAAAAGATTGACTTTTCTCTGATCCCGGATTTTGAAGCCACCCTTCGTCAGGCCAGAGAAAGGCTGGGAAGCTCTGGCCGCATTGAGGTTCGTTATTCAGGAACTGAGCCGGTGGCTCGTATTATGGTTGAGGGCGAAAAGGAGGAAATGGTTAAAGAATCTGCCGGGGAACTGGCCGCTTTGATTAAAAAACATCTGGGAACTGAAATTTAAATCAGAAATATTTTCTGGCTTCTATCGATAAAAATTGCGGGAGGAAGCATTCATGGATGAACAAAAAAAGGAAGTAAGGCTGGCTGTCAATGTCGACCATTTTGCCACCCTCCGGCAGGCCAGGCGAAGCACCGAACCTGATCCTGTCCTTGCCGCCCTTCTGGCCGAGCAGGCCGGAGCTTCGGGCATCGTGACCCATCTTCGCAGTGATCGGCGCCACATCCAGGAAAGAGATCTGCGGCTGCTGCGGGAGACCATTAAAACCAAGCTCAATCTGGAGATGGCGGCTACCGAAGAAATGAAAAAAATAGCCTTAAAAATTAAACCAGATGTTGTCTCCCTGGTTCCGGAAAGACCCGAGGAATTAACGACAGAGGGTGGACTTGATGTGCGCCGGCAGGAAAAACAGCTTGTTCCCTTTATTCAGACTTTAAAAAAGGCCGGCATCAGAGTCAGTATTTTTGTCGACCCGGATGAAGACCAGATCCAGGCCTGCCGTCAGGTTGGAGTTGATTTAATTGAAATCAATACTGGCCTTTATGCTGAACTTAAATCAGGCCCCAGGAAAGTTAAAGCCTTAGAAGCCATTAAGACGGCAGCTTCCCTGGCTGAGGAGCTGGGACTCGAAGTTCATGCTGGCCACGGTCTCGATTATCATAATGTCAGGCCTATCGTGAATATTCCTCAAATTGAAGAACTCAGCATTGGCTTTGCCATTGTAGCCAGATCAGCTATCGTCGGTATTGACAGGGCAGTGCGGGATATGATCAAGCTACTTAAAAGAAGTTGAGACAAAGTCTGGTTGAGAAAAAAATCTGGGACATAGGCCACTCCACCCGAAGCTGGAATTTGTTCCTGAATTTGCTGAAAGAACATGAAATTGAATGTCTGGTCGATATCAGACGCTTTCCTGCCTCCCGAAAATTTCCCCATTTTGGCCAGAAAGAAATAAAAGAAAACCTGGAGAAAGCTGGCCTGGAGTATGTCTGGCTGGGGGAAACACTCGGCGGTTTCCGCCGTGAAGGCTATGAAGCCTGGATGAAAACACCAGAGTTTCTTCTGGGTTTAGAAAAACTTGAGGCTTTAGCCCGGATTAAGCGCGTGGCCGTTATGTGTGCGGAAAGATATTTTGGTCGCTGCCACCGTCGCTTCCTTCTTCAGGCTCTTCAAAACCGGGGCTGGGAAATTCAGCACATAATTTAAAGGCGAGGTAAATTATGAATCCAGTCATCAATTTGGAGCGGCTTCGCCGCGACCTGGAAGAACTGAGCCAGATCGGCCCTGATCCCAGGGGAGGAGTAAGCCGCCCCTCTTTCAGCCAGGCCGATCTTGAGGCTCGCTCCTGGTTTAAGGAAAAACTTCGCCAGGCTTCGCTCAAGATACGTGAGGATGGCGCTGGCAATATCTTTGGTCGACTGGAGGGGAAGCAACAAGAGCCGGTTATTCTGGTAGGCTCCCACCTGGATACAGTCATTAATGGGGGCCGGTTCGATGGCTCCTGTGGAGTGCTGGCCGGCCTCGAATGCCTTCGCATCATTCAGGAAAAAGGTCTCGTTCCTTTCTATCCCGTTGAAGTTGTGGCCTTTACGGATGAAGAAGGCAATATCATCGGCGACTTTCTTGGAAGCCGTGCCTTTACCGGCTACCTCAGGGAAGAACTTCTCAGGGAAGGTCTGACTCACTTCGGTCGACCATTAAAGGAGCTACTGGAAATGGCTGGCCTAAGCCCTGATTCAATCTTACAAGCCAGGAACGAGGCGCCCCGGGTTATGGCCTACCTTGAACTTCATATTGAACAGGGTGAAATCCTGGACCTGGAAGAAATACCCATCGGCCTGGTTACCCGCATTGCTGGCAAGAGGCTTTATTATGGTTCTTTTGTCGGCCGCAGCAGCCACGCCGGCCCGACTCCTCTTGAGCTGCGCCAGGATGCCTTCCTTGGCCTGGCTGATTTTGCCCTGCGAAGTACGCGTCTGGTGGCTTCTCAAGATGAAGAGGGGCGCCTGACCATTGGTCGCGTCCAGGTTCATCCGGGTGCTTTCAGTATTGTCCCCGGTCAGGTAGATTTCACCCTTGATCTCCGCTACCTAGAAAAAGAAAAACTCGAAGAAATGGAAAAGAAGGTTTTAGCTCTGGCTGAAGAGATAGCTTCCATGCGCGGCCTGACCTTTCATTATCTACTGGTGGATTCAACTGAACCCACGGATATGTCAGCTCAGCTTATTTCTCTCCTTGAAGAGGAAGCCAAGCATCTCCATTACCCCTATCTTAAAATGGTCAGCTGGGCCGGTCATGATGCCCAGATTCTGGGCCAGATAACTGATGCCGCCCTAATTTTCATCCCCTCCCCCGGGGGCCTCAGCCATTCACCAGAAGAGACCATTCGCTGGGAGGACCTCGAAAAGGGGACGAATCTCCTCCTTCAAACGATAATGAAATTGGCCAAAATTTAAAAGTCAGAAGCTCGCTGGATTTATTTTCTTTTCTTGTCTTGAAGAAAAGGGGGCGCTTAAATAAAATCAAGCCTCAAGCGATTCGAGGAGAGATGATGATGAAAAAAAGAAAAGGGCTGAATTTATTCTGCACCCCTTTTATCCATTTTATCTTTATCATTTTTCTGGTGAATTTGATTTTTTCTCTCGTTCTATCGGGCCAGGAGAAATGGCCCTTGACCCGGGCAGAACAGACTGATTATCGAGCCACCTCCCGCCATGAAGATGTCCTGGCCTTTATTCAGGAGCTTCAGAAGAAAAGCCCTTACCTGAGGGTTGAGAACCTGGCCGTAAGTACGGAAGGCCGGACAGTTCCCCTGATGATTATTGGCCATCCCCTGCCCCTTTCCCCCCGTGAACTTCGCTTTGACCCGCGCCTGGTGGTCTATATTCAGGCGAATATTCATGCCGGTGAGGTCGAAGGAAAGGAGGCCTCCTTAATGCTGGCCCGGGATATCCTGGCAGCTGAAAGGCCTCCCTATCTTGATCGGCTGGTAATCCTGATTGCTCCCAACTTCAATCCTGATGGCAATGAGAAAATCAGCCCCCAGAACCGCAGAAATCAGCCCGGACCTGAGGAAGGCGTCGGCTTGCGCACCAACGGACAGAACCTTGACCTTAACCGGGACGCCATGAAGCTGGAAAGCCCTGAGCTTCAGGGACTTGTGGCCAATGTTCTGGAGCGCTGGGATCCTTATCTCATCGTGGATTGCCACACAACTGATGGCTCCTACCACGAGGAGCTTGTTACCTATTCCTGGCCATTAAATCCTAATGGCGATCCGTCCGTACTGAGTTATATGCGGGACAAAATGCTTCCGGCCATAGCCCAAACGCTGGAGAAAAAATATAAGACCCTTTCTGTTCCCTATGGCGACCCCGTCGATTTCAGGGAAATGGAAAAGGGCTGGCGCACTTTCAGTCATCTGCCCCGCTATTTAACAAATTACATTGGTTTGCGTAATCGACTCTCCATCCTCGATGAAAATTATGTCTATGCTCCTTTTAAAGACAGGGTCATGGCCTGCTACAATTTCCTCCGCTCCATCCTCGACGAAACCTACACCCGGGCTGAAGAAATAAAGCGGCTGGTCATGGAAGCTGACCGGAAAACTGTGGCCCAGGGCTCAAATCCCACGGAAAAGGATGTTTTTGCTGTGGAATTTGATCTGAAGCCTTTACCTCAGCCTATTACCATCAGGGGCTTTGAAATGGAAATCATTCCTCAGGAAGGTGGTTTTCCCCGCATCCAACCCACAGAAAAGAAAAAAATTTATACTGTCCCCTATCTGGCTGACTTTACGCCCAAAAGAACAGTTCGCCTGCCCCACGCTTATTTAATTACCGTTAATGATTTTGAGATTTTAAATAAACTCCGCGCCCATGGAATTATTGTCGAAAGATTAACTCAGCCGGCCCAGCTTGAGGTTGAAAGTTATGAGTTAAAGGAACTCAAGGCCGCGGAAAGGCCCTTTCAGGGACATCGCCTTAATACCCTGAAAGGAGAATTTCGGGTGGAAACACGCAATTTTCCCGCCGGCACCTTCTTTATCACCACCGCCCAGCCTCTTGGTCGCCTGGTGGCCTATCTTCTTGAACCCGAAAGTGACGACGGCCTTTTTGTCTGGAATTTCTTTGATCGCTATCTCGTCGGGGAATGGGGCAGGCGTTTTGAAGGTTTTCCTGTCTTTAAGCTGATGAAACCAGTGCCTCTGGCTAAGGAAAGCTGGCGCTAAATTTAAAGACAGATAAGGATTTTTATTTCTTTCTGGCTGTTTTTTTAGCTGCCTTTTCGCCTGGTTTTTCTCTGGTTGATTTGCTGGCGGCCACAAGGAATTTGCCGCAGTTTTCACAGATATAGATATCATTGGAGCCTTCTATGGCCGAGCTCATCACGGTGGCCACATTGATATTGCAGCTCTGGCAGACACCATTCTCGACTTCGGCGACAGCGTAGCCATAGCGTTCCATGAGCCGGTCAAAACGAGTCAGCGTGGCATGGTCAAGCTCTTCCCGGATTAAGCTGGCCTTTTTCTCAAGCTCCCTGAGCTGGGCCCCGGAAGAGCGTTTCTTTTTTATTTCTATCTCCTGAAGCTTTTTCAGCAGGCTGGCCCGGCTGACCAGGCGGTCATCTTTGGGCAGGCTGATAACGATTTCTGAAAGAATCTGGTAAAATTCGTGGCGATCGCGGGCATTGAAGATTCTCTGCCTGAAGTCAGGTTCTCGCAAATAGCGTGCCAGACCAGCAAAAAGGTGATTGAAGAGACCGGGGATAACCGGATTCCAGACAATAAGAATAATCAGATTAACCTTCTTGTCGGGCGAATCATAGGCAATTCCCCTGGAGGAGCGACCAACTGCGACGGCAATCCGGTTGCCCGTATCCACCCGGGCATGGGGAACAGCAATTCCTTCAGCCAGAACCGTTGATTCCAATCTTTCCCGGTCAATCAGTCTGGTGAGAATTAATTGCTTATTCTGGATAAGCTTATTTTTCAGAAGAATATCTAAGAGTTCCTCAAAGGCTTCAATTTTATTAGTGGCTTTAAGGTCATAAATGATCTGGCTGGGCTTAAGATAATCGGAGAAATAATGGCTCTTTAGTATCTCGGCCATTGATTAAATATTAACATAACCTCCCCCTTTTATCAACCCAGAAATGGCTCATTCTTTAAAAATTGTGGTGTTTCAAGCAATTTAAATCATGAAGATCAAACTTTCTTTTCTCCTGAATGAGCTCTTTCATCGGGGTATAAATGGAAATTTATAAAGACTCACTCTGCTCCATTTTCAAAACTTAGAATTAAAGTAAATTTTTTTATTAAATGCCTTTTAAGCTGGCTTAAAATTTTCTATCTTTCTGGTCTTAAATAAAATCGATATACGCTTTATGAATCTCTGCTTTTTTACGGATGAACCTCAGGGTTTCAAAATATTTTTCAGTCCATAAAGCGAATATTGCCTGCCTGAAAAAGAGTGCCCGAGGTGATGGAGTTAAAAACAGGTGAGACCAGGCCATTCCGCTTAGGCCATGGGCTAATTCAGGCAATCCGCAAGAAAATTTCTTGCGATTCAAATCAGGATACTGATACGCCTTTATTTTTTTATATGCCTTTATTTTTTGCTTTAGCTCTTCCTATTTTTTATGGATAAACCTGAAGAATTATCACTCTCCGACCGCTCATAAAGAACCCGTAAATAAATCCTTTGACGCAAGCTGAAGTCGAACACTGTGCGTCATAGGAATATTTCTTTAATCATCTTCGGCCATAATGAACTGGCCCGGATTAAATCCGCAGTTGAGTATCGCAAAATTTATCACCTTTAACCAGAAAGCCCTGAAAATCTTTTTTTAATTGCCTTTATTTTTTTGTTACTACCTCTTTTTTCTGACTGAATTTTGAAATAAGCCTGAAAGCTGATGTTACTCCCCTGGTGCTGACCAGATGTCCGGCCACAGAAACGCCGAATCTGATAGCTTCAGCCACGGATTTTCCCTGAAAAAGCTGCCAGCCACAACAAGCGGCCAGACAATCGCCACAGCCAGTCGAGTCAACTATTCTTTTCCTTTCCTTGACCCTGATAATTTCCCGGTTATCAGGTGTCGCCACAAAGACTCCCTTTTTTCCCAGGGTAATAAACAGGGCTTTGAGGCCAAGGGCAAGAGCCTGGTCAGCCAGAAAATTGAGGTCATCCAGGGTCAGCTTTCGCTCCGGAAAACCAAGCAAACAGGCTGCCTCCCTTTCATTGACCTGAAGATAATCAACTCCCTCGACCCAGGCCGGCCAGCTTACCAGACTTTCATATTTTCGCCGGCCGAAACAAGGACTCAGAACTAAAGAATGAAGATCAAGCCAGAGCGGGAAGGAGCGTTTCTGGATAATCTGACGCCAGGCATAAAAGTCAAGGTCAAAGCCGGAGTTAAAAACCATCATCAGGAAATCTATCTTATCCAGCAGAGGCCAGATCTGGCTTAAAGACAGAGGCGGAGCGGCCCAGTTTAATTTCTCTCGCCTTTCACCCCGGGCGGGATAATCCAGCTGGACCACGTTGCCTGGTCCGGGAATTATTTTAAGTCCATCTAATTTTAACCCTGGCCAGCCGGCAATGATTTTCTGAATTTTTGGCCATAATTCTGCTCCTACCTGGCTCATCAGGATAACTTCAGCGCCCAGAGCACAGAGGCAGGCCGCCTGATAAAGGATCCCGCCTGGAGTCTGCCACCTTTCGCCTGAAGCTCGATGAATCTTATCCCAGGTTATGGTGCCAATCAGGCCAAATCGACCCTTTCCCCTTTCAGAGCACCTCATTTTTATCTTCCTCTTCCAGATTTAGTTTATCTGAAAGCTTGCCCTGAGAAAACAATTGCCTCAGTTCTGTCTTTCTTTTATGCTATTCTTAGATGAAATTATACGTGGGAACTTCTGGCTGGAGCTACAGTGGCTGGCGCGGTCTTTTCTATCCAGAGAATTTAGAGCCATCAGAATGGTTGCCTTTTTATTGCCAGTATTTTTCCACTGTCGAAATAAATATGACCTTTTATCGCTTCCCCCGACCGGAGACGCTTGAGCGCTGGGCCGAACTTACACCCGATGGTTTCACCTTCAGCCTTAAGGCCAACCGGCGTATAACCCATGTAAAAAGACTCCGGGAGGTCAGAGCTGATTTACGCTATATGTATATCCTGGCTCAATCTCTCGGGAGAAAGCTTGGTTGCCTCCTCTTTCAGCTGCCTCCTTCCCTGCGCCTTGATCTGCCGCTGCTTGAGGATTTTCTCGGCCAGCTTGAAACTCGCTTCCTTAATGTGATTGAATTCCGGCATCCCAGCTGGTACACAGAACCTGTCTATGAGCTTCTCCGCCAGAAAAAAGTTATTTTCTGTATCGTTTCCTCCCGGCAGGTGCCATCCGAAACTGTGGTTACGGCGCCGGTGGCCTATGTCCGCTTCCATGGCTTAACAGCCGGTTATCGCTATTTTTATCCTGACTCTGAGCTTGAAGTCTGGGCTTCAAATCTATGTCAGCTCCGGGTAAATGAATGTTTCATCTATTTCAATAATGATTATCAGGCTTATGCTGTCCAGAATGCCCGTAAGTTGCGGAGCTTGCTGGAAAGCCGGCTCGAGAAGATAAAGGAAAAGGAACCTCAGCCTCTTAAGAAAACTGAATAAATTCCGGAAAAGCTGAAGACCCCTGCTTCCAAATTCTGCTCGGGCGAAATTTCTGACCTGAAGCTAATTATTGCCTTTAAATGGGGTTCAGGGAAGAGAACCTGGTTTCTTCAGAAGCTTCTGATTAAAAAGTCCTTAAAATAGCCTGAGGATAAATTTAATTCAGCCGGTTTATGGGGGCCGTGTCAATTTTTGTTCGCAAAATAGCCATCGTAAACTCCCCATTTTTAGCTCCTAATTAGCCGCTAAAATTTGTTCCTGCTCTAATAAAGGACCCAGCTTATCAGCTTTGATATAAGCATAATCATTCGCCCAGTCTTCGGTATATTCAAGGAGATAGCAAGTAACAAGACGAACATAAGATTCAACCGAAGGAAAAACGCCCACCACCCGGCTCCTCCACCTTATCTCACGATTCGTTCTTTCCAGCACATTGGTCGAGGAAATACGGCGTTTGTCTATCTCCGGAAAATTATAAAATTGAAGAGAATCCTCAAGCCC
>Ga0080004_1120011_pt1 | contig 84042 bp, 63 predicted proteins | sample WasSprMetagenome_FD_69207 | JGI IMG/M metagenome (GOLD analysis project Ga0080004, IMG submission 69207) | Sulfidic aquatic microbial communities from Washburn Spring, Yellowstone National Park, USA - WS (SPADES assembly) (version 2) | ecosystem: Environmental > Aquatic > Thermal springs > Hot...
GGCCAGCGCGCGCATCACCAGCGGCACCGGCACCTTATAGCCGGTGACCGAATCGGTGATGGAAATGTCGTCCAGATAGGTCCAGGTGTTGAAGTAGCTGTCCACGCGATTGCTGTTGCGGAAGTACAGGGTGATCGTCTGGCCGGCGTATGCCGAGAGATCGATCACGCCCTCCTTCCAGCCCAGGTCCACGACCGGCTTGCCGGCGCCGACCTTGTTCGGATCGAAATTGCCGTCGCGCAGGAGCAGTCGCGTTGTCCCGCCAACAGCAAGCTCCACATCGAACGAATCATAGTAGCGCTGATAGCGCTCGCTCCACACCACATCGTACGTCATGATACGATACCAGAAATGCAGTTTTGGCGCAACTACATCGGGGGGCGCCGGCACATACACGGTCTGGGAGATGTAGGCGGAGCCGACCGGCAGGGTGGAGGGCTGGTTGTCGTAGCAGGGCCCCAGCTCTGGGTTGCCCAGGATGACCATGTAGCTGGTACCGCCGCCGTGGGCGCTCAACGATTCGACCCGCCGGCCCAGCTCACCGCCGTGCGTCCAGGAAGTCAGGTCCCGGGTCTCAAAGCGGCCGTTCGCCACAGGCTCGATATAGACCATGCGGTCGCCGTCGCCGGCCGGGTACGCTTCCTCGTTGCCGGCGCGGTCGCGCGCCCGCGAGCGGAAGAAGTACAAGCGGCCGCGCTGGCCGGCGAACAGGCCGGAGGTCTCATCGGTGGCCGTGCGCCAGGTGGTCCAGGTACCCAGCCGGCCCATCCGATACTGAATGTCGTACCCCAGCAGACCGGAACCGGGGTCGGGGTCACTGCCCGACCACGACACGGTGAAGACGTTTTCCTCCTGATAGATGGCCGTCGGCCCCACCACCGTCGAGCTGGGGGCGCGGGTGTCGATTTTCACTGTCAGGGTGCGGAGCGGCTCGCTGTTGCCGGCCTGGTCAATGGAATAGAACTGCACCGTGTGGGTGCCCTCAGCCGAGATGCCCAGCGCTGTGCCCGTCTGCCACAGCCCGCCGTCCACCCGATAGACCGTGCTGAGTACCCCAGAGCCGGCATCCACCGCGCTCAGGGTGATGCTGACCGGGGAGCGGTACCAGTCGGCGAACCCAGGCATGCCGGTGATGGTGTATGTGGTCGTGGGCGGGGTGGCATCGTACCAGAACGCCTGCGGCACATACGCATAATGGGTGTAGTCGAGGTTGCCGGCATTATCCCTGAGCCAGACGTAAAGGTCGTGCTTGCCCTCCGCCGGCACCTGGATGCCGCTGATGCGTCCCAGCGGAGCCGTGACCAGGATGCCGTCGGTCGGGCCGGTGGGCGGCGCATCCAGCTTGTAGTATGCCGCGCCGATGAGCGAGGTATCGGGTGGATCTGTCCAGACGGCGCTGAAGTTGTTCTCGCTCTGCCAGCCGACCTGTTCGGCGCGCAGGTTGATGGGGGCCGGCGGCGCCTCCAGGTCCACCCGCACGAAGTTCGTCTTCGGGGATTCCTCATTGCCGGCCGCATCCACCGCATAGTACTGGATGGAATGCCGGCCGGACGTGGTGATGGTGAAGAGCCGGCCCTCGGCCCAATCACTGACGCCAATGATACGATGGAAATAGCGGTCCACACCGGAGAGGGCATCCACAGCGGTCAGCCCCACCTGTACTGGCGAGGTGTACCAGCCGTTCAGCCCCAGGCTGCCGGTGAGCACATAGGTGGTCGTGGGAGGCGTGATATCCAGCCAGAGCGCCTGATTGAGCACGTTGCGGGTGAGGTGATTGGCATTGCCGGCGCCATCGCGCAGCCAGAGGTAGACGGTGTGCTTGCCCTCCCCCGGCACCTGGATGCCGGTGAGCTGATTGGTCGCGCCGGCGACGTAGGTGCCGTCGGTCGGCGAGGCCGGCTCAGCGTTGAGCTTGTAATAGGCGCCGCCAATGCCCGAAAGGTCCGGGAAGCTGGACCATGTCACCGTAAAGGCGTTGGTCTTCGTCCAGCCTACGGGTTGAGCAGAGAGCCCGAACGGCGGCAGGGGCGGCGTGACGTCAATGTTCACGCTGATGGCCTGGCTGGCCTCCACGTTGCCGGCATAGTCGCGCGAGTAAAATGCCAGCGAATGGGTGCCCTCGCTGGAGACCGTGGCCTTTGTGCCCGAGATCCAGCCGCCGGTGTCCAGCCGGTAATAGGTCGCCGCCGGCCCGGACGCCAGGTCGGTGGGGGTCAGGGTGACGGTGACAGGGGAGCGGAACCATCCGCCGTCGCCGGCGGTCCCTTCCGTGGTGTACATGGTCATGGGCGGGAGCAGGTCCACCCGCAGGGTGGCTGTATGGGTGGATTCCCGATTGCCGGCGCGGTCAATCGAATAGTACTCCAGGGTGTGGATGCCGTCCGAGTCCACCACCAGGCCGTCGCCGGCCTGCCATATCCCGCCGTCTAGGCGGTACAAGGTGGTGTCGCGCCCGGACACCGGGTCCGTCACCACGAAGGTAATGGTGATGGGGCTGGTGTACCAACCGTTGGCCCCCAGTGTGCCGGTGATGGCCAGGCCGCTGGTCGGCGCCTCGCGGTCAATCTTGACCGGGAGCTCGTGCGTCGTTTCCTCGTTGCCGGCCTGGTCCACCGAACGGTACGAGATGGTATAGGCGCCGCTGGCGGAGATGCTCAGGCTGGTGCCGGTCTGCCAGGGATTGGAGCCGATGCGATATTCGGTGCGCTGGACGCCGGCCAGGTTATCGGAGGCGCTAAATCCCACGGACACCGCGCTGGTATACCAGCCGTGATTGCCCAGAGTGCCGGTGATGACATAGGTCGTGGTCGGCGGGGTAGCGTCATATTTGAACGCACGCAGGAGGACGTTGCGCGTCCCGTGGTCCACGTTGCCGGCGCGGTCCTTCAGCCACAGATAGATATGATGCTCCCCTTCCGCCGGCACCAGGATGTTGGTGATGGTGTTGGTGGTGGTGACCCAGATGCCGTCGGTGGGGGCGGTCGGCTCGGCGTTCAGCTTGTAATAGGCGCCGGCGATCCCCGAAAGGTCGCTGGGGTTGGTCCAGGTGATGCCGAAGTAGGGCGAATTGCTCCAGCCGGCGGGGCTGGGGGGCAGGTTGGGGGGCGCGCCCGGGCGGGCGGTGTCCAGGGAGAGCGTGGTGGAGGAGCGCTGGGAGGAGAGCACGTTGCCGGCGCTGTCTTTGAGCCAGACGTAGACCGGATGCGCGCCGTCGCCCGAGACCGTGATGTTCGAGATGGACTGGATGTCGGCCCCGGCGACCAGCGTGCCGTCTTCCGCATGGCCGGGCGGCGAATCCAGCTTGTAATAGGCGCCGGCGATGCCCGAGGTGTCGTCCGGGTTGGTCCAGGAAAGGCTGAACTGGTTGATGTTCGTCCAGGTGATAGGGGTTGCCGTCAGGCTGATCGGGGCGGCCGGCGCGGTACGGTCAATATAGAAAGGCCCCAGGTGCGCCGCGCTGGCGGACCAGTTGCCGGCCAGGTCGCGGGCGCGGATATGCACATAGTGGTTGTCCCCATCGGGGAGCGCCGGGCTCATGGCCTGCGGTTGGGTAGTGGTCGTGATGGGCGCCGGCAGGGTGCCGGGCGACTGGTCCCAGGCCACCGCGTAGCCGGCGATGCCGCTGGTGGGGTCGCTCGCCCCCGACCAGTTGACCTGGACGTAGTTATCCTGCGACCAGGCCGCCACGGTATGGGTGGTGCTGGTAATGGCATTGGGGGCGCTGGGCAGGTCCTGGTCCAGGTACAGCGTCGCGGATGCTCGCGCGTTGTGATTGACGTTGCCGGCGCTGTCCTTGAGCCAGATATAGATCGGGTGCGCGCCGTTCCCGCTGACGATCAGGGAGCTGAGGCTGGAGATGCCGGCGCCTTCCACCAGCGTGCCGTCGCCGGCCGAAGCAGGGGGCGAATCCAGCTTGTAATAGACGCCGGCGATGCCCGAGGTGTCGGCCGGGTTGGTCCAGGTCAGCGTGAAGCCGTTGGTGGGGCTCCAGCCGGCGGGGGAAACCGCCAGGCCGGTGGGCGCGGCCGGCGCCTGGCTGTCCACCTTCACCAGAAAGACCGGGCTGGTATCGGGGTCGCCGTTGAGGTCCAGGATGCGAAATTGGATGAGGTTATCCGTGCCCGATTGGATGAAGGTCACGCCCGTTACGGTAATGTATTTGGTGGTGTCGGTATCCCCGCTGATGGACAGGCCGGCACTGCTCCATGCGCTCCAGCTCGAACCGCCGTTGGTGGAATAGCGGTACAGGGCGGTGGTTTCCTGCAGGCCCAGGCTGTCCGTGACGGTGACACTGCAGGCCGGCGAGGTAGTGGTAGCCCAGCCGGACGGCTGAAAACCGCCCCAGGTGCTGGTGGCGTCGGACAGAGGGGCCTGAGGGAGCGTTCGCTCTGGGGGCTGGGCCTGGACCCGCGAGGGGCCGGCCCAGATGAAGAGCGCGGCCAGCAGGGCCAGAAAGATGGTGATACCCAGTGCACTGACGAGCAGTCCACCTGCATGATGAATGCGCTTCATGGTTCTTCCCGCCTTGCTCGGATGGCTGGCGGCTGGGCATCAAGGCTTCTCGAAGCGGTAGCCCACGCCGCGCACAGTGATCAGACGTCGGGGGTGCCGGCGGTCCTCCTCGATCTTGGCGCGCAGGCGCCCGATATAGACCGCGATCTGGTTGGCATCGCCCGGATAGTCGTACCCCCAGACGTAATTGAGCAGTTTATCGTGGCTGACGGTGCGGCCGGCATTGCTCATCAGGGCATGCAGGAGCTTGAACTCGATAGGGGTCAGTATCACCGTTTCGCCGTTGGGCAGGGTGGCGGTATGATTGACCGAATCCAGCGCGATCCCGCCCACCTCCAGGTTCTCCAGCGCCGGCTGGGAGAAGGCGGCCGCCCGCCGCAGGAGAGCCTTGATGCGCGCCAGCAGTTCGCTGGGCTCGAACGGCTTGGCCAGGTAATCATCGGCCCCCAGCTCCAGCCCCAGAACACGGTCGCTGGTCTCCCCCTTGGCCGAGAGGATGATGATGGGGACGTTGCGGGACTGGCGCACCCGCCGGCAGACCTCCAGACCATCAATATGGGGCATCATCACATCCAGCACCAGGAGGTCTGGCTCTTCCTCATCAATGAGGCGCAGTGCCTGCCGGCCATCCTCTGCCGTCAGCACCTGATATCCCTCTTCCCGCAGGAGGAAGGCGGTCATCTTCAGGCTGGGCGGGTCATCATCCACGATCAGGATGCGGGCGCTCATTTTCCCAACCCCCTGTGCATGTGTGCTTCTACTGTACCATGAACATACATATTATACCCCACCACTCCCCCCATTCCAAACGGCTCCTTTCGGGCCGCCGGCGTTGGAGGATCCGCCGTACCCAGGATGCATCCCGCGGCTTCGGCGCAGGACAATACAGGCGGCGGGAGTGGGACATATGCGCGGTCCTCTTTGTATGCCTAGCGCACGGGTGTGGCGGTCGGCTCCGAGGCCGGCACCAGCGTCGGCACGAACGTGGGCCCTGGCTCTGCGGTCTGCGCCGGCGTCGGGGTGGGCGAAGACTCGGTCGCCGTTGGCGTCGGCGCCGGCGGCGAAGGTGGCGGCGGAGTCGGTGTGGGCGCCGGCGGTGGAGGCGGTGATGGGGTCGGCGTGGGCGAAGGCGGCGGAACTGGCGTCCAGGTCGCCGTCGGCAGGATCACCGCGGTAGGTGTCGGGGCCGGCGTGGTGGGCGCCGGCGGCACCACAGCCGGCGAGGGAGTGGGCGAAGGCGAGGGGACGACTGGCACAGCCGTGCCCCGCGCCGGCGTCTTGGTCGCTCTGGGAATGGGCGAGGGGGCCGGCGGCGGGGTGGGCGATTCGGAGGCCGGCGGTGTCGGCGATGGCAGGATCGGCGCCGGCGTGGGGGTGAGCGTGGGAGTGCTCACCAGGCCGGCGAGCTGGGTGGAAGCCGGCCCAGGCGCGGAAGCGGGATACGTTCGCCAGCGGAGGCTGTACTGCCATATGCCGGCCATCAGGAGCACCAGAACCACCATCGTCCCGACTGCCCAGAAGGCCCAGCGTCGGGCAACCGGGAACGACCATGCCGGCCCGCCCTGCTTCGCCGGCGGTCCCGCGGCGCGCGCCAGGACCTCCGCCCGTATGCGCCGGCGCGCCTCCGGGCGAGGGGGTGGGACGTGCCGAAGGGCGCGCAGTGCCAGCACCACCTGCAAAGAGGCGCGCAGGTCTTCGGCCGCCGCCGGCGGGTAGCCGGCCAGGCATTCCTCTATGGACTCGCCAGCATCCAGTCTGGCGAGGAGTTCATCCAGAATCTCGTCCCTTCGGTCCTTCATCAGGACTGCTCCTGACCCACCTGGGCCACGCGGAAGGAGGCAAAGCTTTCTCCAACTGCCGGCGCAGGGCGGCCAGCGCCCGGTGCTGGAGCGACTTCACTGCCCCTTCCGGTTTTCCCAGGATAAGCCCGACCTCCGCGTTGGAAAGGCCCTCCACAAACTTCAGGATAATGACCTGCTGTTGATCCGGTGTCAGCCGGCGGAGCGCCTGCCGCACCACTGCCTGCAGTTGCTCCTGCTCCACATGTTCCAGCGGGTCATCCGGCACGGCTACCAACCAGTCCTCCATGGACTGCGTGGGCGCCTTGGCGTTGCGGCGGAAATGGTCCACGACCAAATTATGGGCGACCCGGTACAGCCAGGCGCCCAGATGCAGGTTCGGCCCGCGCTGAAGCTTGAGCGTTTCGACCAGACGCAGGAACACCTCGCCGGCCAGGTCTTCCGCCAGGCTCGCCTGACCAGTTCGACGGTATATATAGGCGTAGATGCGCTCATAGTACCGGTCGAAAATGCTCGCTAGAGCTTGCTGGTCGCCGCACTGCGCCTGCTCCAGCAAGCGGCGTTCCTCGACGCCCTGCACATCATCTTGCATGAACATAGACGAAGGAACGGGCCTTCCGGATATGGTCTGTCTGCATTGTATCACATCTGCCGGCCGGCTTGCCAGGCGACTTTCGTCCAAGTCCGCAGGGGATGACACTGGGGTCTCCCGGCTTGGCCGGCCTCCGCCGGCTGTGGTACAATAGCGGCCGCATCATCGCCAGGAGAATTGGGCTGGATGACATCGGAGCATGTGCGCCTGGGGCGGGAGTTCTACGCACGTGACACGTTGACGGTGGCCAGGGAGCTGTTGGGCCAGCGCCTGGTGCGCGTTATGGAAGACGGCCAGCGCCTCGCCGGCATCATCGTGGAGACAGAAGCGTACATCGGCGAGGAGGACCAGGCGTGCCATGCCTCCCACGGCCGAACACCCCGCAACGCCGTGATGTACGGGCCGGCCGGCTTCGCCTACATCTACTTCATCTACGGCATGTACTACTGCCTGAACGTGGTCACGGAGCAGGAAGGCTTCCCGGCGGCGGTGCTGATCCGCGCCATCGAACCGACGGAGGGCATCCCCCGCATGCAGGCCTACCGTCAGGGCCGGCCCCTGCATGAGCTGACCAACGGGCCGGGCAAATTATGCCAGGCGCTGGCCATTGACCGCTCCCTGAACGGCTGTGACCTGTGCACCAGCCCCTGGCTCTTCATCGAGCTTGCCCGACAGGGTGAGCTTCGGGTGGCGGCCAGCCGGCGCATCGGCGTGCGCGGCGATGCCCTGGCCCGCGAGCGCCCCTGGCGCTTCTTCCTGCCGGATAACCCCTTTGTCTCGCACCAGGGGCGCGCCCCGGAGTAACGCCTATTCCCCCATGAGCTGGATGACCAGCTCCCGCCGGCGCGAGCGGTTGTCGAAATCCACCAGCACGATTTGCTACCAGGTCCCCAGCGTCAGCCGGCCGTTCTCTACCGGCACCGTCAGGGATGGCCCGAGGAGGGACGCCCGCACATGGGAGAAGCCATTGCCATCGCCCCAGCGGAGGTCGTGATGGTACGGGCGGTCGCTGGGGGCTATCCGCTCGAAGGCTTCCTGCAGGTCGCGCAGCAGGCCGTCCTCATGCTCGATGGTGGTGACGCCGGCGGTGGAGCCGGCCACGAAGACCGTGACAATGCCGTGGTTCAGGCCGGCGCGCCGCACCGCATCCGCCACTTCTGGGGTGATGTCCACGATATCGGCGAAGCCGGCGGTCTGTACGCGAACCCGCTCCGTTCGCACCATGGCTCTGCCGACCTCCTATGCCCGAGCGTTCACGGCCTCACCGCGATCTGAAAATTCACGGGAACCACCTGGATCCAGGTGTTGCCCGGCTTCAAGGGGAAGGGATTGCCGCTGGCGTCCAGGAAGCGGATCATATCCTCGCGCCGGGGCCGGGACCAGGTCAGCTCGTACATCCGGCCGTCGCGGAAGAGCTGCGCGCGCCCCTGCCCCCAGATCTGGATCTCGATGGAGTAATAGGGCTTGGGGCCGGTGCTGTCCTCCACGATATCGGTCTCCACATGGTTGATATAGAGCACGACGACGTTGCGCGCCGTTAACTGCTGGCCCGTGACCTCATCCACGTGGGGCTCGCCCAGGACATACCGCAGGTAGGCCTCCCGCTGTGGGTCGTAGCGGTATTCGGCCGAGGCGATGTTGGGGCGGTAGACGATGTCCATCTCGCGCGCCGGCGTGCCGCCGGCCGGCGGCTGGACCGAAAAGACCCACCCCTCCAGGTTCTGCCGCTGATTGATGCCCCGCTCGCTCGCCAGCTTCCAAAGGGTGGGCGTGTCGGTGAAAAGGGTATGTTCGAACGCCTTGCCCTCCTGCGGGATGCGCCGGAACCCCGGGTCATTGAACCCTGGATCCGGGGAGAAGACCCGATCCGCAAAGTCCGACGCCTTGATCTTCAGCTTGACCCCGCCGCTGGCCCCCGAGAAAGCGAACAGCGACTTGAACATGGCGGGGATCTCAAGGTCAATCAGGCGCGCACTGCGCACCGAGCCCACCTTTTCCGCGTCCTGGCACAGGTAGATGGCGGTGAAGCGGGTCAGGTTGGCCTCGGCCACATGCTCGAAGACCACATCGGCCTTGTCGAGGCCGGCCTGCGGCCGCACGATGGACGGGGCATTGGAGACCTTGATGGCCAGCGGCCGGCGCTCCAGTTTGGTGGGATCGGTCACCACCTCGCCGGTCAGCGGACAGATGGCGTTGTCCAGTGACGGGACAATCAGCTCGACCTGCGGTGTCCCTCCGTTGCCGGCCGCGGGGACGGTGGGCGACGCGGAAGCCGCCGGCGAAGGGACGGGAGTATCGGTCGGTTGAGGAGTGGGAAGGGGCGTATTGGTCGGGAGAGGGGTATTCGTGCTGATGATTTTCGGCGTTTTGGTGGGAGTGGGGGTAGCCTTCACGCTTGCGCCACAGCCGCCGAGGACCATGCTGGCGATGAGGAGCAGAGCGACGATGATAAGGGGAGCCTGCCAGCCGGCGGATCGGTTTTGCCGTTCGTTCATGCCTGCCATCCCTCCTGGATCACCTCGCGAAACCGTTCGCATATGGAGCGCAAACCCTGCCCAGCACCGCGCATTATAGCACAGGACGGCCGGCCTTCCAACTGCGGCCGGCCGCGGGACGGACCTATCCTCTGACCGCTTCCCCGGCGCGGGCTTTCCACTGCTCGGCAAAGCGCTCCAACTGTGCCAACTGCACCGGCGTGGGTTTAATGAAGGGACGCACCGCCCGCAGGCGTTCCCACGCTTGGGCCGGCGTCAGCCCCGTGCTGACCAGATAGGCCGCCGCCATGGTGGCGGCGCGCCCCACGCCGGCGCCGCAGTGCACATAGACCTTGCCGCCCTCGGCGACCGCATCGGCGATAAACCGCACGCCGGCCTCGAGCTGTTCGACCGTAGGGGCGGCGTCATCCTCCACCGGCAGATGGAGGTAGCGCGGCGGCGCGATGCCGGCGGCCTGGTCGTCGAATTCCACGCGCATATTCACTACTGCGGTGATGCCCCAGCCGGCCATCACCGGCCAGCCCCGCCGGCGGTACTGCCCGCCAACGAACAGCTCCGGGGTGATCTGGCACAGCCGGCGGATATTGGCGCCGCGCACGGCGCGCACCGCATGGTCCAGCGCCCACAACAGCGTCACCCGGAGGCCCTGGGTGAGCAGGCGATAGCGCAGGATGCCCAGACCTTTGGCGATTTTCCCCAGCATCGTTCTCTCCGCAAACACCATCCTGATGGAGTGCCATTGTACCATCCACCTGCCCGCCGGCCAAATAGCGGGGGCCAGACGATCCCTCAGAAGACCATTCCCGCCGTACTTTTAACCTTCGCTTTACACTGCTCCGCTTGATTCTCATATCAGAAAATGCTAAAATGATACCAAAATACGGCGCGGTGAAGGGCATATGTATCAGGCAGAGAAGGATACAAACCCCCAGGGGAAGTGTTGGGCATGGGTGATTCCGCTGATGCTGGCCGCCGGCGAATACGGTCTGCGCGTGCGGCATCGGCGCTCGGCCGTGCAGGATGACAGCCAGCTACGGCCCGAGACACGCCGGCATCTTTCCGATCCGGAGCTGTGGCGGAAATGGCGTGTGGTGGTGCTGGGCGATTCCATCGTCCACGGCATGGAACTCCCGGAAGAGCAGACCTTCCCATATCTGGTTCAGCGGCATCTGCAGACATATGCCAACTGCCAGGATGTGGTGGTGATCAACGCCGGCATCCCGGGCAACACCTCCCTGCATGGGCTTCAGCGGCTCCAGCGCGATGTCATCCGCTATCAGCCGCATATCACGCTGATCTCCTTCGGGCTGAACGACGCTAACCTGCGCCGCCGGCCGCAGGATGCCTGGCTCGAGAAGGAGCTTCTGCCCAGGGGCATGGGCCGGCTCCTGCACAGCTCGCATATCTACCGCACCGCCCGCTGTCGCCTGCGCCGGCTCGTGCGGAGCATCCGGCGTCGTCCTTCCCTCGATTGGGATTCCCCGCCGGAGCCGGCCCCGCGTATCTCGCCGCCGGCCTTTCGCGCCGCGCTGACGTCCATGGTTCGCCGCCTCCAGCGCGCTACCTCCAGCCAGATTTTCCTGCTGACCACCCATCCGGTGCGGCCGACGTTCCTAGAAGACGAAGGCTGGCGTCAGCGGCAAGAGGACATCCTGCGGCATTATAACGCCATCGTGCGCAGTGTGGCCGGCCAGACCGGCGTCGGGCTGATCGACATCGAGCAACTGCTCCAGCTTATCCATTGGGAGGATATCCTGGACTCGGACGGCGTCCATCTGACCGCGCAGGGACAGGCGGTGTTGGCGGATATCATCTCCGATGCGCTGATCACAGTGGGCGCGCTCGATTCGTGTCTATTGGGTATACCCGTATAGAGGTATTATGGCTCGCCAGGGTTTTCGGTGGTCCGCCCGCCGGCTGATCGGGGTGCTGGCCGCTGCCTGCCTGGCCATCGCGGCGCTGATCTGGCTCATCGGGCGGGTCTGTCCGCGGACTGCACCGCCGGCTGAGACAACGGCTGGGCCGGCGGCCGACCACTACGCGGAAGAGAGAGCGAATATGGTCAAGTTCCAGCTCATGGGACGGGACATCACCGACAAGGACGTGCTGGCCGCCATGGAGCGCGTGCCGCGCCACGAGTTCGTCCCAGAGGAATACCGCAGTCAGGCGTACGCCGACCACCCGCTCCCCATCGGTTACGGCCAGACCATCTCCCAGCCCTATATCGTGGCGCTGATGACCCAGCTTCTGGAGCTTCGCCCGACCGATAAGGTGCTGGAGATCGGCACTGGCTCCGGCTATCAGGCCGCCATCCTCGCCGAACTGTGCAAAGAGGTCTACACCGTGGAAATTATCAAGGAGCTGGCGGAGCAGGCGGAGAAGCGGCTGAAGCGCCTGGGCTACACCAACGTTCACGTCAAGCACGGCGACGGCTATTACGGCTGGGAGGAGCACGCGCCCTTCGACGCCATCATCGTCACCGCCGCCCCGGACCATATCCCGCCGCCGCTCATCGCGCAGTTGAAGGACGGCGGGCGGATGGTCATTCCCGTCGGGCCGCCGGGCGGCTATCAGACGCTGTGGCTGGTGAAGAAAGAAGGGGAGAAGATCATCACCCGCAATATCACCGGGGTTATCTTTGTGCCCCTCACCGGCGGGCATGAGATGGGCGGCCGAGAGCAGTGACGCGGCATGCGCCGGCATCCAGCACCTATCGGGAGCGAAACGTTGAGGCACTGGTTGGCCCGCGTCGGCGGCTGGCTGAATAGCTTTTGCGCCTTCCTCCAGTGGAGCGCGGCATACTACCGCCGGCTCCTGGCAGACCTGCGCTCGCGGCGACTGCACCCTCACGAGCCGGCCGCCTCCCTGGCGCCGCCCGCCGGCGCCTCCCCTGCATCCACTGGCCCCACACCGCAAAGGAGCGTTTCCATGTCCCCGTCGGACGAAAGCCTTTTCCTGCACGAGCATCTCATCTTTCACCCTCGGACGGGCAAGCTGGACTTCGTGTTCGAGGGAGAGGCGGTTCTGGCGAACTTCTCCGCGTCCCTGACCTACACCGTCGCCGGCGAGCGCCGGCAGCTTGCCTTTACCCCGGGCGCCTTCGCCTATAAGGTCGAGCCGGACGGGCTGGAAATCAGCCAGGCGGATGAGCATGTCCTGCTGACCTGCCGCGTGCGGCTGGCCGACCAGCTCGAGATGTGGCTGGAAGCCCGCAACCTGGGCGCCCTGCCCGTGCAGGTGGAGCGGCTGAACGTGCTGGAGATGAACGCCGGCGCCGGCGGCCGGCTGAACCTGGGCGCGGCCCCCCGGCGCTGGAGCGTGTACCAGAACGGCTGGCAGTCCTGGTCGCCGGCCTTCGCCCGCCGCCTGAACGGCTCCATCCACACCGTGCCCGACAGCGAACAGTACGCCCGCTATCATCTGCCGCATGGGAACCCCGACGCCGGCGGGGAAATCAGCAGTGAATGGTTCACTGTGATCAGCGCTCGCGGCGGCCGGCGCACCCGCGGCGCCGGCGCCCTGCTCCTGGGCTTCGTCACCACTGCCGACCAGCTCGCCGAGATCCGCCTGCGCGCCGATGCCGAGGCCTTCCACGGCCTGCGGGTCATCTGCCATGCCGACGGCGTCCCGTTGGAGCCGGGCGAGACCCTGCCATCGGAGCGCCTGGTCATCGCCGCCGGCCGTGAGCCGCTCCCTCTGCTCGAACGCTACGCCGCGCGCCTGGGCGAGCTGATGGATGCGCGTCAGCCGGCCCATATCCCCACCGGCTGGTGCACCTGGTATTACTTCTTCGGCGAGAACACCCAGCAGGACGTGCTGGACAACCTGGCCGAGCTGAGGCGCGAGAACCTGCCGCTGGACTATGTCCTCATTGACGACGGCTACCAGCGCGCCATCGGCGACTGGCTGACCCCACACCCGGAGCGCTTCAGCGACATGGCCGGCCTGGCGCGGGCCGTTCGCGAGGGGGGCCGGCGCGCCGGCATATGGCTGGCGCCTTTCGGCCTGGACCCGGAATCGGAGACCTTCCGGGCACACCCCGATTGGGTCGTGCAGGATGAGCAGGGCCAGCCCGTCGTCGGCTGGCAGCACTTCGGCCGGGACATCTACGCCCTGGACCTGAGCCGGCCAGAGGTGCTCGAGTGGCTGGCCTCGATCTTCCGCACCATGCGGGAGGAATGGGGGTTCGACCTGTTCAAGGTGGATTTCCTCTTCGCCGGCTGTGCACCCGGCCGGCGCCATGACCCCCACCTCACTCGCGCCCAACTCCTGCGGCGCGGCCTGGCCGCCATCCGCCAGGCCATCGGGGATGACGCCTTCCTGCTGGCCTGCGGCGCGCCGCTGGGCCCCTGCATCGGATTGGCCGACGGCATGCGGGTGGGACCGGATGTGGCCGCCAACTGGCATCCCTTTTGGCCGGACCTCTCCATGCCGGCCGCGGAAAACGCCCTGCGCAACAGCATCACCCGCTACTTCACCCACGGCCGGCTGTGGCTGAACGACCCGGACTGCGTCCTCCTGCGCGATCGGGATGACCAGTCCGATCTGGCGCTGGGCGAAATCCGCACCCTGGCCAGCGTGGTGGCCCTGTTGGGCGGGCTGACCATCTCCAGCGACAACCTGCCGACCCTGCGCAAGGGCCGGCTCAAGTATCTCCAGCAGATACTGCCGCCCACGGGCCTCTCCGCCGTGCCGCTGGACCTGTTCGAGCATGAGCTTCCGCAGTGCCTGGCCCTGCCGGTGCGCCGGCCCTGGGGGGAATGGCTAGTGGTGGCGGTCATCAACTGGGAGGACCGCATCCAGACCACCGAAATAGACCTGCAGGCCATGGGACTGCCGGCCGGCAGTTACCACGTCTTCCACTACTGGCCGCGGCGCTATCTAGGCATCAGCCAGGGGACGCTGACCATGGAACGCCATCTGCCCCATGAGACGGTGGTCCTGCTCTTCAAACCCGTCTCGGACGAGCCGGATATCCTGACCACTACCTTCCACGTTGCCCAGACGCTGGGCGAGGTCGCGGGGGTGGAGCGGACGCAGGAGGAGGGCGGCCGCCGGCGCCTGACGATTCTGCTGGAGAAGCCCGGCTCGCAGTTCGGCGAGGTGTGGTTCACCTTCCCGCCGGCGCTGAAGATCAGCGCGGCGCGCGTCAACGGCCGCAAGCGCCAGGTCACCCTGGACAGCGTCGGCGTGGCCCATCTGGGCCTGACGCTGAACGAGCGGGCGCGCATGGACATCGAGTTCGAACCCATTGACCCGCAGGGGGACGACGCACAGCCATGACGGACATGCCTTGGGAAGAGCTGGCGGCGCTGGCGAGCGAGGTGGACCGCCGGCTGTTGGAGCATTACGGCGATCCCGGGCCGGCGCCGGCCATGGACCCGATCTCGCAAATCGTCAACACCATCCTCAGCCAGAATACCAACGACGCCAACCGCGACCATGCCTACCGACGCCTGCGGGAGCGCTTCCCCACCTGGGAGGCGGTGCGGCAGGCTCCCGTCGAGGCGATCGAAGCGGCCATCCGGCCGGCCGGCTTGGCGCCCCAGCGCGCCCCGCGCATCAAAGCCGCGCTGGAGCACATTTACCAGCGGAGAGGAAGCCTGGAGCTTGATTTCCTGCGCCAACTGCCGGTGGAGGAGGCCCGACGTTGGCTGATGGGCATCCACGGGGTGGGGCCGAAGACCGCTTCCATTGTCCTGCTCTTTTCCCTGGGCATGCCGGCTTTCCCCGTGGACACGCATGTGCATCGGGTGACGCGCCGGCTGGGGCTGGCGCCAGCGCGCGCCACAGCGGAAAAGGTGCAGGATATCATCGAGAAGCTGGTGCCGCCGGCGCGCTATTATCCCTTGCACATCAATTTGATACGTCACGGCCGGCGGATATGCACGGCGCGCCGGCCGCACTGCGAGGAGTGCTTCCTGCGGGATATCTGTGCCTATCCGTCGGCCAGGAACGAGGGTGCCGGCGAGAGCCGGCGACATCACCCACAATCGTGAGGACCACGCTATGCTCTACGTGAAGAACCTGACCCGGGATACCGTGCTGGTGGAACACGGCCGCGTGGCGAATAACGCCTGGACGCGACTGCGGGGCCTCATCGGGGTGCGCCACCTGGCGCCCGGGGATGGGCTGGCCATCATCCCCTGCCGGGGGGTGCACTGCATGTTCATGTCCATCCCCATTGACGTGCTGTACGTGGACAAGCGCGATCGTGTGGTGGGGATGGACCGGGATCTGAAGCCCTGGCGCTTCGGTTCCTTTTACAAAGGCGTGCATTACGTGATCGAACTGCCGGCCGGCACGATCGCCCGCACCGCCACGGAGGTGGGGGATCAGCTCCTGGTGACCTTCTGAATCCCGCGGGTTGGTCGCAGTATTCGCACCTGTGCCTTCCGGAATATGCATGATGCGGATTTTGTGTCACTTGCGCGAAGCGGCCGGCTCGTATACACTGTAATGTAATCCCTGAGAGGCGGCGCCGGCCGGCGCAAGGATGTATGTTCAGCGATACCGATCGACTGCCAAAGGTTCTCAAACTATATTTGGAGCTCAGCCAGTATCCCATCCTGGCGAGCCGCATCCGACAGCGGATGCGCGAGGAAATCTTCTCGCGCGGCATCATCTCGCGCGAGCAGTTCGAGCGGGAGGTGCGGGAAAAGGCCATCCAGTCCCAACGCCGCGAGGGACTGTTGGACCCGGTCGTCGAGGAGCCCAGCGATGTCTGGGCCGAGCGCGTGTCCCGCGTCCGCGATACCCTGACCGACTTCTACTTCGCCTACAACCTGCCCCACGAGCTGTTCGAGCGCATCATGCAGGAGGTGCTGGCTGACCGCGTCCCGCGCGAGGACATTATCCTCTCCTTTAACCCCGAGCTGGCGCCCTGGGACATGCTCTTTGCCCAGGCAGAGCAGTACGAGAGCTTCCCGCCGGAGAAGCGCGCCAAGGTACAGCATCACCTGAAGGAAATCATCGTCGTGCTCATCAAGAGCATGATCAGCGACCAGCTCGCGTTTGTCAGCCTGGCGAAGGAATACTTCACCATCCAGGACCTGAAGGAGATCCGCCGGCGGCGCATCGGGCGCGGCAAGATCGGCGGTAAAGCCGCCGGCCTCCTGCTGGCCTGGAAGATTCTGCAGAGCGAGGCGGACAATGCCGGCTTCGACATCCGGCCGTACCTGGCCATGCCCGAGTCCTACTTCATCGGCGCGGATGTCTTCTACGATTTCCTGTCCATCAACCATCTGTACGATCTGCTCAACCAGAAGTACAAGACGCGGGAGCAGATCGAGGCCACCTATTCGCAGGTCAAGGAGCATTACGCCCGCGGCAAGTTCCCCGAGGATATCGTCGAGCAGATCGCGCTCCTGCTGGAGGAGCTGAACCACGCGCCGATTATCGTGCGTTCCTCCAGCCTGCTGGAGGATAACTTCCGCACGTCATTCGCCGGCAAATACGACAGCGTCTTCTGCCCCAATCAGGGCTCCCGTAAGGAGAACCTGGAGGCGGTGCTCTCCGCCATCCGCCACATCTACTCCTGCGTGGCGCGCCCTGAAGTGCTGGTCTACCGCCAGCGGATGGGCCTGATTGATTACGACGAGCGCATGGCCATCCTGCTCCAGAAGGTCGAAGGGGAACAGCACGGCCGCTACTTCTACCCCACCCTGGCCGGCGTGGGCTTCAGCCGCAACCCCTTCCGCTGGAACCGCCGCATCCGCCGCGAGGACGGCTTCCTGCGCATCATCTTCGGCATGGGCACCCGCGCGGTCGAACGCGTCGCCAACGACTACGCCCGCATGGTGGCGCTCAGCCATCCCGAGCTTCGGCCGGAGGGCAACGTTCGCGAGATCCGCTGGTATTCCCAGCGCTACGCGGATGTCATTGACCTGGAGGACAACACCTTCAAGACCCTGCCGGTGAGCGAGGTGCTGTCCGAGGATATCACGGGCATCGAACTGCTGGCATCGGTGGACCGCGGGGATTATTTCGAGCCGCTGACCGCCGGCGCCTTCGATAAGGATAAGCTGGTGCTGACCTTCGACGGCTTGCTGAAGAACCGCGATTTCGTCAACTTGATGAAGACGGTGCTGAAGCGGCTGGAAGCGGTGTACAACTTCCCCATTGACATCGAGTTCACCGTGGAGATCCGGCGCAGTTGGCCAAAGCCTGAGTTCTGCCTGCATCTCCTGCAGTGCCGGCCGCAGGCCTACACTGCGGCACAGCGCTTCCCCCTGCCCACCGACGTGCCGGACGAGGATAAGATCTTCTCGGCCAACCGGCTGGTGCCCCACGGCCTGGTACAGCGCATCCGCTACATTGTGTATGTGGACCCGGAGAAGTACGCCCAGATCACCGACCCGCATTTCAAGACGGAGCTGGCGCGCCTGATCGGCCGGCTGAACAAGGCGCTGGAGGGCCAGCGCTTCATCCTTATGGGACCGGGCCGCTGGGGCTCCTCCAACATTGACCTGGGCGTCAAGGTGAGCTATGCCGAGATTTACAACACGAGCATGCTCATCGAGATCGCCCATTCCCACGACGGACAGCCGGTGGAGGTATCCTACGGCACGCATTTCTTCCAGGACCTGGTGGGGGCGCAGATTTACCCGCTCCCCCTCTACCCGGACGATCCGGAGACCATCTTCCGCGAGGAATTTTTCACGCAGTCGCCCAACGTGCTGACCGAGATCCTGCCCGACGCCGGCAAGTTCGCCGAGGTCGTGCGGGTGATTGACGTGCCGGCAGTCGCCAACGGCCGACTGCTGGAAGTGGTGATGAACAGCGACGCCGACGAAGCCTTCGGTTATTTGCGCACCTACGAGGGGGAAGAAGAGGCCTGACGGCTGGCCGGCGCTTATCCTCCTCGGCGGCGGGCAGGAGGCGCCCTCTGCACACGCTCTGGTTTCTTCTGGGAGGATGGATCGCCGGCCTGTGGGTGGGCGAACAGGGCTGGCTGGCGCCGGTATGGTGGCTGGCCGGCACAGCGGCCTGTGCCCTCCTGACGATCCTTCTACGCCGGCGTCCCTCCGCACGGCGCTGGCCCCTGCTCGTCCTGGCGCTCTGCCTGGGCGCCCTGCGCATGCTCCCCCTCCACCCGGCCCTTGATGAGCACAGCCTTCCGCGCTTCAACGACGCCGGCGAGTTCGGGATACGCGGCGTCGTGGTCGAACCGCCGCGGCTTTCCGGCACCACCCAACGCCTGCATGTGCGCGCCGAGCACCTGGCCGGCCCAGGCCTGGACCAGGATGTGCACGGGGATATCGAGGTCATCCTGCCGGCCCTGCCGGCCTATCGCTACGGTGATGAGCTTTTGCTGACCGGCCGGCTCAGCACCCCCGCGCGCCTGGGGGCCTTTGACTATCGGGCCTATCTGGCGCGCCGCGGCATTTACTCCCTGATGCGCTATCCCCGCGTCCAGCTCCTGCGCGCTGACCAGGGCCATCCCCTGATGGCGGCGGTCTATTCCCTGAAGGACCGGCTGCGCGGTATCATCGAGCGCATCTGGCCGGCGCCGTACGCCGGCCTGCTCTCCGCCATGCTCCTGGGCGACGAGCGCGGCATCCCCAGCCGGCTGGAGGATGCCCTGCGCGCCTCCGGCACCTCCCACATCGTGGTCATCTCGGGGTGGAACATCACCCTGCTGGCCGCGCTGGTCACTGCACTGCTGACGCCGGCGCTGGGTCGGCGGCGCGCCATGGCTGGCGCGCTGGCGGCCGTGGCCGGCTACACCGTCCTGGTCGGCTTTGACCCACCGGTGATGCGGGCGGCCATTATGGGCGGCCTGACCCTCTTCGCCCTGCTGACCGGCCGGCGGTCCACTGCCCTGCGCGGCCTGTCCATCGCCGCCCTGCTCATGACCATCATCCAGCCCTATGCCCTCTGGCACCTGGGGTTTCAGCTCTCCTTTGCCGCCACACTGGGGTTAATCACCCTGTATCCCCTGCTGTGGAAAGGCTGGCAGGCCCTGCGCGAGAAGCTGGGCTGGGCCGGCCGGCGCTCCCCGTTTCAGGCGTTGGAAGAGATCGTGCTGGTGACCCTGGCGGCGCAGTGCTGGACGCTCCCCATCCTGCTGTTTCAGACCGGCCAGCTTTCCCTGGCAACCCTGCCGGCCAATGTGCTGGTACTGCCGGCACAGCCGCCGCTGTTGGGCCTGGGAGCGCTGGCCGTGCTGGCCGGCGCGCTGTGGATGCCGCTGGGACAAGCCCTGGGCTGGCTGGCCTGGCCCTTCGCGGCCTATACCGTCTGGTTCGTCGAGAAGATGGCCGGCCTGCCCTGGGCGCAGGTCACCGTGCCGCCCTTCACGCCGGCCCTGCTCGTCCTGTACTATGCACTGTTGACGGGCCTGACCGTGTGGGGAGGACTGCCGGCGGAGCGGCGCCAGGAGCTGTGGCAGTACGGGCGCCGGCATCTGCCGGCCTATGCCGGCCTCTCCGCCCTGGGGCTTAGCGCAGTGCTCGTATGGAGCGCGGCCCTCAGCCTGCCCGACGGCTACCTGCATGTCTATTTCCTGGACGTGGGGCAGGGGCATGCCAGCCTCATTGTCACGCCGGCCGGCCATCAGGTGCTGATGGACGGCGGGCCGGACGGCACGCTGATACTTTCTCATCTGGGCCGGCACATGCCCTTCTGGGACCGGGAGCTGGACGCGGTCATCGCCACACACCCGGACTCTGACCATGTCAATGGTCTCTTTGCCGTGCTGGAGCATTATCGGGTGCGGGAGGTCCTGGATGCCGGCTTCGCGGAAGGGGCGGACGTCACCCGCCGCTGGGTAGAAGCGGTCGAAGGGGCGGGCGCGGAAAGGGCGCCGGCGGCCGTTGGCACACAGCTTCGTCTGCCGGATGAGGGCCTCATGCTGGAAGTCCTGCATCCGCCGGCGTCCTGCCCGGAGGTGCTGGCCGACAACGACTGCTCCGCCGTCGTGCGGCTGTCCTACGGCCGCCTGCACATCCTCTTCATGGGGGATGTGGAGCGCCAGGGGGAAGGGCTCCTGCTGGGCAGTGGTGCGGACCTGGGGGCGGCGGTGCTCCAGGTGGCCCATCACGGCTCTGCCGCCGGCACAACCGACCAGCTCCTGACCGCCGTGTCGCCGGCGGTGGCGGTCATTTCCGCCGGCGCCGGCAATCCCTTCGGCCATCCGGCCCAGGCCGTCCTGCGCCGGCTGGCGGCGCACGGGGCGGCTGTGTGGCGCACGGACCAGCAGGGGACGATCGAGGTCATCAGCGACGGCGAGCGCGTGTGGGTGCGCGGCCGGCGGTGAGCCGGCGTTTTCCTGCGGGACTTGACAGCTTCCCCGAAATATGGTATATTGAAAGTGGTCAGACCATAAGATCATATTCCACTGGTCAGAGCAATTTCGCCGCCATCGTCCCAGCGTCTTTTCAGCGCGTCGGTATTCCTGCTCTGTGCGAAGGAAGGAGTCCCTTCCCAAGGTCTGATGCCCCGTAGCCGGATGATTGGGTCATCCCGCGAGCAGGGTGGTAAGGAGGTGATGCCGGCCTATTGGTGGATTACCCCTTCACTGCGTAGCTGGCAGGTTGGGATTGGCCATCCCCGCTGTTGGCTGAACGTGTCGTTGCCCCGAAGATGCCGTTCCGCTTGGACTCGCGAAAGGAGGACGGAGAATGCGAGGCAAATGGTTGTGGATTATCCCCGTTGTCGGCGTGGCACTGCTGGCCCTGAGCCTCTTCATCGCCGCCTGTGCGCCGGCCACCCCACAAATCGTCGAGGTCACCAAAGAGGTGGTCGTCGAAAAAGAGGTGGTCAAGACGGTGGTGGTGGAGAAAGAGGTGCCCGTCCTCGTCACCCCCACGCCGGAGGTGAAGAAGCCGGTAAAGATCGAACTCTGGGTGGACCCCCGCTTTGACCCGCAAACCGCGAAGGGCCATCCGGAGCTGAAGACCGCCCTGGATTACGAGAAGATGGTGGCGAACGATTACATCAAGAATAACCCCCATGTCTCGGTGGAAATCCAGGTGCTGGACTGGGCGGACCTGCCCAAGAAGGTGCCGGTGGCCATCGCCGGCGGGGTCCCGCCTGACATCCTGCGCGACTATCTCGGCCGCACCTCCGCCTACGCCTATGAGGGTGTCACCGTCAACCTGGAGGAGGTCGTGCCGAAAGAGGAGCTGGCGGACTTCCTGCCGGGCCTGTTGGAGCTGTACACCATCAACGGGCATTTACACGGCCTGCCCATCTTCTATTGGGTGCAGAACATGGTGGTGAACGCCGCGCCCTTCGAGAAGGCCGGCCTGCTGGACATGCTGTCCCTGGATGACCATGATTGGACCTTCGACGAGTTCTATGCCGCGGCCAAGGCTATCAAAGAGGCCAACGTGGGCGTCGAGTATCCGCTGGTCATGCAGGTGGCCTCCGAGCAGGGCGACTATGCGGTGCATGCCTTCATCTGGGGCGCCGGCTCCAACACCTGGCGCGACGACTGCCAGGGGCTGGACCTGGACAACCCGCAGGCGCTGGCCGCCATGGAGTTCCTCAACAAGCTGTATAAGGAGGGCCTGATCAACCCCGACGTCACCACCGCCGGCTGGCAGGACGTGAACAACCTCTTCTATGCCGGCAAGGGCGTCTTCATGGGCGGCGGTATCTCGACGGTGAACGTCTCCATCCCGCAGGCCCAGAAAGAGGGCAAGGTAACGGCCCCCATGGATGCCCGCCTGACCCTCTATCCGCATCTTGGGGACAAGCCGTCCGGCCTGCCGGTTGGCCCCACCGGCCTGGTCATGTTCCAGAAGCAGGGCCGCTCCGATTATGAACTGCAGGAGATCACCAAGTTCCTCATCCACCTGAGCAGTGAGAAATGGCAGCGCGACTACTGTATCTCCAGCGGCCAGTTCCCCACCCGCTACTCGGTGGGCGCGCCGCTCGCCGGCGACCCGAACTACGAGCTCACGCTCGAGTGGATTAAGAAGTACGGCGTGGTCTCCATGGGCCTGAACTGCCCGCACTACTACGAGGTGCGCACCGCTATGCCGGCCTTCTTCCAGGCCATGTTCCTGGGTAAGATGACGCCGCAGGAAGCCATTAACGGCATGATGAAGGCTTCCAAGGATATCTTCGGCAAATAAGGGCCCACGCTCGACATGGTTCTGGGGGCGCACTCCGCCCCCAGAACCATCTCTGCAGATAGTACGGGAGGTGAGATGACTGTTTTGGCCGCTTACCCGGAGCGCCGGCGCACCTGGTGGCAGAAGATATGGGATGCGCGCGCCGCCTACCTGTTCATCCTGCCGGCGTATATCCCCTTCATTGTCTTCGTATTGTACCCGCTCATAGACGGCCTGCGCCTGAGCTTCTACGAGGCCGGCGTGAACAAGGCCAAATGGCGCTTCATCGGCTTCGACAACTTCGTGCGCCTCTTTACCCGGGATGACGTCTTCATCATCGCACTGAAGAACACCTTCTTGTTCGTGCTCATCGTGGTGCCGGTCGTGGTGGTTATCTCCATCTTTCTGGCGGTGATCGTCTTTCCCCTGCCGCGCGCCGCGCAGTCCTTCGTCCGCATGTCCTTTTACATGCCTGTCGTCTCCGGCGGCGTGGTGCTGGCCATGGTCTGGATCTGGATCTTCAACCGCGATTTTGGCCTGCTGAACTACCTGCTGGAGATAGCCGGCTTCTACAAACTGCTGGGCATCCCCAAGATCGGCTGGCTGGCGCAAACGGAGACCGCCTTGCTCTCTCTGGCCATGGTGGTCATCAGTTGGAGCATCGGACAGCCGCTGATCCTGTTCCTGGCCGCGCTGGGGAACATTTCTGAGGAGCTGTACGACGCGGCCAAGATTGACGGCGCCAGCGGCTGGCAGATATTCTGGAAGATCACCCTGCCCCTCCTGCGGCCCACCACCCTGTTTGTGCTCGTGACCACCACCATCAATGTCTTCCAGGTGTTCGTGGTGGTGCTGTTGATGACCCTGGGCGGGCCGGCCAACGCCACGCAGACCATCGTCTACCGCATTTACGAAAACGCCTTTGTGTTCTACAAGTACGGCTACGGCGCGGCGATGGGCGTGGTGCTGCTCCTCATCGTCGGCTCTATCGCCTACTTCCAGTTCAAACTCCTGGGGCAGGAGGTGGAATACTGAAATGGCAGATTTCACCGTCTCCCAGGCCGAGGCCGAACGCCTGCAACTGCAGAAAGCCATCTGGAGCGCCCGCCTGACACGCCTCTTGTGGTGGCTGGCCGTGCTGGCGGTCTTTGTGGGTTCACTGCTCTCCCTCATGCCCATCTACTGGATGATCACCGGCTCGTTCAAGATCCAGCATGATGCCATCGCCTACCCGCCGGAGCTGTTCCCCACCCATCCGACCCTGCAAAACTGGGAGAAACTGCTGGTCGGCATGCCGACCCTGCGCTGGCTGTTGAACTCGTTCATCGCCGCTTCGGGCGTGGCACTGCTGGGGGTGATCACCAGCACGCTCGCCGGCTACGCCTTCGGCAAAAAGCGCTTCCCGGGACAGAACCTCCTGTTCTGGCTCCTGCTGTTGACCATGATGCTCCCGAAGCAGATCTCTCTTATCCCACTGTTCATCATGATGCGCGACCTGAAGTGGTTCGACACCTACTTCGCGCTGATCATCCCGTATGCGGCCTACCCCTTCGGCATTTTCCTGGTCAAGCAGTTCATGCAGGGCATCCCGAACGATCTGCTGGACGCCGCCAAGATTGACGGCGCATCGGAGTTCGGCGTGTTCTGGCATGTGGTCCTGCCGCTGACCAAGCCGGCAGTGGGCGCGCTGGCCATTTTTGCCTTCATGTTCGGTTGGAACGACTACATCTGGCAGTTGGTGGTGACCAACAAGCAGACTATGCTCACCCTGCCGGTCGGGGTGTCCAAGCTGGTTGCCGGCTGGGCCACCATTGACATCGGCGTGGGAATGGCCGGCGCTACCCTGGCCTTCATCCCCATGCTGGTCATCTTCCTCCTGTTCCAGGACTACTTCGTCAAGGGCATTACCGTCGGCGCCGTCAAGGGATAGGGCGGGACGCTATCCGCGCGGAACAGGCTCGACCCGCGCCGGCCGGCTTGACTTTTCGCCGGCCGGCCTTATAATGGCCGGTGTCAGCTCCGTACATATAAAGGCACAAGGACATCCGGCATGCATGGAAGAGGCTTTCACGGTCCGTGGGGAGGGCCGTTCGCCGGCGGCATCCGCCCCCGGCGCATCCGACGCTTCATCGAGCCGGCGCTCCTGCTCCTCCTGCACCAGGGCCCCAATCACGGCTACGGCCTCGCGGAGGGCCTGCGCCGTCTCGGCCTGGGCGATTATCCGGCGGACCTGAGCGGCATCTACCGCATCCTGCGGGACCTGGAAGAGATGGGCATGGTGACGTCCCAGTGGGACACCGAGCACGCCGGCGGCCCGCCCCGCCGCGTCTACCGCATCACGCCGGCCGGCGAGGACTACCTGCGCTCGTGGGTGGAAGAACTGCGGGCCACAGAAGCAGTCCTGCGCCGCTTCCTGGATGCTTACGAAACACACTTAGGAGAATCTACGGACCAGTAACTGCCGTCGCGCCACCCGCTCTGCCGGGGCCAATTCCGCCTGGGAGCACGCCGCATGCGCCAACTCTGGGCCCTGATGCTGTTCCTCCTGTTGGTAGGATGCACGAGCCTGCCCACCGCAGGCCCGACGCCGGCCGCCCCCACTGCCGTCGTCCTCCTGCCCACCCCGACGCCGGCGCCGCCCACCCCTACAGCGACATGGACGCCCGCTCCAACGGCCACCGCCACCCCCACCCCGACCGCCACCTTCACCGTCACGCCCACTGCCTCGGCGACAGCTACCGATACGGTTACGCCTACCGCCAGCGCCACCCCGACGGAGACTGCCACCCCGACGCCGGCGGCGCCCACACCCATTCCCTGGGAGATGGCCGGCGTCTTCGCCGGCGAAGATGCCACCGTCTGCGGGCCGGTGGTGCGCACCTATTTCGCCAAAAAGACCGGCGGCAGTCCCACATTTCTGGACATCGGCCTGCCGTATCCTGACCCGGGGCGCCTCAACGTCATCATCTGGGGGCGCTACCGCGACAATTTCCCACAGCCGCCAGAGCGCATGTATTACCAGAAGACTGTCTGCGTCTCGGGACGCATTGAGCTGTATCAGGGCGTCGCCCAAATCGAGGTGCGCTCCCCCGAGCAAATTGTGGAGCAGACCGCGCCGTAGTGGGGCGGCTCATGGGCCGCCCCGCTGGAGGGCGTTGAAAAGTCCTAAAACGTGGTTTGCCCGACTGGAGCAGGCCGGCAAGCGCGATACAGCCGGCGCCGGCCCTGCCTGTAACAGCGGATCCCCCCGCTGTGCCTTCCCAATACCCCCCAGACATTTGCCGGCTGGGGAAGGCTCCATTATAATCCCCCTATCGTCAGGTTCGCGCTCTCGGGATAGGGAAACGGCAAATGTCTGAGTTCAAGCTCTCGGTGATCATCCCAGTGTACAATGAAGTCCGCACGCTGGAGGAAATCGTCCAGCGGGTGCGCGCTGTGAATATCAACAAAGAGATCATCATCGTGGATGATGGCTCCACGGACGGCAGCCGGCAGGTCGAGGAGAAGCTGGCACAGTTGCCCGAGGTGCAGGTCTACTACCACGAGCGCAACATGGGCAAGGGCGCCGCGGTGCGCACTGCCCTCCAGCACGTCACCGGCGACGCCGTCATCATCCAGGATGCTGACCTGGAATATGACCCCCGCGATTATCACATCATGCTCCAGCCCTTTTTCGAGGGCAAGGCCAAGGTGGTCTACGGCTCGCGCTTTCTGGGGGGGCCGCGGCGCGCCATGATGTTCTGGCATATGGTGGCGAACAAGTTTCTCACCTTCGTCACCAATATCTTGTACGACACCATCCTGAGCGACATGGAAACATGCTACAAGCTCTTCGCCACCGATGTCATTCGCACTATTCCCCTGCACGCCCGCGGCTTTGAACTGGAGCCGGAGATCACCGCCAAGGTGCTGAAGCGCGGCTATCGCATTTATGAGGTGCCGATCAGCTACGCCGGCCGCGAGTATCACGAGGGCAAGAAGATCAAAGGCCGGGACGCCTTCATCGCCATCTGGACCCTGCTGAAATACCGCTTCGTGGATTGAGCCGGCCGCGAGGCCCTATGTGCGCGCACAGCCCCTCTACAAGATGGCAGACCTGGGCGTACCGCCTGGCATGCAGTATCCTGCTCACCGCCGGCCTGCTCCTGCGCCTGCACCCCATCACCATCCACCGCTTCCACCCGGATGAGGCGCTGTACGCCTATTGGGGGCTGCAGATCGCCACCGGCGCTGACCCCATGCTGGAGAGCTACCCGGTGGACAAGCCGCCGGCCTTCCCCTACTTGCTGGCCCTTGTGTTTCGCCTTTTCGGCGCATCGGAGCTCACGGCCCGCCTGCCAAGCTTGATCGCCAGCACGGCATCCCTCGTCCTGGTGGAGCGCATCGCCCGCCGGGTGTACGGGAAGGAGACGGCCTTCCTGGCGCTGGGACTGCTGGCCCTCAGCCCATTCGATATCTCGTTTGCCGTCACCGCGTTCACCGACCCGTTGATGGTGATGTGGGTGCTGGCCGGCCTGGCCGCCATGATCGCCGGCCGCCCCATGCTGGCCGGCGCCTTCGCCGGCGCGGCCTTCGCCACCAAACAACAGGGCATCTTCTTCCTACCACTGCTGGCGCTGGCCGGCCTCTGGCGGACGCGCTTTTCCCCCGGGCAGAGGGCGGAACCTCCCGGAAAAGGCCTTGGCCGGCTCCTGCGGACCTGGTGGGCGAGGGGATTGGCCGGCTTTCTGCTGGCCTTTGCGCCGGCGCTGGCCTGGGACCTGGCGCGCCTGCGCCGGCCGGAATACTTTGCCCAGAGCCTCATCAGCTACGGCGGGCTGGCCATGGCCCCCTGGTCCGAATGGGGGAAACGGGCGGCGGACTGGGCCGGCTGGCTGGCGCGCTTCTGGGGGGCGCCGGCCCTGAACGTGCTGGCTGTCCTGACGCTGGCCTGGCTGTTGTGGGACGGCCTGCGTTCCTGGCGAAGCGGCCGGCTCTCGGCGGAAGCCGCCTTCGACCTCATAAGCGCCGGCTTCAGCCTCTGCTTCCTGCTGGGGCACTGGCTGGTGCGCTTTAATATTTGGGACCGCTATCTGCTGGGGCTGGTGCCGCTGGCCGCTGTGCTCGTGGGGCGGGCGTTCACCCACGCCCTGCGGCGCTGGCGGATGCAGGAGCCGGCGGCGCTGGGCATCCTGGCGCTGATACTCCTGCTGGTCCTTTTCCCCGCCGGCCAGGCGGCGCGCGGCGAATACCCGGCCGGCGGAGACCATGGGGCCTACTGGGGAATTGACCAGGTGGCGGAATACGTGCGGGCGCATGTGCCGGCGAACGCCGTCATCTATCATCACTGGCTGGGCTGGCACTATCTCTATTACCTCTATAACGCGCCGTATGCCCTTCAGTGGTATACTTCCCCGGAGGAAGTGGTGGCGAAGGTGCGGGCGTGGTCGGACGTGCCGCACTGGATCGTCTTCCCGATGTGCCGGGAGTGGGAGCCGGTCGCGGAGGCACTGCAGGCCGCCGGCCTTTCCCTGCAGGAGCGCTTTCGGACGGTGCGGCCGGACGGGCAGGTGACCTTCCGGGTATATGAACTGCATGCCGGCGCGGAAACGGCCGGCCAGCCGGCGCGTTGAGCGGGGGAGCAGGCCGATGCGGCTACCAGCGTGTAAGAAGGGGGTCCCATGGCGGATGGCCGTTGCCTGGCTGTGGCCGCTCAGCCTGGGCGTACTGCCGCTCCTGTTCTGGTCCGGCCTCACCGCCGGCCGCATCCTGGTCGGCGTGGACCTCTTCACCTATTTCTATCCCCTGCGCGACGCCGTCTCGTCCGCCCTGCGTGCCGGCCGGCTTCCTCTGTGGAACCCCTATCTGTTCCTGGGCGTGCCGCTGTTCGCTAACATCCAGGCCGGCACCCTCTACCCGGTGAATCTCCTGCTGGTCGGTTTGCCGGCGCCCTACGCCATCAACGCCTTTATCCTGTTTCATCTGGCCCTGGCCGGCCTGGGCGCCTATATGTACGCCCGCTGGCGCGGGTTGGAACGGCCCGGCGCCTGGACGGCCGGCGTGCTCTTCGCGCTGGGAGGATTTCTGAGCGCACAGGCGGAGCATGTCAATCAGCTCGCTGTGTCTGCCCTTTTGCCCTGGATGCTGTGGTGCCTGGAACACGCCATGGGGGTTGGGGGGGACGAGGGGCCGGCCCGTTGGCGGCCCGGCAGTTGGTTCGCCCTGGCCGGCTTGCTGGCGGCCGCCTTCCTGGCCGGCCATACACAGTCCTGGTACATCGCCCTGTTCGCGCTGGCGCTGGACGCGGCCGGCCATGCGGCCTGGCGAGCCTGGCGCGCCGGCTGGCGGCAAGGAAGCGGGTACGCCGTCAAATGGCTGGTCGGGCGCGCCGCCGCGCTGGGGCTGGCCGCCGGCGCGGCGCTGGCCCTGTGCGCCGTCCAGCTCCTGCCCACCCTGGAGCTGTCCTCGCTCTCCATCCGCGGCGGTGGGATGAGCTATCGCGAGGCCGTGTCCTTCTCGCTGAAGCCCCAGCTCCTGGTGCGCGCTTTCCTCCCCGGCTATGGGGAGATGGTCTTCAGCGAATATGTGGCCTACATCGGATGGATTGGCCTGGCGCTGGCCGTGTGGGGCCTGCTGGCCGGCCAATCCCGCGCGACCGTACGGGCAGGGGCCGGCCTGGCGCTGGCCGGCCTGTTCCTGGCCTTCGGCGGCTATAATCCCTTCTACTACATCCTCTACCGCCTGGTGCCCGGGTTCAACCTTTTCCGGGCGCCGGCGCGCTGGCTGGTACTGTACGCGCTGGGCGCGGCACTGCTGGCCGGCGCCGGCCTGGATGCCTGGTTGGCCGGCGCGCGCCCCCAGGCGGTATGGACGGCGCTCCAGCGGCGGAGCGGCGTCATCGCTGTCGGGGTGGCTCTGCTTCTCCTGATGATTGGCGCCGGCCTGGCGGCGGGCTGGCTGGAACGCCCTTCCGCGCGCACGGCGGCCGGCTGGGGCATCACCATCATTCTGCTGGCGGCCGTTATCATTCTGGGCCGTCGGGACTCCGGCCTCTGGCGCGGCATCGGGCTGGCCGGCCTGCTGGTGGTCGAGCTCTATGTCGCCGGCCGCTCCCTGACCTTGGCGACGCCCACCGCGTGGGACGCCTTTTCCTCCCTGCGCACCGCGCCGGCGCACCTGTTGGCCGCCGGCCTGCACCTCCGGCCGGACGGCCGGCCGGTGGATGAGCGCGATATGCCGGCGGAGGAGAGCACGCTGGGGGATGAAACCGCCCATTGGGGACGCGGCGCGCCGACCTTCCGCTTCCTGAGCATGTCGGGCATCCAGTACGACCCGGGCGACCTGGCCGATATCTATGCCAACTGGCGCGGCCGGCTCCCCGAAAAGGCCGTTTATGACCTGGTGGTGGCGGCCAAGCAGAAGGAGGTCATCGCGCCGAACCTGCCCCTGTTGTACCGCATTGCGGCCGTGGACGGCTATGATGGCGGCGTGCTCCCGCTCCAGCGCTATGTGGCCATGCAGTCGCTGTTCCTGCCGCCGGAGGATATCCTGCCGGACGGCCGGCTGCGCGAACAGCTCAAGCAGGTGCCGCCGGCTCGCCTGCTGGCCCTGCTGAACGTCGAATATGTCATCACCGACAAGGTCTGGGATGTCTGGATGGACGACGTCTTTTATGACCTGCAGTTCGGGGCGGCGCTGGGCGCCGGCGGCCGGGCGGAGGTCGCGATAGAGAATCCCTACAGCTTCACCGCCACCGAAATCGGCCTCATCTCGTACCTGGATGGGTGTGGGGATACCCCGGACGACACGGTGGTGGCGGAACTGCGCTGGCAGGATGCGGCCGGCGTCTGGCATGCCCTGCCGGTGCGCGCCGGCCGAGAGACCGCCGAGGGCCGCTACGCCGCTGGCACCGCGCATGCCCAGGCCCGGGTGGGCCGAGAGTGGGGGGACGGCGGGGCGGATTATGCGGCGCGCCTGCCGCTGGGCGGCGCGTTCCGGCCGGCGGAACTGCGGGTGCGCTGGACCGGGCCGGCAGGATGCCGGCTGGTGGTGCGCGGCATCTCCTTGATTGACGGCCGGACCGGCGCCCACCGGAGCCTGGTGGTCTCCGATAGGGGGCGGTTCCGGCTGGTGCATTCCGGCGACGTCAAGATATACCGCAACCTGGATAACCTGCCGCGCGCCTATCTGGTGGGGCGGGCGCGGGCCGTCGCGGACGACGAAGAGGCGCTGGAGATCATGCGGCGGGAGGATTTCGACCCCGGTTCGCTGGTGCTGATCCATGACGCGCCGGCGGAGGACTTCGGCTGGGCCGGCTATGTGCCGGCGGAGATCCAGCGCTACGCGCCCGAAGAGATGGTACTGCGCACCCGCTCGGAACGGCCGGCCTATCTGGTGCTGAGCGATGCCTTTTACCCGGGCTGGCGGGCCTATGTGGATGGGCAAGAGGTAGCTGTGTATCGGGCAAATGTGATGTTCCGCGCCGTGCGCCTGCCGGCCGGCGAGCATACGGTGGTCTTTCGCTACGCGCCGGCCAGCCTGCGTATCGGCGCCGCGGTGAGCTTGGGGACACTGCTGGCCGGCGCCGCCGCTGGGATCGGATGGCGGCTGTGGCGGCGCCGGCGGGGTTGAACTGTGACATCCCTATCCCAGAACGACATGTGGTCTGGGAGCCAATCAGGAGGCAATACGATGAACGTGATGGATTCGGTGGATTTACGCTCGGATACCGTGACCTGGCCCACGCCGGCCATGCGCGCTGCCATGGCCGCCGCGGAAGTGGGGGATGACGTCTGGGGGGATGACCCCACGGTCCAGCGCCTGGAGAGGATGGCCGCCGAACGCGCCGGCAAGGAGGCCGCCCTCTTTGTCCCCACCGGCACCATGGGCAACCTCATCGCCGCGCTGGTGCACTGCGGCCGCGGCGATGAGATCATCCTGGGGGACAAGTGCCATACCTTCATCTGGGAGGCCGGCGGGGCATCCACCCTGGGGAGCATCGCCATGCACCCGGTCCCCAACCTGCCGGACGGCACCCTGCCTCTGGCCGCCATCGAGGCGGCCATCCGGCCGGATAATCCCCATTTCCCCCGCACCCGGGCCATCTTCCTCGAAAACACGCATAATGCCTGTGGAGGGGTCGTGGTTCCTCCCGCCTATTTCGCCCAGGTCCGGGAGATCGCGGACCGGCACGGCCTGGCGGTACACCTGGACGGCGCCCGCATCTTTAATGCGGCGGTCGCCCTGGGTTGTCCCATCACGGAATTCACCCAGCACGTCGACAGCGTGATGTTCTGCCTGAGCAAGGGGCTGTGCGCGCCGGTGGGAAGCATGCTTTGCGGCACGGAAGAGTTCATCTACCATGCCCGGCGCTGGCGCAAGGCCCTGGGAGGTGGGATGCGCCAGGTGGGAGTGATTGCCGCCGCCGGCATTGTCGCCCTGGAGGAGATGGTGGACCGGCTGGCCGAAGACCACCGCCACGCGCGCATCCTGGCGGAAACCCTCGCCGGCCTGCCAGGGGTGATCATTGACCTCGACACCGTGCAGACCAACATCATCTACTTCCGGCTGAGCGAATCCGTGCCGCTGGAACCTCAGGAACTGGTGGCGCGCCTGGAATCCGAATATCGGGTCCGGATCGGCTGGATGAAGGAGCGGGAGTTCCGCCTGGTTACCCACTACTGGATCACCTCGGAAAAGGTCGAGCAGGCGGTGCGGGCATTGCGGGCCGTCCTGGGGCGGATGTAGCTCCTGAACCCGTTCCGCTGATATGCTGGGGACTGCCGGCAAAGGGCCGCGGCCCTCGCGCCGGCAGTCCCGCGCGGTTCGGCTCAACCGCTTGTCATCTTCGCCGGCAGAGCGTATAATCCCGCTAGAGAGGGCGTTGGAAAAGGTGTGGATCGCGGATGGGGCGGTGTATCCGCTGTGCTTTTCCCACACCCTTAGATTCCATTGTTAGATGGACAGGTAGATGAGTCAGCGTACAGGAGCGATGAGCGGAATTGCGCCGGCCGACCTGATCGCCGTTGTGCCGCGCCTGTCCTGGCGTCGCATCGTCGTCATCGGCGACCTCTTCCTGGATGAATACATCGAGGGGCAGGCCACCCGCCTTTCCCGCGAGGCGCCCATCCCGGTGCTGGAGTTCGAGCGCAAGTTTTACCGGCCCGGCGGCGGCGCCAATCCGGCCAGCAACATTATCGCCCTGCAGGGCATCGCGGTGCAGGTGGGCGTGGTGGGTGATGACGAGGCCGGCCGTCAGCTCCTGCAGGAACTGAGGGAAGCCGGTATTGACCCCGCCGGCGTCGTGGTGGACCCCTCGCGCCCCACCACCACCAAAACCCGCATCATCTCGCGCGGCAGTCTGCGCTTTCCCCAGCAGTTGGCGCGCATTGACCGGGTGGACCGCCGGCCGCTGGACCCCGCTGTGCAGGAAGCCCTGGTCTCTCATCTTTGCGAGCTGGCCCCCCGCGCCGAGGCCCTGCTGGTCTCCGACTACCGCACCAGCGTCATGTCCGACGGCATGGCCCAGACGGTGCTGGAAATCGCCCGCACCCATAACCTTCTGACCACGGTGGACTCCCAGGGCAATTTATCGCGCTACAAGGGGTTCGACCTGGTGAAATGCAATCAGGCGGAGGCGGAGGCGACCCTGGGGCGGGAGCTGGTGACCCATTCGCAGATCGAGGCCGCTTGCCAGGACCTGCTCGACGGCCTGCAGGCGCAGGCGGTGGTCATCACGCGCGGGCCGCAGGGGATGGCCGGCCTGAGCCGGAACGAGGGCTTCGTCATCCTGCCGGCGGTCAACCGCAGTGAGGTCTATGATGTCACAGGGGCCGGCGACACGGTCATCGCTGTGCTGACCATGGCGCTGGCCGCCAGGCTTCCGTTCGCCTATGCCCTGCGCCTGGCCAATTACGCCGCCGGCCTGGTGGTGCGCAAGCTGGGCAATGCCACCACCACCCAGCGGGAGCTGTGCTGGGCTATCGAGCACTGGTGAGACTGCCGGCCGGCGCCATCCTCAGCCGGCCGTTCTCCCAGATCAACGGATGCACCTCACCGATCGGCCCAACCAGCCGCTCTGCGGTCTGGCGGAAGCGCTGTACATCCCCGGTGCAGAAGAAGCGCGTGCTCCCAGCGGACAGCGAATCGGCGCGCAGGCCGTGCATATCCAGCACCCGGCCCACCTGGCGCGCCACCGCCGGCGCCGGGTCAATGATGTCCACGTCCGGGCCAACCACCTGGCGCAGGGCCGGCATCAGAAAGGGATAATGGGTGCACCCCAGCACCAGCTCATCAATGCCGGCCTTCAGCATGGGGGAAAGGTACTCGCGCAGGAGGGCGATCGTGCCGGCATCCTCCAGCCGGCCTTCCTCCACCGCTTCCACCAGGCCCGGACAGGCCTGCGTCCAGACCTCGACCCCATTGGCGAAGCGCTCCACCAGCCGGGCGAAGACCGTGGCCTGGATAGTGGCCTGGGTGGCGATCACCCCCACGCGCCGCCGGCGCGTGCGTTCGGCGGCCGGCTTGACCGCCGGCTCCATCCCCACGATCGGCACCGGATACCTGGCCCGCAGGCTCTGGAGGCTGGCCGCCGAAGCGGTGTTGCAGGCCACCACCACCAGCTTGGCCTCCAGCTCTTCCACGAAAAAGCGCACGATCTCATGGGCGTAGCTCTCGATCTCGGCGTGGGAGCGCCGGCCGTACGGGATATGGGCCGTGTCCCCCAAGTAGACCAGCCCTTCCTGCGGCAGGAGCTCCCGCACGGCGCGCCAGACGGATAACCCTCCCACGCCCGAATCGAACAGGGCGATGGGCCGGCCGTCGCTCATCGGGCCGCCTCCGCGACGAAGGCCTCGAACAGCCGGCGCATGGCCGGCACGGCGTCCAGCAGGTTCTCCGGGTGCCACTGCACGCTCACCACGAACCGCCGGCCGGGCAGTTCCATGCCCTCTACCACTCCATCCGGCGCCCAGGCTGTGGCGACCAACCCCTGGCCCAGCTCCTTCACCGCCTGATGATGCCGTGAGTTGACCCACAGGGACGCCTGTCCCAGGATGGCGAAGAGCCGGCTGTCCACTGCCAGCCGCACCTCATGCGCCAGCTCATCCAGGGCGTGGGAGGGGTAAAAGCGGGGATGATCGCAGGCCACCAACAGCTCGGAAGGGATATCTTGAATCAGCGTGCCTCCCAGCGCGACGTTCAGGAGCTGATGTCCGCGGCAGATGGCCAGCACCGGGCGGTCCTGGGTCACCATCCAGCGGGTCAGCATGATTTCCGTCTCGTCGCGCAGGGGGTCGGTATGGCGCATGGTGGGATGGCGCTCGGCCCCGTAGAACTGGGGGTCCACGTCCTCGCCGCCGGCCAGCAGGAGGCCGTCCAATCGCTTCGCCAGCGCCTGCAGGGCGTCTGCCGGCATGCCCACAGGGATCAACAGCGGTGCCGCGCCGGCGCGCTCTAATGCCTCGATGTAGGTCCGTTGGACGCCCATTACCGGCGGGCGGTCCGCGTCCAGCTCAATGCGGGCACATGGGATGCCGATCACAGGATGGGTCATGGCTCTGGATATCCTCCCAATGCAGTGGGAATGCGGAAATACGGGCGGCGCATGCACTGCCCTTACGATGGGGTTTTGGATTCCTCTGGCTCCTCGCCGGCGGAGATCGGGTAGCGCACCAGGGTGATGGGCTTGTCGCGGGTGATGCGGAAGCCGTCGAAATCACGCGCCACGCGCACCGCGGGGAAGACCTGGCGCGCCTCCTCCAGCACCTGCTGGGCGGTGTAGCGGCGCGAGATGTGCGTCAGGATGAGTTCCCGCACGCCGGCGGCCGCCGCCAGTTCGGCGGCCTGCCGCGCCGTGATGTGGCCGAAGTGACGGGCCATCTCGCGCTCTTCCTCCAAGTAGGTCGCCTCGATGACCAGGGCGTCGGCGCCGCGCGCCGGCTCCACCAGGTTTTCGACCTCGCCGGCATCCCCGACGAAGACCAGCTTGGCGCCCGGCTCCTCGGGTCCCAGCACCTCGTCCGGCGTGACGATGCGGCCGTCGGCGAGGGTGATGGATTCGCCCTGCACCAGCCGGCGGCGTTCGGGGCCGGCCGGCACGCCCAGCGCCTCCGCCTTGTCGTTCAGGAAGCGGCGCTTGGGCCGTTCCTGAAAGGTGTAGCCCAGGCTTCCGCTCTCGCGGTGCACCACCGGGAAGGCGATGATCTCGAAGTGCTCGTCAGCCATGACAACGCCGGGGCGGATCTCGACATAGACGATTTCGATGGGGGGAGTGCCGGCGCCGAAGACCACCTGCATCAGCGCCCGCACCCGCTCCAACGCCCAGGCGCCGCCGTAAATCTCCAGCCGCGGGATCATCTCCCAGCGCGCAAAGGTCGAGGCCAGTCCGCCCAGCCCCAGGATGTGGTCCAGATGTCCATGGGTCAGCAGGATCTTGTCCAGCCGTTTGAAGCCGAGGCCGCTCTGGAGGAGCTGACGCTGTGTGCCCTCGCCGCAGTCGATCATGAAGCGGTATTCTTTATACAGCACCACAGCGGAGGAAAGCCCTCTGCGGACGGAGGGGGCGGATGCCGATGTGCCGAGAAAGACTAGTTCGAACATGCTGTGACCTTTGTTGGCGTTCTGGGATTCGCTGGGGGCATTATACCACAGCCAGGGAGCGGGGGGCGAATTTCCGGCCCTTTCTGGACAGGGCGGGTCAGAAGGATTGGAAGAGCGAGGTCAGGAAAGTGATGGAGCCGGCGCCGGCGTAGGCCACCGCCAGCATCTTGAGGGTCTTGCCGGCCCAGCAGGGGAGCAGGAACTCCCACAGGGGCATTTTCAGGGTGCCGGCGGCGATGCCGGCCAGGTCGAAAAAGGGGTTGGGGATGAACGCCAGCACGAAGATGGCGAAGGGGCCGTAGCGCATCATGTAGGCGCGCACGCGCTCGTAGCGCGCCCGGTCCTCGACGATGGCACTGCCGGCGTAGCCGGCCATGTAGCCGACGATCTCGCCCAGGGTGCTCCCCAGGCCGGCGGCCAGCCCCACCTGCCAGGCCGGCATGGTGCTCCCAAAGGCGAAGACGAAGGCGATGGTCGGCGCCGGCATGACCAGCGTGGCGTTGCCCAGCACGTTGATGATGAAGATGCCCAGCAGGCCGTAGCGGGAGAACTGCCCCAGTGTATCCCGGTACATGATGATGACCAGGGTGATGGCGATGGCGAAGAGGAACATCAACAGGCGCGGCAGGACCTGCCGCCATTGGATGCCGGCCCACCATTCCCGCAGGGTGAAGCGGCGTCTATGTCCTTGAGCTCCGTTCGGGAGCGCAGACGGGCTTGCGCAGTTATTCATAGTGGAATACGCGTCCTGTATAGATTCGGTATTGCCTCACCCCCGGCCCCTCCCCGCATGCGGGGAGGGGAAAACCTTCCCATTTTCGCCAGGTGATTGTCACCTGCTGGTAGTTCCTTCTCCCTCCGCATGTGAGGGGATTGGTTGACCTCATCCCCGGCCGGCTAATGGGTGCAGGGTGTGGCGAACGGCGTGCCGTCATGGTACATATTGGCCCAAGCATACACCGGCCAGTACAGCATGTCGAACATCAGACCGATCGGCCGCCAGAACACTTCCGGCTCGACGAATTCGCCGGCGGCCTCCCGCACCTGCCGGCAGGCATCCAGCGCGTTTTTCCAGGCAAAGTGAAACCCTGCTCCCAGCGCGAGATACAGCGCGGCAACGAGAGCCAGGATGCACACTGTTCGGGAGAGAGTAGACCGTGCCATCTTGCCACTACCCCGAAACCTTCAATCAATGCTTGTAACCCCCGCCGGCCGCCGACGGTGCGCCGGCTCATTTCTCTCGGATGGTCACCCGCCGCATCACGTCCCCGGGCGTGATGCGCAGGACCGTATCCATGCCCTCGACCACCTGCCCGAAGATGGTGTACTGGCCGTCCAGATGGGGCTGGGGCGCCAGGCAGATGTAGAACTGGCTGCCGCTGGAGCGCCGCTCCGGGTTGACCTCATCGGGCCGGCGGGCCATGGCCACCGTTCCGGTAATGTGGGAGAGCGAGCTGATCTCCGCCTCGATGGTGTAGCCCGGGCCGCCCGTGCCGTCCCCTTTGGGGTCGCCGCCCTGGATGACGAAGCCCGGCACCACCCGGTGGAAGGTCAGCCCATCATAAAAACCCTGGCGGGCCAGCTTGACGAAGTTTTCCACCGTTTTGGGGGCGATATCGCCGTACAGCTCGATGACGATACTGCCCTTGTCCGTCTCGATAGTGGCGAGATAGCGGGCCGGCGCCGGCCGGGACCAGGGATGCCAGACTACCAGCAGGCCGGCGGCAATGAGCGCCAGCGCCAGGACAGCGGCCAGCCACCACCAGCGGCGGTTATCGTTGCGGTTCACGTCCATGGACAGCCTCCTTTCGGGCCGGCGCGCGCCATTCCAGCTCGTGCAGGAAATACAGAGCGATGCCGGCAACGGCCGCGCCGATCATGTAGGATTCCAGCCGGTCCGCGTTGACGACGAACATGGCCAGCGCGCCCAGGAGCCCGCCGGCCAGGTACAGCGTCAGCACTGCCTCGCGCTGGGTCATGCCGCGCGCCACCAGCCGGTGCGACAGATGGTCCTTGCCCGGCGTGGTGAGGGGGTTGACCCCGCGCCGCAGGCGGGAGATAATGACCAGCCCCGTATCGAAGATGGGAAGCCCCAGCACTAGCACCGGTATCATCCAGGTGACGGCGGTGATGTTCTGCGGGAAGCGCAGTTTGATGCCCACGGCGGCCAGCATGAAGCCGATGAAAAGGCTCCCGGAATCGCCCATGAAGATTTGCGCCGGGTTGAGGTTGTAGAAGAGAAAGCCGATGCAGGCGCCGAGAAGCGCCGCGGCCAGGGCGCCGACCAGGTACTGGCCACTGCCGGCCGCCAGCAGGAGGAAGAAGCCAGCGGCGATGGCGGCGACGCCGGCGGCCAGCCCGTCCATATTGTCCATCAGGTTCAGGGCGTTGGTGATGCCCACGACCCAGAGGAGGGTCGCCAACACGTTCACCGCCGGCCAGGGAAACAGGGAGATGCGCACGTCGGAGAGCACCAGGATGCCGGCGGCAGTGGTCTGGCCGATGAGCTTGACCCAGGCCGGCAGGGGCCGGCGGTCATCCCACAAGCCCAGGAAGGAGGCCAGCGTGGCGCCCAGCACGATGCTGAGCAATTGGCTGATGTTGTAGCGGTCCTCGAAGGCCAGCAGGGCGATGACGAACGCCAGATAGATAGCCAGACCACCCAGCCGTGGGATAGGGGTGGTGTGCACCTTGCGGGTGGAAGGCTGGTCCATAAAGCCCAGGCGTGGGGCCAGCCGGCGGAAGAGCGGCGTACTGCCGGCGGCAACCATCAGCGCGGTCAGAAAGATCAGCATGTACAGCTTGATGGAGGACATGGATCAGCCTCCCAAGGACTGCCGCAACTGCTGGATGAGCTGTTGGAGGGGGTCCCGCTCCTGCGCCGGCGCCAGGGGCAGGGCACGCTCCGCATACTCCAGCGAGCGGGTGATGTCCCCGACCTGCTGGTAGAGCAGGGCCAGGTTGCGCAGGCTGATATAATCCTCCGGGGCGATGCTCACGACGTACAGGTTCTCCTGGATGGCCTCCTGAACGCGTCCCATCCGGGCGTAGGCATAGCCCAGGGCGCTGTGCGCCTGCACCAGCTCCGGCTCCAGCGCCAGTGCCTGGCGGTATGCCTCGACGGCTTTGTCCCACTGCTCCCAGGCCAGATAGACATCCCCCATCAGCAGGTAGGTCTGGCTGAATTCGGAATCGAGGGCCAGCGACTGCTGATATTTCTGCATAGCCTCGTCATAGCGTCCCATGTAGTAGTACACCAGGCCCCACTCGTTGAAGAGGCCGGCGTTGTGCGGGCTGAGTCGTGTGGCCTGTTCGTAATAGCGGAGCGACTGCTCAAAGCGCTCCTGGCGCTTGGCGGGGTCCTCGGTCATCTGCGCCCACAGGCGGTACAGCCGGCCGAGGTTGGCCGTGTGGTCAGTGTTCAGCGGATTGAGCCTCTGGGCCGTTTGCAGGGTTTCCAGGCTCTGCGTGATCAGGCTGTCGCGCGCCGCAGGGTCCGTCAGGTTCTCCGCTTTCTGAAGCTGTGCCCGTCCGAGGAAAAGGTAATAGTAATCCTGGCGAGGGGTCAAATCAATGGCCTTCTGATAGTATGCGATGCTGGCATCCCACTGCTGGAGCGATTCCGCCCGTTTCCCCTGTTTGAAGTAGACATCCGCCTGGATGACGTTCATGTTGGTGTTGACCAGCGCCAGGAAGGCCAGGGGGAAGAGCACCAGGCCGGCCAGGGCCGACACGGCGCTGTACTTGCCCCAGGCAAGGTTCGGCGAGGCTTCCTTTGCCTCGAACAGTAAGGTGGTGGCCAGCAGGAACATGACCAGGAAGACAGCGGTATAGGGCACGATGATGTGGTTGGCCGGGTCCGCCGCGTACGGGACGAGCCGGCCGGCATGCCACACGATCAGCGGGATACACAGTACCGCGGTGATGACGAGATATTCCAGCGCGTAGGTCAGCCAGCGCGTCGAGGGCCCCCGGGATAGGTCTCGATGCAGGGTCAATCCGCCGGCCACGCTCAACATGCCGCCCACCAGCCAGGTCAGCACGAATAATCCCAGGATGCCGTACGAGGTCTCGAACTGCGCCGGCCCCCGCACGATGGCGGTCAGGGAGCGGGCGATGATGGTCAGGGGGGAGTAGTCGCCGGCCTGGTTCGTGATGTAGTCATAGCCGCAGATGACGAGGATGAGGGCCGCGATGAGCGAGAAGGCGATGACGTATATGTGCCCGGAACTAGGCGGCTCGGCCGGCCGGGCGGGGGGCTGTTTGCCGCCCTTGCGCTTGGCGCTCGCCGGCGCGGGGGCCGGCGCCGGCACGGAGGCTTCCAGCGGGATGCGGTGCCGGTGCAGGGCGACCAGCAGGCCGGCCAGCGCCCAGAAATGGACGCGCGTGGAGGCGATGGCGATGCCGAAGTGGATTTCCACGAAATGCCCGACGATGGCCGCCAGCAGGGCGATGAGCAGGAGCCGTTGGCCGGCCGGCAGTGCCTCGCCTGTCGCGCGATGCCGCGGCGCGGCGGCCGCCCAGGTGAGGTAGGCGATGATGCCCAGGATGAAGCCGGCGGCCAGCCCCACGCCGGCCAGGCGCCAGCTCCGCTCCACGAGCCAGGGGATGAGCACGCCGGCCAGCGCGCCGGCCAGGCTGGCGCCGATGAACAGCCGGCGCTGGGCTGGCCCTTCCAGCAGGCCCAGCCATTTCATCCCATAGTAAAAGATACTGCCGAAAAGGAAAATGTATGCCAGAAAACCGATGACGCCGGTCGTCACCAGCGCGTCGAAGGTCTCGTTGTGCGAGCGGTCAGGGGAGGCGTTGCGCGCCTCATAGTGGGCCAGCTCGGGCGGGTAGACCTGATTGTAGGCGACCCACATGGATTCGGGCCCGTAGCCGATGATGGTGCGGCCGGCGTCCCGTCCCAGCAGGTCCACCACCCCTTCCCAGATGAGGGTGCGCACCCTGCCTGTGCCGCTTTCCATCTCGAAGACCTGTCCCAGCCGGCCGATGTACGGCCAGGAGCGGAGCGGTGCCAGCGGCGAGTGGGGCAGGTTGAAGACCACCAGGAAGGCGAGGCCGAACAGGGCCTGCATCAGCCAGCTCAGCCACAGCCAGCGCTGGCCGCGGCGCATGATGGCCAGCAGGCCGAAGGCCGGCAGGCCGCCCACCGGCAGGGTGACCAGTGCCGTGCCGGCGGCGCGCGCCACCTCGTCTGCCCGGATGGGAGAGGTGTCGGGATGGCGCTGGCGCAGGGCGATGAGGCCCAGCAGGACGAAGACATAAAGGCCGGCGAGCAATCCCAGCCAGGGCCCCCGGCTCTGGGTGAAGAAGATGGTCAGGAGCTGCGCCACCAACACGGCCATATAGGCGCCGGTCTGCACCGCGTGCGCCAGGGACCCCTTCTCCTCGTCCATGAGCAGGGCGAAGGAGCGGATCAGCCGCTCCAGGGTCAGGAAGAAGGCCATGAGGAGATAGGCGGCGACGAAGATGGCGTTGCCCATGTTAGAGGCGACGCGGGTGGTGACATCGCCGCCCCAGGGCAGGGGATCGCGTTGATAGTGCTGGAGGATACCGTAAATGGCGATGGGCAGGCTGGTCAGGACAACGGTGTTGATAAAACGGTCCACCTGCTCCCGCCGGCGCAGGTGGGTCAGCACCATCAGGAAAATGAAGATGTAGGAAAAGGTCGAGTACGTGCCCTGCAGGCGCTGGTAGGAGCCCCACAGGCTGGTGTACGGCACCAGGGAGAAGATCGTGCTGATGATATAGGCGATGACCAGGGCAAGGGTGGGCAGGGCCAGCGGCGTAGCGCGCAGGCGGTCCCAGAGGCCGGCCAGCCCGGAGGGGCCGGCTGTCTCTCCTTCTGCGGAAGAGGGGCGGCCGGCGTGCAGGAGGCCGTCAAAGGTCTTGACCAGCCAGGCGGCGGCCATGACCAGGGCGATGGAGCGCACCAGGCTGATCTTATCCGGCTCGAAGACGCGATCGGAATAGACGTTGAAGAAGAGCGGCGCGGTGACGAGCGCTAACAGCCAGCCGGCTTCCAGCAGATGTTCGCAGAACCTGCCGATCACGCTTTGCTTCATATCCTCATTCCCCAACCTCGGATAGGAAAAATCTTACCCCAAGTGGGGGGAAAAATCAAATGGAAAAGGCGTTGCTCCGGGGCCAGGAACGTGTCTCCAGGGCGGGGAATATGCTATAATGCCGGCAGAAGTTGGTAGGTGGAATAAGGAGAGCTTGCGATGGAAGCGCTTACTTTGCCGACGGTTCTTTTGCGACTGCTGGTGGTTTTCCTGCTGATCCTGACCAACGGCTACTTCACTGCCATGGAGTTCGCGCTGGTGGCGGTGCGCCGCACCCGCATTGCCCAGCTCTCGGCGGAGGGCAACCGTTCCGCGCAGTTGGTGAGCCGCCTGCTGGACAATCCGGACCGCTTTATCGCCGCCTCCCAATTGGGCGTCACCATGGCCAGCCTGGCGCTGGGTTGGGTGGGGGAGAGCACCATGGCGGCCATCATCGAGCCGCCCCTGCGCGCCCTGGTGGGCCGCTGGAGCGCGGCAGTGGCCAACACTGTCGGTACCGTGCTGGCGTTCGCGCTCATCACGTACCTGCATATTGTGCTGGGGGAACAGGTTCCGAAAGGGGTGGCACTCCGCTATGCGGAGCGCACTTCGCTGACTGCCGCTCCCCTGATGGATATTTTCTTCCGGGTGTTCCGCCCCTTTATTGTCCTGCTGGATTCTTCGGCGCATATAGTGCTGGGCTGGCTGGGCGCCGGCCTGCCGGCCGGCCATCGGATGGCCATGACCGTGGAAGAACTGCGCATGGTCATCGAGGAGAGCCAGCGCGAGGGCCTGCTGGAAGCGGAGCTGGAGGACATGGTCCAGCGGCTACTGCGCTTCGGCGACCGGCCCGTGCGGGAAGTCATGATCCCCCGCACCGAGATTCAAGCGGTGGAGAAAAGCGCCACGCTGGAGCAGGTACTGCACCTGTTCGTGAACAGCCGGCATGCCCGCTTCCCCGTCTATGAGGGCAGTCTGGACAACATCGTCGGCATCATCGCCATGAAAGATGTCCTGGCGGCGGTGGCACTGGGCCAGGTGGAGCGCAGTAGCTCCATCGAGCCGCTCATCCGGCCGGCCTTCTGCGTCCCGGAGTCGCGCAAGGTGGGGACGCTCTTCTCCGAGATGCGCGAACGCCATATCCAGATGGCGGTGGTGCTGGACGAGTACGGCGGCACCGCCGGCATCGTTACCCTGGAGATGCTGACCGAGGAGATCATAGGGGAGATCAGCGAGGAATGGGCGGTTACTGAGCCGGCGCTGGAGCCGCTGGGGTCTCACACCTTCCGCGTCGATGCCCAGCGCCGCATCGAGGAGATCAACGAGGAGCTGGGGCTGAACCTGCCGGAGTCGGAGGATTACGAGACGCTGGCCGGCTTCATCCTCTATCATCTGCAGGCCATTCCGAAGGAGGGACAGACCTTCCGCTATCAGGACATCGAGTTTACGATTGTGGAGATGGAGGGACTGCGCATCGAGACGGTGGAGATCACGACGCGCGCCGGCAGTCAGGGGCCGGCGAATTCCGCCAATCCGCCGGATAGGTAGCCCCTGTGTCGGATGCGAGCATCATCAAATTAAGAAAGGACCCCGACGATGAAACTGATGTGTCTGGTGGACAATGCGGTGCTTTCCCTCTCCTCGTTCTGGGGGGAGCATGGGCTGGCGGTGCTGGTGGAGTCGCGGGATGGACGGGTGCTGATGGATACCGGCGCCAGCGCGGCGGTCTTCCTGCATAACCTGGAGGCCGCCGGCATCGAGCCAGGGACCATTCGGGCGCTGGTCATCAGCCACGGACATCATGACCACACGGGTGGGCTGGCGGCACTGCTGGAGCGCCGGCCGGGCATGCCCCTGTATGCCCATCCCGACATCATGACCGAGCGCTTCTCCCAGAAAGAGGGGAAATTGCGCTCCATCGGGATGAAGATGCCGCCGGAGGAGCTTCGCCGGCAGGCCGACCTGCGCCTGAGCGCCAAGCCGCAGGAGATTCTGCCCGGCATCTGGACCACCGGCGAGATCACCGGACGGAGTGAGCCGGAGGGCCGCAGTCCCCATCATGTCCTGCGGGGCGAGGCCGGCCTGGTGCCGGACCCGTATCGGGACGATATGTCCTTAGTGCTGGAGACGGAACAAGGGCTGGTGCTGGTGTGCGGATGCTGTCATGCCGGCCTGCTCAACACCCTGAACCATGTGGAGCAGGTGTTCGGGCGCCCGGTGGTGGCCATCTTCGGCGGCACCCATCTGATCAGCGCCGATGCCGCGCATTTGGAGCGGGTGGGCCGGCGGTTGCGGGAGATGCCGGCGCTGAAGGCGGTCTACCCGAACCACTGCACCGGGGAGCGGGCCTTGTTCCATCTGATGAATGTGCTGGGGCCGGATATGGTGCATGGGTGGCCGGCGGGGAGCACCCTCGACCTGGAGCCGAGCGTCTGAACAGGGCCTGGGAGAGGCAAGGCCGTCCCAACGCCCCCATGACCCTCCTCATTGCCCGATTCCCTGGGATATGCTAGAATGCGGCACACCTGGCGCGCCTGGGGCGCTCTGCCGGGGTTATTATAATCGGCCCCAGGCGGGCATCCACGCAGTGAGGAGATACAGCCGTGAAATTCCGAGAAGCCCTTCAGGATGGACGAGTTCTCATCGCCGATGGGGCCGCCGGCACGCTTCTGCAGGCCGCTGGCCTGCCCGCCGGCATGGCGCCCGAAGAATGGAACGTGCTGGAGCCGGCCAAGATCGAGGCCATGCACCGCTCCTACCTGGAGGCCGGCGCCCGCATTATCTTGACCAACACCTTCGGCGGCAACCGACACAAGCTGGCCCGCATGAAGAAGGAGTCGGAGCTGGAGCGCTTCAATCGGGCCGCAGTGGAGATCGCCCGGCGCGCCGCGGAGCCTTTTGGCGCCTGGGTGGCCGGCGACATGGGGCCTACCGGCGAGCTGTTGGCACCGCTGGGGAACCTGTCCTTTGACGAGGCGCGGCGCGCTTATGCGGAACAGGCCGGCATCCTGGCGGACGCCGGCGTGGATCTGCTGGTCATCGAGACGATGAGCGATCTGGAAGAGGCCCGGGCGGCCGCCCTGGGCGCTCTGGAGGCGACGGACCTGCCAGTGGTCGTGACCATGAGCTTTGACACCCGGGGGCACACCATGATGGGCGTTACCCCAGAGCGGTTTATGGAAGCGCTGTGGCCGCTGGGCCTGACAGCCATTGGCGCGAACTGCGGGCGCTCGCTGGAGGAGAACCTGGAGGTGCTGCGCCGGCTGAGGGAGGCCAATCCGACGGCGCGCTTATGGATCAAGCCGAACGCTGGCCTCCCGCGCCTGGACGGTGAGCGCGTGGTATATGATGTCACGCCGGAGCAGTTCGCCGAATTCGCCCTGAAATTCCGCGCGCTGGGCGCACAGGTCATCGGCGGATGCTGTGGCAGTACGCCGGCACATATCGCCGCCGTGGCCCGCGCCCTGCAGAGCGTCGCTACGTCCGCTTCGGAGTGATGGGAAAGGGTATGGCCGGCGTTCTCTCGACCCAATACTCCTATCAGTTTACCCGCCGGAACCTGTATTACCGCTTCCTGCAGTGGATCATCCGCGCGCTGATCACCCTGCTGGCGCGTCTGCGGGTGGAGGGACTGGAGAACCTGCCGCGCCAGGGCCCGCTTATCCTGGTGACCAATCATCTGCACTGGCTGGACCCACCGGTCATCTTCTGCGTCCTGCCGGTGCGCACCACTGTGCTGGCCGCGGAGAAGTGGGAATCGCATCCTTTTGTGGGCCGGCTGTTCAAATCCATCAATGCCGTGTTCATCCGGCGCGGCGAGGCGGATATCGGCGCCCTGCGCAAGGTACAGCGGCTCCTGGAGCAGGGCGCCATCGTGGGCATCGCGCCCGAGGGCACGCGCAGTAAGACCGGCGGATTGCAAAAGGGCAAGGGCGGCGCGGCTCTGCTGGCGCTTCGGACGGGGGCCACGCTGGTGCCGGTGGTGGCGTACGGCCAGGAGAAGGTGTTTCGCGAACTGCGGCGTTTCCGCCGGGCGGAGATCGTGGTGCGGGTGGGACAGCCATTCAAGCTCCGGCCGCTGGGGGAGGGGAATCAAAGCCGGCAGATCGATGCCCTGACCGAGGACATCATGCTGCGCATCGCCAGGCTTCTGCCGCCCGAGTATCGGGGCATTTACCGGGATAAAGTGCCGGAGGATGGGGCCGGCACGCCCACCTGACTGTACCCGCGGAAACGAGATGGGGCCATTTCCCCTTGGGAAATGGCCCCACATTGGTGGCGGCGACTGGACTCGAACCAGTGACCCAACGATTATGAGCCGTTTGCTCTGCCAACTGAGCTACGCCGCCTTCAGGTAGCGGGGGTTGGATTCGAACCAACGACCTTTGGGTTATGAGCCCAACGAGCTACCACTGCTCCACCCCGCAACGTTTTCGCCTTATATTATACCGGCCTGTCGAATAAATGTCAAAAACACGAGGGGTAATGTTGAAACAGCTTGCCGGCAGGGACAGCGTCAGCCCCGGCACAGGTGATAGTTGTCCAGATGTCAAGCTGGTATGATGGTCTGGCCTGCAAAAGTTGCGGGATCGGCGCCGGCGCGTTATAATGCGCGCACAACATCCTAACCGGCTGCATTCGCAAAGGAGCGAACCATGTCCTCTCGACCGATGCGCAACATCCTGGTGACCGGCGCCTGCGGCCAGATCGGCTCGGAATTGACCATGGCCCTGCGGGAGCGCTATGGAAACGAGCATGTGGTGGCCGCCGGCCACCGCACCCCACCCCCCGACGATGTGCGAGATTCCGGCCCCTTCGTATCCTTGGACGTGACGGATCGCCAGGCCCTTGAAGAAGTGGTGGCGCAGTACCACATTGACACGATCTATCATCTGGCCGCGGTGCTGTCGGCCGCCGGCGAACAGAAGCCCGACCTGGCCTGGCGCGTCAATATGACCGGCTTGTATAATGTGCTGGAAGTGGCCCGCACCCACGGGCTGGCGCGGGTGTTTTGCCCCAGCTCCATGGCGGTCTTCGGCCCCAGCACGCCGAAGGAGAACACCCCCCAGGAGACCATCTTGAGCCCGACCACCATGTACGGCATCACCAAGGTCGCCGGCGAGCTGTTGGGCAATTACTACGTGCATAAGTTCGGGGTGGACGTGCGCGGACTGCGCTATCCGGGCATCATCAGCCATAAGACGCCGCCGGGCGGCGGCACGACGGATTATGCCGTGGCCATCTTTTACGACGCCGTGAAGTACCGCCGCTACACCTGCTTCGTGCGGGAGGACACGGTGCTTCCCATGATGTACATGCCGGATGCCATCCGGGCGGCCATCGAGTTGATGGAGGCCGATTTTCGCCGGCTGACGCGCCATGCCGATTACAATATCACCGCCATGAGCTTCTCCGCCGGCGAGCTAGCCCGCGAGATCCGGAAACACATCCCCGACTTCGTCTGCGAGTTCCAGCCGGATTTCCGCCAGGCCATCGCCGATTCCTGGCCGCGCTCCATTGACGACAGCGTGGCGCGCGCCGATTGGGGGTGGCGGCCGGCCTATGATCTGCCGGCCATGACCGTGGATATGCTGAACGCCCTGCAGGCCCGCTATCGGCAGGGCCAACTGTGAAGCCGGCTTTTGCCGCAAGGAGGAATGCTATGGCTGATAAACTCGATTTCATCCGAGAGGAAATGGAGCGGTTGCGGAACGAGGGTCTGCTCATCACCATCCGCCGCATGGACACGCCGCCCGGCGCCTGGATGGTGGTGGACGGGCGCAGGGTGCTGAACTTCTGCACCAACAACTACCTGGGTCTGGCGACGCATCCCCGCCTGAAAGAGGCGGCCATCAAGGCCATCCAGGAATGGGGCGCCGGCCCGGCCGCAGTGCGCTCGATCGCCGGCACCCAGCGCCTGCACCTGGAGCTGGAAGAGCGGCTGGCCCGCTTCAAGGGGGTCGAGGCGGCGCTCTACGTCCAATCCGGCTTTTGCGCCAACCAGGCCGCCATCCCACCCCTGGTGGGGCCGGAGGACGTCATCTTCTCCGACGAGCTGAACCATGCCAGCATTATTGACGGGTGCCGGCTGTCCCGCGCTAAAATCGTGGTCTATAAGCACTGCGACCCCCAGGACCTGGAAGAGAAGATCAAGGAGCATCTGCCCAATTACCGCCGCGGCCTGCTGGTGACCGACGGCGTGTTCAGCATGGACGGTGACATTGCCCCGCTGGACAAGCTGTACGAGGTGGCGGAGAAGTACGGCCTCATCACCATGGTGGATGATGCCCACGGCGAGGGGGTGCTGGGGCGCGGCGGGCGCGGCATCGTGGACCATTTCGGCCTGCACGGCAGGTTCGATATCGAGATCGGCACCCTGTCCAAGGCCTTCGGTGTGGTGGGCGGGGTCATCGCCGGCAAGAAGGTTATCGTGGACTTCCTGCGCCAGAAAGCGCGCCCCTTCCTGTTCTCCAGCGCTGTCACGCCGGCGGACACCGCCGCCTGCATCGCCGCGGTGGACCTGCTGGAGGAATCTACCGAGCTGGTGGACCGGCTGTGGGCCAACGCCAACTACTTTAAGTCCGAAATGAAGCGCATGGGCTTTGACATCGGCGCCTCACAGACCCCCATCGTGCCGGTCATGCTGGGCGAGGCGCCGCTGGCGATGGAGTTCTCCCGCCGGCTGTTCGAGGAAGGCGTCTTCGCCATGGCGCTGGGCTTTCCCACCGTGCCGCGCGGCAAGGCCCGCATCCGGGTGATGAACACGGCCTCCCATACCAAAGAGGACCTGGACCGCGGCCTGGAGGCCTTCCATAAGGTGGGGCGCGAGCTGGGCGTCATTTCGGGGTAGGCCCCACAATTTTACGTTATTTTATGTTTAGGATTCGCCGGCCTACTTGACGCTGGGGGATGCCTGTGCTATCATCAGGGTAGGTTGAGGGGGCCTGGCAGTACGCGGAGCGCGGGAACGACAGGCCAACCTACCACAAGGGAAGGAGGCATCCTGTGAGCAGAAAGGTCATATTCTCCCTGGGTGTGATGGCGCTGGTGATGCTGATGCTGGTCAGTGTCGGCGGGTGCACGCGGCCCAAGCCGGAGGCCAAAGCGACTCCCACCGCCGCTGTCGGTGAGACGGTGCTGGCAACCGCCACGCCGGCCCCGGCGGTCACGCAGGTGATCAGCCCGACCGTGGTCACCACCAGCCCGACGGTGGTCACCACCGGCCCGACGACTACGGCTCCGCAACCCACTGGCGCGGCCGGGGAAGCGGGCGCGGCCCCCACACCCACCCCGGTGGTGATCGAGGTAACCCCTGCGGCGACGCCGGCAGTAACTCCGGCGGCCCCACAGCCGGCCGGCGGCGGTGAGGAATGGGTCCTGTATACGCTGGAGTGGGGAGACACATTGTATTCCCTGGCGGCGCGCTACGGCACCACGGTGGAGGCCATCATGGCGCTGAATCCTAGCCTGACGTCTCCCGACCAGGTGCAGGCCGGCATGCAGTTGAAAATCCCTAAGGGCAGTGGTGGAGCCACTGCGCCGGCCGCCGGCGGGGGCGTGGAGTACATCGTGCAGGCCGGCGATGACCTGGGGCTGATCGCCAGCAAATTCGGCGTCACAGTGGACGATATCGTGCGCGCCAACGGGCTCAGCAACCCGAACTTCATCTATGTCGGGCAGAAGCTGGTCATCCCGACGACTTCTGGCGGCACAGCGCCGGCGCCCTCAGGTGGGCGGGTGCATGTGGTCAAGCCTGGCGAGACCCTGCTCATGATTGCCTCCATGTATGGGACGACCCCCGAGGCCATTGCCCAGGCCAACGGCCTGACCAATCCCAACTGGATTTACGTGGGGCAGACCCTGCGCATCCCTTAACCACGAGGGATTGACACGTCCGATCCAGCCCGTCCAGCAGTGGACGGGCTTTTTTACTGCCAAAAAATGGCATAAAGAAAATTGAACCAAAACAGGGGAAATGTGATATTATACTGATGATAGTTGCATGGTGTGCACCGGGTGCCGGCCCTCGATCCGGCAAATCCCGTACCCAGGCCAGGAATTAAGCGATTCTCATGGATGAGCTTTCGGACAGCCGGCTGATCGCCCAGATCCAGAGCGGAAATACCCAGGCATTCAACACCCTGTACGAGAAATACCGGCACCGCGTCTACCGCACCGCGCTGGCCATCACTCGAGACGAGACGGCGGCGGAGGATATCCTGCAGGAGTGCTTCCTGCGCGTGCACGCCTATATTGATAAACTGCGCGGCGAACATACCCTGGCCCCCTGGCTCTACCGGGTCACCGTGAACCTGAGCTATCAGTGGCTGAACAAGGACCACCGGCAGTTCCAGATCGTCCGCCGGCTGCAGGAACCGCTGGCCCAACCTTCCGCCCCGCGCGCCGTCGAGCAAGAGGAACTGCAGGAGATAGTGGCCAGGGTGCTGGACATGCTGAGCTTCGACCATCGGGTGGTGGTCGTGCTGTACTACATGAATGAGTTCAGCGTGGAGGAGATCGCGCACATCCTCGATTGTCCGGTGGGCACGGTGAAATCCCGACTGCATTATGCCCGCCGCCGGCTGAAGGAACTGTTCGCTGGGGAAGGCAGAGCATGGGAAGGGGAGCTGGCATGGGAATGGATTGGCTGATGGCGGCCGGGAACCCGGACGAACAGCACCTGGACCAGTGGTGGAAGGGTGCGCTGGCCGGCTGGGCCCGGCGTCAGCAGGCGCCGGCGCGTGCCTGGCACAGGATTCAGCCTGGTATTATGGCGGGGCCGGCCAGGAACACACCGCGTTCCTCGGCCGGCTGGGCCTATTTCCTGGACATGCACACCTGGGTCTGTCTGGTAGGGCTGTGTGTGATCGTCGCCGGCTTACTGCTGAGCATGTATTCCAGCGCGGGTTTTTCATACCTGAACATGGGAGATCCGCTTCCGGTGGATCATGCGGATGCGCTGAGCGGGCGCGCGGTGCTGGTGGCACAGCGCGGTCAGCAGGCCGTTTGGACCAGCCTGTCGCCGGCGCTGGACCCCTTGCTCCTCTACCGCCGGGGGGAAAGCTGACGCGGTGGGGCCGGCGTTGGTGCAGAATAGCCCGAATTGCTTGACAAAGAAACTTCTCTGTGATAGTATAACATTATGAGTCGAAGCACGGGGGGCAGGGGCTGGACCATTGCCATACTGGCGTTGGTGGGGATGTGTTTCTGTGTCCTCTGCATCGCCGGCCTGGGGGTGGTCTGGTGGCGCAGTATCTCGGGCACGGAAGGTGGTCCCCAATTTCTCCCTTTGCCCACCGTGACGGTGGAAACGGCCAGGCCGGCCCGGCCTACCGGAGGGACGCTGAGGCTGGTCGGAGGTGATCCCATCACCCTCGACCCGGCGCTAGTGGAAGATTCGATCTCCGCTTCATACGTGAACAAGATCTTCGCCGGCCTGGTCAGCCTGGATGCACAGCTTGAGGTCCAGCCAGAGCTGGCGGAACGCTGGGAGGTGGATGCCACCGGGACGCAGTATACCTTTTATCTTCGACCCGAGGCTCGCTTTCAGGATGGGCGGGCTATCCGGGCGGAGGATGTGAAATTTTCGCTGGAGCGGGCCTGTGACCCTCGTACAGGTTCGCCCGTTGCGGCGTTATATCTGGGGGATATCGTGGGCGCGATGGAGCGCATAGCCGGCGTGGCTGATGAAATCCGAGGCGTTGAGGTGCTGGATGAGCGCACCCTTCGCCTGACAATTGATGCACCGAAAGCCTATTTTCTGGCCAAACTGACCTACCCCTCTGCCGCGGTGGTGGACAGCAGAAATGTCCGGGATGCCAATTGGACCGAGCATCCCAACGGCAGCGGCCCATACCGACTGTCCAAACGCACGGATGATGAGATTGTGCTGTCGGCTAGCACCACCTACTTCCGCGGTACGCCTGGCATCACCCAACTTTCCTTCAACCTCTCCGCCGGCGACCCCACGACCATGTACGAAAATGACGAGCTGGACGTCGCCCCTGTGGGCATCGAGGATCTGGAGCGCGTGCTGGACCCGAGCAATCCCCTGCACGCCGAGCTGGTCACCGTCCCTCAGCTCACGGTGCAGTATGTGGCTTTTCACACCCGGCTGGAACCGTTCGATGATAAAAACGTGCGGCTGGCGTTCGTGTATGCCACCGACCGCGAGAAGCTGGCCGAGGTGATGTTCAAGCGCAGTGTGGTGCCGGCCTGGGGGGTGATGCCCCCTGGCCTGCCCGGCTACAACCCGGATGTGCCGCGCCTGGCGTATGACCCGGAGAAGGCGCGTCAGTTCCTAGCGCAGTCGCGGTACGGTGGGCCGGCCGGCCTGCCGCCTATCGTCTTCGCCGTGAGCGCCGGCGGCAGTCGGGTCGCCGAAGCCCTGGCCGCCATGTACGCCGATGTCCTGGGTGTCGAGGTCGAGATCCAGCAGGTGGAATGGGGAGATTTCCTGCGGGACATTAATCAAGGCGCATACCAGATGTTCTTCCTGGGCTGGAGCGCGGATTATCCCGACCCGCAGGACTTCCTGGACATCCATTTCCACAGCGCCAGCGACGGCAACAGCACGGGCTACAGCAATCCAGAGGTGGATGCCCTGCTGGAACAGGCGCGTGTGGAACAGGACGAGGAGCGGCGCTTTGGGCTGTACCGTCAGGCCGAGACCATCATCGTGCAGGACGCGCCCTGGATACCCTTGTATCACGGGGTGCAGTACGAGCTTGTCAAGCCCTATGTCAAAGGGCTGGTGATTACCCCGCAGGGGGATTATGATGTGAGCAGAGCATATATTGAGGGTGCTCGCTGAAGGCTGGAAACGACCTGTCGGGTGGACACACGAGGAGGGCATGCCCACTGGCAGGTGATCATATCGGCCGAGGAACGCCGTATCACCGTTGTCATTGGAGGAATGCATGGCTCGTTTGCTCGAGGTCAAGGGTCTCAAGACGCAGTTCTTCACCCAGGATGGCGTGGTGCACGCCGTCAACGGCATTTCTTATCACGTGGATGAGGGCGAGACATTAGGCATTGTGGGAGAGAGCGGGTGCGGCAAAAGCGTGGGCGTGCTCTCGCTACTGCGGCTCATCCCTCAGCCTCCCGGAAAAATTGTCGGCGGGGAGGCGTGGTTTGACGGCAAGGACCTGCTCAAGCTGAGCGAGAATGAGATCCGGCAGGTGCGCGGCAACCGCATCGCCATGATCTTCCAGGACCCGATGACCTCGCTGAACCCGGTGCTGACGATTGGGTTTCAGATCGCGGAAGCACTGCAGTTGCATCTGGGGATGACCAAACAGCAGGCCCGCCGGCGCACCATCGAACTGCTCGAGATGGTGGGCATCCCCAACGCCGCCGACCGCATTGACGATTATCCCCACCAGTTCTCCGGCGGCATGCGCCAGCGCGTGATGATCGCCATGGGGCTTTCGTGCAACCCGCAGTTGCTGATCGCCGACGAGCCGACTACGGCGTTGGACGTGACCATTCAGGCACAGATTCTGGACCTGGTGAAGCGGCTGAAGCAGGAGATCGGCATGGCCATCATCTGGATCACCCACGACCTGGGGGTGGTCGCCGGCCTGGCCGATCGCGTGGCCGTCATGTACGCCGGCTTCATCATCGAACTGGCCGGCGTCAAGGAACTCTACGGCAACCCTCGCCATCCCTACACTCTGGGCCTCCTGCGCTCCATCCCCCGCCTCGATATGCCGCGCAAGGCCAAGCTCACCCCCATTGAAGGGATGCCGCCCGACCTGCTCTCGCCGCCGGAAGGGTGTCCATTCGCCCCGCGCTGTGCCTGGGTCATGGACAAATGCTGGAAGGAAAATCCGCCCCTGGAACCCATCGGACGAGGGCATCTGCTGGCATGCTGGGCGGATGTCACGAAGACCCCCAAAGCGTAACGGGCAAGCCATCACGTTTCGCGTGTGACGATATATGGAGACGGCAATGACAGGAACCAACGAGACGGGCAAGAACGAAATCCTACTGCGGGTGGAAAACCTGAAGATGTATTTCCCCATCACCCAGGGCATCATCATCCAGCGGCAGGTCGGTACGATCAAGGCCGTGGACGGCATCAGCTTCTTCATCCGCCGCGGCGAGACCCTGGGATTGGTGGGGGAGAGCGGGTGCGGCAAGTCCACCACCGGGCGCGCCATCCTGCAGTTGTACCGCCCCACCGCCGGCGACGTCTGGTTCGAGGGCGTCAACCTGGTCCAGCTCAAGGGCGAACAACTGCGCCGCATGCGCCGCAAAATGCAAATGATCTTCCAGGACCCCTATGCCTCCCTCAACCCGCGCATGACCGTCGGCAATATTATCGGGGAGCCGCTGGAAGTGCACAACATCGCCACCGGCAAAGAGCGCCGCGAGCGGGTGCAGGAACTGCTCCAGGTGGTGGGCCTCAACCCCTACTTCGTCAACCGCTATCCCCATGAGTTCTCGGGCGGCCAGCGCCAGCGCATCGGCATCGCCCGTGCCCTGGCGGTCAACCCTTCTTTCATCGTCTGCGACGAGCCAATCTCGGCCCTGGACGTCTCCATTCAGGCGCAGATCATCAACCTCCTGGAAGAACTGCAAGACCAGTTCGGCCTGACCTATCTCTTCATCGCCCATGACCTTTCGGTGGTGCGGCATATTTCCAACCGCGTGGCGGTGATGTACCTGGGCAAGATCATGGAACTGGCGGACCGGGATGAGCTGTACGAGAACCCCCTGCATCCCTATTCCAAGGCGCTCCTTTCGGCGGTGCCCATCCCCGACCCGGTGGTCGAGGAGAAGCGCCAGCGCATCATCCTGAAAGGGGACGTGCCCAGCCCGGCCAATCCGCCCAAGGGTTGTAACTTCTGCACGCGCTGTCCGGAGGTGATGGATATCTGTCGGGAGGAAGAGCCGGCCTTTGTGGACGTCGGCGGCGAGCATTGGGTTGCCTGCTGGCGCGTCGGGCATTGAGCCGGCACGGTCAACGCGAGATCGATATCTGGAATGTTGCTTGACCCCCGGTACCCCATGGGGCCTGGTCGGAAGGCTTCCCGGAAAGGAGGTGATGCGGCGAGTGAGGCAGTCCTCAGGAAGGGGAAACTCGCACCCCGTCCGTCTGGTTCGGTAGCCTTCGCAACTTCAGATGTAAGGGAGGAGATGTACCATGCTTAGCAAGAAGTGGGCCCTACTGCTGGCCGCAGTCGTCATCACTATGCTGATCCTGGCCGCCTGCGCGCCCGCCACCCCGCAGGTGGTGGAGAAGGTGGTCAAGGAGACGGTGGTGGTCGAGAAGGAAAAGACCGTCGTGGTCGAGAAAGAAGTGGTGGTCACCCCGACCCCGAAGCCGGAGGAAGAGCTGATCACCCTGAACTGGAACTTCGGCACCGAGCCGCCCACGCTTGACCCGGCCCTGGCTACGGACACCACCTCGGTGGATGTCATCGAGAACCTGTTCCTGGGCCTGACGGCCTTTGACCCCGAGGGCAATGTCAAGGGCGAGCTGGCGACTGAGTGGACGGTAAACGAGGCCGGCGACGTCTACACCTTCAAGATGCGCCAGGATGCCAAGTGGGTCAGATATAACCCCGGCACCAAGCAGGTGGAAGAGGTCGGCCCGGTGACCGCGCACGACGTCGAATACGGTGTGAAGCGCACCCTGGATCCGCGCACGGCCTCGGACTATGCCTACGTGCTCTACATCATCAAGGGCGGCGAGGCATTGAACACCGCGGACACCGCGGCGCTGAGCGAGGAGGAACTGCAGAAGCTCATCGATGCGGTGGGCGTGCGGGCCGTGGATGACTACACCGTTGAGTTCACGCTGGAGCATCCCGCCGGCTACTTCCCCGGCATCGCCGGCATGTGGGTCGCCCGGCCCATGCCCAAGGATGCCATCGAAGCCCACGGCGAGCGCTGGATCGAGCCTGGCTTCATCGTCACCAACGGCCCGTACATGCTGGCCGACTGGGTGCATGAGGACCACCTGACCCTGCTCAAGAACCCGCTCTACTATGATGCCGCCAACGTGCAGATCGAGAAGATCTACGGCGTCATGGTGGTCGAGGCCTCCACAGCTATGGCCATGTACGAGAACAACGAGCTTGACACCACTGCACCGCCGCTGGAGGACATGGACCGCATCAAGGCCGACCCGGTGCTGAGCAAGGAACTGCACATCGGCCCGTACCCCTGCACCTACTACTACGGCTTCACTACCGACAAGCCGCCGGTGGACAACAAGCTGGTGCGCCGCGCCCTGTCCGCCGCCATCGACCGCAAGTCGCTGGTGGAGAACGTGCTGAAGGGCGGCCAGCTCCCGGCCAATACCTTCACCACCCTGGGCATGTTTGGCTCGGCCGCGCAGGATCCGGACATCGCCCCGTGGGCGCTGGACTACACCCTGGGCCTGCAGAAGGCCAAGGAATGGATGGCTGAGGCCGGCTATCCCGACGGCAAGGGCTTCCCCGAGATTACCTTAATGTACAACACCAGCGAAGGCCACAAGAAAATCGCTGAGGCCATCGCCGCCATGTGGAAGGAAGCCCTGGGCATCAGCGTCAAGATCGAGAACCAGGAGTGGAAGGTCTACCTCAACACCATCAGCAAGAAGACACCGGTCGAGCAGATGCCGCACGTCTGGCGTATGGGATGGTGCGCGGACTACCCGGACGCCAACAACTGGTTGAACGAGGTCTTCAACCCCGAGAAGGGCCAGAACTACATCCGCTGGAACAATCAGGAATTCAAGGAGATCGTGGAGAAGGCGGAGGTCTCCCAGGATCCGGAAGAGCGCAAGGCCCTGTACAAGCAGGCTGAGAAGATCCTGGTGGACGACGAAGCCGGCATCGCCCCGATCTACTACTACACCACGGTCAACCTGACCAAGCCGTGGCTCACGCGCAACTACTTCGGCCTGGGCGGCCAGGACTTCTACAACTGGAAGATCGACTGGGCGGCCAAGAAGGCGGCGCTGGGCAAGTAATCGGGTTTTGTCCTCCGGGTGACAGTCACCATCCCGGTGACTGTCACCCGGTGCATTGGCACAAGATGCTTTTCTTGGAATGCCCGTCTGCCGGCGGGCAGGCGGGCAGTGCAAGAAAAGGATAAGAAGGTGATGCATATACTGGTGTAAGGAGGCACTGGGGTGACGAAATATATCATTCGACGCCTGTTGTGGGGGATACCGGTTCTCTTCTTTGTGATCCTGGTGGTGTTTATCCTGGTGCGCATCATGCCCGGGGGGCCGTTTGACTTCGCCGGCGATAAGAGCCTGCCTCCCTCGGTAGTGAAAAACCTGGAAGCGAAGTATCATTTGAATGACCCGATCTGGAAGCAGTTTGTGGACTACCTGTGGGGCGTCCTGAGAGGCGATTTGGGGCCTTCCTTCCGCTACCGCAACCGCACGGTGAACGAGATCATCGCCCAGGGACTACCGGTCTCCGCGCAGTTGGGCATGCTGGCCATGCTGATCGCCATTGGCATCGGCATCCCGCTGGGCATCATCGCGGCCCTGCGCCAGAACACCATCGTGGATTACCTCGCCACGTTCTTTGCCATCGTGGGGGTGTCTATCCCCGCCATTGTGATGGGGCCGCTGTTGATCTGGATCTTCGCCCTGAAACTGCAGTGGTTCCCCGTCTCGCGCTGGGGCGCGGAGCCGCCCTATTTCTTGGGGTTCCTGCCCAAGCCGGACCTGAACTTCTGGCGGCATGCCATCCTGCCGGCCTTTACCCTGGGCACCGGCCTCTCCGCCAGCATTGCCCGGCTGACGCGCGCCAGCCTCCTGCAGGTCATTCGGGAGGACTATATCCGCACAGCGCGTGCCAAGGGCCTGGCTGAGCGGTTGGTCATCTTCCGCCACGCGCTCAAGAACAGCATGATCCCGGTGGTGACCATTCTGGGCCCCATGTTCGCGGCGGTGCTGACCGGCACCTTCGTGGTGGAGCAGATCTTCGCCATCCCCGGCCTGGGCAAGCATTTCGTCACCAGCATCGGCAACCGGGATTACCCCATCATCCTGGGGACGACCCTGCTGTACGGCGTGGCCATCGTGATCGCCAATTTGCTGGTGGATATTGTGTATGCCTGGTTGGACCCGCGCATCCGGTTCGACTGATCGAGAGGAAAGATGAAGCGCCGGCCGCGGCGCCGGCGGTCTGGCTGATAGATAGGTGGAGGGAACATGAGCACGGTCAAAACAACTACTGCCAATAACCTGCAGTTCGCCGCTCGCAAGGAGCGCAGTCCCTGGGGCGATGCCTGGCGCGCGCTCCTCAAGAACAGGCTGGCGGTCGCCAGCGGCATCTTTATCATCTTGCTGATCTTTGTCGCCGTCTTCGCCAAGTACATCGCTCCCTACCCGTATGATAAAGGCAATTTGTTGGATAACTATGCCCTGCCCGGCCCCAAGTATCTCCTGGGCGCGGACTTCCTGGGGCGCGATATCCTGAGCCGCACCATTTACGGCACACAGGTGTCCCTGGCGGTGGGATTTGTGGGGGCCTTTGTCAGCCTGCTCGTCGGCATGACCTATGGGCTGATCTCCGGCTATTCCAGCACCCGCGTCGATAACCTCATGATGCGCTTCGTGGACTTCCTGTACGCCATGCCCATCCTGATCTTCGTGATCCTGCTCCAAGTGTACTTCAAGGCGGTGGCGCGCACGGGCGCCGGCGGTCCCTTCCTGCATACCCTGGTGGCCATCGACAACAAGATGGGCGGCATGTTCTTCATTTTCATTGCTATTGGCCTGCTGAACTGGCTGGGCATGGCGCGCATCATGCGCGGCCAGGTGCTGTCCCTGAAGCGCAAGGAATTCATCGAGGCGGCGCGCTCCATCGGCGCCAGCGACCTGCGCATCATCTTCCGCCACCTCTTCCCCAACGCGCTGGGGCCCTGCATCGTGGCGGAGACGCTGGCCATCCCCGGCTATATCTCGACGGAGGCGTTCCTGAGCTTCCTGGGCCTGGGCGTGAACGCACCCCGCCCGAGCTGGGGCATCATGATCTCCGAGGGCTATGTCGGACTGCGTTCCTATCCGCACCTGCTGTTGGCGCCGGCGGTCGCCCTGACCCTGACCATCCTGGCCTTTAACTTCCTGGGCGACGGCCTGCGGGACGCCTTTGACCCGCGCCTGCGCGGCCAATAACATACTGCCACAAGGCCATGATGCGCCTCCCCACACCGCGCTGGGGAGGCGCTTGTTTTGCCAGCACAGGAAGATCACCCATGCACTGTTCCATTTCCCGCGGGATGCGGCGTATTGCCGGCTTCGTTGGACTGCTGGTGCTAATCGGCCTGGCGGCCGGCTGTCGCGCCGGCCGTACCGAGACACCGGCTCCCCCAGCTTCATCCCTATCCACTCCTGCCCCATCCCCAGTACTTTCGCCGGCATTCACCCACGCGCCGGCTTCCACCCCCACGCCGGCGCCGCCGCTACGGGTGCGCTTCGGCGAGGTGGAGCCAAACCCACAGGTTTGGCCCTGGCGGGACCGGGACGGCGACGGCATCATGCGCTGGTGGCCGCTGGTGTGGGAGAGCCTGCTGGGCGTGGACCCAACCAGCGGCGCGCTTATCCCTGTGCTGGCGGATTCCTGGGAGGTCTCGGCGGATGGGCTGACGGTGCGCCTCACCCTGCGGTCGGATGTGCGCTGGCACGACGGCGCGCCTTTGCGCGCGGAGGATGCGGCGGCGGCCCTGCGCTATTTCGCCTCGCCGGCATCCCACAGCCTGTGGTACGCCGGCCTGATGAACGTGGCCGATGTGCGCCTGGTCTCCCCTCAGGTGATCGAGGTGCGGTTGCGCCGGCCGGACTGCGCTGTGCTGTACAGCCTGGCCGAAGTGCCGATACTGCCGGCCGCCGTGATCGCCGCCCGAGAGGCGGGTGAGACGCCGGCCGCTGTCCCCGGCACCGGCCCGTTGGAGCTGGTGGAAGCGCGGGAGAACGGGGAGGTCGTTCTGCGGCCGTTCGCGGGGTACCGCCGGCCGGCGGGCATCGCGGAGTTCCGCTATTACCCGTTTGATACCCCTGCGGCCCTCCGGGAGGCGTGGAACGGCGACGCGCTGGATGCGGCGCGCTTTCCCGCCGGCAGTCTCGCCCGGCCCCCGGTGGCGGCGGAGTGGCAGGTATTGGATTACCCGGGCAGGGAGTATATGCTGGCCTACTATAATCTGGCGCGCCGGCCGCTGAAGGATGCCAACGTCCGCCGGGCATTGGCGATGGCGCTGGACCGCGCCTCCATCGCCCGGCAGGCCAGCCCGATGGGAGCGACCCTGCTGGAGGGCACGCTTCTGCCGGCGCATTGGGCCATGCAAACCGCCACTGCTCGCCTGCCGGCGTTCGACCTGCCGCAGGCGGGGAACCTGCTCACCGCCGCCGGCTGGCCCGACGCGGATGGCGACGGCCTGCGTGCCCATAACGAAGTGCCGCTGGTGCTGGACGTGGTGACCAATGGGGAAAATCCCCTGCGCATGGCCGCCGCGGCCTTGGTGGCGCAAACCTATCGCGGGGTCGGGGTGGAGAGCGAAGTCCATTACGTGGAATGGGGGGTTCTCCTGGACCAGCTTTTCCGTCACGATTTCGATGTGGCGGTGCTGAGCTGGCCGTTTCCCTTGGACCCCGACCAGCGCATCTTCTGGCTGTCCTCGGAGACGCGCGCCGGCAGTGGGTTCAATTTCGCCGGCTGGGAGAATATGCAGTCGGATGCACTGCTGGAACAGGCGGCCGCCGTGCCGGCGTGTGACCCGCAGGAGCGGGCGCGCCTCTTCGGCGAATGGACGCGCCTTCTGCTGGACGAACTGCCCGTTGTGCCCCTCTTTGTGCCCCATGAACAGCTCTGGCTGAGGGCGGAAATTGGCGGCGCCCGCCCCAGCCCCTTCGCCGGCCCCCTCTGGGATGCCCCCTGGTGGCATTACCGGTGACATAAGCCCCCGTTTCACCCCATATCGCCGGGCGTATATCTACGTCTTACTGGTTGGAGACTGTCTGCAACGCCGCAGGCTCTGCGGTGTTATAGGAAGAAAGCAAAAGATTAAAAAACGATAAAGATGAATAATTTGTATGCTCTGCGTGATAAGCGCTGTGGTATAATGGATGTAGGGAGGGGAAAGCCGGCGGGTAGCCGAAAGGTCCGGGCTTTCTAGGAGGCAGACCATGGGTCCCGGCCGCAAACGCTGGAACCGTACAGCCTGGGTGGTGGCGCTCGGGGTTGCGCTGATCGCCGGCCTGGCCTTCGTTCCCCTGGCTTGGGCGGAAGGCCCGTCCGGGGATTGGCCGGCGCTCCCGCTGGCCGGCGCGCCAGAGGGCACCGCGCCTGCCTTCGCGTCCGGCCGGCTGGTGATCGGCTTTCAGCCTGGCGTGACGCAGGGGGAACAGCGAACCTTCCTGGCCGGCCGTGGGTGGACGGTGGTGCGGCGTATGCCGGCCCTCAACGCGGTGGTGGTGTCGGTGCCGAAAGGGCAGGAGGAAGCGCTGGCCGGTGAGCTGAGGACACTGCCGGCGGTGCGCTATGCCGAGCCTGATGCGATCGTGCAGGCGCTGGGCGTACCCGATGATCCCTACTTTGACTCGCAGTGGAACATGGGATTGATCGGGATGATCCCGGCCTGGGATATCAGCGCCGGCTCGGCGGATGTGGTGATCGCCATCGTGGACACCGGCATTGACCCGGGGCATCCGGAGCTGGCCGGCAGGCTCGTCGCCGGCTACGATTTTGTCAATGAGGATCCGGATGCGAGCGATGACGAGGGCCACGGCACCTTCTGCGCCGGCCTGGCCGGTGCGATGGGCGACAACGGCCAGGGGATCGCAGGGGTGGCCTGGAACGTGCGGCTGATGCCGGTCAAGGTGCTGGACAGCGATGGTGTTGGATATGCCAGTGATGTGGCGGCCGGCATAGTATGGGCGGTGGATCACGGGGCGGATGTCATCAACCTGAGCCTTGGCTCGTCACAGAGTATGCGCGTAGTTGAGGATGCGGTGAATTACGCCCTGTCCCACGATGTGGTGGTTGTGGCGGCCGCCGGCAACACCTATCATCTGGATAACCACCCGATATATCCGGCCATGTATCCGGGCGTGATCGCGGTGGCCGCGGTCGGGGCCAACGATGAGCATGCCTATTATTCCACCACCGGGGATTTTGTGGATGTGGCGGCGCCCGGCGGAAACAGTGAGGGCAGTCGTCGGGTTCTGTCGATTTATGGGAACGGCCTGTCCAGGGGCTATGCCTGGGGGGAGGGAACCTCGTTCGCCGCCCCGCATGTCGCCGGCATGGCCGCTCTTCTGCGCTCCGTCAAGCCCTCGCTGTCCCAACTTCGCGTGGCGGAAATTATCACCAGCACCGCTCAGGACAAGGGCGCGCCAGGATGGGACCCCGAGTACGGTTGGGGGCGGGTGGATGTGCTCCAAGCGATGATCCGGGCGGCCAATGCTTCTCTGCGGGTGGAGCCGGCGGTCAGCGCGGTCTCCCAGGATACCCTCTTTCGCCTCAATGTAGTGCTCTCCAGCGGCTTTCTGCCGGTCGAATCGGCGAAAGTGATCCTGCATTTCGATCCGGTGGTCCTGCAGGTGGTGGATGCCAGCGGACAGCCGGCAAGCACCATTATCCCGGGGGAGGCGCTTCCCATCCTTTTGCGCGCGCAGGCGGATAATGCCGCCGGCACGGTGCTGTTCGACGCGCGGGCCTCGTACTCAGGGCCGGCGCCCCGGGGGGATATCGTCCTGTTCACGGTGCGCTTCCGCGCCCTGGCGCAGACGCTGACGCCTGAAGGCACCCGCATCTCCATTGACCCCATGTCTCAGGCGTTCTATTACGGGCAGGAGCTGGTGGCGGAGCGCCAGGATGCCGGCGTGGTGGTGCAGGCGCCCTGGTTCATCGGCTCAGTGCGCCTGCAGGGGCACGGCGTACCTCCCAGCGCCCGCTGGAGCGATTATGCGCTGACCGTGCAACTGCTGGATGCCGCCGGCAGTGTCGTGCGCTCCTTCGATGTGACTACCGATGAGACCGGACGGTTCGCCCTGCTGTCCCCACCTTCAGGAACCTTTGACATGCTGGTGAAAGGCCGGCATTCGCTGAGCATTCTCCGGCGCGGTGTCACCCTGCCGGCTGTCGGCGTGGTGGATATGGGCACCCTGCTGGAAGGGGATGCCAGCGGAGATGACCGGGTCTCGGGGGTGGACTTCTCCATCCTTGCCACCGCCTACGCCACCCAACGGGGGGATGCCGGCTGGGACGCGCGCGCCGATTTCAACGATGACGGGCGTATCACCGCCCTGGACTTTTCCCTGCTGGCCTCCAATTATGCCCAGGAAGGGCCGATCGTTGTGGCCGGCACGACACAGACAGCGTCCGCGCTCCCGCCACAGCGCAAAATGCGGCTGTGGCTGGCGCCGGAACAGCAGTTGGTGCACGCCGGCGACATCGTGGAGCTGAACGTACTGCTGGATACCGCCGGTGGCGCGGTGGATGCGGCGGAATTCGCTATCAGCTATGACCCGGATATCCTTCAGCCGGCGGCCGGCGCCGAAACGGGCGCGGATCTGCCGGTGGTCTTGCAGAACCAGGTGGATAGCCAGCGGGGGGTGATCTCGGTGGCGCTGGGCAGGGAACTGCGGGGCCGGCCGGCGCAGGGCGCCGCAGTGCGTCTGGCCACCCTGCGCTTCAAAGCACTGCGCCCTACCCGCAACGGCCTGCGGGGCACTGATGTGCGCTTCCTGCCGGGGAGCGACGTCTATTTCGCCGGCAGTGGGCTGACCAACCGGCACGCGGATGCGGTGGTTGTGGTGGCGGTTGCCCCGGCGAAATCACCGTGAGCGGATGAGCCTCGCATTATGGCAGGCGGCGAGAGCCTTTGGTGCTCCCGCCGCCTTTTCGCATCATTTGACGGCCGATTGGAAGGCGGCGAACGCCTGTTGGAGGAGCTCCCGCCGGCGGAGCAGTTCCAACACCGTCAGCGCCATGATGCGCGCCGCGTTCAGCATGGCGCGGTGGCCGCCTGGCCCGCCGGCCGCCTGGGCCACCTCGCGCGAGTGCCAGGCTGTGCCGGGGGGCAGTCCGATATCGATCATGAAGCTGGCCGCCGGCACGGCGCGGCTGAGATTGCCGAAATCGGTGGAGGCCCCCAACTCGACCGGCGCTCCGAAGGGGATGCCGCATTCCTTCGCGGCCTGCTCCAGCAGGCCGGCCAGCACCGGATTATTGAGGGTGCTGTCAATCTCCGAGGCGCGGACGATCTCCACCTGGGCGCCGGTGGCGATGGATGCGCCGCGGGCACAGTTCTCCACTTTCGGCAGTAGCTCCTCGAACAGATAGCGGCGGTCCTCGGCGCGCACGATGATCTGGGCGGCGGCGAAGGCGTGGATGACGTTCGGCACCTCGCCGCCGTGGGTGATGTTGCCGTGAATGCGCGCTTCTGGCTTGATGTGCTGGCGCAGGGCATTGATGGCGTTGAAGGTCAGGAGCACGCCGTCGAGGGCGTTGATGCCGTTCCAGGGGTCGGCGGCGGCGTGCGCCGGCCGGCCGTGGAAAGAGATGTTCAAGCTGACCAGGGCGCGGTCCTTGGTCAGCAGGCCGGTGGCCGTCCAGGGGTGAAACTCCAGGGCGGCGTCGATGTCGGAGAAGGCGCCGGCGCGCAGGAGGCGCACCTTGCCGGGGGTCTGGTAGAGGATCTCCTCCGCCGGCGTGCCGATGACGGCCACGGAGCCTTCCAGCTCCGCGATGACAGCGGCCGCGCCGAGGGCGGCGCCGACAGCACTGCCGGCGATGAGGTTGTGCCCGCACCCATGTCCGATCTCTGGGAGTGCGTCATACTCGGCAATGAGGGCGATGGTGGGCCGGTCCGCGCCGACCTGGGCGCGGAACGCAGTTTCTACCCCACCGTATGGGAATTGTACCTGGAAGCCGCGCTCCCGCAGGAAGGCGGTAAGCCGCTCCGCGGCATAGTGCTCCTGGTAGCCGACCTCGGGATGGGCGTGCAGGTCATCGGCCAGCTTGACCAGCGCGCCGCGTTCCTCATCAATGGCGCTCAGCGCCCGCATTTGCAGAGCATCCATGGCAGTACCTCCATTGGTGGCGAAAAATAGCGGTCGTTGGGTTCGACAGGTGTATTATAGCACACCGCCGGCCTTTCCAGTACCCCCTGATATTTGACGTTTCGCATCTTTGCTGGTAAGATATCACTGTATGAACAATTGGGTCAGAGCGGCCCCCTCTTGGACTCGTTTTCCAGCAGGGGGCTTTTTAGGCTTTATGGCCGGCCCAACATGTTGATCCATTCGACGGGAGTTTACCATCGCCAATGCGTATCGGCATTGATGCTCGGCTGTTGTACTACAGCCCCGGCGGCATCGCAGAATACACCAAACGCCTGGTTCAGGCGCTGGCCCACCTGGACGGGGACGAGGAATTTGTTATCCTCTACAGTCGCAAAGACGCACGGCATAACCTGGTCACAGACAACCCACGCTTCAAGCGCGGTATCCTCTGGACGCCCAGCCATCACCGCCTGGAAAGCTGGCTCCTTTCGCTGGAGCTGAGCCGCTTCCGGCTCGATGTCATGCACAGCCCGGACTTCATCCCACCGCATTCCAACATCTTCCGCACCGTCATCACCGTGCATGATCTGGCCTTCCTGCTGTATCCCCACTTTCTCACCAAGGAAAGCGCGCGCTATTACGGCCAGATTGACCAGGCGGTGCGCCGCGCCAACCATATCATCACTGTCTCGGAAAGCACCAAACGCGACACCATGCGGCTGTTGGGCGTGCCGGAGCGCAAGATCAGCGTGATTTACGAGGCGGCGAACCCGCTGTTCCGGCCCATGCCGAGGGAGGAAGCGCGGCGCGCCCTGCAGGAAGCCGGCTATTCTCTCCCGCCGGCCTACATCCTTTTCGTCAGCACCATCGAGCCGCGCAAAAACGTGCCGGCCCTCCTGAAAGCCCTGCGCAATCTGCGCGGCCGCTACCGCCTGCCGCATAAACTGGTGCTGGCCGGCCGCAAGGGCTGGCTCTTCGATGACGTCTTCACCCTTGTCAACCAGCTCCGCCTGGAGGACGACTGCATCTTCCTGGGCCATGTGCCGGTCGAGCATCTGCTCTATCTCTACAACGCCGCCGATGTGCTCGTCCATCCCGCCTTCTACGAGGGGTTCGGCCTGCCCCCGTTGGAGGCCATGTCCTGCGGCACCCCGGTCATCGTCTCGAACGTGTCGGCCATGCCCGAAATCGTGGGGGATGCCGGCCTGCTCATTGACCCCCACGATGTGGAAGACCTGACCGTCGCGATCTGGCGCGCCCTGACGGACGAGGCTCTGCGCGCCCAGATGCGCGAGCGCGGATTGGCGCGGGCCAAGCTCTTCTCCTGGGAAAAGGCCGCCGAACAGACCCTGGCCGTGTACCGCCAGGTCGCCGGCCAGGCCGCATAGGCCGGCCCTTCCGCCGGGTTGGACGCCCAATGACGACGCCAGCTCTCACCCCCAAACCCTACCGCCTGCTGGTGCTGACATCCCAGCTCCCTTACCCGCCGCACCAGGGCGCGACCATCCGCAGTTTCAACATCCTGCGGCAGTTGGCCGCTCGGGCAGAAATTGACTTGCTCTCGTTCGTGACCCGGCCGGAGGAGGTGCCGGCGGCCGGCCCGCTCCAGGAGCTGTGCCGGCGCATCGCCTGGGACCTCACGCCCCAGCGCTCGCTTTTCCAGCGCGCCCTGACCACCTTCTTCTCGCCCCAGCCCGATATGGCCCTGCGCTTCGCCTCGCCGCGCTTTGCCGGCCTGGTGCAGGACGCGCTGCGCGCCGAATCGTACCATGCGGTGCTGGGCGTGGGCATTGACGTGGGACGCTATCTCCTGCAGATTGCCGGCTGGCGCCGGCAGATGGCCCCCTCTGACCGCCGGCCTGTCCTCATCTTCGACGACCTGAACGCCGAATACCTGCTCCAACAGCGTGCCTTTGAGACCGACCTGCGCCAGTGCTGGCGGCCGCGGCGCGCCGCCGGCGCCCTCTATTCCTTCATCCAATGGCGCAAACTGCGGCGCTTCGAGGCGCGCCTCTGCCGGACGGTGGATCACGTGGTCGCAGTGTCCGAGGCAGACCGCCTGGCGCTCCAGCGGCTGGTGCCCGGCCTGGACGCCGTCGTGGTCCCCAACGGGGTGGACCTGGACCATTATTCGCCGGCGCTCGCCCTGCCGCCGGCGGACATCCCCCGGCCGGCGCTGGTCTTCACCGGCAAGATGGACTTTCGACCCAATGTGGATGCCGCCATCTGGTTCGCCGAGGAGGTCCTGCCGCGCATCCGGGCGGAATTCCCCGGCGCGGCATTCGCCATCGTGGGGCGCGATCCGCACCCCTTGGTGCGCCGGCTCTCCCAACTGCCCGGCGTCCTGGTCACCGGCTATGTGCCCGATGACCGTCCCTATTTCTCCGCCGCCGATGTCTACGTGGTGCCCCTGCGGGTGGGAGGCGGCACCCGGCTGAAGGTCCTCAGCGCCATGGCCATGGGGAAGGCCATCGTCTCCACCTCGCTGGGCTGTGAGGGGTTGGGCGTCGTACATGGGCGGGAGCTTCTGCTGGGAGACACGCCGGAGGAATTCGCCGGCCACACCATCCGGCTCCTGCAAGATGCCGGCCTGCGGCAGGAGCTGGGCCGGCGCGCCCGCCAGTTTGTGGAAGCGCACTATGCCTGGTCAGCCCTTGTGCCGCGCCTCGAACAGCTCTATGCAGGATGAAACCCTGCCCCGCCCATCGTCGCGGGAGCGCTGGCGCGCCGGCCTGCTGTGGCTCTTCCGCCGGCTCTCCGCCCCCATCGTGGGGAGACCGCGCCGGCCCTCTTCCATCCAGCGCGCCCTCATCATCCGCCCGGACCATTTGGGGGATGTGCTGTTCGCCGCGCCGGCGCTGGAGCGGTGGCGGGAGACCACTGCCGGCCGCATCGAAACGACCCTGTCCGTGGGGCCGTGGTCCAGGGAAGCCGCCGAGCACGGGCCGCCGGTGGGGGACATCGAGGTTTTCCCCTATCCCGGCTTTACCCGTGCCCCCAAAGGCCCGCCCTGGGCGCCGTACGTCCTGCTGTGGCGCGAGGCTCGGCGCCTGCGGCGCCGGCGCTATGACCTGGCGGTCATCTTACGCTTCGACCACTGGTGGGCCGGCCTGTTATGCTACCTGGCCGGCATCCCCCTGCGTCTGGGCTATGACACCATGCCCTTGCGCCATTTCCTGACCCACGCTGTCCCATACGCCGGCGTCCAGCACGAGGCCCAGCGCAACCTGGCGCTCATCGAACAGGCGCTGACGCTGGCTGGCCTTCCCATCGGCCGACCGGACGATTTCCCCCGGCTCATTTTCCGCCTGACGGAGGAGGAGCGGGAGGCCGCGCGGCGCCTGCTGGCCGGCCGCCGGCTGGATGACGGCCGACCGCTGGTCGTCCTGCACCCCAGCGCCGGTGCCCCGGTCAAGGAATGGCCGGCGGAGCGCTTCGCCGAGGTCGGGGACGCGCTGGCAAGGCAGTTCGGCGCCCATATCCTGATCACCGGAGCGCGGTCAGACATCAGCCAGGCCTGGAAGGTGGCGGCCCGGATGCGCGAGGAGGCAGTGGTGACCGCCGGCCGCACCACCCTGGGCCAGCTCGCCGCCCTGCTGGCGGAGAGCGACCTGGTCATCGGCGCGGACAGCGGCCCGCTTCATCTGGCGGTAGCGGTGGGGACGCCCACCATTCATCTGTTCGGGCCGGCGGACCCCGTCCTGTTCGGCCCCTGGAGCGATCGGCCGGCGGAGCATGTCGTTATCCGCGCCCACTGCCCATGTGCACCCTGCAACCGTCTCGATTTCCCGCGGGAGGAGCTCCCCCGCCACCGGTGCATGGAGACCATCTCCACCGCGGAAGTGCTCCGCGCCGCGGAGGAACTGCTGGGCGCCAGGGATAAGCAGCAGGGGCGCGGGGCCCTTACGCGCTAGCGACGAGCATGCCTGCGGTCCTCGTCGAACACCAACAGGCTGAGCAGGACGCTGACCACGCTGACGATCACCCCGCCGAGGAAGGCGGCGGTGAAGTCCGCCACGTGGAAGCCCAGGCCGAGCCAGCCGGCGAGCGCCGAGGCCAGCCACAGCATCAACCCGTTGATGACCAGGGTGAACAGTCCCAGGGTCAGGATGATGAGGGGACAGGTCAGGAGCTTCAACACCGGACGGATGAGGGCGTTCACCAGCCCGAAGATGAGCGCCACGCCGGCCAACACCAGCCATCCCCCTTCGTAGGTGATGCCCGGCACCAATTCCGCCGCCGCCCATAATGCCACGGCGTTGATGATCCAGCGCAAAATCAGCTTTCGCATGACCGCTGTCCTTTCGTGTAAGCGAATTGTCGGACGGGATCGATCAGGCCCGAGGGCACCATCCCCATCCTTTGCTCGATGGGCGGTTATAACCTGCGCCGCATGGTGATGAGGGTGCGGCGCTCCTGAAAGCCGCAGGCCTTCAGCGCGGTGATGCCTTCCTGGTGGCCGGCGGGGTGCTCGCATTCCACGCGGGTCTTTTTGCCCGGCCGGATATATTCCAGTGAGCGCACCACCAAGGTCTCTTCGACCTGGCCGCGCACGTCCGGTGCCACCAGCAGGGTCAGGCGCCAGGCGTCGAAGCCCTGGGGGCGGGCTTCCACCAGCGCCACCAGCCGGCCGCCGGCGAATGCCCCTTCCGTCCTCGGACCACCGCCCAGCAGAAAGGCGGAGACGATCTCACCGGCTCGCCGGACCCAGGAAGGCGGCTGGGCCGTCGGCGGGATGTTGCGCACCCACCGCTCAAGGGGACTGACCGCCGCCATCTGGAGCGCATGGCGGGAGCGCCAATCGCCGGCCCCCAGCCGCCGCAGGACCCAGCCGGCGGGCAGTGCCGTCGGCGGCAGAGGCTCGGCCGGCCCCACCCGGTACAGCTCCACGCTGGAGTACAGGCTCTCGAACCCCAGCGACTCATACAGGTGCAGGGCCGGCATATTATCGTGCCGCACCTGCAGGAGCGCCCATTCCCCGCCCCGTTCGCGCGCCAACGCGATGGCCGCTTCCATGAGCCGGCGGCCAATGCCGCGCCCGCGAAAATCCCGCTGTACCGCCACGTTGGATATCTGCCAGCGGGAAGAGCCGCTCCCCGTGCGGGTTACCGTCACATTGCCGACGATGCGGCCGTCCTCCTCCCACACGAAGCCGGTGAAGGAATCCTGGAAGTCGGCGCTGAGCCGGCTGAGCGTCCACCACAGCGGGCCCATGGCGGCCATGGCGCGCAGTTCGCGCACCGCCGCGAATCCCGGTTCGCCCATCTCGGAGGCGAAGGCCTCCTCGATGAGGTCCGCGACCTGAAAGAGGTCCCGACCCGGGTCCAGCAGGCGCAGGCCGTTCTGACGCGTTGGGCGAGAGGTTGCCATACTGGTCATGCAGGCATCCTGGGCCGGCGAGAGAGCCGCCGGCGTTCCTGATTCACGCCCTTCATTGTAATGGAAATCCGCCGCGCTGTCCAGCCAGGCCAGAAAGGCCGGCGGCGGCATAGATGCAGGCAGGGATTCGCGCGGGGCTGTACCCACAATGGCCGCAGGCTGTGGCGCTGAAAGATTGAGCGACTATCCAGCGTTTGACAAGATGCGCCTCCTTCAGTACAATATAGGTGCCAGTGCCAAGGTAGCTCAGGTGGTAGAGCACTTGACTGAAAATCAAGGTGTCCCCAGTTCGAGTCTGGGCCTTGGCACCAGCAAGCGGAAGTGGCTCAGCGGTAGAGCATCTCCTTGCCAAGGAGAGGGTCGCGGGTTCGAATCCCGTCTTCCGCTCTGCGTGAGGGGCTGGGCGACGTAGCCAAGAGGCAAGGCAGGGGTCTGCAAAACCCTCATTCGCCGGTTCGAATCCGGCCGTCGCCTCCTGATGGCCGGCAACATCTCCAGGTTGCCGGCGCTTTTATTGCCCGGCTTCCCCTACCGCCTCCATAACATCCCGCCCTGCCCCCCATATGCGCGAGCATCTTTGCCGGCGCGCCTCTTTTGCCAGGCCATATTGTCAATTCATGGTACGTGGTTTATAATCACCTTCGCCGCACTTGCTGGACCCCAGCAATGGGCCAAAACTTCCAGGTCAGTGGAACCCTGCCCCAATGATCAAACAGCTCACGCTTCGGGTCCTTTTGCCCGCGCTGATCGTCAGCGCCGTGATCGCCGGCATTTTCCTGGCCTACCGCCAGGCCCCTGTGGTGCTGGCGGTGATGGATGCGGATACCAGCGCGCCCGTGCCGGCGGCGCGCATCTCTTTGCCCGCCGGCCTGGAGCGAGTCACCCGCGCCGACGGGCACGTTCTGGCGCGCCTGCCGCGGGGAGATACCACGCTGGCGGTGGAGGCCGCCGGCTATATCCCGACCCAGACCACCTGCTCCCCGCCCCGCTTCCAGTGGAGCGCGTTCCGCTGTGAGGTGCGGCTGGTCCCTTGGCGCCTGAGGATCCGCCTGACCGACGCGCTGGATCCGACGTACCCCGTGCCGCCGGCCCGGGTCCTGGCGGACGGCCGCCCCATGACCCCGTTGGGCAGTGGGGAGTACGCGATCGAGCGGGTAGGACAGCCGGCGCGTGTGACGATAGAGGCGCCGGGCTATCTGCGCTGGGAGGGCGAGGTGTCCGGGGAAGCGTATTTCACCGGCGAGCAAGCCCTGGAAATCCCGCTGGAGCCTGTGCGCATCACCGGCCGGGTGAAAGCGGCCGACAGCGGCGAGGCGCTCGCCGGCGCCCACATCGGGGCCGGCGGCGAATGGTCCCTCACCGACACGGCGGGAGCGTTCGAGCTTCTGCGTGTTCCCGTCCCGTTCCAACTACGCGTCGAGCGGGCGGGATATTGGCCGTACCGAGGCCCCCTCATCGGGGAGACATGGCTGGAACAGCCCGCCCCGCTGGAGATATCGCTTCAGCCCATCTGGACAGCCGGCGTCGTCCGCGACGCGGAGACGCAACTGCCGGTCGCCGGCGCAGTGGTGCAGACCCCCGCGCAGCGCGTCGAAGCGGACAACAACGGCGCGTTCCAACTGCGGGCGCTGGAGGCCGGCACCCTCATCACTATCTCGGCGCCGGACTATTTCAGCGCCACCATGGCCTACGCCGGCCAGGAAACGCTCGCCATCTCTCTGCGGCAGATCAAGGTGCCGGCAGTGGTGCGCGACGCGTTGAGCGGTCAGCCCATCGCCGGCGCGCTCCTGCGCGCCGCCGGCCGCACCTTCATGACCGACAAGGATGGAACCGTCACTGTCATCGGCCTTCTGCCGGGGCAGGAGCTGGAGGCCAGCGCCCCACATTATGCCGCTGTGCGCCTGGTATATGCCGGCGGCAACCCGCTGGAGATATGGCTGGCGCCCCATACAGTCATCCTGCATGTCGTCGATGCGGACACCGGCGAACCCATCCCCGGCGTGCGGTTGAAATCAGCCGGGCAGGCTATCCCGCCGGACAGCGCCGGCGCATTCGTGCTGAAGGAATGGAACCCGATGCAGTCCCTGACGGTGCGCGCCGCCGGCTACGGCAAATTCACCCTGACGCTGAACCCCGAGCTGTGGTGTGCCGATGAGCGCCGAGCCTGCCTGCGCTCCGCCCGCACCGAGGACAGCGAAGCGGTTGCGCTGGAGCTGGCCCTGCCGGCGTTCCGCGCCAAAGGCATTTACATCCCCTTCGGCCTGCTGACGCGCCCTGACCGCCTGCGCGAACTGCTGGAGCTGGTCAAGAGCACCGAGCTGAACGCCGTGGTCATTGACATGAAGAGCGATCGCGGCTTCCTGGGATTCCCGAGCACCCAGCCGCTGGCGCAGGAGTTCGGCGCCCTGCGGCGGGACATCGTGGATATCCGGGAATTCCTGCAGGAGTGCAGAGAGGCCGGCATCTACACCATCGCCCGCATCGTGGTCTTCAAGGACAACCCGCTGGCCCAGGCCCGCCCGGAATGGGCCGCTGTCCGGGCCGACGGCAGTATCTGGCTGGACCGGGAAGGGCTGGGCTGGGCCAATCCTTTCCTGCAGGAAGTGCGCGATTACAATATCGCCCTGGCCAAAGAGGTCGCGGAGCTGGGATTCGACGAGATCCAGTTCGACTACCTGCGCTTTCCCTCGGATGGGGATGTGGGAAGCATCGTCTACGCACAGGAGAACACCTTAGAAACGCGCACTAAGGCCATCCGCACCTTCATGGAGCAGGTAACCACGGCTCTGGAGCCGTATGATGTGTTCGTCTCCGCCGATGTCTTCGGGCTGACCGTGTGGGTGGCGCCGGACTCGGACATGGGCATCGGCCAGCGCGTCAAGGATATCGGGCCGTATCTCGATTACCTGTGCCCGATGATTTATCCCTCGACGTTCGGGCCGGGGAACTTGGGCTATGAGGTCCCGTCCGACTATCCGTACGAGGTCATCTACCGCAGTGTGATACAGGCCGCCGGCAGACTGCCGGCCCATGTACGGGTGCGGCCCTGGCTGCAGGCCTACTGGTACACGCTGGAACAGCAGGCCGCACAGCGCCAGGCGGCCGAGGACGCCGGCGCCTGGGGATGGTGCTTCTGGAACGCCGGCGGGAAGTACCTGCCCGAATTGTTCGCGCCGGCCGGCCCATGACCATCCCGCCGGCGCGCATTTCCCTTCCAGCGCCCTTCTCGGTATAATGGCCTCATGAGCCAGAGACGCCTGGACCTGGGGTTGCTCTTCCTCCTGCTGATGGCCAGGGTGCGCATTGACACCCTGGCGGATATGGTCCTGCCGACCCGCCACCAGGACGTGGCGCGCCTGCCGCTGGTACAGAGGCTGTTCTCCCCCCATGCCCAGGAACTGCTCAAAGATTGGCTGACCGACCCCCTGTCGCTGGTGCTCATCAGCATCGCTTTCGCCGGCTTCTTCCTGTATCTCCTCGCCGACCTGGCACAGGAACGCTGGGGAGAGGCCAAACTGTACCCGGTCAAGCTGGCGCTCATCTGGCTCATCATCGCGGCGACGGTGATCGCCGGCAGTGCCAAGCTCATCGCTCTGCGCCAGATGAACGGGCCGGCATCCTACTGTCACGACGGCGGCGTCATTCAGACGGAAGAGGCCGTCAAGCTCTTCCTGGCCGGCCGCAACCCATACATCGAGGATTACCTGAACACGCCGCTGGCGGAATGGGGATTGGACCTGCGCTCGGCGCTCTATCACTACCCCTATTTGCCCTGGACCTTCGTTTTCTCCGCGCCGTTTTACCTGCTGGCCCGGGCGGTGTGGGGATATTTCGACGCGCGCATGGTCTATCTCCTCCTGTTCGTGCTGACCTTGGTGATGAGCCTGCGGCTGGCGCGCCGGCCCTCGCACCGTCTCCTGCTTGTCATGGCGCTGGGGCTGAACCCCATCATGGGAAGCGATGTGATCTTCGGCCAGAACGACATCTTCGTGCTCTTCTGGATGGTGCTGGCATGGTGGCTCCTGCCGCGAGGGGAGCCGGAGCGCCGGCAGGAATGGCGCTATCTGGCCTCTTCGGCCGCCGCCGGCCTGGCGCTGGCCTCCAAACCCACCGCCTGGTTCATGCTCCCCTTCCACCTGCTGGCGCTGTGGGAGGTGCGCTGGGAGGGCCGGCGCTGGAGTATCTCGCCGCGCTGGTGGTCCCGCGCCCTGCCCATGCTGGCGGTCTTCCTGGCGCTGGCCGGCCCCTACTTCGTCTGGTCGCCGGCGGCCTTTGTGGACGACATCTGGAAGTGGGCCAGCGGCACCTCTGCCACACCCTATCAGATTCGCGGCTGGGGCTTCGCCAACTTCGTGCTGGCGCTGGGGTTCGTGGAAAGCCGGCTGAGCTACTTCCCCTTCTGGATACCGCAGTTGCTGACCTGCGCGCCCCTGCTGGTCCTTTTGGTGTGGCGGCAGGTCAGGCAGGCACACGGCCCGGCCGGCATCGCCCTGCACACGGCCATCCTGCTGTTCGTCTACGCCTTTTTCTCCCGCTTTTTCAACGAGAACTATGTCGGTTTCATCGCCGCCCTGCTGGCCATCGGCCTGCTGGCAGAGGACGGGGCGGAGCCGGCGCACGCCGCACATGAGGCAGTATCAGGGATATGAGGGAAGCGCGCGCGGTTCGGGCAGTGCGGAACATCATGCGAGGGCTAAAGGGCCGGCTGGGCGGCAGTGTCATCGCGGCCGGCATCCTGCGGACCCCGGCCCTGCTGGCCGGCGCCGGCCGGCAGGGGCAGGCCAGCTTCCCCCTGCCGTACCTTCTGGCCCCCACCGCCACCGCCACGCCAACGCCGACCATCACCGCCAGCCCCACCCGCACGGCCACCGCGACCAGGACGCCGACGGTGACCTCCACACCGACCAGCACGGAGACAGCCACCGTCACGCCGACGCCCACGGCGACCTTCACGGCCACACCGACGGCAACACCCACCAGCACGCCGACGCCCCAGCCCACGCCGGACGGGGTGCGCCGCACGGCGCGCGTGCCGATACTGATGTACCATCACATTGCGGACCCGCCGGCCGGCGCCAAAGCGGTCGAACGCGATCTCTCGGTCTCGCCGGCGCGCTTCGAGGAGCAGTTGCGCTACCTGCGCGACGCCGGCTATCAATCCATCTCCACCGTGGACCTGGTGTACCATTTGACGTTGGGGACGCCCCTGCCGGCGAAACCGGTCATCATCACCTTTGACGACGGCTATCGCGATGTCTATACCAATGCCTTCCCCCTCCTGCGGGCCTATGGCTTCACGGCGACGGTATACGTCATTACCGATTTTGTCGATCGCGGCCTGACGCCGTATCTGACCTGGCCGCAGATCGAGGAAATGTACGCCGCCGGCATAGAGTTCGGCGCGCACAGCCGCGATCACCCCGATCTGCGCCGCAAGTCCTACGACTTCCTGGTGTGGCAGATCCTGGGGCCGAAGCAGACGCTGGAAGCTCATCTGCCGGCGCCGGTGCGCACCTTCTCCTATCCCTCCGGCGCCTATGACCAGCGTGTCATAGAGGTCCTGCGCTCCGCCCACTACTGGTGCGCCGTGACGGCGGAACAGGGTGCCACCCACTCCAGCGACGGCCTCTTCACCCTGTCGCGCATCCGGGTGCGGCGCGCCGACACCTTGGAGACATTCCGCAAAAAGCTGGAGCTGGACTGGTAAAGCGATGTCCGTGGATGCGCTGGCACTGAGCGCACTGACCGAGGAGATACGCGGCCGGCTGTTGGGCGGACGGGTCCAGGATGTGCTGGCCGTGGACGAGCTCAGCGTGGGGCTGGAGGTATACGCCGGTGGCCGCCGACACTATCTCCTGCTCAGCGCCCACCCACAATGGGCGCGCATCCACCTCTCCAGCGTCCAGCTCCGGCGGGGCCTGGAGGCGCCGCCGCCCTTGATATTGCTCCTGCGCAAGCGTCTGCGGGGCGGCCGGCTGATGGAGGTGACACAGCCGGCCTTCGAGCGCATCGTGCATCTGCGCTTTCGCCATCCCCAGGAGGGCGAAAGCCTGCTGGTGCTGGAGTGCATGGGCCGGCACAGCAATATCCTCCTGCTGGATGCATCCGGGACCATTCTGGAATGCATCAAGCGCATTGGCCCGGAGGTGAACCGCTACCGTCAGCTCCTGCCCCGCCTGCCGTACGTCACCCCGCCGGCGCAGGCCAAACTGCCCCCAGACCGGCTCACCGCGCAGGACGCGGCGTCCATCCTGCAGGGGCGGGCCGGCAGTACGCCGGCGTGGAAGGCGCTGGTGGAATCCATCCAGGGCGTCAGCCCCCTGCTGGCGCGGGAGCTGTGCTTTCGCGCCTGGGGCAGGGCCGACATCCTCTGCGAGGAAGTGGCGGAGCCGGCCGCGCTCCTCGCATCCTTCTCTGCACTGCTGGCGCCCCTCGCCAGCGGGGAGTGGCGGCCGTCGCTGGGCTATGATTCCGCGGCGGAAGACGCGCCGGCAAGCTGTTTCGCTCCCTATCCTCTGACCCACTGCGCTCGCTGGGAGCCGGCCCCGTCCATCAGCCTGGCGCTGGAACGCTGGCTGGAGGATGCCCAACGACAGGCGCGCGATCCGTACCGCGCGGCGCGCCAGCGGCTGTGGAAGATGCTGGAGGATAGCGCCGGCCGGCTGGAGCGCCGGCGGCGCCAGCTCCTGGAGCAGATGGTGCCGTTGGAGGAGATCGAGGCACTGCGCCAGGCCGGCGAATATATCCTGGCCTTCGGCTGGCAACTGTGCCCCGCGCAGGATACCCTGGAGGTAGACCTAGGGGAGGGTGAGGTGCGCCGCATCGCGCTGGACCCGGCGCTCTCGCCGGCGGAGAACGCCGAGCGCTATTTCGAGCGCTACCGCAAGGCCAAACGCGCGGCAGAAGCCGTGCCGGCGCTTCTCGAGGAGGTGGAAGGGGAGCTGGCTTTCCTAGAGCAGTTGCGCCTGGATGTGGAGCTGGCCGCCAGCCGCGCGGAGCTGGATGCATTAGAGCAGGAGCTGGTGCAGTGGGGGTATGTGCCTACGCCGGCCAAAAAGGCGCACGCCAAACCTGCGCCGGCGGCGCCTCTCACCGTGGAAGGCCCGGATGGGTTCCAAATACTGGTGGGGCGCAACAGCCGGCAGAACGATTACCTGACCTTCACGCTGGCGCGCGGGGATGACCTGTGGTTTCACGCGCGGGGTGTGCCCGGCGCGCATGTGATACTGCGCACCGCCGGCCGGACACCCACGCCGGCCGCCATCCAGCGCGCCGCGGAGCTGGCGGCGTATTATTCCCGCGCGCGGCAGGACACCCAGGTGTTGGTGGACTATACCGCATGCCGGCACGTGCGCCGGCGCGCCGGCGGTCGGCCGGGCCAGGTCTACTATCGCAATGAGACGACGATCGCGGCGGCACCGCGGCCCTAGGGCCGGCTACTCCACCTTAATCTTGGTGACCTTTTTCTCGGCCTTCTCTTCCTCTTCGAACCACTCGATGGCTTTGTCGAGGAGACTGCGCAGGGCCAGGAGCGCCTCCCGGTTGGCGGCCTTCACGTGGGAGCGGAACTCCTGCGGCAGGAAGGCCGCCGATTTGCCCTTCGCCGTGATACCCTCGATGCCTTCCACCAGCCAATCGGTGAAGGAGAACTCCTCCGGTTTCTTGCGGGTCGTCTCTTTCTCAGCCATTTTTCACCTCCTCATGGTGAGGCCATGGCGTTCAGCCGGCGGGTTTCTGCGCCAGGGCGATGATGGTGGTGCCAAAGGGCAGGTTCACCCCTCGCAGGAACCAGGCCTCGATCCCTCCGATGCCGTTCAGGAGGGCATTCAGCCAGGGCGAAACCGGCTCCATCTCGACCTGATAGGCGTCCTGATCCGTGGTGGGCGCGGCCAGCGCCGGCTTCTGGTTCATCATCCGACGCAGTAGGATCAGCGCCGCGGCCATCGGGAACACGCTGAAATAGGCGAAGGTCATGCGGCGTACGGCGAAGCCGGCCTGCTCCAGGCGCTCGCCGAGCTGGCGCTTGGAATAACGCCGCTGATGCTGGTTAATCTCATCGTTATGGCTCCACAGCCACTGAAAGGCCGGCACCGTCGTGACGAAATATCCGCCCGGCTTGCAGACCCGCCGGCACTCCCGGAGCATGGCCAGGTCATCCGGGACATGTTCCACCACATCCAGCGCGGCGACCAGGTCAAAGCGGTTGTCCTCAAAGGGCATGGATTCGCCGCGCCCTTCCACGACCTGATAGCCGCGCGCACGGGCCACCGCCAGCGGCTTCGGGTTGTTGTCAATGCCCTCCACCTCTCCGTAGCGGGCCAGGTGGTGGAACATATTGCCGGCCCCGCACCCCACATCCAGCACGCGCCGGCCCTCCCGGTACGGCGGGAGCACCGGGTCCAGCACGCTGTACAGCGCCCGGGTGCGGGTGGCAAACCACCAATGTTTATCCTCTTCCAATACGACGGGCGGCATTGTCGGCATGATGTCCATTATCTCCTTATTCCGCAACTTTCCTCATTATCCCCACGTCTATTTTACAACACGAAAGGCCGTTCGCCAAGTGACGGCCGGCGAGGGCATGGACCCGGCGGCCGTTGCCTGAGCGGGGTCAGGGGCCGGCCTTGACGGATACGCCGTCATCCGCTACCATAAACCAGACGCTGTGAGGAGCGAGAAAACTGTGGTCTCGACACGGAAGCCAGGCTGGGTCTATCAGGTGCGAGCCGCCGCGTTCGCCGGCGCCCTGCTGATACTGCTCTCCTTCGCGCACCCCGTGAGGAGCGTCGGCACACCAGTCCGCCTCGCGCCGGCCGGTTATACCCCGGAGCTGTGGCTCCCGGACGGCTCGGCGCTCATCGTGGGCCGGCCCGGGGGAATGGTCCCCTTGGCCGATGGGAAGGCGCTCCAGCGCCAGGAGCTGTGGCTGGTGCCGCTGGACGGCTCGCCGGCCCGCCGCCTGACCGATAACGGCGTCGAGCCGCGCCTTACGGAGGATGGCCGGCACGTCACCTTCCTCTCCCATCGGCAGGGCGATACCTGGCAGGAGATGACGCTCTCGCTGGCAAGCGGCGAGGTGCAGGAGGGGAAGAGCATACGCTGGGGCGAACTGGCCGTCCATACCGCGGCGGCCCCGCTCTGGGATATTCCCGCGCCGGCGGGGGAATACCGCCTGCAGGTGGAGGTGGACGCCGGCCCATCGGCGGCCCTCTGGCTGGTGGGGCCTGAGGGACGGCGCCCTTTGTTCCAGGACGAGCGCTGGTTCCTCAGCCGGCCGAGCTGGCACCCGGATGGCCGGCGCTTCGCCTACGCCCGCATCCCGCCTGGCACAGGGGAAACCGGGGATATTTTCCTCGTGGATGCCGCGACAGGAAAAGAAGAGCGGCTGACCGCCGGCCAGCACCCCATCTGGTCGCCGGACGGGAGCCGGCTGGCCTTCTGGCGGCCGGACGGGGTATGGGTGTGGTCATGGGGGGCCGGCGCCGATGTCATGCTTTCCACACTGCCCCCGGTGGAGAACCCGGCGGAATCCGATGTGCGCTCCGCCGGCCAGCTCACTCCGCCGGCCGTCATCCGGGTCAAGCACAACCCCGCGAACTATTACCGTTCCAATGTGCCGCCCGGACAGGTGGATGTATTCCCCTTCGAGGAATATGTGAAGCGCGTGGTGCCGTATGAGATGCCGGTCTCCTGGCCGGCGGAGGCGCTCAAAGCGCAGGCGGTCTCCGCCCGCACCTATGCCTGGTGGTTCGTCCTACGCCACACTTCCTGGGATTTCGATGTCACCGACTGGACCGAGTATCAGGTCATGGGGTCGAACACCTATCCCGCATCCAACGCCGCGGTAGAAGCGACCACCGGGCAGTATCTGGCATATGGGGAGAATGTCATTCTGGCGGAATACAGCGCCCAGAACGGCAGTCCCACCCTGCCGCGCGGCTCTGTCTCCAGCCCTGATCCGAACTTTCCGTATCTGCGCTCGGTGGATGACCCGGTCTGTTTCGGCGAGGTGCGCAACGGTCACGGCCGGGGGATGTCGCAGGTGGGGAGCCGGCGCTGGGCCGCCTGGTACGGCTGGAACTATGCCCAGATCCTCCTGCATTATTACACCGGGGTCACCCTGGAACTGCCGGCCAATGCCTCGCCCTCGCCGGCCCTGCCGGTGGGCGCGGTGGTAGAGCCTTGGCATGGCTTTCACACGAACGCCGACCGCATCCTCCTGCGGGTCAATACCAGCGACGCGGACGGGGACGCCGCCGGCGTCGATCTGGCGGCGCGCCTGCGCGATGCCGAGGGGAACCCTGTCGAGTATCCGCTGGGGATGGCCGTGCCGGCCGGCAGTGGCTGGTACTATCTGTGGGATATCGCTTCCCTCCCTGATCAGCCGCTGGCCGCCGGCGGCGTCAGCATCTCGGGCACGGCCTGGGACGCCGCCGGCCGGCAGTCCGCGCTGGGCACCCTCACCTTTGGCATTGACCGCCAGGCGCCGGCGGGCCTCGTGACTGCCCCGGCGCAGGCCTTCACCACCACTATCCCCCTTACTGTGAGCCTGAGCGCGCCCGACGCCGGCGGCCCTGTTGGTCTCCTGCTCAGCAACGGCTGGATATGGGAGGGGGAATCGCTGTACCATGAGAGCGGCACGGGCATCGTCGTATCCGACAGCGCGGCCTGGAACGGCCAGGCCTGGCTGGGGCGCGCCGGCGTGGACCGGGCCGGTGCCTGGTTCGGACCATACACAAAGGCCCTGCCGGCCTTCCGCGCCTACCGCGCCCTCTTCCGCCTGAAGACCGACGCCATCACGGACACGCGGCCCATTGCCGTGCTGGATGTGGTGGACAATGCCGGCGCGACCTTGCTGGGCATCCGCCCCGTGCGCGGCATTGATTTCCGTCAGGCCGGGGTCTATCAGGAATTCGCCGTGGACTTCTGGTACCCACAGCCGGGAAGCTCATCACCGGGCACCAGTGGGCTGGAGTTCCGGGTGGCCTTCGCCGGCATCGCCGACCTCTACTTCGACCGGGTCATGATCACCGGCTATCCCATTGCTGTCACGTATCCCCAGAGCACCGTGAGCTGGGAACTGCCGCCGGCCGCCGGCACATACAGGCTCTATGCCCGGCTGACCGACGCCGCCGGCAATCTCTCACCGGACCATCCGCTGACAATCACCCTCTCATTCCCCACCCCGACGCCGACCCCCACGCGCACGCCCACGCCGACGGCGGCGTCCTCGCCCACCCCCACCCCTACACCGACCGCGACGCCGGCCGCCGGCCAGGTTGCGCTTTCCTTCACGGTGCAGGCGCTCTTCGGGGATGGGAATGGGAACGGCGCCTGGGACGAAGGGGAGCCGGCGCTGGAGGACGCGCGCATGTGGTTCATGGAGCAGGGCGGCGGGCTGGTGGTGGCGCCGGCGCGCGGCGGGAGCTGGCACTTCACCGCTTCTCTACCCGCCGGCCGGCGCTACTGCTTCGTGGCGCTGGCGGCCGGCTTCGGCCCGCGGTCCGAGTGCTTTACCGCACAGCCCGCCGGCGCGGCGCTGACCATCAACTGGCCGGCGGTGGGACTGCCGGCCGGCGCTCGCGCCTTCCTGCCGCAGGTCCAGCGCCTTGGCCCATGATACGATTTCCGCTGTTTTCATGAGATTTCAGGCGGTTTGCGCCATTTTTTATTTGTGTTTCTCGCTCCTTTACCGTATAATATAGGTAAATTCGCCCGAATTGAGGCGCGCTTGCTGTAGCAGTGAGGACAGCTGTTGTCCCGGGAGGATGAAAGTCTTGATTCGGCCGTTGGGGCTGATGGATTTGCCGGCACTGGCTCGTCTCCAGTCCGAGGGCATTCCCCTGGACCCCAAGCGGAGCCTGATCCAGCCGCAGGACCCCCTGCGGGCGGCCCTGCGCGCACCGCTGGCATTCGCCTGTCCCTCGGCACACACGTATGTGGCGCGTAGGGAGGCGGAGCTGGGCCAGGGGGTGGGCTTTGTACAGCTTCGCTGTCGGCCGCATGATTGGCGGCTGGCCGATGTGGCCTTTATCGCCCCTGCGCTGGGGCACTCGCCGGCGGCCGCGGAGCTGTGGACACAGCTCCTCACCGCCGCCTGCCTGGACGCGGGGCAGTGGGGCATCGAGCGCATTTTCGCCAGCCTGCCGGCGGAATCGCAGGATGCCATCCCGTTCCTGAACGCCGGCTTCATCATCTTTGCCCGGGAGGATATCCTGGTCAATCGGGAGGTGGCCCTGCCGGCCGGCAGTCCGCCGGCGCTCCGTCCCCAGCGTGAACAGGATGGCTGGGCGCTCCAGCGGCTGTACGGCGCCCTCCTGCCCATGGGTGTGAAGCAGGTCGAAGGCGCCTGGTCGCGCAGTAACAACGGGCGCACCGGCGGCCTCGAGTGGGAGATTGCCGGCGCCGAGGGCTATGTCCTCGAGCAGGCCGGCGAACTCCTGGGACACGCGCAGATCATGCGGGGCAGGCTGGGCTATTGGCTGGAGCTGGCCCTGCATCCGGAGGCCGCGGCTTGGGCGCAGGCGCTGGTGGATGCCAGCCTTCTGCTCCTGGCGCGGGGGCCGCGCCGGCCGGTGTACTGCCCGGTACGCACGTACCAGGGATTCCTGAAGCCGGCCCTGCTGGCCCGCGGCTTCGTCGAATTCGACCGCCGGGAGCTGGCCGTTTTCTCGACGTTGGGGAGGGTCTATGTGCCGGCGGCGGCACATGCGGCGCGCGCTGAGCCGCGCGCTGAGGTGTCCGTCGCGCCGACGGCCCTGCCCCATGCGTGAGCCGGCTTACATCCCGCCGGCGCAGTCTCGGGCGAAGATATATCTAGCATTACACTGAACAGGAAGAGGATCACACACACGATACATGATGAACACCATGACAGGAATCACGGAAGAAGAAAGGACGGCAGAACTGAAAGAACATCTGCTGACCCGCATGCGAAACACGGAAATGAAGATTACCGACGACCTGGACGCCCTGCTGGCGGTGCTCCCTCCGGACATCGCGCAGGCCGTCCGGGACGCCAACCGCGCCGACGAACTGCTGGAAGTGGTGATGGACCTGGGCCGGCGCCCGGAAGCCCGCTACCTCACCCATGAGGTGGCCCTGCGCGAGCGGGAGGTCACGGCCGAGGATCTGGAGTACGTCATTGCCCGGGTGGGCGACTTCGGTGAGGACAACCGCGCCGGCATCGAGCGCACCCTGCACCGTATCTCCGCCATCCGCAACCGCAAGGGGCGCATTGTCGGTCTGACCTGCCGCGTTGGCCGGGCGGTGTACGGCACCATTGACATCATCCGCGACATCGTCGAGTCGGGCAAGAGCATCCTGCTCCTGGGCAAGCCGGGCGTGGGCAAGACCACCATGCTCCGGGAAGTGGCGCGCGTCCTTGCCGAGACCAAGCGGGTGGTCATCGTGGACACCTCCAACGAGATCGGCGGGGATGGGGATATCCCCCACCCCGCCCTCGGGCGGGCGCGCCGCATGCAGGGGGGCCCGCCGGCCTTCCCGCATGAGGGGGTGGTCGAGGCAGGGGGGGAACCCCAGCCCCCGGCCAC
>Ga0080004_1096006_pt1 | contig 84025 bp, 84 predicted proteins | sample WasSprMetagenome_FD_69207 | JGI IMG/M metagenome (GOLD analysis project Ga0080004, IMG submission 69207) | Sulfidic aquatic microbial communities from Washburn Spring, Yellowstone National Park, USA - WS (SPADES assembly) (version 2) | ecosystem: Environmental > Aquatic > Thermal springs > Hot...
GGGCTATCGCGTCTATCTCGTCTATGAATATTATCGAAGGGGCGTTCTTCTTCGCCTCCTCGAATATCTCCCTCAGCCTCTGCTCACTCTCCCCGTAGAACTTGCTCATTATCTCGGGGCCATTAATAGCGTAAAAGTGAGCATCTGTCTCGTTGGCGACGGCCTTGGCCAGCAGGGTCTTCCCGCAACCGGGAGGGCCGTACAGGAGGACCCCCTTCGGCGGCTCTATGCCCAGCCTCTTAAAGAGCTCCGGGTGCTTGAGGGGCAGCTCGACCATCTCCCTAATCTTCTGGATCGCCTCGTGTAGTCCCCCTATGTCCTCGTAGGTCACCCTCGTGGCCCGAGCCTCTTCGGCCGGTTTTTCATGGATTATCAGGTTCGTGGACTCGGTCACGACGACTACTCCTGAAGGCTTTGTTGCGACAACGACGAACGGTATGGCTTGACCTAGAACGGGGATCAGTACGTGATCGCCCTCGACCAAGGGGTAGTCAATAAGCCTCCTTTTGACGAAATTCATGAAGCTGTGATCTATCGATATCGTGAATGACTCGGGGGCGAGCCTGACCATTTGAGCTGGAGACACCTTGGCCTTCCTAACGACGACCTTATCCCCTATGCCCACGCCAGCGTTTCTCCTTATTAGCCCGTCCATCCTTATTATGCCAGCCCCTTGATCTTCGATATAGGCTGGCCAGACTATGGCTGCCGTCCTCTTCTTGCCCTCTATCTCGACGATATCGCCCACGTTTAAGTTCAACTTCCTCATGACTTCGCTATCTATTCTAACCTTCCCTCTGCCCACGTCCCTCGCCTTGGCGTCCGCAACCCTTAAAGCAACCTCGTTTACCGCGTCCTTGGTCGACCTCTCATTTTCATCGGGCAAATCCTACACCTCAAGTGCCCCTAGTAAGTCACTCTACCTCCGAGTAATATCGCCTAGGCAAAACCAATCTAGCAAGTTAACGCTAAGCCTTCTTCTTAATTAAGCTTACCGCTTATCTCGGAATCAGCTAATCCTCGAGACCACTTCTACCTCTACCTCTCCCACGCCCTCAACGCCCCGCAAGGCCTCTTCTATCAAGTACGTACCTCCTTCTGTCTCCTCTGGCATTACTACGATAAGCCTTAAGGCTTTGAGACCAAAGGCTATGGGCTCGATTTTGTAAGACTGAAGAGCGAAGCCCTTCCCCAGTTTTGATATCGCCATTTGAATCCTCGCACTCAGGCCCTCTACATCCACTTCCACGTCTGCGGGGAGGACCCTCAAGACGACCATTACCTTAGCCACTCACATCACCTCACTCTACGGTCCTTGAAATCCGCACTTAGGGCACCTATAGGGCTTGGCATGCTTCCTGCAGTACCAACATCTCCAAAAGAGAGTCTCCCCACAGTTGGGGCAGTAGAACTTGGCACTCTTAGTCCCGGGCACTATGGGCCTCTTGCACGAGGAGCACAAAGGTAGCTGGACTTCAGACAAATTTGGACCTCCTCTGCGTAGGGAGCGGAGCTTGTAGGAGGTATTTAAATGCTTTCACAGGCATTAAGAAGGCTAAGAGCAAGGAGCCCAAGAGAGGTAAGTAAGGCTTCCTCAACATTGAGGTCATGTGATATTCGTAGTGGATGCTTTCTTCCATCAACGATAGCAAGCCACTTCTCGAGGCGAGGTTCAACAGTTCCCTCATGCCATTAAAGACGAAGACCCTCCTCATTAGCCACCCCAACCCCTCCTCTAAGCCCAACAACCTCCTCCATAACCTCTCGTATAGGGAGGCGTCAACCTCTCCACCAACAATGTTCGAGGCAACAACTCCCGCTAAAGAGCCGCACAGAGCTCCGTAGACGACTCCACCGCCCGTTAGAGGCTTAGTCTGACCAGCCGCATCGCCGACGACCATGAAATTTCCCTCATAGGTCTTCTTCGGAGGACCTATGACTATAGTCCCTCCGTACCTCTTCCCTGCTTCGACCCTCTCCAAGAGCTTAGACACTATCGGGTGCCTCCTCATTAGCCTCTTCAGCAGGCCGTCGCAATGACCGATGGCCGATGCCAAGCCCACGCGTAGCTTGCCATCGCCTAACGGTATCACCCATGAGAAGAAGCCGGGGGCCCACCTGTTGTCCAAAATCACTAAAATACCGTCTAGATCCGCGAAGCCCTTGACCTCGACTTGGAGGGCAGGAAGTTTAAGCTTAGGCCCCTCCAAGCCCATATCCTTGGCCAATCTGGAAGTTGCACCCTCGCCGTCGATAACGGCTTTGCACGCGTAAGAACCATCGCTCGTCTCAACCACGTACCCGTCTCCGATCTTGTCGACCCTCTTCGCCCTCTTACCCAATAGTATCTCAGCCCCGTGACTAGCCGCTCGATCGGCCATGGCTTTATCGAAGGCTTCTCGATCTAAGACGTATACTGGCTCTCCCAACTTCTTCAACTCGACGTAGAAGCCATCGGCTACGATTAAGGCCTTTCTGATCTTGTTCTCTACGTACTCGTTCTTGCAAGGCATGCCTATGAGCCTCAGTCCCTCACCGCTGACCAAGCCCGCGCAATGCCTCGGCCTCCCTATCTCCTCGTGCTCCTCGAGGACCGCCACCTTAACACCTCGAGAGGCGGCACTCCACGAAGCACTCAGGCCTGAGGGACCTCCGCCTATAACAATGACGTCGTAGGCCCTCAACTATTGCACCACTAACTTCATGTGAGGGGGTGCTTAATAACTAGCAGATTATGACGTCGACGGACTTAAAGCAGGTGATAGTCGTGAGAAGGGACTTGAAAATGAGCAGGGGCAAGACTTGTACACAAGTAGCTCACGCGTCGGTCTCAAGCCTCGAGGAGGCTAGGAAATCGAGGCCCGAGTGGGTCGAAGAATGGTTCCAGCAGTGCCAGAAGAAGGTGGTCTTAGGGGTCCAAAGCTTGGATGAGCTCTTAGCCCTCGAAAGGAAAGCTAAAGAGCTAGAACTACCGTGCTCCTTGGTCTCCGATGCAGGCCTGACGGAGCTCGAGCCGGGCACCATAACGGCTCTGGGGATAGGGCCAGCCCCCTCTACTCTCATAGACAAGGTGACAGGCCACTTGAAGTTGCTGTGATGGACATGGTATTGGAATCCAGATCAGAACTGGACAAATTCTTAGGTATGGAAGTCTATGGGACGACCACCAGCGGCATAGGCGGGACCATCAGGAAGAACTTAGAGGACTTCGTGGTCGAGGAGATCCCTCTTCAAGGAGGGACGTCGGGACCCCTAGTCCTTTTGGCGATAGAGAAAAGGGGTATAGACACGTTAACCGCAGCTGTCATGCTCTCTAAAAAATTGAATATCCCACTCAAGCACATCGGCTTCGCGGGTTTGAAGGACGCGAGGGCCGTCTCGAGGCAGAGGTTCACCGTAAAGGTCCCAGAGAACTTTGACGTTTCCTCAATATCGAGCGAGAAGCTGAAGGTCATTGGAGTGTACAGAGCGAAGAAGCATTTGAGGCCGGGCATGTTGCTCGGCAACAGCTTCACCATAAGCATTAGGGACCTCGACATCCCGACGAGAGAAGCCGAGGCCCTCTTGAGGGAGACGTTGTCGCAACTCGATGATCTGGGCGGGACGCCCAACTTCTATGGCTACCAGAGGTTCGGCGTTAATAGGCCCAACACGCACTTGGTTGGCAAGTTGTTGATACAAGGAGATTACGAGAAGGCAGTCATCGAGATGTTAGCGACCCCCTATCCGAACGAGCCCGAAGACCACAGAGAGGCTAGGGCTTTCTTGGCCGAGACCATGGACTTCAAGCATGCGCTAAAGAAGTTCCCGAGAAGCCTGATCTTTGAGCGCTTAATGATAAGGTGGCTCGTAAAGAGACCCGATGACTACTTGGGCTCCCTGAAGAGACTCCCTAAGTACGTCTTGACGTTACACGTGGACGCGTACCTCTCCTACATATTCAACAAGGCGTTGAGCGAGAGGTTGCGCAAGTTAGGCTCCCTGAAAATGGTCGTCGAGGGCGACATAATAGCCAAGTGCGATGTCTATGGGAACCCCGTGAGGCCCACCTTCATAGCCAAGGGCTCGTTAGAACTGGAAGAGGATCAAGTGATATTGACCTTCGTCCCCGCTTGTGTTAGGATTAGGCCTGAGGGGTACATGAACGAGTTGATACTCACCCTTTTCAAGAAAGAAGGGCTGGAGCCCCCTTTCAAGAGCCTCGAAAACTTGGGCTTGCAGGGGAGGATGGGTCTGCTTCGGCAATTGGCCTTTAAACCCCGGGGCCTTTCCTATTCCGTCAAAGACAACGCTTTGGAGATGAGGTTCGCTTTGCCCAAGTCCAGCTACGCCACAGCGTTGTTGCGAGAGATCATGAAGCCCGAGGATCCCATAGTGGCAGGATTTTAAGCAAGCCGTTGTAGCTCCGTAAATAGTTGTAAAGGCGTGAAAACTACTCCTGTGCTTTCCACAACGCTTATTAACCCGCTCGCCATTCAAATCATGCCCACGGGCAAGGAGCGATGAGGGACGCGCAACCGCTATCATGACGGTTGCCCCCGAGCTAAAGGAGTGCGGGAGTGGAAGGCCGAAGGCGTATGAGGGGCTTTCGGGTTGCGTGAAGCCCTGACGGCCTTGCATGTGAGGGAGTGAGGGCCCGACCCGATGCGAGGAGCCTCGAGGCGATCAAATTATTCACGAGTATTCAGAAGTAATTGCCTTGGGGAAACCTTTTCACTCGTACCTATCCGAAGTGGTTTCTCGTGAAGGGTCTGTACATATCGCTTGACGGAGTAGATGGAGCCGGCTCCACCACTCACACGAAACTGCTTGCGGAATGGTTAGCGTCGAGGGGCTTGAAGGCCTTCGCTACCAAAGAGCCCACGAGCGGTAGGATAGGCTCACTGATCCGGGACTACTTGCTTGACGAAGGGGTCCACCCGGCCGTGGACGCGCTCCTCTTCGCGGCGGATCGCGTCGAGCACTCGGTGCTGATAAGGAAGCTCTTAAATGAGGGTGTCATAGTCGTGTCGGACAGGTCGATCATATCATCCCTCGCCTATCAGCAAGCTCAGGGCTTAGAGCTCGGCTGGTTAATCGAGATAAACAAATATTCTCTAAAGCCCGACGTGCCCATAATATTGGACGTGGACCCCGCAGTATCACTCTCAAGGAAGCGTTCTCTTAAGGAGAAGTTCGAGAGGCAAGGCTTCTTGGAACTGGTCAGAAAGCACCTCCTTGACATGGCCTCTAAAAACGGTTGGTTCGTGGTCAACTCCTCGAGGTCCATCGAAGAGGTCGCCTCGGATATAAGGGACTACGTCGCAAAGGAGCTCGTGAGGCGCGGGGTCAGTATTTGATGAAGAGAAGCCCTAAGATCTGGGGGGAGATAAGAGACCCCGTTCACGGTTACGTGTTAGTAAACGAGCTTGAGAGGGACGTTTTGGACACGTACCCGCTTCAGAGGCTTCACAGGATAAGGCAACTTGGAAACGCTTACCTGACTTACCCAGGAGCGGATCACAGCAGGTTCGGCCACTCGTTAGGGGCACTTCACTTAGCCTCGATAGCAGGCAACAAGCTACTCGGCTTGGGATTTTCGACGGACGAAGTTCAGGAGCTTAGGCTCGCAGCACTTCTGCACGACGTGGGTCACGGACCCTTTTCCCATCTCTTTGAAGAAGCAGTTCTGAGGCACAAGGCCCTTTCACACGAAGACCTTACGGCGAAGATAATTAAGGACACCGAGATAAGGGACAAGATAGAGAGCTTCGGCTACAACCCCGACTCGGCGTCGCTCTTATCCGTGGGCAAGCTGAGGTCCCCTCTTAGCATATTAATTTCGGGCCCCTTCGACATCGACAAGCTGGACTTCCTGCTGAGAGACTCGTATTACACTGGTGTGGAGTACGGCAAGGTGGACGCCCTTCGCTTATTGATGTCCCTCAGGCTCGTTGAGGGCTCCCTCGCCTTAGAGCTCCCAGCAAGCCTCTACGCGCTCGAGTCCTTGCTGATGTCGAGGTACGAGATGTTCAAGGCTGTGTACTTCCACAGGACCGTCAGAGCGGCATGGGTCATGCTCAGGGAGGCTGTGGAGACGGCCTATTTGTGCGAAGGCCTCTTCGACTTCAGCGATGTAGAGGAATACTTAGCCATGGACGACGGCTACGTGGAGTCCCAGATGAGAAACCTGTCGAAGAGGAGGGAAGGCCTGTCCAAGGAGATGAGGATTGCCTGCGACCTCTACTCCATGCTTGAGAGGAGGCACCTCTTCAAGTCGGCCTGCGAAATAGTCCTGCACACGACGGAGTCCTCCCTCAAGGTCGATGAGGGGCTTAAAGAGGAAATAGAGGAGACGATAGCGGAGAAGGCCAACGTAGATCGGTGGATGGTCGTCGTGGATACCCCCATGATACCCTCGCTCCCCTACACCCCCACGCAGCCGGACCCCATGGACATCCCGGTCTGTGAAGAGAGGGAAGGCGGCCTCGTGAAAAGAAAGCTGGTGGAGTTTTCAAGGCTTGTGGAGAGCCTTAGGGGTTACGTCGACATAGTCAGGGTGTACTCCCACCCAAGTGCTAGAAGGTCCGTCGCAGAGGTCAGCGAGAGGATAATTAGGTCATTCCTGCTTCGAGAAAACCCTTAAGATCCCTAGATACGCATCGATCTCCACCACGTCGCCACACTTCACCACGTCTAGGACCTCCCTAGGTACCTCACTCAAGAGGGGTATGCCGCTGATAGCGCAACCTGTCAAAATCATCAGGTCAGCCTTCACGGTCACTATTGCCTTGGGCGCCAGCCCCCTCTTAGCCAGAGAGTATAGCACATAAGACCCGACGGTGCTGCCCTTGCCGTGGGGCAATATCAATGCCCTTCTGGCCAAGATCTTGCCCATCAGCTCGTGCCCCCTCTCGACCACAGCTCCCGTCGAGGGGTCGACCCCGCCCAGAAACGATATAGGCTCGCGGGTCACTAAGGCCTCTCCACAGAAGGATCCCTTCACTATGCCCTTGCCTCTAAAAGCTATATCCCTAAAGCCTCTTCCAAGCATGCTCTCCTGCCCCCGAGAGCTATCGTGGCGTTGGTCATGGTCTCAGCGTAATAGGCACCCTTAGCCGAGTCTGTCAAGACCACGTCGTTTCTCGATAGCTTCTTGGGCGAGACGGCCAAGCAAGCATCTTTGACCAAGTGCGCTCCAGCTCTTTCGAAGATCTCAAGGAGTCCTAGTTCTGAGGCCTTCCTATAGACGCTCCTTGAAGTCAATATTAGAAACATGACGTCCCTTCTAACTCTCCTTCCTTTGAGACTTCTCGCTATCTCCTTGACCTCCCTGAGGCTACAATGAGGACAGCCTATGAATATTACCGTGGGCCTCCTCGTCAAGGCCCACTCGTCACGGACCTCCTTTAAGTCCTCGTTTGTCACGACAATGCGCTTGAGGTCGCGCGGCTCTTGAAAATCTTGCTCGGCGGTCCAGAAGATCGACGTAGCGCTCGAAGTTCCAAGGCCTGCTGAGAGGCACTTGAGCTTGTCACCCATGGCGCCCCCCTTCACCTTTATAAGGGGCACCTCATCTGGCACGAGCCTTCCTACAACGAAGCCCAAGAGGCTCCAGTCAGAGTAGTCAAAGATCTTAGCCGTGACCTCGACCATAACGTTTGGCCTCCTCTCATCCGTGTGATCCTTGGCTAAGGCAGCTCTGCCGGTAATGGCTGCAGCTAGCGCCGAAGGGCCGCTTTCTCTGTTGGTGTAGGCACCGATCACGCTGTTGGCGTAAATCACCGCCGACGACTCGGCCCAAGCGATGTGATCCCCCCTGCGGGGCTTGTTGTCCGAGTAGTAAGGTGTGCAAGTTAGTGAGGGCTGGACCCCCATGGCCTCAAGCGATTTTATGATTTCGAGTTGCTTCTTGAAGAAAGTCTCGTCGACGTCGAAGAGCCACGGTTTGTCCAGGTCGAAGCCACAGGGGTTCATCGTAGTCTTCACTCTCACCTTGGCACCCCCCTCGGCAAGGTCCTTGAGATACTCGAGCCCCGCGTCGCCTATGCTCTTGTAGGAGACCCCTGAAACGTGAGCGCTCTTTATCTTAATGAGCTCCCCACGGCCGTAAGACTCAGCTATCGCCACTATTAGCTCTAGGGATCTCTTGCAAGCCTCTCCGTAGCGTCCTTCCAACATCATCTTCTCCGTCCTGCCAAGCCTCACAGATCCTCCCCCGGTATCCTCGCCCTCTCGAACCTCCTTACGTCGCTTTTTAAGGGCCTCGTCGCGTCCACGCCCACCTTGCAAGTCAAGAGGGTCTCTGGGTCGGCCGAGGGGTCAAGGCTGGACCCCCTGGCCCCCTTCACTACGACAAGCCCTCTGTCCGCTTGAAACCTGGTCGCTATGGCCCACTCGACGTCTCTAGGGTCATCTATGTTGACGTCGCCGTCGACTACTACCACGTGCTTGAGGCTGGGGTGGGCCCCGAAGGCCGCCATGATGGCCGTCTTGGCGTCCCCCTCGGTCATTTTATCTATGGCCACGACCGCGTGGAGCCAGCCGCAGCCCCCTTCGGTCAAGCGCACGCCGCGCAGGCCGGGTAGCACCTTCCTAAGGGACATCCAGAGCTCGGCCTCCTTGGGGAAGCCCATTAAGAGCCTGTGCTCAGTGCTCGCAGGTAGGATCGCTTGATAGAGGGCGTCGTCCTTAACGTAAACGGCCTCTATGCTCAGCACAGGTTGCTTCCTGACGGCGTCGTATGTTCCAGTTATATCGGCAAAGGGCCCCTCGTCAACCAACTCGTCGGTCTTGATCACGCCTTCGACTACTATCTCCGCGTCCGCCGGAACCAAGATGCCGTGCTTGGGAGTCGCGACGACCTTCATCTTGCAGTCGAGCAGCCTATTGGCCACCCACAGCTCGTTGACGCCAAACGGCGGCGAAGAAGCGGCTGCGACGGTTATCAACGGGTGACAGCCTATCACGACTGCGACCGGTAAGTCGACCCCCCTCTCCTTAGCCCTTGCGTACAAGGCATAGAGGTGCCTGGGGACTATCCTTATGGCTACTTTGTCGTGGCTCAGGACCAAGAGCCTGTGTATCGAGACGTTGCATACGTCGTCGAACTCGGCTACGACCACAGAGCTGGTTACGTACCTGCCCGCGTCCTTCTCGTAGTATTTGAAGACGGGAAGCTTAGTGAGGCCGCCATTTAGCTTACGGTAGTGGTCGCTAAACCCGTCCACCTCGGATGCCTTCGTGGGCCTCTCCAGAGCATCGATGAGCCTTTGATAGGCCTCGCCGTAGTCCCTAGCCCTAAGCCACTTCAGCAACCTCTTCCTAGAGCCCACGACATTTCCGACGGCTTGCATGTCGTGGCCTTTAATCTTTTTGAACAACACCATAGGGCCTCCGTCGTGCTTCTTGAGGATGAGCGGTGCCTCAAATATCGGCGAGACCTCATTCTCGACGGTCAACAGCTCTTCCTCACCGAGCACTAGATCCCTCAACCTCAACGCCTTCACCACGAAGAGCGGCGAGGTGCATCTCAAGCTATCGCTGAGAAAAGATTTTAACTTAATTTCGTCCCATTAGTATAGAACCGCATCAATGAATGGGAGGGGCTACTGTGGCAGGATTTCATATAGTCACCGCCGACGACATACTCAAAGGCAAGATCACCGACATATACTTCGAAAGGACCAAGGAGATTTTGAAGAAGGAGGGCATCTCCAGGCTCAGAGTTGTGGCCGAGGTGCACGCCTACTCGATGCCGAAGGGCTACGAGTGGGCCGTCTTAGTGGGGGTAGGCGAGGTCGCCAAAGTCTTGGAGGGCAAGGAGGTCGACATTTACGCCTTGCCCGAGGGGACGATATTTAGGCCCATACACCCTGTCATGAACATCGAGGGCCCTTACGAAGAGTTTTGCAAGTACGAGACGGCTATTCTCGGTATCCTGAGGCACTCGACCAGCATAGCGACCAAGGCGGCTAGGTGCAAGAAGATAGCCGGAGACAAGCCGTTGTTGTTCTTCGGTACTAGGGTTGTACATCCTTTGCTGGCCTTGATCGCCGACAGGGCCGCCTACATAGGCGGATGCGACGGTATATCAGACGTGTACGGAGCGGAGAAGCTAGGCCTCAAGCCCGTGGGTACCATGCCTCACGCTTTGATAGTTTTGTTCGGCGATCAGATGAAGGCTTGGAAGGCGTTCGACAAGTACATGCCAGAGGACGTGCCTCGAATAGCTCTGTGCGACACCTGGTTTGACGAGAGGGTGGAAGCACTAATGGCCGCTGAAGCGCTGGGGCCGAGGCTCTACGGCGTGAGGTTCGACACCCCGAGCTCGAGGAAGGGGAACATGAGGAGGATAGTTGAAGAGGCTCGATGGGCTCTCGACGCCAAAGGCTTCAACCACGTTAAGATAATTGTCAGCGGCGGGGTTGACGAGGACGCGATAATGCAACTGAGAGACGTAGCCGACGGCTTTGGGGTCGGCACGTCGATAGCGTTCCCGCCCTCCGTGGACCTGTCGATGGACATCGTGGAGGTAGAGGGCGAGCCCAGATCGAAGAAGGGCAAGTTGCCGGGGAAGAAGAACCTCTACAGATGCTGGGACTGCTTTGAAGACTACATGGTTCCGTCTAGGGTGAAGATGGACAGATGTCCTCGTTGTGGCTCCAAGGTCGAGGAGATGCTCAAGCCCATAGTGATGAAGGGCAAGGTTGTGTACGAAGAGAAGTCGCCCAAAGAAGTAAGGGAATATGTATTAAAGCAGTTGAGCTTGATCAAGGAGCTTAAGCCCGCGCCTCCCCCTTGAGGGCACCCTTTATTTTCTTGATGGCCGACTTGAGGGCTTTCACCACGACCTCGCTCGCTGCCAGCACTTCATCTGACATGCTCAAGCCCCAATCAACGCTCTTAGGTTGCACGCCCAGCAATATGATCTTTGACCCTATGTCGCCCTGAATGTATTTTGCTAGGAGCGTGAGGGAGGGCTTGTGAGTGGAGATGCTCACCTCGTCGAATGTCGGCTCAAACGATAGTATTATGTCGCCGGGGGAGCCTTTGAAGTCGACGGCGTCCACTATTATCACGTGCGTTGGCCCTAGCCTCCTAATCACGTCGGTGTAGTTCTCTGGAACCGTGCCGCAATCTATTACCTCGACCACCCCCTTCTCCCGCACCCTCCTGAGCCTCTTGGCGACGTAGGGGCCGAAGGCGTCATCCCCCCTCTCTTCATTGCCTATGCAGAGGATGACCACCGAGGGCCTCTTCCCCTCCTTCATGATTTCCTTCACGAGTTCTCTGGACATCTTCCTCCACATGACCCTCGACTAAATTTTTGTTCGTGGCTAGGTTTAAATAACGTAGTCCAGACCTCTAGTTGTCGAACCTCCTTGTCGGCCCTCAAGCCTCAGATAAAGGGCGAAGTGGCAGACCGCTTCGTTATAGTCAGAGGCAACGATGCCGTAGCCCTGAGGCAGCTCGGGCACTACGGCGAAGTGGGCGATAGGGGGGAGTTGGTGCTAGACCCCGTTGAGGCGGCATACTTGCTCGAGCGCGGCTTCCTAGTGGTCGAGAGCGGGGGCAGGCAGCTGAGCTTCCCTGAGTTCTCTAGCTTGATGATGAGCAAAGACCCGAAGTTTTGGCTAAAGTACTTGATATACTCAGACCTCAAGAGGAGGGGCTACACCGTCAAGCCCGGCTTCTCTCAAAACTACGTGGAGCTGAGGCTCTACAAGAGGGGGGCCGAGGTCGGAAAGGAGGGGGCCAAGTACTTGGTGTTCGGCGTCGCGGAGGGGACCCCCATAGATCTCAGAACGATAATAGAGAAGGCGCGGGAGGCGCGCAACCTGAGAAAAGAGCTTATAATAGCGGTCATAGACTCTCAAGGAGAGGTCTGCTATTACACAATAACGCTATCAGAGCTTTAGGGGGACGCGTCGTCTTGGAGAAATCGAGCTTGAGAAGGCCCCGGGGCACGAGGGACTTCCTACCTTGGGACATGATCAAGAGGCGCTTCGTCGTGGAGACCGTAAGGTCGGTCTTCGAGCTCTACGGCTACGACGAGATCGAGACTCCCGCTTTTGAGCTCTTGGACGTCTTGACGGCCAAGTGCGGGCCGGATGTGAAGGAGCAAATATACGCCTTTAAGGACAAGGCCGGCCGAGACCTCGGCCTGAGGTTCGACCTCACGGTGCCCTTGGCTAGGGTCGTGGCCAGCCACCCGGACTTACCCAAGCCGTTCAAGAGGTATTGCATATCGAGGGTGTGGAGGTACGAGGAACCTCAGAGCGGGAGGTTCAGGGAGTTCTGGCAAGCTGACGCCGATATAGTCGGTAGCGCGAAGATGGACGCCGACGCCGAGGTTGTGGCTCTCGCGATATCTTGCTTGAAGAGGCTGGGGATGAAGAACTTTAGGGTGAGGTTGAACAACAGGAAGATCCTCGAGTCCATAGCGGCTTCGGCCGACGTAGAGAAGGAGCTGTGGCTCGGCGTGTTCAGGGCCATAGATAAGCTGGACAAAGTGGGGCAAGAAGGCGTTAGGCGAGAGCTCGAGAAGCTGGGCCTGAGCGGCGACCAGATATCGACCATAATGATGCAAATATCGAAGTGCGGCAACGTAGATGCCGTGGAGAAGGAAGTTAGCCACGCGCTGAACGATAGGGGCAAGGAAGGGTTCAACGAGCTGGCTGAGATAATAAGCAACTTGGAGCTCTATAACTGCTCCGAGTACGTGGTCGTAGACTTGAGCTTGGCGAGGGGTTTGGACTACTACACGGGGCCTATATTCGAGATCTCGGCCGAGACGAATGTGAACGTCGGTAGCGTGGCGGGAGGCGGTAGGTACGACAACCTCATAGAGCTGCTCGGCGGCCCGCCGACCCCCGCGACTGGCATATCGTTGGGCATAGACAGGCTGGTCGAGGTGTTGGGCGAGGCGAACATGTTGCCAACTGCGAGGACCCTAACACAAGTATTCATCGCCTACACGAGCCCCCCGCTCAAAAAAGAGGTGATAGCGGTGGCCGAGAAGCTAAGAGGCAGGGGCATTAGGGTGGAGGTGGATGTCATGGGCCGAAAGCTAGACAGGCAACTGAAGTACGCGGACGCGAAGGGGATCCCATACGTAGTGATCTTGGGTCCTCAAGAAGTGGAGAAGGGAGTCTACAGGGTGAGAGATATGAGCGCTCGCGAAGAGCGCCTCGTGGATTTGCAAGAGCTCCTCGAGCTCCTCAAAGGCCATAGCTAACGGCGAGATATTCATAGCTAGGCCATCTTACCGAAGGTCCATCTCTCTTCTAATCCTTTGGACCGCCTCAACCATGGACTTAAGCTTCTGAAAGACCACGTTCATGGCTTCATCGCCCTCCATTAGCTCGGCCAGCCCTCTAAATCCGCAATCCGGCGCGACCACTACCCGAGGGCCGTATAACTTCATCGCCCTCTTCAGCAATTCCTCTACCTCTTGGGCGCTCTCGACCTTAACCTCTGAATCCAAAGGCTTTGTGGTCACGACGCCTACCCCGAGCAACTTATTCGCTCTTGCCAGCTCGGCCGGGCTGTAGGCCTCGAAGTTCTTTGGAAAGCCCGCGAACTCGTGATGCAGGACGTCGACGTTCAACTTCAAAGTCACCCTAGAGAGCCCCCTCACGTCGCCGCAGACGTGCAGCCCCCTCTCGATGCCTCGACTCAGGCCCCTGAACGTCCTATTGAGGACGTCTATCGCGAACTTTTCTTCATATCCATACCACAAAGCGTAGTAGAGCGCTGGCTCGTCAACGAAGACCACTTCGACGGCCTCGAAGCAGGCGATCGACGACAGTATGTAGGCCAAGGCATCGGCAAAGCTCTCAACCACGTCAGGGTAAGACATGGCCGACTTGTCCAAGAACTTGACGACCGACGAGAGCGTGAACGGACCGGTCACTTGGGCCTTTATGTTCCCCTCGAAGCCCAAGCCCTTAATGATCTTCGACGCTGAAGCCAGATCTTGCGCTATGGCCGGCTCTCGAGGCGGCTCGATGGGGCCAGTTAACACGTAGTCCCTCCCCCTCTTCTCGATGCCTCTCCCCCGCTCGACCACGTCGTTCAAGAAGATGGCGCAGAAGTCCTCGAGCTGAGGGAGCGCGGGGTAGTCGATCCCAGCCTTGACTTGAACTTCAAGGCTACGCTTGAAGTCCTCGAGGCTTGGCGATAAGGGAAAGCTCCCTATGGTAGTGGTGGTGAGCGGCCTCATCCTTTCACCATTTCTTCGAGCTAAAAGTAAGAGCAAGTAGTCCTTTAAAAATCTGAGAGGGTTTCCCTGAGGCAATCACTTTAAATCAACTTCCAACAGTTTTGAACGGTTGTAGACAGTTCGATCGCCTCGGGGTTCCTCGCATCGGGTCGGGTCATCCCCTCATCTGCGAGGCCATCGGGGCTCCACGTAACCCGAAAGCCCTCATCCGCCTTTTCTCTTCTTTCCGTCCTTGGACGGAAAAGAAGGACGGAAAAGAAGAGTTGTTTTAGAAATGTTGACAAGTGATGTCAACCTGACAACGGCCTAAAGATCGCACGACCTCACACTGCTACGTAAAGAAGCGCTTGCGGCAGAAGCTATACGATGAGATCGACCGAGTCAGCGAGGCGCAAGCCTCCGCCTTAAGGAGAAGATCCTCTTGTTGAGCCAAGAGGAATTGTGGCGCTTGATAGACGAGATTACTGGTGGCCTAGGTTCTACGAGGGAAGAAAGAGACGTGACGAGGCTAATCATTTATGGCTCCTACATAGCGTGGGGCTGAGGCCGTCAAGCCGGGCTCCAAGGTGCTCGAAATGGGCACAGGCCCTACGAGGACCTGCTACTCTGTTCCTTCAAGCACCTCTCCTGTACCCATTTTTATCGTACTAGGGAGTGATGGTCCCCGGGGCAGGATTTGAACCTGCGACCACTCGGTCTCGGCCGACGGGCTTTCATCGCGGCAGATATCGCCTCTCGGCCCGCGCACGAGGCTACAGCCGAGCGCTCTACCACTGAGCTACCCGGGGCCTTCGAGACTATTCAAAATCCTCGAAGGGCTCTTAAGCTTTACTTCGAAATAGAGCTTGGAGGTCCTCTTGAGCTCAACAACCCCTCTTACGAGGGTGTCAGTCGGCGCTCGCGACATGATCCCACCTTGGCAGAGAAGAGGTGGCGCCCCGGGGAGGACTCGAACCTCCGACCTACGGGTTTCCGCCAAATGCGATAACAGCCCGCCGCTCTGCCTAACTGAGCTACCGGGGCACCGGGGGCCTTCCGCTAGCTTACTTCGGTCGCCTCACTAAAACTTTACTAGCGCACTTCGCTCAGAACTCTCTTGGGACCTTCGCCTTCAAGCCCAGCGCACCCTCGTAGAGGCTCTTTAGGTACAACAGCTTAGCCGAATGCTCGACCATGCACAGGATCTGGTACGTGTGGTCGATGAACTTCGACGACGCGAAGACTCCATGTCCCCTGACGATGACGGCCCAGTAGCCCATTAACTTGCTGGCCACCTCGTTGGCCAGCGTTGGAGAGCCAGGCCTGCCCTCTACCACCGGCACGCACCTCAAGACGTGATAGCCCTCAGAGTCGATCGGCACGAGTTCGTCGATGAAGAAGGACAGGGCAACGGAGAACGGTGGATGAGCGTGCATCACGACGAGGTTGCCAGTCCTTCGATATATCTCCCGATGTACGGGCGTCTCGGTTGACGCTATGATGTCGTAGCTCGAAGGCTTGTCTACGGGGACTTTGACGACGTCCTCAGGCCTCAGGTTTTCGAGCGAGCAGGCATGCCTAGTTATCCACATATAGCTCCCCGATCTAATGCTCAAGTTCCCGCCGTGCGCCGTTACGTAGCCCCTCCTAGCAATCCTGGATGCGTACTCCCTCAACACCTCGTAGACTTCGCGGTCTATGCCCCTCTCCAAGGCCGTACGACCCCCTTCAAGCCCAACCTAACGAGACACTCCTCCGTCGGCACCCCGTCGGGGCTCCAACCCCTCACAGCGTAGTACTCTCGAAGCATCTGGCCGAGCGGTGGGGCCCTACCGGCAGTGGGACCCACGGCGAGAGGTGTCAACAACCTCTCAGGCAAGGCGTCGTCCTTCGCGCTAAGCCCCTCTCTTAGGTTGAACAGCCTCGTCAGGGCCCAGACCCTTTCGCCGACCATTAAGAGCTCCTCCTTAGAGAACTCCACCCCAGTAACGGCGCTCAGCATGGCGCTCAGGGGCTCTTCATCAAACTCGACCGCGAAGTGCTTGCACATGACCAAACTATCGTAGACGGCCGCTAGATCCTGCGTGTACTTAACCAAGGACGGCTTCTCGAAAGACGAGAACCTGTCCACTAAGTTAGGCACGCCTATGACCTCGAAGGCTATGGTCCAGCTCCTTAAATGGCACGCGCCGCGATAGGAAGTAGCATAGGAGAGGGCCATCCCGAAAGCCCCTCTGGGGTCGTAGGCGGGTATCTCCAAGCCCTTCACGCTCATAGACAGGTTCTCCTCTCCATACCTCTTAGCGAGCCTCAAGGAGCCCTCGGCGAGCTCCTTTCCATAACCCCTCCTGTAGGCCGTCTCAAGTATCAACTCCTTTAGCTTATCGGCCTCGCCCCACTTGAGGTCGAGCTTTATCTCCCCCCTTTCGACCAGCTCTAAGAAGCACGCCAACGTCACGCCCATGGATATCGTGTCCAGCCCGAGCTCGTTGCACAGGTGGTTCATCTCAGCGACGTCCCTCAAGTCGTCGACCCCAAGCATGCAGCCCAAGTTGGCGATGCTCTCGTATTCGGGCCCCTCACAGACGACCTTATCGGTCTTCGTGACCCTCTTACACGCTATGGGACAGTTGTAACAGCCCCTCCTTCCCACGACCAATTTGGCGAGTTCCTCGGCTGAAAGCCTGTAGGCCCTCTCGAAGAAGCCTGTCCTGAAGTTCATAGTCGGCAAGAGGCCCCAGTCGTTTATAACCGTTAGGAGGGCGTCAGTCCCGAAGTCCTTCAAGGTCCTGCTCAGGTAGGGGCTCCAAGTGATCCTCGTGCGCATGTTGTCCAAAAGCTCCTCGAGCCTCTCGCTGTCGGCCTCCTCTACGCTCTTCGACCCGCTTGCGACCACTGCCTTCAACTTCTTAGACCCTAAAACGGCGCCGAGCCCTCCCCTGCCGAAGGCGTGCCCGCCGTCGCCCATGACCGAGGCCAGCCTAACGAGATTCTCTCCAGCGGGCCCTATCGCTATCGCAGAGCACTTGTACCCGTGTCTCTTCCGTAGCTCTTGGATAGTCTCCGTGACTCTGAGCCCCCATAGGTCTCGAGCGGGGAGCATCTCCGCCCCGTCGTCGTGTATGTGTATGTAGACGGGCTCCTGCGAGGCGCCGCATATCACCGCCAAATCGAAACCGCTCCTCTTAAAGTACGTCGGGAAGAGCCCTCCGCAGGTGGAGTCGAAGATCGTCGACGTCAGGGGTGACTTAGAGATCAGAGAGGCCCTTGATGTCCCATAAACTCGACTGCCAGTTAGAGGGCCCGACGCCAGTACTATCACGTTGTCTTTTGACAATGGCTCTAGGCCGGGGCTTAGGTGCTCGTACAGCCAATAAACCCCTAGGCCCGTACCCCCCAAGAACATCTTCAGGACGTCCTGCCTGAGGGCCTCGACCTCGACCTCCCCTTTTGTCAGATCCACTCGAAGAGCCCTACCCCACCAGCCAGCCATTAAGACCACTTCTTTCTTCGACGTCACTTCTTTGGCCTAGGGGTTTAAAGCGTTTCCCGCGCTGGGAGCCGGGGCGTTTGCCTCAGCATAAATCGGCTGTAGAGATTTAATGTTGTTGCCCAGCACATATTACAGCTGAGACTCGTCTTAGGAGGGTGGAGAGGTCTAGAGGTGGACAAAGTGGAATTAGAGTTGCTAGCCTTCGACAGCATGGGGGTAAGGTCGATGGCAACAGTCATCGAGACCAAGGACCTCAGATTGATGATAGACCCAGGAGTCGCTTTGGCCCCCTACCGCTACGGCCTCCCGCCTCACCCTTTAGAGATCAAGAGGCTCAACGAGGCGTGGAGCGTCATAGAAGAGAGGCTCGCCGATTGTAGCCACGTGATAATAACCCACTATCACTACGACCACCACGAGCCAGAGTCGGCCCACTTATTGGTCAACAAAGCGGTCTACGTCAAGCACCCGACTCAAAGCATAAACTTCAGCCAGAGAAGGCGAGCGGCCTTCTTCTTGTCGAAGATAAGCGAAGCCGGTGGGTCCTACGAATATGCGGACGGGAGGGAGATAAAGGTGGGCTCCACGAACATAAGGGTATCGGAGCCGGTGCCGCACGGAACCGACTCTAGGCTGGGCTACGTCGTCATGGTCGCAGTGTGCGACGGAGAGGAGAAGGTGCTGTACACGTCAGACGTGGAGGGCCCATCGCTCGAGAGTCAGTTGGAGGTCATACTGCGGGAGAGGGCGAGCACGCTCATAATAGACGGCCCCATGACCTATATGCTCGGATACCGCTACTCGTACGAAAGCTTGGAAAGGTCCATAAACAATTTAATCAGGATCGTACGCGAGACGCCTGTGAGGGTGATGATCCTTGAGCACCACTTGTTGAGAGACCTGGACTACAAGCGAAAAATCGAGCCAGTGATCAGGGAGGCCGAGGCCAAGGGGGTCAGATTGCTCTCGGCGGCTGAGTTCGAGGGCAAGCCAGTCGAGATGCTCGAGGCACGTAGGAGGGAGCTCTACGCGCTAGACAAGAAGCTGGATGGAGCAGGGCCGTTGTCGGGTTGACATCATTCGTCAACATTTCTAAGCAACCCTGAGCACGTGCTCAATCGCCCTCCTTCACCACGATCACCTTTACCGTTTCTCAGCAGATGGTGGTTCATTATCTCTCATGTTCCAGTGATTTCGAGCTCCCCACCACCTACCTCCCAACGGTTACATCCCCCGACGCCCTACGGGGGCCCTTCGCAAATATTTAGAGCTGATTGCCTCGGGAAAATCCCTTCCCTACCATCCCCCTGAAGGGGCGGGGTTTTCAGCTGTAAGACCCAACCTTAAAAGTCCTGGCATTTAGACTTACTCTCAGTGCGAGTGCTATGTGTGAAAAGCAAGGGAACAGCGTCTCTGAGGTCTTCGCGAGAGGTTTAGAGGCGATGTCTGAGGACAAGGGGTCGAAGTTCTCGACGAAGAGTAAGGAGGTTAAGAGCGCCGTCGCGGAGGGTCTGTCCTGAGGGTTACCTTATCTTTGCGAATAACGGCTTTGGGGGCGGTAGTTCTCTTCCTGGTTCTATAGGCTTTACGGCTTCTCTCCATTTCTCGCCGTGGATGTTCGACGTAAAGCCGAGGCCTCTCCATATCTCTGCAGAAGTATTGGGCATAAAAGGTGCTAACATTATCGCCAAGGACTTAATGGCGTTTATACACACGTAAATGCTCGTCGATGCTTCTTCCTTTCGCCCCTGCTTAACAGCCTCCCAAGGGGCTTTTTCATTTAAGTACCTATTACCCTCCCTAGCCAAGTCCATGACACTTTGTAATGCATCTCTTATCTTGAAGTTGTCTAAGTTGGACGTGCAGAGCTCGAATTTCTCTAGAGTCGCTTTCCAGAGCTCTTCATTGGTCCAGCTTTCTCTCGGAGCCGGTACTCTTGAGTTGAAGGCCCTCGACGTGAAGCTGAGGACCCTGTAGATGAAGTTGCCGAGGGTGTCATTTAAGTGCGAGTTCACGAGCTCTTTGAACAAGGCCCAGGTGAAGCTTACGTCCCTTCCCTCAGGCCTCAAGCACAGCAGGACGTACCTCCAATAGTCCACCGGGTACATCTCCAAGGCCTCGTCGATCCATACCCCTATCCTCCTGCTCTTCGAGAACTTCTGGCCCTCGAATAACAGGTACTCAGTGGCCGAGACGCCCCACGGAAGGACGTAGCCCTCTCCCGATGCCATAAGGAGGGCTGGGAGTATCAGAGTGTGAAACGGGATGTTGTCCTTCCCTATGAAGCACAAAAACTTGGCATCTTTGTCGAACCAGTACTCCTTCCATTTCTCGGGCATCCCCTTTTTGACAAAGAACTCTATGGTCGCCGATATGTAGCCCAGGACCGCCTCCATCCACACGTAGATGGTCTTGCCCTCGGCGCCCGGGAAGGGCGCTGGTATGCCCCACTTGTTGTCCCTCGTCAGGGATCTGGGCTTCAGCCCCTCATTGAGGAGGCTTATGCTCATGTTCCTGGCGTTCTCGGTCAAGAAGGGCGCCCTTTCTATATATTCCCTCAGCTTCTGCTCGAGCTTTGGCAGATCGAAGAACCAGTGCTTCGTCTTCTTGAACTGCGGGGATGAACTGCATATTGCGCACTTCGGCCTAACAAGCCTGTTGGGCTCGAGGAGCCTCCCGCAGTTATCGCACTGATCCCCTCTAGCATCCTCAAAGCCACAGTAAGGGCATTCGCCAACTACGAATCTGTCTGGCAAGAATATCTGACAACGAGGACAGAAGGGTAGTTCTACCTCCTCTTCGTATACGTAACCCTTCTCGTAGACCTTCATGTAGAAGGACATGACAAACTCCTTATGGTATTGGCTCTCGGTCCTCGAGTAATTGTCAAACGATATGCCCCACTTCTCGAAGAGCTCGGCTATCTTTGCGTGGTTCTCGTCGCACAATGCCTTGGGCTCAACGCCTCTCTTTATTGCCTCTACCTCTATGGGCGTCCCATGCTCATCGGATCCGCTCACAAAGATGACGTCCTCTCCTCTCATCCTCAAATATCGCGCTATGACGTCAGCCGATAGAGCTGAGCCTATCATGGTGCCCAAGTGGGGGATGTAGTTCACGTAAGGCCACGCGCACGTGACTATCCACTTAGCCACCCTCCTCACCCTCCTCGCCTTCGCTAGCGCCTTCCGTCGATTCTAGACCCTCAATCCTTGGCTCCCAGAGTATGAAGCCCTTTCTCTTAAGCCTCCTCCTCATCGAGTAGAGGTACTTCCAGACGACGCTGTGCGGGCGACCGGCTATCAACATCTCGATGGCCCTGCGGGCGACCTCCACGTTCTCGAGCTTGCCGGCTATGGCCACGGTGTGGTCCGATATCGATATAGCAGTGTTCGTCAGCTCCTCTATCAGCTTCCTCGCCTTGCCTTTCTCGCCTATCAAGCGTCCCTTGACCCTTACTAAGCTGTTCCTCGAATCGCCGAGGACGTACTTTAGGTCTATCACGTGAAGGGTCGCGTCCTCCTCTCTGAATATCTTCAAGGCTTTCTCGGGGCTTATACCGTGACCTATGGCTTGGATTATGTTCTTGACAGTTAAGAGGTTGGCAGGGTTTGAGTGCTCCAAGAGCTTTATGCAGACCCTTCCAGTAGAGCTCTCCACCTCAAGCTCTACGCCGTAGGTCTCTTCGATCTCGCTCTTAACGCTACCGCCCTTACCTATGAGGACGCCGACCCTCTCGACTGGCACCTGCACGTAGTCCCTGTAAACTATGTTGGACAACGCCGTCACCGTCTATCAGCTTTGGCTACTACATCTGAACGAATAGGGTTATATATAAGCAAGGCCCCTCGATTATCTTGACGAGGATTGTCCGAAGGATGGGAGGAGAAGTTCTTCGGAAAGGAGGAGAAGAGGCGGAAGGACGAAGACCTACTGAAAACCGTCGAAGAGGTCTTCGATGCCTTCACGCTCCAAGCCCTGTACAAGCTCATAAACAAGAAGGTCATAGACGTCCTCTATGGCGTCGTTGACACCGGGAAGGAGTCCAGGGTCTATTGGGCCAAGTCCCCGCAGGGGGAGGACTTGGCCGTGAAGATATTCCTGACGTCGACTAGGGAGTTTAAGAAGACCGTCCTGCAGTACATAGATGGAGACCCTAGGTTCGAGAAGATGAGGAGAGATACGAGGCACATCGTCTACGCTTGGGCGCTAAAGGAGTTCAAGAACCTCGAGAGGGCTTACGAAGTCGGCGTCAGCGTTCCAAGGCCCATAGCTGTCCACAAGAACATCATCGTGATGACCTTCATAGGCGAAAATGGCGTCCCAGCGCCTCTTCTAAAGGACGCCGAGGTCAGCGATTACGAGGAAATGTTTTGGAGGGTCGTGGACAACATAAAGGCCCTGTATCGCAAGGCTAAAATAGTCCACGCAGACCTGAGCGAGTACAACATTATGGTTTGGAAGGAGAACCCCGTCTTCTTCGACTTTGGCCAAGCCGTCCTGACTAGCCATCCCAACGCGGACCTATTTCTTGAAAGGGACGTCAAGAACATAGTCAGCTTCTTCAAGAAGAGGGGTGTTGAGGTCGAGGCCACGAGTGTGTTGGCGGAGATATTGGGTTGCTAAGCCTCCTCCCCTAAGACGCCGAGCAATCCACGTCGCTTGAGCTCTTCGACCTCGTCCTTCGTGTACCTCCAGAGCAGGTCCCCTCTGCCGGGCTGGAAGTCCCAAGGGGCTACCAAGACGAAGTCACCCTCCTTAAACCAAAGCCTCTTCCTCAACTTACCTGGAATCCTGCACTGCAACACCTTCCCGTCGGAGGTCTTGACCTCAGCTCTCTCGTTCCCTAAGAGCTTCGTTATCAGGCCTACTACCTCCCCTTCGGCTGGAAGCCTCAGCTCTCTCTTCTCCTCCTTCTGCTTCAAGTTTATCCGAAGTGAGTAGGCGGGGGAGTGAACTATTAAGCATTTCGAGATCTAAGGAGTATGGTCAGCTTGCGGAGTGGCTTGCCTCTGCTCCTATCCCATCCAGAGTCCTTAAACGACTCCTTCACTTGCACATCGAAATTCTTCTTGACTAAGTTAGCTATCTTGCGCGCCGCATCTATCGACGGGAGCTTTATGTCGACCCCTCCGTCGACCTCCTCCCACACAGCGCCCGTTTGCAGGTTGTGAGAGCCTCCGGACCTCTCGACTATCAACTTATTCACTAGGGACTTTATCCGCTCAAGCTCTCCTTCGTCAAAGCCCCTCAGCTGTATCGTGGCCTCGAACTTCTTGCCTACCACCTTGAGGCACGTGGGGCATATCGAGAACTGCGGCCTTACGCCCAAGTTTTTCGGGGTACCCCTCACTTTGAGAGGCCGACGAGCATCTTCGCTGAGGGTCACGGTCACTACGACTTGTTCACCCGACAAGATCTCGTAAGCCTCTCGAGGCGTGAGCGATATGGACACTTCGAAACAGCAGGACCTCTCGACCTCGCTCTTAATGGCATGGTTTATCCTCTCAACGACCGCCTCCTCCGAGGACAAATCTATCGGCAACCACCGGCCCCTCACCTTAACGGAGAGGCACTTCCTACAGAACGTCAGCGGGATCTCTCGAGGTAGCGCGACAGTCCCGTGGACCTCAGCGTAACAGCTTGGACAGAGGTTCCCGAGGCTCGAGGCCTCGGCTAGGCTTATCCTAGTGCCGCACTTCGCGCAAAATCTTCTCAGCGAGGCATCGGAGCTCATGATCAGTCATGCCAATTATATCATCTTTATTAACTGCGCGTGAGGGATCGAGGCTATCACTATCACAGCGTCTTTGTGCACTAACTTGTTCTTGACGGCGTACTTGACGGTGTTTCTGCCGAGGAAGTTCGCTATCGTCGCCTTCTTCGCTATCTTCATGGCTTCTCCTATCCTCATCTTCTCGCCTCCATAGAACTTCTCGCTGACCTCGATTTTCACGGCCCCCTCCGAAAAGGTCTTGCCGAGTAAATCTTCGTCGCAGATTGCTACTACCACGTCCTTCCCGTGGTGGTGAACCTTCACGTAGACCTCTATCTCGGAGGAATCGGGCTTCGACAACTAAGTCCCCCTCGCAGGGCTTATGGCGCCGCAGGTCGTGCAGTGCATCATTAGTACCCTGCCCTCCTTACGCAAGACAGTGTCGACGCCTCTGCAAACGGGGCATATGACGTAGAGCTTCGTGTAGATCTCAATTAAGCTATCTATCTTCTCCTTCGAGAACTTGCCATGCAAGACGGCTCTCGTATCCTCTATAGTCCCCGCGGTCCCCAGCTCGTGGAGCAGGAAGTTGAAGAACTGCTCTGGCTGCCTGTTAAGCGTCGAGACTATCTCCTTGAAGTTTTGTATTATGGTCCTGTTGCCTATGACCATTACCTTTGACTTGGGCATTTGGAAGCGATTGCCAGATACTGGTTTTGCAGAAATTTGGCTAAGGGCTCTATCCAGCAACGCTAAATATTCCCGAAACCCCTCGTCCCCGCCGCTTTGCATTTCTCGGCATCTCCTTCGTTCCCTTTTCGACTCGTCAACGCTAAAGTGGCTGAGGCGGTTTATAACGTTTGTTGAGGGCTTCAGGTCCCAGCCTTCCAGCTCTCCAAGTACGCCTTCTGCTCCTCCGTGAGGGAGTCTATCTCTATACCCATTGACCTGAGCTTTAGCCTAGCGACCTCTTCGTCTATCTCCCTTGGGACGGGGTACACGCGGGGGGCCAGCTCTCGGCCTCGCTTCACTAAGTATTCGACGGAGAGGGCTTGGTTAGCGAACGACATGTCCATGACCTCGCTCGGGTGCCCCTCGGCGGCGACAAGGTTTACCAGCCGCCCCTCGGCCAAGAGGTACAACCTCTTGCCGTTGACCAATACGTACTCGGTCACGTAAGGCCTTATCTCCTTCTTCTCTTTGGCTATCGCTTCAAGGTCTTCGATGTTTATCTCAACGTTGAAGTGGCCGCTATTGGCCAGAATCGCCCCGTCCTTCATCTTCAGCATGTGCTCCCCCCTTATGACGTTGATGTCCCCCGTGACGGTTATGAATATGTCGCCTACCTTGGAGGCCTCGGACATGGGCATTACCGTGAAACCGTCCATGACCGCCTCCAAGGCTTTTATCGGATCCACTTCCGTGACCACGACACGCGCGCCCATACCACGAGCCCTCATGGCGACCCCCTTGCCGCACCAACCATAGCCTGCCACCACGACCACCTTGCCAGCCATCAAGACGTTAGTCGCCCTGAGTATGCCGTCTATCGTACTCTGCCCCGTGCCGTATCTGTTGTCGAAGAGGAACTTCGTGTAAGCGTCGTTGACCGCTATTATCGGGTATAAGAGCTTGCCCTCCTTTGCCAGCGCCCTCAGCCTCGTGACGCCCGTCGTCGTCTCCTCGGTGCCCCCGATCACCTTAAATCTAGGCGTAACGCCCAAGACCCTCTTCACCACCTCTATCTCCTTTGACTCCTCCCCGTAAGTTAGCTTGTGTATCGTCGAGACGAGGTCGGCACCGTCGTCAATGGTTATGTCAGGATGCTTGGACAAGACCCTTCCTATGGCTTCGTAGTAGCCCTCGAAGTCCATGCCCCTCCAAGCATAAACGTTGACGCCTGTGGACGCTAAGTAGGCAGCGACCTCGTCTTGGGTCGAGAGGGGGTTTGAGGCACACAGCGCCACTCTCGCACCGCCGTCTAGCAACGTCTCGACTAAGACCGCGGTCTCCTTAGTCACGTGAAGGCACGCGCCGATGGTGATACCCTCGAGGGGCTTCTCTTGCCTAAACCTCCTCCTTATCTCCGCCAGTACGGGCATGTGGTCCCTAGCCCATTTGACTAAGCCGCTACCCCGCTCCGCGAGGGAGATGTCCCTGACCTTGAAGTCCACTACACCAAGGCCTCCTTGAGAGCCTCGCCACATTTGCACGTGCGGTCGACAGGGATCCTAGGTATGAGCTCTGCTAGCAACTTCCTTGCCTTGTCGACGTTCTCGGCCATGACTCTCGTGACCTCTTCCGCAGTGACGTGTTTCGGGGCCCAGACGTCGTAGTCAGTTACGAGCGTTATCGCCAAGTAGCATATCTCGGCCTCCCTCGCAAGGTTGACCTCTGGCACTAAGGTCATCCCTATTACGTCGGCTCCCCAGCTCTTGAAGAGCCTCGACTCAGCCCTCGTCGAGAAGCGAGGGCCCTCTATACATATGTACGTCCCCTTATCGTGGAACCTGAACTTCAGCTCCTTCAAGGTCTCGATGGCTACCTCTCGTAACTGAGGACAGAAGGGATCGGCGAGCGACACGTGGCATACGATCCCGCCGTCGTAGAACGTGTAGTCTCTCTTCTTCGTGAAGTCTATGAACTGGTCGACCACGGCTATGTCGCCTGGCGCGTAGTCTTCCCTCAGGCTACCCACGGCCGAAACGGATATTATCCTCTTGACCCCCAACTCCTTGAGGGCCCATATGTTTGCCCTGTAGTTTATTTTGTGAGGCGGTATCTTGTGGCCTCGACCGTGTCTGGGTATGAAGGCTATGGACCTGCCCCTGTACTGGCACAGGAACACGGAGTCGGAGGTCGGGCCGTAGGGCGTGTAGACCTTCATCTCTTGAGAGGGGCCGAACATGGACGGATCGTAGAGGCCCGATCCTCCGATGACTCCTATTTCGGCCTTTTCCTTAGACATGAAGACCACGAGTTCAACTTAAACGGCTTAAGTAAAAAATGCTTGCGCTCCGCCGGACACTTAAAAGCAAATAAGCTCTCCTAGAGTGCAGATTATAGGTGGTGCATGTGCTATGCCCCAGAAGATGAAGGTCAAAGTGGTCACGTGGGAGGACGTGACCCGCTGGTGCAAGGAGCTGGCGAGGAAGATAAGGAGCTCAGGGTTCAAGCCTGACGTCGTAGTGGCCATAGCCAGAGGAGGCTTCGCGCCAGCGAGGTTGCTGTGCGACTACCTAGACGTCGTGGACCTGCTGAGCATCAAGATAGAGCACTGGATAGAGACAGGGAAGCACAAGGAGGAAGCTACGATCAAGTATCCCTTCAACTACGACTTCAGCGGGAAGAGGGTATTGATAGTCGACGACATAGCAGACACGGGCAAAAGCATAATAGTGGCCAAGAAGCACATCCAAGAGGCCTGCAGGCCCAGCGAGCTGAGGGTCGCCACAATGCAGCTCATACCCTCGACCTCGCTGATAGTGCCCGACTACTACGTCGACGAGGTCAAGGAGTGGACTTGGTACATGTACCCCTGGAACTTCACAGAGGACATGACGAACTTGATAATGAGGATAGTGAACGAGAGGCCGGAGGCGAGGTGGACCCCCGAGGCTATAGCCAAGGAGTTTAAAGAGAGCTATGGGATAGAGTTCTCGACGAACGTCTTCAAAGAGATGCTCGATGAAATGGTGCTCCGAGGTAAGCTCGTTAAGGTCGATGACTCTTATAAGAGGACATGAGGCTTTGGAGCTCTTAGGCATGGGTCCTCTGACCACCCCGCATATGACAGATGTAAGCCCGAACAGATGCAAGGAACCGAGCCGCCCTAGGGGGCCCCAGCCCTTTAAGGCGGAGAGGAGGTCAGACTTCGACAGCGTACAGTTTGAGGATAAGCCATGGTGAGTACATGGCATGGTTCAATACAACTTTAAAGTGCATGAAGGCATGATACCTTTGCGTTTAAAACCCCGTTTCTCCTCCAGAGTCCGAGAGGAAACGCGAAATTGAAGGTCTACATCGAGACCTATGGATGTTGGTTGAACAAAGCCGATAGCCAAGTAGTGGCGTCAATGCTGAAGAAGGAAGGCCACGAAGTAACCGATAACTTGGAAGAGGCAGACGTTGTAGTAGTCAATACTTGTGCTGTGAGGCTTGAGACCGAGAGGAAGATAGCGAGAAGGCTAGAAGAGCTCGAGCAGTGGAGAAAGCGTTGCTATGGCAGAAAGGTCGTGGTGATAGGTTGCCTCGCCAAGGCCAGGCCAGCGTTCGTTGCGTCGGTCTCTCCATCAGCTAGTATCCTTGGGCCCAACGCTATTCACTTGATCCCGAAGACTTTGCGTGAAAGGATTATAGATGTGGGCCCCGACAGGAGGTCAGTGTTCGAGTTACCGACGTACGACGGGTCTAGCAGGAGGCTGGTGATACCAGTTGCAGTGGGCTGTCTAGGCTCGTGCAGCTACTGCATAATGCCGATATCGAGGGGGAGGCTCTCCAGCTGTCAGCCTCAGAAGATCTCGAGCCTCTTCGCTGAAGCTGTGTCTAAAGGAGTAAAGGAGGTCTACTTGGTAGCCCAAGACTTGGCCTCTTATGGCCTAGACATAGGCACAAGTCTTCCAGCGCTCCTCCGAGAGCTCCTCAAGCATGAAGGCGACTACATGATAAGGCTGGGGATGATGGAGCCCTCGACGTTGTCGGTCATAGCTCGAGAATTGCTGGACCTCTACCCAGACGCTCGAATGTACAAGTACCTGCACCTCCCACTGCAATCTGGGAGTGATAGGATCCTGCAACTCATGAACAGGAGGTACACGAGCGACTCTTTCGTAGAGCTTGTCGACCTCTTCAGGTCGAGGGTCGACGTCTTCCTAGCGACTGACGTGATAGTGGGCTTCCCGACTGAAACGGAGGAGGACTTTGAGCGGACCTGCAAGGTCTTGGAGAGGATATCCCCGGACAAGGTCCACGTGGCTAGGTATGCCTTGAGGCCCTTCACCAAAGCGGCGTCGATGCCCCAGCTCTCGGACCACGTGAAGAAGGAGAGATCCCGGGTCCTCGACTTCTTGGTCAAGGAGCTAACACTGAAGAGGAACTTACGATACGTGGGCAAGGAGGTGGAGGCCCTCTTAACCGATATCGCGCCCAAGGAAGGGCTCGTGGGGAGGATGCCGGACTATAGGCCTGTGGCCGTCAAGTGCGATCGCGACATGCTCTGGAAGAGAGTAACGGTGGTCATTGAAGAGGCGAAGCCACACGTGTTGCTTGGCAGGATGGCTTAGCCGCCACTAACGGGAGGTAAGAGCGCCACCTCATCACCGTCCTTGAGCTTGGTCTCCAGCCCGTCGAGCTCTCTTATTCCTCTGCGATTCACCAAGATTATCACGTTTCTGGAAACCTCTCGTCCCTCGAAAACGAGCTCCCTAAACCTCTTGGGCAACCTATCGCCGAGCCTCTCCAATAGACCCCTTACCGTCGCGCCCTCCTCCAATTCCTCCTCCAATTCCTTGGTACCTGCGGCCTCTCTTAGGAGGGCGAAGAACTTAACCTTGACCTTCATGGAGGGCTCCTCGGCCTGTTGACGTATTCGTTTATTTGCTCGTCCATCACGTGGCCCCGGCTGAAGACCTTTACTCTCTTGACCCCCTCAACCCTTTCAACGGTCTCTTTGATCGAGGAGGCCAAGAAAAACGCTATCGGACAGAAGGGGGACGTGGGCACGAACTCCACGACCACCTCTCCGTCCTTCTCGGACACGCTCTTAATGCAACCCATCTCGACAACGCTAAGTCCAGTCTCGGGATCTACCACCTTCTCCAAGGCATCTCTGACCCTCTTCTCGAGCTCGCTCATCATCGTCACCTGTAGTCTATGCAGGCGTTAGTAGAGTAGCTACGGACAACCTTAAAAAGTTAAGTCGAGCTTATTTCTCAAGCGACGCCCAAAAGGTGGCTGGCTTGGGCTTCAAGAAGGCCCTGAGCATCACGATCTTGGCGCTGGCTCTGGCGGCCATGTTCCTAGCCACGGCACGAGGAGAGGAGGGGTCAGCAAACGTCTCGCTCCACGTGGAGGTGAAGGCGCACTACACCTACGCTCTAGCGACGTACAACATTACGCTTAAAGGGCCAGCAACGCTTCGCCAAATAAATGTGAGCCTTCCGCCGTGGGACAACCTCTACGCCTCGGTTTGCGAGGGCAATTACTCCAAGTTCTGGGTTAAGAGCGTGGAGCTGGGGCCCGACGAAGTCTACAGCTTGACTATAGAGAGCTTGTGGTTGTTTTCCGTTGAAGGGAATAAGTACGTGCTAAAAGTACCCTCGAATCCATTAATACCGCCATTGAACGCCAATAGCGTAGAGATCGCGATCTCCCTGCCTCCGGATGTGAGCAACATAGATGTCCGCGGCTTAAACTTCACGAAGATCGATGGCGTCCTGAAGTCGACCATGTACAGCGTTCCGCTAAGGGAGGCAAGGACGATAACCGTAGACCTGACCTTCAACGCGACGGCATCTCCTTGGCTTTTCAAGGTGAAGAAGCTGGTGAGAGACGTGGATCCTCTATCGGGTACCATAGTCGACTACGTTACCGTCGAGAGCTTGGGCCCCACGGTGGGGTGGCAAATCGGTCAATCTCAAAGACAGAGCGTGTTCTGCTTTAAGTTCCCATCGGAAGCGAAGATACTTGAGGTCGGGGACTTCGCAGGCAACTTCAAGGTAGCGCAAAACGAGCGTGCGCTAAGCCTCGGGTACTACGCCATATCCTCGACTAACGACTCAGTTACATTATACGTCCAGCCGAGGACCTCCTTGGCGTTGGGGGAGAGGACGACCATATACATAAAGTACTCAATTCTGAACGCCAAAGGCTTTCAAGCACTGCCCCAGTACGCAGACTACGCCGATGAGGTCGAGCTGAGGTTTCACCTTCCTCCCGGGTCCAACGTCTTAAAAGCGAGTCCGAAGCCCGACCGAAGGGACTCAACGATTTACTACGTCTTCCACAACCTCTCACGTCTTCAAAACCCCATGATAGTCGTGGAGGTTTCCCCTCCAGCAACGCCATCAGTTACGGCCATGGCGGCTGGCATCGCAGGCGCGGCGGTCGTAGCCCTAGGGGTTTTCGTTGTCAGACGGATCATGGCCAAGAAAGCGATGGAGCTAGAGGTCGACGTTAAGCCTTTCAAGGAACTATTTGACCGCTACGCGGACATAGCCCGGAGGATTTGGAAAGCGCACGAGGACTACTTAAGAGGTAGGGTTAAGGACTCCACGTACAGGAAGCGAGTTCAAGAGCTGAAACCAGCTTGCTTGGAGGCCCTGAAGAAGCTCACGGAGGCCCTGAAGAAGCTCGAGAGGCACCCAAGGCTCAGCAAGGAAGCGCAAAGGGTAAGCGAACTCGTGAACAGGGCCTCGAGGCTCGAAGAGGCCATGTCCAGCTTTGAAGTCATGAGACGAAGCAAAAAAGTCGCCGTGGCTGAGCTCTCGCAAAGAGCCGAGGAGTTGCTTAAGCAAATCGAGCAGCTTAGGAAGGAGCTCCACGACTTGGCCTCGAGGATTAGCAAAGCGACAGCTTAAAAGCTGAGCTAGAGCAGATAGCTAGGGGTCCGCCATGGTGGAGATAAAGATAGACAAGAACAAGTGCACTAACTGCGGCACGTGCGTCTCTGTGTGCCCCTCCGGAGTCTACGAGATGAGGGAGGGCAAAGTCGAAGTGGTCAACAAGGATGCCTGCCTTGCCTGCAGGGCCTGCGAGGCCCAGTGCCCCAACCAAGCGATACAGATCATAGAGTAGGGGGGATAAGTAGAGTAGCAAGAACGTACTCGAACCGGCTACCCCTCCTTTTTCTAAAACGTTAAACTTTAAATCGCCCCCGTAACCTCCGTGAATAATGAAGCCCGGTGGTGTAGCGGCCAAGCATGGCGGGCTTTGGCCCCGTCGACGGGAGTTCGAATCTCCCCCGGGCTACCACTCCTTTCCTTAAAGGATCTCGTAGCAAAGTCGGCGAATTCTTGCAGACCGACGAGATGAACGTAGAGCGCGGTTAAACGAAGGTGGGAACAATCATATTAGGAAGTATTACAAAAAAGAACGGCTGTGAAGAGCTTAGCCTTGGCTAAGCCCCTGCGGTGAAGAGGGATCAACCAGCTGAGCTCTCCAGATCGTTCGTCGCGTCAAATAATTGGTCGCTCTGAGCCTCGTCTTTATGAGAATAGCCCTCGGCTAAATAGTATTAAGCGTTCACCAGCTTCAGCTCCAAAACCTAGTGCTTTGGGGCGTGGAGGTTAATCGACTAGGAGCCTTGAGAAAAGCTCCTCCTTCTTGACGTTCAATACCACGTGGGTTATCGTCCTTTCGACGTATTCCATCGACAGCAGCTTTTTCACGAAGTTGCTCAGCTCAGCCCTCGACTTGAACCTTGCCACTATTATTGCGTCGCTCTCCCCGGTGACGTCGTAGACGGCCTGAACGTTGGGTGCCTTGGCGATTTCCTCCTCGACGTTGGCCACCTTGCCCTTAGATATCACTACTTCTATCACGGCGACTATGTCGTAGCCAAGCTTCTCGGCGTCGACTATGGTTGTGTAGCCCCTTATAACGCCCTCCTCCTCCATCTTCCTGACCTTATTGGCAACGGTGGCCGTGGATACTCCTATTCTCCGAGCTATTTCTCTGAAGGAGAGCCTAGCATTGCTGATCAGCTCTCTCAGGATAGCCTTGTCCACTTCGTCGAGCCGCACCGCCATCAAGAGTTTCTCTAGCTGTCAAACTAATAAAGCAATTGTCAACTCACGACGGTCAGCCTAGGAATGGCAAGGGAGTATGTGCTCGATGGTGGTTACTTCTATTGATTGGGCTTAGGTCTCTGAGAAGAGTAGCTTCGCGACCTCGCTTCGTAGCTTCCTCCACTTCCTCTCCAGTATGCCCTCGATTGTGTAGTCCACCTCTATCCCCGCCTCAAGAGACCTCGCCACCAGCCCTCCCATGAAACCCCCGGGCTCGCTTGAGAGTTTCAGTTCTACAGACTTCCCAAGCTCTCGACTCAGCTCACTAGCTATGGCAGTTAAGTCGAGCCCCAAGCCCGCATCTCTCTTGTTAAGCTTAACTTCTATAGTCCCTCCCCCGAGGACCCGTACCGCCTCTTTGATCATCTCGACGAGCCTCTCCTCGTACTCCTTCGACTCAACAAGTCTCTGCACCCTCCTCTTGACCTCTTCGACGACGCCCTCTATGAGCCTCTCCTTGTGGTCCTGCAACTTCCTCAGAACCTCAGTGCGTGCCTTGGCCACCTCGCTCCTCCTCTTACTGAGGGCCTCGCTCCTCCTCCTCTTCACAAGCTCGGAGGCATCCCTCTCTGCCTTGGCCTTCGCCTCCTCGATCGCGCCCTTGATGATGCCTTCGGCCCTCTCCCTAGCCTTCGCTACTACGCTCTTGGCCTCTTCCTCTGCCTTGCTTATTATAGCGCTCACGAGCTTGTCAAGGTCGCCAACAAGGGACATGAACAACACCCTTAAGGCCTCAACACTTCGCTTAATAACAAATTCACGGCTTTCTCAAGATTTTTTGAGGCCAAGTCCTCAAATTTCCTCATCTCGGCCAGCACTTCCTCCTCCAACCTCTTAATCTCTTGAGCCATCTCTTCCTCTACTCTCTTGGCCTCCCTCTCCGCCTCCCTCTCCGCCTCCCTCATTATCTCCTCGTAGACCGCCTTTGCACGCTCCTCCGCCTCCCTCCTCGCCTCCGCCTCTATCCTCCTCGCCTCCTCGTACGCGCTGTCCACTATCCTCCTCGCCTCCCTCTCCGCCTCGAGTATGCGTTTCAAGACCTCGTCCACTGCAAGCCCCTCCGACCTCAGGCGACCCTTCCTTCTTACGCTTAGCAAACTTTATAAACTCTATTCCTTTAACGGAGACAGCGCATTGAACCTTTACAGGGGGTCTTCAAGTGCTCACGCTGGCGCCACTGCTAAAGGTCAGCGTCTACGTCCCTCGCTCTTACTTGGAGAGAACCCTCTTCGACATCGGTAGAGAGGGCCTCCTCCACCTAACTGACGTCAAGGAGGACTTCCCCGAAGAAGTGGTCAAGGGGTTATTGAGGCCCATCGACGTCTCCACCAGGCTCTACAGAATCTCCTTGCTCTCCTCAAAGGTTGAGAAGATAACCTCGACCTTGAAATTGGCTCCTAAGTACTCTCTCGAGGACTTGAAAGAGGAGGAAGTCCTCTCCTTTTCAATACCTGATGCCGAGGCCTACATAGACTCCCTAGAAAAGTCGCTGAGCTCTGCCGATGAATCAATCGTGGAGAAAGTGAAGGAGGAGCACGGGGAGAAGGTCCTAAAGCTGGGGGCTTTGTTAAGGGTCCTTGAGGCCCTCGAGTCGGCTAAGACGAAGACCGCGGAGACCGCAACGGTTGCGGTTTTCTCCGGCTGGCTACCGAAGGAGCTCTTGAACACCTTCGTCGACGTCGTAAGGAGAGCGAGTGACGGGTTCTTCGCTATAAAGTGCGAAGAGCCGAAACCCCGCCTAGAAGCCCACGCGCCTCGAGAGGAGGTCGAGGAGGGTAAGCGCGAGGTCGTTAACCTCAGGTTTTATGTGCTCAAAGAATACGTCGACCCAGTCCTTTACGCCCTGTCAAGGGTCGAGCACTCCTTCGTAGACTTGAGAAGTGCACTTTACGCAGAGCTCGAAGAAGAGGCCAAGCCCTTCGAGCCACCGCCTAGGCTATTCAAGCTTTCGTCGCTTTCATCGAGGCTCGACGTGATATTGAACACGCTGGGGATACGCCCGCCAGGAGAGGCAGAGCCGCTGGGCGAGCCGCTATCAGACGAGAGGTTGAGCGAGATAGACTCGATAGTCTCATCGATTGAAAAGGAGGTCTTCGCCCTCTCTTCAAAGCTAGAGAGCCTGAAGAGGTCAATGGAGGTGGCCTCTAGGCTTGAGAGCGACGTATCGGCGATGGTAGTGCCGCGGCTAGCCGAGGTGGCAGTTCAAGACGTCAGGGGGACCATAAGGAGCATAGTCCTCCAGTTGTCCGATGAGGCTGGCAGGATACACACCCAGCTGGACAAGATAAGGAGCGAGAGCGAGAGCCAACTCGTGGAGTTCAAGAGAGTCGTCGAAGGCGCTAGGCTCGTTGAGGAGAAGAAGCTGAAGATGTTGGCGACTGACAACACAGCCATACTTCAAATAGCCGTGGCGAAGGAAGATGTCGAGAGGGCGATATCGCTGGTCAGGGAGGCCTCCAAGAACAACTTCACGTGCAGAGAAGTGGGCCGGCCAACGAAGGTCAAGGCCAAGAAGGAGGTGAAAGTCGAGGCCCTTCGCGAGGTCAGAGTTCCGTCGCTGATGAGGAACCCCTCGTGGGCCAGAGTCTATGAGGGGCTCGTGAAGGGCCTGGGAGCCCTCAACTACAGGGAGATAGATCCCACGATCATATGGTTCTTCACGTTCCCGATATTCTTCGGGATTATGTTTCCTGACGTGGGGCACGGCCTTGTCTTGCTTGCCCTCTCGATCCCCCTTTACTACTTAAAGAGAAAGGGATACAGAGGGGGCGAGATATCGAACTACATAGTCCAAGGAGCGCCAGTGTTAGTGGCCTGCGCTATAACCTCAACGATATTTGGAGTGATCTTCGGGGAGTTCTTCGGCAACCCGGCCTCCGAGCATCACCCCTTCTTCAAGCTCGGCATAAACCCCTTCAGTGGAGCTGTGGCCCAATTTAGAGAGTCAGCGCTTTCGGTCTTAGGCCTACCCCGAGAGTTTCACGTACTAGAGGCAAGTGGAGCTACCGCACTCCTAAAGCTGACAATTTACATAGCCATCTTCCACATAACGCTTGGTCTCCTTTTCTCCGTAATAAACAAGGTAAGACTTGGAGAGTACAAGGAGGCCATAGTAGGCCCTGGGCTATGGTTATGGCTATACCTTGGCGCTGGCACGGCCTTTATAATCTATAGAAGCAAGTTGATAGCCGCCGCCCTTGGAGGCGATATGTTAGTGTTTGTGCTGATATGGTTGCCTTTCATAGTGATGTTCATCGCCAGAGTGATATTCATGGGCTTCTTGGATGGGTTCGGCGAAAGCTTGGACCACTTCATAGCGTCCCTCTCGAATACCATATCATACGCTAGGCTCTTCGCTTTTGCGATAGTTCACGCGGTCCTCTCCGACGTCTTCTTGGCAGTAGACCACGGCCTCTGCGCTATGATCGGGGTGCCCTTCATAGGTGCCGTAGCTGGAACCCTGTTCTTCGTATTCTTCGAGATAGTATTCGTGTTCTTCCAAGCCCTAAGGCTTCACTGGGTCGAGCACGGCACGAAGTTCCTGATAGCTGACGGAGTGCCCTTCCAGCCCTTTACCATCAAACTTTAGCAAGGAACCAAGAGCGAGGCGAACGCTTCGCGAGCTGCGATCTCGTTATTAGCGGCCATGAAGGCCAGTTTCAAGCTCACTTTTTCACTCCACTTGACGAAGAGGTAGGAGAGCACGGCCCTGGCCGTGAAGGGCACACGAGAAGAGCTCATCAAAGCTTTGTAGGCGTTATTTATAAAGGACCTCAATACCTCCTCCTCCTTCCTAAAGGCTCTCCTCTCAGATGCGGGTGGTTTGACGAGCTTGCGCTTTTGCTCGATTGCCTTCACAACCTTGGACTCCCTCTTCTCTGCCATCAGATCGTTGACGGCTATCGAAAGAAGTTCTAAAGCCAAACCCTCCATCTCTTTGGAACAGGCTTGGCCGTAGCCGCTTGCTTCCACCTCCTCCCCCATCTTAAAGAGGGAGTAAGCTGCAAGCGCGAGCATAGGAGCCCTTGAACCTATGGTTAAGCACTCCTTGAGGGCCTCGGGATAGAGCTCCCTGACCTCGCCCTCGGCTATGTAGTACTTCAAATCCTCACGCAAGAGCCCCCGAGCCCCTCCTTCGTACTTGAACGGCGGGACCATGTAGCCCTTCGCCAAACAATCGCCGCCAACTTCGTATCGAAGGGCGAAGTTAACGCACAGTAACACCAAGAAGTCGCTGAAGTGATTTAGTACCCTCAGGAAGTTTATAGGCGATCGGGTCCGAACCTCTGAGAGTGTCTTAGAGAAGTCAGTCATCTCATCTAGAACTTGGTCTAGCTTGTCCAAATCATAGAGGTCAGGGCTCACAAGGGACAGGCCCTTCAATACCGTCAGCAGTTGCAAAGGTGTCTGAACGCCCATTATCTTCACGAGCTCGTCCTTGCCAACGATCTTGTAGCGCTCGACATCTATGAAGGAGGCCAAAGACCTCAAATCCCCCCTCTCAGGGTCATATGCTACCTTGGATCCCAACGTCAAGCTGAACTTCCAGATACGCCAGAACATGACCCCAAAGCCCACGACGACTCCTATCAAGGCCCCAGTAACATTTGTGAGGTTTAAATGGGGCCCTACATACCATCCGACAACCGCAAATATTATCGGCTCTAGCCCAAAGCTGAGAGCTACGAGGGCTTTCTTGAGATCTTCTCCGCTAAACTTCATCTTTCTCCTATGCTAATTTCTTAAGAAAAGGTAAAAACTTACTCTGCACAACCTTAATCGGGCTCTCCTGATGGGAAGTGGTGGCACTAAGGCAAGGGTGAGAAGGAGAACAGTCGTAGCAGCTATGGTTAAGGCATCGCTCATCGGGTTGATAGTTCCTTTGCTCGTGATAGCTTTTACCATATCAGCTGCCTTCTTGTTTAAAGAGATGAACGTCTTAATTAGGGCTCCATTGATGGTGCTCTTCGGCCTAGCTGGCTTGGGGCTCGGGACACTTGCAACTCTGAAGATACTAGAGAGAATGCGGTCCTTACTTCTACGTGAGAAGGATGAAGACTGAAGGTTTTTCCGCAAAAACACCGAGTTGAAAAGAAGAAAAAGAGTAGAAACTAATATAAAGTCTGGCCAAAGCCAGCATAAAGAGGACCTCAGCAAGGGGGCGCACGAATGAAGAGAGCACTCGCGCTGAGCTTGCTATTAGCACTCCTCGGCCTAGTTACGACGGCGATGTGCATAATCGGAGCCGCAACGGCAGAGGGTCAAGCAGGTGGTGAGCAGACAACAGCTGGCCTTAGCAGAATAGGCTCTGGCATCGCTATAGGCTTTGCGGCCTGCGGTGCTGGCATAGGCTTAGGCACGGTCTCAGCAGCTGCCATAGGCGTGATAGCCGAGAAGCCAGAGCTCTTCGGCAGGACGATGATCTACGTGGTCTTCGTCGAGGCAGTGGCCATTTACGGGCTCGTCATAGCACTACTGCTCTGGATGGCAGCCTAAGAGCAGGGGCTCACCATTCATCTTTCTTTTTTTCTTTTTATTAGAATTTAAAATTATTAATAACGAATTTTAACAAAGCGAGTCAAGGGCTCGGTCTATGTCCTCTATCAAGTCGTCCAAGTCCTCTAATCCGACCGAGAGCCTTACGAGGTTCTCGCTTATTCCAAGTCTCTTCCTCTCCTCTTCCGGCAGATCCTTGTGAGAAGACGAGGCAGGGTGCGAGGCCAAGCTCTCGCAACCGCCTAAGCTCGGCGAGGGCTTTATCACCCTCAAGCTCCTCAAGAACTTCCTCGCGTCCTCCCCGTTGCCCTTGACCTCGAAGCTTACGACCGCACCATACCCTTTCAGCAACTTCTTCGCTATGTGATGGGTCGGGTGGGATGCCAAGCCGGGGTAGTACACCCTCGAGACCTTGCTGTGGCACTCGAGGAACTCGGCTATGGCCCTCGCGCTCTCCTGGCTCACCTTTAACCTAGCGGCTAGGGTCTTGAGCCCCCTCAAGATGAGGAAGGAGGCGTGAGGGTCGAGAACACACCCGAGCCTGGCCCTGGCGTACCAGAGCTCGTCTATAAACTTCGAGCTCGACACGACCGCGCCGCCAATTACGTCGTTGTGGCCAGCCAAGTACTTCGTCAGGCTGTGCACGACTGCGTCGGCCCCGTGCAGGAGCGGCTTAAGGTTCAGAGGAGTAGCGAAGGTGTTGTCGACTACCAGGAATGCACCCCTTTCCCTGCAGACAGAGGCCAACAGGTCCAGGTCCACGACCCTGAGCAGGGGGTTCGAGACGGACTCCACGAAGACCACAGTGCCCTCTCCCTCAACAGCGTCGGCTATGTCCTCGGTCTCCGGCCCCCTCAACTCCACCTTGACACCGAACTTCTCGAAGCTCTTCGCCAGAGGTATGGTCGAGCCGTAGACGTCCCTGGACAGCACGAGCTTGCACCCACTCCTCAGCAAGTGGAAGAAGCAGGTGGATATCGCGGCCATGCCCGACGAGAAGACGAGGGCGTCCTCGCCCTCCTCTAAGCTCGCGAGCCTCCTCTCCAAGACGACGTTAGTGGGGTTGTCCTCTCGAGAGTACTTTAAAGGCCTCCCCCTGAAGGCTCTCGTAGGGTCGAGTGGATAGGGAAACACGGCCGTCTGGTAGATGGGGGTCACGAAGGAAGATATGCCCTCGACGGCCTCCTCCCCTCCGTGAATGGCCCTAGTGGCCTCTCTGGGCATAGCCTTCCGTGGAAAACTGAGAGTAATTTTATTTCAATCTTATTATTACTAGTAGTAATAAACGAAGAACTCCGTCAGCGCGATGGAAAAGCGATAGCCTCCTTTTTTACTCACAGCTAAAGCATAAATCTTATCGCTAATACTTGACGTCGTGTGGGCGTGGTCAAGATAGCCGAGCTCCACGGACTCCGTGAATGCACGATCTTGAGGAGGATCAACCGCTTCGTGGTCGAGTGCCTCGAGGGAGGACGAACGATAGAGCTCCACCTACGAAATACGGGAAGACTCAACAATTTGCTCGTTAGGGGCTTCAAAGCGCTTTACCGGCCCAAGCTCGGAGGGAGGACCCTCGGCCACTTGGTGGCCGTGGAAACCGAAGGAGGCTACGCCATAGTCGACACAGCGGTTCAAATGTCGCTGTTCGAGACGGCTATCGAAAGGAATGTCTTCCATGAACTCGAAGGCTTCAAGATAGGGGGAAGGAACGTGCGTTACGCTTCTTCACGCTTCGACTACTTGCTCAAAAAACAAGCTCTCGAGCTCGTCTTGGAGTTGAAGTCGGCTACTCACGTGGATGGCTCGGTAGCTATGTACCCGGATGCTCCCACCGAGAGGGGCAGGAGGCACGTCACAGAGCTAGCACACCTAGCGGAAAGGGGTCTTAGAGTAGCCCTATGCTTCTTGGCGACGCACCCCAGAGCTGAGTCCTTCAGGGTCTTCCGCGAAGTGGACGAGGGTCTCTATCGAGCCGTCTTGAGGGCCGTCGAGAGCGGCGTCGACGTTATGGCGCTGAAGATGGCGATGGGCAAAGACTTGACCATCTACGCGAGACCTGACTCCTTGCCGATAATTTGGCCGTGAGCAACAGCCTAGCGGCCGTGGCTTGTATGAACCTTGGAATTTGAGGCAAATTCTCAGAAAACTTTTTAAGCTATCTGCCTTTCAGCCTCCCTTCGGAGGTCTAGGACAAGAGGTGGCCGAGGAGGACTGCTCGTCGAGACAGATAGTGGGGAAGCACGTATACGGAAACCTCTACGATTGCGACCCCGCCGTCCTATCAGATGAGGACTTCTTGAGAGAAGTGGTCGTAGAGGCTGCTCGCATATCCAAGTGCAACCTCTACGAGGTCAAGTCGTGGAAGTTTGGCGGCGAGAAGGGCGGCGTTTCGGTGATAGCCCTCGTTACGGAGAGCCACATAGCGGTGCACACGTGGATCGAGTACAAGTACGCCACCGTTGACGTCTATACCTGCGGTAGCAAGTCCGATCCGGAGGCGGCCTTCGACTTCATAGCGTCGCGGCTAAAGCCGAGGGAGTACACAAAGTATTTCAGCGACAGGTCGTCTAAGCCAAGAGCCGCCAAGATGGTAGTCAAGGCCCCTCAGCTCGGTTGAGGGATCAAAGGGCCGCGGTCCCTTGAGGCCCTACGTTTTTTACCTTCGTCCTGAGCGGCGAGCTCACCGACGTGCTTAGGGCGCGGAGCGAGCTAAAGCCGTTGTCCAACATCTTCTCGTCGCTCTTAACCGTCACTCTAATGGGGCTCTCGTGCGAAAACTCGAGCCCTTAGCCCTCAGAGCTCGTCTTTTACCTCGAGCTCCCTCTTTAACAAATCGACGTAGCTCTTGATGGTTCTGAGGACCCTTAAGACTTGCATGAACTCCTTTTCTTCGGCCCTCCTGATGGCCTCTAGGACCTTCCGGTCCAGCTCTTCAATCGTCCTCGAGAGCTCGTCCAACTCCTCTAGTTTATTTATTCGAGCGGTCATGCGGCATCACTCCTTCACTATAACCCTCTTAGACTTCCCCTCAAATCTCGGCAACGATCCCGGCTCCACTATCTCTATCTTGGGCTCTATGAACAAGCTGTTCTTGAACTCGCTGAGGACTCTCTCGACCAATGTGGATGACCGTTGGGTGGTTGGGACCTCGAGCTTGACCACGAACTCGTAAGGGAGCTTGCTCTTGTCTATCACCACTTGGTACTCGAGTATCTCTTTGTGCCTCAGTATGATCTCTTGAATCGCCGATGGCATTATCTTGACGCCCTTGTAGTGTATAACGTCGTCGGTCCTGGCCCTGACCCTGCGACACCTCGGAAATGCCACCCTGCCGCACTCACAGGGCTCGTCGTCGAGCACGGTTATGTCGCCGAGCCTGTACCTCACTAGCGGAGTGGCCTCCCTGACGAGGGAGGTGAAGACCATTTCGCCCTCCTCGCCGGGCTCCACGGGCTCGCCAGTCTTCGGGTCTATTATCTCGAGCAAAAAGTGGTCTATCCAGAAGTGGAAGCCCTTCTCGTACACGCACTCCTGCCCCGCGCCCGGGCCGCAGAGCTCAGTTGCACCGTATATGTCCCTAGCGCCTCCTCCCTTGGCCTTGAGGCCGAGCCACTCCTCGATCCTCCTCCTCATCTCCTCGGTCCACATTTCGGCCCCCGGCATCGTGACCCTTAGATGAAGATCTCTCTCAACGTCTATGCCCATCTCCTTGACTAGACTGGCTATGTAATACTGGTAGCTTGGGGTCCCCGTCATGACGGTTGCTTTGAAGTCTATCAAGCTCTTGATTAAGGCTTGGGTCCTGCCAGTACCCCACGGTATGACCGTCGCGCCTACTAAGAATGCACTCTCATGGAGGCCGAGCCCTCCTGTGAAGAGCCCGTAGCCGTAGAGGTTCATTACTACATCGCCTGGTCCCACCCCTGCTGTCACGTAGCACCGGGCCACTAGGTTCATCCACACGTCGTAGTCGTGCCTCGTGTACCCGCCAAGTATCGGGACACCCGTCGTGCCGGAGCTCATGTGCCAGCACACGACCTCCTCCTTCGGCACGCAGAGGAACTCGCCTCCGTACGGATACCCGTGCCTCCTGAGGTCGTCCTTGGTCGTGAAGGGGAACTTGCGTATGTCATCTAAACTGTTGACGTCTGAGGGATGTAGACCCATCTCCCTGAACCTACGCCCATAAAATGGGCTCTTCCAGTACACGTAATCAATCATGTGCTTGAGCCTCTTCAGCTGTAGCCTCTCAATGACCTTCTTCGGGGCTGTCTCCACCTGAGGCTCCCAGTACCTCACTGCCTTCAACGCGGACACCTTTTACCCAATCCTCAACGAGGCGAAGATAAAAGCATGGTGGGCAAGAAGCTTTGACCAAGCCCAGCGCGTGTAAACAGACTTATAACCCGAAGGGCTCTCCGTGTGTAATAGGCGGGGGTGGCCGAGTCAGGTCAAAGGCGGCAGGTTCAGGACCTGCTGGCGTAGGCCTGCGTGGGTTCGAATCCCACCCCCCGCACCAACCGCTAGGCCCAACAGCTCTCACAGCTTAGCATGTCTTCGTGACGGTCCTCCGACCAGTTGATCGACTTCTTAAGGAAAAGAGAACGTACGACCTCGACTTCCCTTAGCTAGAGGGCCTCGCATCATGACAGTTACTGTACAAATGCTATAGAGGCATCTTTTATCTTGCTATATATTGCTGCGTTTATTATCAATGGTGTTAGGGCCTCTATCATTAGAGCTGACTTCAACGGGCCGACGTAGACTGGCCGCAAATTGCGTATCTCTTGTGTGAGCCTCACGACTACCTTGACGGCCTCTTCATCGTCGCCTGCTATGGGGACATCGTAGTTTAAGACTAATGCTGGATCGGCTAGCTTCTTGGCGGATATCGCATGGTATGCCGCCACGACCGGCACGTCCTTTAGCTCCTTGGCCAAAGCCTCCGCATATGACATGACTTTGTTGTCCTTTATTATCGGCGAGTACATAACCCCCTTATCAACCTTAACCATCGGCACTACCGGCGAGACCACTATCTGGCTCGGCTTGAGTCTATCTTTTATGCTAAGAATAGTTGACGCTGCGTACTCATGTGGAATTGTCAGGACTATGACGTCAGCCTGAGCGGCTGCTTCGGGGTTTGACGTCCCTCTTATGGTCCCCACCATAGCATCTCCATAAAACGCCTTAGCCTTGGCCAAGTATTCTCCAGCTACTCTCATGCCTTTTTGCTCTTCTCTCGAACCTATGATTACCTCATGGTTCTTAGCCCACCTCAGGGCAAGCCCTTCGCCCATATCTCCCGTTCCACCAAGCAAAGCAATTTTCACATTATCACCTGCCTGTAACTCGATCGAGAGCTCGGCTGAGAAGGTGCGGCACATCAGTTTAAAAACCTGTCGAATGATGATATGGCATGCGAGCGTAAGGTCTGCAACCGTTCAAAACCGTTGAAAGTTGACTTCAGATAATCGCCTCGGGAAACCCTTATAAGCTATAAACGGCGAAGTGATCCCTTATGAGCTTCAGAGACATGAAGAGAGAGATGCTGGTAGTCTTCCTCCTTCTATCCTTTGTATCGTTCTTCGCAGACGTGACATACGAAGGGGCTAGGTCTGTTTTCGGATCTTATGCAGAGGTGTTAGGAGCGACGGCCCTCTGTGCAAGCTTAGCTAGTATCGGTGAGTTCCTCGGCTATGTCACCAGGCTGGCGAGCGGTGTCGTCGTTGCTCGTTCAAGGTCGAGTGTGGGCTACTGGCTCATGGTGTTTACAGGATACGCGTTGAACCTGGTAGCTGTGCCGTTACTAGCCTTTGCTGGCTATTGGCAATTAGCTGTCGTCCTCATGTTCTTCGAGAGGATAGGGAAGGGGTTGAGGACGCCAGCGAGGGACACAATACTGGCAGAGGTAACCGAAGAGGTCGGTAGAGGTAAGGCCTTCGGCCTCCACGAGGCCCTAGATCAGGCGGGGGCGGTGCTGGGCCCCTTAATGGTCTCGGCCTCGCTGTACTTGAGCGGAAATTCGTACGCCACTACCTTCTTGCTTCTAGCAGTCCCGGCCACGATCTCCACGATCCTACTGTACATGGCTTTCAGGAGGTACCCCACGTTGAAGGCCGTAGAGAACCCTCTTCCGTGGGGCAAGAGCACCCTTCCCAAGATTTTCTGGCTCTATGTCGTCGCGTCGTCGATTATGGCGTTGGGCTTCATCCACTGGGTCAACGTCTCATATTATCTCAAGGCCGAGAACCTCCTCCCAGATCCCCTGATTGCGTTGATGTACTTGGTGGCCATGTTGGTGGACGGTATCATGGCCTTCCCAATCGGGTTGCTCTACGACAAGATCGGTCCTTCCTCTCTCCTCATAGCGCCGATATCCTCCGCCTTGATAGCCCCCTTCCTATTGACCAAGGATTTCACTTTTGCGTTAGCGTCAAGCGCCTTGTGGGGCGTGGTCATGGGAGTTTACGAGAGCATAGCGAGGGCATTCGTGGCAGACATAACGCCTCCCGAGGGCCGGGCCTTCGGCTACGGAGTCTTTGGAGCCTTCTTTGGCTTCTCCTGGATGCTCGGCTCGATGACCTACGGCTACCTCTACCAGTATTGCCCGGACTACATGACGTGGTTCTCCGCAGTTTGCAACGCCTCGGCCTTCGCGTGCCTCGCGGCCATAACCCTTAAGACCGGGCGCAGGCGGAGCTAAGGTAGATGATCGCGCTTCGCGAGGTCGAGCAAGTCGACATCGCGCCATCGATAGCGTCGTTGCTTGGCTTCTCCTTTCCGTGCGACGGAGAGGTCGTCGACGAGATAGTTATGTATGCCAACGGTTGCAATAGGGCGATCTTGGCCATAGTCGACAGCTTGGGATTCGAGGAGTACCTCTCAAACAGAGAGGGCTTCTCCTTCATATCGTTCATGGAGTCTCAAGGGCTCTCGTTCAAGTGTCTAAGCTATAGCAAGCGCACGACGCCTTCAATCGCGTCCATATTGTGTGGCCTTAAGCTCGAGAAACACGGTATTGAGAGGACCGAGGACGCCTACATTAGGAGGATAAAGTGCCTCCCAGAAGTGGCGTACGAGGAAGGGCTAAGGGTCGTGGTGGTCATGGAGGAGTATGGTGCACTATCCTTTCAAGGCCTCGTCTCGTCGGTCAAGCCAGTAAGGGACAGGCCGGAAGTCTTGGAATTCGATGAGGAGGCATGTCGCCAAGCCGTGGAGGCAGTGAAAGAGCTTGACCCCAACTTGCTAGTCGTGCACTTCAGGTCCCTAGACGTCTTAGGATTCGTGCCAGCGTCTATCGAGATGGTGGATCGCTCGCTGAGGACCATCGCCGAGAACTTAGTCGGCGAGGCCATATTCTTCGTGGTAGGCGACCATCCCCCGCACGACAGGGAGGACGAAGAGCACGTAGCCCTAATAGTGTCCAGGCTTAGGCCAAGGCTCAACGTCTAGCGTCGACAAAACCCTAATTTGACTCAAGATTACATCGTGGCGAGGGCCTCTTCGTAGGCCTCTAGCTCCTCGCCTAGGAACTCCCTAAGCCACTGCAACGCCACTTGGGGGCTTGGGGCGTGTCTCGGCGGGTGCTTGAAGTAGTAGGCGCACGCCTCGGGCACGGGGCCGCAGAGCCCCCTGTCCATGGCTATCTTCGCGAGCCTTATGGCATCTATCATCGCGCCAGCGAACATGGACTTATCGTCGACCTTCAACTTCACGTCAAGCTCGACGGTGAAGTCCGCGAAGCTCAGCCCCTTGATGTATATGTAGCACACCTTGGTGTTCCCGAGGAAGGGGACGAAGTCGCTCGGCCCTATCCTCACCCTGCCCTCCTCCTCCAAGTCGTAGCCCTCCGGTATTATGCTCGTCACGGCCCTCGTCTTGCTTATCCTCTTGCTCTTGAGCCTATCCTCGACGGTCATGTTCAGGAAGTCCGTGTTGCCACCGATGTTGAGCTGGTAGGTCTCTAGGACCTTTACGCCCCTGTCCCTAAGCAACGACACGAGGGCCGTGTGAAGTATCGTCGCCCCGAGTTGCCCCTTGATGTCATCTCCCAGGAGCGGGACCCCGGCCTCTCGATATCTCTCCGGCCAGTATCCCTCAGGGTCGCTGGCTATGAAGACCGGTATGCCGTTGACGAAGGAGGAGTGGGCTCTGGCGGAGGCCTCCGCGTAGAACCTCGAGGCCGCCTCGCTCCCGACGGGTAGGAGGTTCACGACGACCTCGGCCTTCGACCTCCTGAGTTCGTCGACGACGCTTTCCAAGCCCACGTCGAGGTTGTGGGGTTTGAAGAACTCGAGCATGTGGGGGGCCACTCCGTCCAGCACGGGCCCCGGCTTGACCTCAACGCCCAGCTTGGGCACTTCGGCGAACTTCTTCGTTATGTTCGGGTAGGCGAATATGGCCTCGCTAAGGTCTCTCCCTATCTTCTCGGTGGAGACGTCAAACGCGGCGACGAACTCTATGTCGCCTACGTGGTACTTGCCCAACCGGGGGTGCAGGAGGCCCGGGACCTTGGCATCGTCGTCGACGTGCTTGTAGTAATAGACCCCCTGCACTATCGCCGAGGCGCAATTGCCGACGCCTACGAGCGCGACCCTCACCTTTCTCATAGACCCTCACTCTATATTTGCGCCTGTGAATATGTAAGCTTATATTCAAGCAGATAAATATGTTTCTGCCGAAGGACCTTGGAGGACTCCAGGGCCCTCAAGAGGCTCAAGGACAAGCTAACGAAAGAGAACCTGTGGCTCTACATAGTCAAGGAATTGGCCGAGGAGCCCATGTATGCCTACAAGGTCAAGGTGGTGCTTAGGGAGAAGTACAACATAAACGTCGCGACGGTAACGGTCTATACCGTCCTCTACAGGATGGAGAGGGAGGGCTTGATAACAAAGGTAGAGGGGGACAACACTATGTATAGGGTCACCGAGAGGGGCTTGGAGCAGTTGAACAGGGCCATCGAGTTCATGGAGGAAGTCGTACGGTCGCTCGAGGGGAGCCGCCGGCTCCCTCGCGACTAGGCGAGTCGCAGGCGCGTATTCGGCAATTTGGGCGCAAAAGTCCATGATGCTCATGCTCAGGCCAAGAAGAGGAGGAATGCCGTGTAAATCGCGATGTTCACGGCAGTCACCACAACCCCCACTTTTAGGAACTCGGTGAACGAGATGGTCCTACCATAACGCGCCTCCAACACCTCGAGGATTATGACGTTCGAGGCCGCACCCAAAATCGTGAGGTTACCAGCTATGGTCGACGCCATCGCGAGGGTAACCCACGAGTCTACATCTGAGGGGGAGTAGCCGAGCGACTTCATGTAGTCCAAGAAGAGTTTAGTGAAGGGGACGTTGCTCAGTAACTGGCTCATGAGTAACGAGCAGAGCAATATTCCGAAGTAGTCTAAGGGCCACGCGTTCTTGTGAGGCATTAAGGAGCTGAGCAAGGGGTTTAAGACCCCGCTTTTCCAAACACCCTCCATCGTTATGAACATGGCCATGAAGAACACTATGGTGCCCCAGTCCACCCTCCTTAGGACGTCTCGAGGGTTCGAGACCAAGAGGTAGCCCCCAGCCGCAATTATGAATGGTATGAAGCCTCTGTGCTCCACGTGGGGTAGCCCCGACAAGGCCATCAAGTCGTTTGCGGCCAAGGACCCTATGACGGCGACGAGCAACGCGAATGCCACGATGGCGTCTCTGGCATTGTTTATGTACCTCCTCTCGCTTGTTCGTTGGAGGACCTCGTTCTTTACGCCGTAGAACTTTATCACGATCATAGCTGTGACGACTAAATTAATCACCGTCGGCACGATCAGGTATTTCACAAAATCTATGAAGGGGGCGCGCATCCCAGAGCTTATCGCTATAAGCATGTTCTGCGGATTGCCTATGGGCGTGGTCGTGGACCCTATGGTTATCGAAAAGGCTAGTAAGAGGAACGCTGGCCTAGGATCGATGTCCATCGATCTCGCGAGCGAGTAGACTATCGGAGGCCCCATGAGGGCCACGGTGTCGTTCACCGCAATCGCCGAGAGGAAGCCCATGGTCAGCGAGAGAAACACGAGCACGGAGTGCGTGCGCTTAAATCGCGAGACCACGAAGTGGGCTACCCAGTCCAAGAGACCAGAGCTCTCGGCTACCGCCACTATGCTGAACATCCCTATCAGAAACAACACGACGTCCATGTCTATCGCCTCGGCTATGGTCTCTAGGGGCACGAGGCCCGCCATAACAACTACGAACGCCGTGAAGGCCATGAGGCTCCACAGAGGAGTCTTCGGCCTCTTGGACCGAAGTACCATCCCAGCTATCAAGAACGCTAGGACGCCCAGCCCGACTGTGATGTCTAGAAGGTCGTCTAACTCCATCATCTTCAGAATGCACCTCAAAGCTAAGGGCTTAGGTGTTTCCTATTGTAACAGCTAAACCATCGGCTTCACGAGTCCCGGATAGTACTCTTTCATAACCCTCTCCATGCTCGCTCGCGTCACGAATGCCCTAAGAGCATTCAGCCCCACCTTGTAGTAGCTCTCGGAATCGCTTCTATACAGCTCGTATATCTTCAAGAATTGATCGCGGAACTGAGCGTACTCCCTTTCACTGATCTTCAGGCCCTCGGGCGAATAGTAGTCTACGAGGGTCCTGATGTCTTCTCCAAAGAACCAGCCGTTTACGCCATCAACTATGAACTCCAAGGCCCCTCCGTCCCTAGAGGACAGAGTGGGAACACCGTTGACCGCGGCTTTCATATAACTAGTGCCGCACGCCTCCCAGCCGGAGAACGGCGTGAAGAGCAATAAGTCGGCTCCGGCTAACAACGTTCTCGCCGTCGTCCTCGAGTAATTCGGTATGTAGACGACATTCTCGTATTCTCTGCTCAGCCTCCTGAACAACTTCATGTACTCAAGCCCCTTAGCGTCTTGCGGGTGGGCCTTGCCGCCCAGCACAAGAACCACGGGCAGGTCCTTCAGCTCGGTGATGAGCCTAATGGGGAAGTCGGGCCTCTTGTAAGCCACGATCCTCCTCGGCCACGCTACTATGAACTTTCCATCGTAGTTTACGTCCTTGAACCCCCTCAAGAAGTCTATGAGTCTTTCCTTGAGCCTTAACCTTATGTCTATGAACTTATCGAAGGTGAACTCATGGTCCTCATACATCCTCCTCAACTCTACATCCATCCACTTGTCTAAGTTCACGCCGTTAGTGATGTAGGTGAGCTTTTCAGAGTGATGGGGAAAGATCTTCAGCAATATGTCGAGGTGCTTAGCGGAGACCGCGAAGGCCTGTTTAGAGGCCGCAAGCCCTAGCTCTGTCAGGACTATGTCTTGGTCGATGAAAGCGTACCCGTACTCCCTCTTGAAGAGGTCCCTAGGGAACGTCGGGTGGCCCCAAAGGCCTGCGGTGTGTACTACTAACCTGTACTTGCCAGGTATCCTCAGGAATAGCGGGAGTAGCGCGGCGTAGGCCTCCTGGAGGTCTATGTAGTTTATGCAGTCGAGGGGTATGTTACGGCGTATGTAAGCCTCGGAGGCCCTAGCTAAGAGCGTGTACTTGTAGAAGCGCTCCTCGACGGTGTCCTCTATGTAAAGCCTCTCCGTCAGCCTCGTAGCCCACTCCGGTTCCTCGACGCTGAAGAACACCGCCGTGGCGGTACCTTCGGAGTACTCCAAGGCTTTGACACGCACAAGCTCCCCCTTAACGCTGACTCTCATTTCGTCAGAAGCCCTCAACTTGTCTAGGAACTCCTTTGGTTGCGGCTGGGGTTGCGGTATCGGGTTGTCCTCGTTGTCGAACATGTAGTCGACGTACCCGTTCCTGTAGAGGAGGCAGAAGACGAAGTAAAGTAGCCCGAGCTTCGGAGCGGCGTAGAACTTGTCTCCTTCAAGCACGCCTAGGCCGCCAGCGTAGGTGTAGCCGACGTCTAAAGCCAAGTCAGGTGTTATACTGATTATTACCTGCCCGCGTTCGCATCTCAGAGGCATGTCGGCGACAACTCCTCAAAGCTCATAATCTCCCTTCACTCTCACCAAGGACTTATATAATGCTTTCTACCACGTCTAAGAGCTGGTAACTCATGAGCAGAAGCGTAGTCTTCATGTTTGAAATTCATCAGCCTATAAGGCTTAAACCCTACAGCGCTTTGTGCTTGAGCGAGCGCATATCCAAGGGGATCGACTCCATATACGACTGGCAACTAAACGAGGAGGTCTTTAAAAGAGCGGCTTCAAAGTGTTATAGGCCAGCCCTCCAGATACTCTGGGAGAACATCAAGAACTGCGGCTTCAAGTTCTCCCTAAGCATGAGCGGCGTGTGGATTGAGCAGGCGCTGAAGTATTGCCCCGACATCATAGATTTGTTGCGCAGAATCGTTGACTCAGGGGCAGTCGAGCTCGTGGCGCAGACATATTACCACAGCATCTCCCCCTTGCTGTGGAGCTTGGACGAGCTCAAGGAGCAGGTCGAGGAAAGCAGGAGGGCGCTCTGGGAGATCTTCGGCTTCAGGGCTAAGACCGCCGAGGCCACGGAGTTCATCTACAATAACGAAATAGGGAGGCTCTTCTGGGGCATGGGCTTCAAGGCCTCTGTGACGGAGGGGGTCGAGAGGATTCTGGCGTGGCGAAGCCCCAACTACGTCTACTCGGCTTACGGTTGCGACCTGAGGTTATTGTTGAGGAACTACAGGTTAAGCGACGATGTCGCCTTTAGGTTCTCCAACTCCTCGTGGGACCAATACCCCCTGACGGCCGATAAGTACGCTAGCTGGATAGCGACGAGCCCCGGCGACCTAGTCTTCATAGCCATGGACTTCGAGACCTTCGGCGAGCACCATTGGCCGGAGTCGGGCATACTCGAGTTCCTGAGGTGGTTGCCTCGAGAGCTCAGGGCCAAGGGTGTGGAGTCCACGACGATAAGCGAAGCCGTTGAGAGGTACAGGCCAGTGGACGTCTACGACGTACCCCCTTGGAACAGCATAAGCTGGGCCGATTTGGAGAAGGACTTGAGCCCTTGGAAAAGCTCTGAATTACAGCTCAAGGCCTTGGAGCTATACGAGGAGCTCGGCATGTACGCGAAGGCCGTGGGGGGCGAGTACTTGAGACACTGGAGGAACATGGGCATAAGCGACAACTTCTACTACATGTCGTCGAAAGGAGGTCCGTCGGGGGAGGTGCACCTCTACTTCAGCCCCTTCAAAAAGCCGCTCGAGGCCTACACCAGCTACGTACTCTCGCTACTACCGCTCTACGAGGAGGTTTTGAAAGAGTACTTGAGGGGGGTTAGGAGGTACGCCTGGAGGGTCAGGACGCCGCCGAAGTACGCCTTCAGGTTCGTTTGGAATGGAAGGGAGGTCTACAGGGCGTACTCCTTAGCCGAGGTCCTAGAGGCCTTTAGATCGCTAGGCAAGGAGGTAGCCGAGGCCCACTTGATCAGCGGCCATCTGCAGAGGTGGATTAGGGAAGTGTTGCTTTGGAGTGATCTCGCCGTTTCGATTAGAGAGGCCGTCGAGAAGGAGAGGGGCTCGTGCCTGAAGGGGGTTATCAAAGTCCTAGAGAGATCAAAGCCTTGACTCGGCCCAAAAGTTAATTAGCCCAGTCAAGCCAAAACTATGCTTGTCGTGAGCGAAATGGCTAAGATCTACTTCTCGAGAAGTCTCGAGCCTCTCTGCGAAATCGATACCTCCGAGGACCCCGACTGGGACTACGCGAGGAACAAGCAGGTCCTCTTGAAGGACGGCTTGGTGGAGTACTCTACGTCGAGCTTCGACGCCCCGATACCCACATCCATTGGGGTGCTCCACGGCGGCAATAGGGACTTCTCGTGGCAGGGGCTGTTGGTTGGCCCCGTAGGTGACTCCATATACAAGGTCTTGGACGCTGTATACTACAAGCCCTTAGACTCTCAGGAACTCAAGCCCGTGCGCGTGGTGGTCGGGAGGGACGCGGCTCGCTACTCGTACGTCGATGAGCAGGGCAGGCCCTACGAGGTCGAGGTATCGGTCAGGACTAAGAAGAACTCTTGCCTCGTTATGGTGCTGGCCTCTAGGCCGTCGATCTTCGCCCCCCTCTTCGCCTTCTACGACATGGAGTCTGGTGCTAGGGCCTCCTTCAGGATTGCTCTGGAGGGCGACGCGATGAGGGTTGAGCCGGAGGGCATGCCGCCCAAGTTACTCGTGAAGGGCTTCTCGTCGGTCGCTGACATAAACCTGGAGCTCGACTGGGTGTACAAGCTCGGCGACGGCTTCCGGACGATCCGGGACGGCAAGGTCTTCTTCGTCAGGCACGTGCGCCGAGTGAGCGCTCCGGTGGCGCTGACCTCAAAGAACGGCTCGATAAGCATCGAGATCTCGCTGGGCAGGCTGAAGTTCAAGAGGATCGATTACAAGGCGAGGGATAAGCTGGAGGCGCTTCGCAAGGAGCTCAGCGAGAGGGCGAAGGGCAAGGTCCCTCCCGAGGTCGTCGACGCAATAGTCCTCAGGATCGATAGGTTGCTTAGCTTCGGCATACCATCGGGCTCGATCTTGGTCCCGGAAGCTGGCTCGATGTGGTTTAGAAGGGTCTGGGCAAGGGACCTGATCGAGGGCCTGAGGTGGAACCTGCTGACCTACGCCAAGGTCTTGGGCCTCTCAGACTGGCTAATCAGGCTTGTGAGAGACTTGATATCAACGGCGTACGACCTTCGAGGCCTCAGGGTCTTCGTGAACAAGGGGGACTTCGTGAGCGACGCAGTCCCTCAGCTGATAAGCGTCTCTGCAAAGCTCTACGAGCTAACCCACGACGAGAGGCTCCTCAAGGAGGCCTCGAGGCTCGCCTCGGCCGCCTGCAAGCTCTTGAGGAGCGAGGAGGGCTTTTCCTGTTGCAAGGTCAGAAACGGGCTAGTGCTCTCGAAGGCCAACTCCTCCTGGATGGACGTGCTCTATGAAGTCGAAGGGGTTAAGTGGCCCCTAAGGTTGCCGTGGAGCTGGAGAGCTAAGTTCTCCTCAGAAGACCTCTTCGCCTTAGTCGAAGTTAACGCCCTCTTCATAGAGGGCCTCGACAGCCTGCTCAAAACCATGAGAGAAGCTGGCTTGAAGGGCGGCGAGGAGATCAAAGAGCTAAGGGACGAGCTCGTAGAGGGCTATAGAAAGTGGTTCTACGTAGCTGATCGCCTCCCACCCCTGACTGTGGAGCCGTCCACTGGAGCGAGGGACTGGACCCCAAGCTCGGCCGGCGTCGCGGCACTCGCACTCCTTAAAAACTCGGTCTATGGCGTAAACGAGATCTCAAGGGCTTGGAGGCAGATCGAGGAGATGATCGTGAAGAGGAAGCTGGTCTGCCTGGGAAGTAGCTGGGAAATCTTCGGCGTGGTCACAAGAAGAGTTGAGGAGAGGCCCTACTTGGGGGACTTGGAGTATCACGGACCTGTGGTCTGGCCTCGAGACACGCCCTACTTGATAGAGGTCATGAACTGCTTGGGTTTTGACCCCTACGGCGTATTGGTGAACAACCTAGACCACATGATCTCAGAAGGCGCAATTGGATACGTGAGCGAGCTCTTCAGCTTGCCGGTGGGCTTAAACCCGCACGAGTCCGGTGAGCGCTCGCGCAACCCCGTGCCAGTTAAGAACTACGCTCAGTACTGGAGCCACTGGTGCGATCCCTACATAGAGTACTTCGCGAGGTGGTCGACGTGAAGGAGGAGATAGCATCGCTCCTCCACAAAGTATTGTCAATAATGCACTTCTTATCGGCCGTGAGCGCCGATAGGGCCGTCGACGCCAATGAGATAGCTAGTCACGCACGCCCGCTGGAGAAGTCTCAGGTCGAGGACGCGCTGAAGTACTGCAAGGACCTAGGATACGTGAACGAGAATAGAGGGCGCTTCTACCTCACTTATAAGGGAGTCCTCTCAGTCCTTTCCATAAGTAGCTGACGATCTGCGGTGCGAGCCATTGATACTCGCGGTCACGTGGCACATAGACGGCGTGATCGGGTCGTTGGTCAGGGAGGACTCTAGAGAGCTGGCAAATCGAGGATACGACGTCATGGTCCTGCACCCATGGCACGACGATGCAAGCGTCAGAGAGGGCGGCGTCACGTACAGGCACGTTGCCATAACCATAAAGAGTAACGTGAACATAGTCACAAGCGTGATATCGGCCCTAGGAGACTTCGCTAGGGCCATGTCCGAGCTATTCCACGAGCGCTATGACCCCTCCCAAGTTAGGTTGATAATCTCTTATGAGTGGACGGGCTCCCTCCTCGGCTCCTTGGCCAAGAAGTTCTTGGAAAGACCCTTAATGACCTCCGTTCACAGTGTGGAGAGCATGAGGACTAGCGAGAAGAGCTTGCTAAGCCTCAGCATTCGCGGTTTGGAGATGCGCTTCTTGCACTACTCCGATTTGGTTGTTGCCAGGTCTAAGGAGGCCTACGCGAGAGTGTTAGCAGAATACAGAGTACCCAGCGACAGAGCGAAGGTGGCACTGAGTCCGAAGGACATGGCATCTATAGTGATGGAGGTGTTAGAGAGTCCGTGAAAGTCTTGATGCTAAGCTGGGAGTATCCACCTAGGATCGTGGGCGGCTTGGCTCGTCACGTTTATTGGCTCTCAAAGGCTTTGGCCCAGCGAGGCGTAGAGGTGACGGTAGTAACGCTCGACTACCCCGAGACCCCGAGGGTCGAGCAGGAGAAGAACTTGAAGATAGTCAGGGTCGCTGGCCACGGCTTCACATCCAGCGACTTCGCCTCCTGGGTTCATCAGTTTAACCTGAACATGATCGAGGCAGCGCTCGAAGAAGAGGACGTATCGCTTATTCACGTCCACGACTGGCTCACGGCCACAGCCGGCATAACCCTTAAACACCTCCTTAGAAAGCCCTTGATAACCACCATTCACTCGACCGAGTACGGTAGAAGGCGCGGAGTGCTTCACGAGGAGCTCCAAAGGCACATACACGAGGTCGAGTGGTGGTTAGCTTACGAGAGCTGGAGAGTGATAGTCTGTAGCCATTACATGAAAGGTGAGCTCATGCGCTTTTTAAGGGTGCCCGAGGACAAGATATCGGTCATACCAAACGGGATAAACCCCTTTGAGCTGAAGTTACAGTTCGACGTTCGCGAGATTAGGAGGAAGTATGCCGATGACTGGGAGAAGATAGTGCTCTTCGTTGGAAGGATGGTATACGAGAAAGGACCTCATGTTTTCGTTGATGCCGCTTTATCTCTTCTATCAAGAAGGCAGGATGTGAAATTCGTGCTTGTCGGCGAGGGTCCCATGCGCAAGGACCTCATGGACAAGGTCTACAAGAGCGGTCTCTGGCACAAGTTCTACTTCACGGGCTTCGTGGAGGACATAGAGCTCTACGAGCTCTATGAAGTGTGTGACGTAGCGGTCTTTCCCAGCCTCTACGAGCCCTTTGGTATAGTAGCCTTGGAGGCAATGTCGGTTGGCAAGCCTGTTGTGGTCTCGGATACTGGCGGCCTCTCTGAAATAGTAGTCGATGGCTTCAACGGTTTAAAGGTGCCTCCAGGCGATGTTCGTGCATTGAGTTACGCGATAGAGCGTTTGATAGTGAACCGAGGCATGGCTGAGGAGATGGGAAGGAATGGAGCCCAAAGAGTGAAGGAGCTTTACTCTTGGGATGTCGTGGGGGAGAAGACCTTTAGACTTTACGAGCAGGTATTGCGTGAGTATTCCAGCAACCCTTGGAAGCCCAAGAAGCTCACGAGAGCGCTTCTTTGACTTAGTGGTCTTTTACGTTTTACCGACCCCTGCTCCTGATGCTCTGCGCCACGCGCTGGGTCCTAACACCTCTTAGAGACCTCTCGATAGACCTCTAGCGTCTTCAAAGCGGTGTGATCCCAAGTAAAGTTCTCCAAGACCCTCCTCCTTCCATTGAGGCCCATCCACCTCCCCCTATCAGGGCTCGACAGCACAGCCGATACCCCCCACGCTATGTCCTTCGGGTCGTAGGGGTTCACGTGGACCCCGCACTGGCTAGCGCCCGAGGGCACAACTATCTCGCGGAGCCCGCTACAGCCCCTAGCACCAACGACGACTGGCCTCTCCATCGACATTGCCTCCAAGGCTACTATACCAAAGGGCTCGTAGAGGCTGGGAAAGACCGCTACGTCGCAAGCAGCGTAGTAGGCTGCCTTCTCCTCATCGCTAAGGAACCTATCAACGAGGCTCACGCGGTCCATCACGTTCAGCTTCTTTGCTAAGTGTAGCAAGTGGTCACGGAGGTCGCCCTTGCCAACAATGAGGAGCCTAGCTTTTGGGAAGTCTTTCAGCACGTAGGGCATTGCCTCCACGAGCTTGTCAACTCCCTTCACCCTGACGAGCCTGCCTATGAAGAGTATGAGGGGCCCCTCGGGCTCGGCATACTTGTCCCTCACCTCCTTTACGAGCGACTTCGAAGTCCTAGCTGGCGAGAACTTATCCGCGTCGACTCCGTTCCACACGACGCGCACTTTCTCTATGGGGAATCCCTGGGGCGCCAAGTCCTCGTCCCTCATGGCGTAGGAGACCGTGACTATGGAATCGGCCATCTCGGCACACGCCTTTTCCAAGGCGACGACTGTGGGGGAACCGCTGCCTAAGTTCCTCCCCCTCTCTGTTGAGTGGACGTGGAAGATTAAGGGGACGTCGACTACCTCGTCTTTCACCATCATCCCCGCAACGGCCGAGAGCCAGTCGTGAATGGACACTACGTCGAACTTCGCCTTGCTACGCTCCACCTCTTCGATGATTTCAAGGGCCGACGCGACGTTGTACATTAAGATGTCGTTTAGGTATCTAAAGCCAGGACCCCAAGACCTCAACTCGTCGTTTACAAGCACTTTGAGAGCGGAAGTGGCGTTGACGAACTTCAACCTGTGCACGTGAACTCCGTCGTCAATAGAGCGTCTCGGGAGGCCGCCAGGATTCATGGAGAAGACGTGGACCTCGTGGCCGAGCTTGACGAAGCGCCTCGCCAACTCGCTTGAGTAGACCCCTAGCCCGCCGTAGACGTTGGGCGGGTACTCCAAGGTCACGAGTGCTATCTTCAACTGCTCCACGCCTTTTTACGAGAGTAGGTTAGGCTATTTTTGTTTTTTTACGTCGAGGTACCTCAACCTCGTTCCGTAACCTTATAACTAAAATGCTAAGGATGCGCATCGAAAGAAGTTCTCATAGACTCCTTGGAACCCTTCCATCGCTCAGCGGTAGTATTAAGATGACAATATACAGCCAGTAACTCTTCTCTTAGAAGCGCTATATCCATGTAATCGTACAAACCCCCTTAAGTTTGTCCAGCTGATATATAAGACAGGGGGCGGAAAATGAGCAAGAAGAAGGAAGAGAAGAAAGCAGAGAAGAAAGCAGAGAAAAAGAAGAAATAATAAAGTCTCTTTATTGTTATCGTTTAAACCCTCTTACAAACTTTTTTATATCTTTGTACATTTTTCAGACAATATTAAAAACTTTTAACATTCGTATTCCTAATTTGTTGTCGGTAAGCCTGAGATAGGCTTCCCTGCTTAATTGTATAGCTATCAAGCTCTGCTTATCGACCTTTGCTCGCCTCATTATCCCCGATACCGCCTCCACGTAGTTCGGGTCCTCAAGGACTATGTCGAGCATTAAGGCGCTTTCTTTACCCTGCAAGCCCCTCTTTGGCATGGCGATTACGCGGAGCTCCCCGTCCCTATAAGAAGTATAGTGCGATACGTAGAAGCCCTCTCTCTCGTTCTTCACGTTGCAGGTCATGACAGGGCAGAGGGCCCTCTCCAACTCCATGGAGACCACGGAGGCCAAGGGGATGGCGTACTCGGATAGCGGGACAACGACGTCCACTTCAACACCCTCCTTCTCGACGAGCTCCTCTATTATCAAGGAGAAGAGCCTCAAGAAGCTCGGCTCCCGGGCCAAGCTCCATATCTCCACGTCGGCATCTGACAGGGCCTTGCGGACTGCCCCCTCCACCAAGTTGAGCTCTTGGATCCTGCTGAGTATCTTCTCCGTGGTCTTCTCCTCGGGGACGCTCAACAGGTTCACGTACCTCCAAAGACTCTGAAAGGGCACGCCGAGGACCTCTTCGAGGTCCCTCAAGCTGTAGAAGAAATTCAATGCGTGCAGTAGCTCTAGAACGCGAGAACGGATGCTTCTCTTGACCATACGCTTGTTGCACCTACTCTTCGAAAGTGCCGAGTCGCTCTCACGCTAGACCAGCAATCTCGTTATATTAATTTATTGCCTTAAGCGCACCGCCTCTTGCACGTCCCACGCACTCGCACTCATTCCTTCATAGCTTTCACGTCAGCGAGGTTAGAAGACCGTTGTCGGGTAGTTAACTCTTTATGACTACCCGTTCCACCTCAGCCTTCAGGCCTCATTGATGGCTTTCAGGGGCAACGGGACTCCCCTCATCCTGAGCACCGCACTTGCACTTCATCGCCTGTGCCCATTCGGTGCTAATCTTCCACCACACACCGGGCACAGGCTCGAAGTCCCCCTCGAGCCGAAGGGGACACCTAAGACGACTTCCACAAATCAAATGAACACAAAAGAGTTATAAAAAGTTGACTACTCGGAAACTAGACGTGGCAACTTAAGCGAGTTGTGATTGACTAGTCAAATATGCTGTCACCTTCCTCAGCCTCGCGTAGGCCTTGCCCGTCAACGCTAATGCCGCCCACCCCATGGGCTTGCCTCAATCACATTCCAACACCTAAGGCACTTCGATACTCCTCAGGCAATTGACTAGTCAATCATATAATAGCTTAAGTTGTCACGTCCCGGAAACGCTGAACGACCCTCTTCCTAGCACTCAGTCCTCTACCAAGAACAAGAGAAAGGCCATTAGGGACGCTATTACGACGATGGCTTTGACAGGATTCATTCCGACAGAGCGCAAACAACCGTTTCAGAGACCAAGATGTCGAAGAAGGCCGAGTAAATCGCCAATTTGGGCACTAACCTTCCATGTTATGACGAAGCCCTCAGGGTTTCCCCGAGGCAATCACTTCTGAATATTCGTGAATAATTTGATTGCCTCGGGGTTCCTCGCATCGGGTCGGGTTTTCACCCCCTCACATGCGAGGCCGTCAGGGCTCCACGTAACCCGAAAGCCCCTCATCTGCCTTTCCTCTCCTTCCACGTGTTCTCGCCTTAACTTCTCCAGTCCTCTCAGCGCAATGTTCCAAGATGCTATCACGTCCCTCGAAGTCACGACTCCTCCTAGCTCGACTTTCTTGTAGTCTACGAACTCGAGCGTTTTGCCGTTCGGCGATCCCCTCGAAGTGTTCCTCGGACTAACTGGGATCGTCTTCAGGCCTCGCATCAACGCCTTGTACTTCGTGAACTCCTGAACCCTCCTATAACACCACAGCTGTAGTCCCCACGCCAGCTCGTCGTGGTTGCTGTTTTCTCTAACCTTCTTCAAGCCCTCGAAGGCTATGCAAGCCTCGTACTCCTCAGCCACCTTTACGAGCCTCTTCGCCAAGTAGTGGGCCGAGTCCATCAGGACGTTCTTCGCCCTCCTCAACCACCTAGCCCTAGTCCTTCGAATCCATTTTTTGGTATTTCTAGCTCCTCGGATGTTCCTTCTGCAATCGCTCGGCCAGCTTCTTCAAGTGGAGGGCCCTCTTCAAGCCTCTGTAAGGCGAGGGATAAATGGTGATCAAATTGCCGTTCAAGTCAGCTATCGTGCAGGTCGCGTTGTCGAAGTTCAGGTCAACTCCAATAACTGCCTTGGGCTCTCTTAGCTGGACTTCCCTGCTAAAGGTCAGGTAGGCGAATACTCCACCACGCTTGTAGCTCACCAGGACTTCTCCGAGCCTCCACGAGCCATCGAGGTACTTGTCCAAGTAGTCGTACCACTTGAGCTTGAGCTCGACCCACTTATCATTTAGGATTGCTAATCTCAAGGCCTTGGCCTTTAGGTCGATCTTGTAGTCCAGCGGGTGAATTCTGGCAGTCAGCCTTCTCAATAAGGGTCTTGAACCGCCATTACTCTTTGTAGCTCCAACAACTTCCCTAGCTCTCTTGTAGATCTCGGAGACATGGTGCGCTCTGAAACCACGAGCCCTAAGCCTTTCGTAGTAGATCTCGTGGAGCGTTGCCTTAGAAAGCGTCTTTCTGAGACGCCAAAGCTCGTTCACGATTTCTTGGACAGCATCTCTATACGCCTTCAAGAACTGGACTAGCCTCTCGCCTCCCTCGGGGGCAACCGCCTCAACCCTGGCGGTTGCTCTGACCCTCATCGTATCGGAGCTCATAGAGGCTCACGTGTATAGATGAGAGTCAAATTTATAAACTTTTTGCTTCTATTTATGATTTGGTGGGAGTATGAGCCTCGTGTACGTCTTCGAGGGTAAGGTCATAAGGTACGGCGGGGGGAGGTACGTCGTCTACCCCCCTAAGGAGTATCAGGAGAAGTTGAGGAGGCTTCATGGTGAGAGAGTCAAGGTGATCGTCGTGAAGGAGGGCGCTTAAGCCGTGTACGTGCAGTTATTCACAAGTATTGACGGAGAACGTAGAATCCGCAACGGCTCCAAGACTACGTCTTTTACGTGGCTTCGAGGATGGTAAGGGTTATAACTGAACGTCTTAACGGAATAGCAGGACGAGCCTTTTCTAAAAGGCCTATGCCGCAGTGATGGCTCATGGGGCTCGACGTGATAATACTGGCAGGAGGTTTCGCCAAGAGGTTGAGGCCCATATCGGACGTGATGCCCAAGCCCCTCTTGCACATAGATGGCGTGCCCCTTTTAAACCACATACTTGGAAGGGTCTTGGAGCTTGACTATAGTAGGATAATAATCTCGACGAATAAGAAGTTCGAGAACTCCTTCAGGTACTGGATGAGGACCTTGAAGGCCTCCTATGAGGACAACGTGAGGATATTCTTGTCCGTGGAGCCGACCGAGTCGGAGGAGCAGAAGCTAGGGGCGATAGGAGGCCTTCTCTACACCATAAGACTCTTCAACGTAGACATGTCGGGGAACGACCTCTTAGTGATCTTGGGGGACAACCTCTTCGACTTCGACCTGAAGGGATTCGTGAGCTACGGGGCAAGGCTGAATCACGTGGTTATAGGGGCCTACGACGTGGGGGATGCCGAGCTGGCGAAGAGGTACGGCGTAGTGGTCGTTGACGAGAGCGGCAAGGCTACGTCATTCATCGAGAAGCCCGAAAAGCCGCCGTCCACACTTGTGTCAGTGGGCATATACTACATTCCCAGCAACTTCATAAACAAGATAGAGGAGTTCTTGAAGTTGCAGAGGTACAAAGACGCGGTGGGCAAGTTCTTCGAGTGGCTCTCCCAGAACGCGGACGTCTACGTGTACAAGTTCACGGGCTACTGGTTTGACGTAGGGACGCCCGAGTCCTACTTAGAGGCGAACAAGTGGGCTGTGGAGAGGAACTTGGGAAGGAGATGGCAGTGGCCTTAATATCGTCCTTGCATGCTGAACGCTAACCCAACTTTTTTCTTTTAAGTCGTCCTTCTAGTAGGTCTGGCCTGATAGGAGTTTACTGACAGGTGATGCTAGTGGAGCTCCAGATAATCAACGCAAAGCTGACCCCTCTGAGCGACAACGAGGTAAGGGCCATAGTCGAAATCGAAATGCACCCCGCTGTTCGGGAATGGCTCGTGGACTACATCTTCGAGGACTTCGACAAGGAGCTCGAGGACTACAAGAGGTTCTTCAGGGAGGTTCAAGGTAACGACAAGGTCGAGGTTCTGGTCGCCAAGCTGGGGGGTAAGGTGGTCGGCTTCTTGACCCTTTGGGTCACGGAGGAACGAGGCGAGCGCGTAGGGAGCGTAGGGGTCAGCGTCCACCCGGACCACTGGGGGAAGGGCGTAGCCACCAAGCTCGTGAAGGAGTCCATGGAGCTGGCGAGGGCCTTAAACGTGAAAAAACTTATCATAGAGACCGTGGAGGAGAACGTGGCCATGAGACGCGTGGCGGAGAAGCTGGGCTTTAAGCTAGAGTGCGTTAGGGAGGACAAGCTCTTCAAGAATGGCTCGCGGCACGACGAGTACGTTTACTCGCTTCGGCTTTGATTCCTCGACAGAATCCCCGAACAACTCCCCGATAGAAAGCTTTAAATACTAGGGGTCCGGGCGACCTACTCTCCGTACATCGCGAGCGCGAACCAATCATGGGCCAAGATTGGGTGGATATTCTCAAAGACAGCGTAACCAGGCCCGAGCAACTTCTTGAGAGGTTCAGGGTCGACATAGAGCCGATAAAGAGAGTGGCGGAAGTCTACCCGATGTTCATCTCCAGGTACTACTTCAACCTCATAGAGGAGGTCGACGACCCCATATGGAAGCAGTGCGTTCCAAGCCCTCTCGAGCTCGAGGATCCCTACGGCCACGAAGACCCTCTAAACGAAGAGGTAATGAGCCCAGTACCTGGCTTAGTGCACAGGTACCCAGACAGGGTCTTGATGTGCGTCTCAAATAGCTGCGCGACGTACTGCAGGTTCTGCACTAGGAAGAGGAAGGTCGGCAAGCCTGTCATGAACTTCTCGGACGAGATATACCTCGCGCAAATCAAGTATGTGAAGGAGAACCCTCGGATAAGAGACGTCCTGCTGTCTGGCGGAGATCCCCTGATGTTGCCGGACGAGAAGGTAGAGTTCCTTCTCAAGAAGCTCCGCCGAATACCGCACGTAGAGATCATAAGGATAGGCACGAGGGTCCCCTGCACGTTGCCCCAGAGGATAACCCCAAGGCTGTGCCGCATGCTCAAGAAGTACCACCCCTTGTACGTCAACGTCCACTTCGAGCACCCGCGAGAGATTACGGAAGAGGCCGAGAGGGCCTGCGGTTTGCTCGCCGACGCTGGCATACCGCTGGGCAATCAATCTGTTCTGCTAAGAGGGGTCAACGACAGCCCTGAGGTCATGAAGGAGTTGTGCCAGAAGTTGCTCAAGATCCGAGTCAGGCCATACTACTTATTCCAGATGGACCCTGTGAAGGGGACGTACCACTTCAGGACTAGGGTCGAGGTGGGGATCAAGATAATAGAGTCGCTAGTGGGCTGGACCTCCGGTCTCGCAGTGCCCCGCTTCGTCATAGACGCGCCTGGCGGAGGAGGGAAGATACCCGTCGAGCCCAACTACGTGATCTCGATAGACGACGACAAGGTCGTCTTAAGGAACTACGAGGGCAAGATATTCATCTACCCCCAGGCACCCCTATGCGAGAAGGTCATGGTTCCTGCACACGCGCGCGTGCGCTGAGCTCGCCGAGCTTAGCTCTGAGGGTTGTGCATGACCCTCAGGGTCGGCCTGACCTACAACCTAAAGAGGAAAGTGGAGGACGACGGCTTGCCCGAGGACTTCTACGCGGAGTTCGACGACGAGAGCACGGTCAACGCTATAGCATCCGCCTTAAGAAAGGGCGGGTGTAGAGTGATAAAGATCGAGGCAGACGAAGACGCGTATGCGAAGTTGCGCAGGTACAGGCCCGACATAGTCTTCAACATCGCAGAGGGCCTGCGCGGCGAGAGCAGGGAGTCGCACATCCCGGCCATGCTGGAGATGCTCGGCATACCGTATACGGGCTCCAACCCAGCAACCCTGGCGATATGCTTGGACAAAGCCATGACCCACAAGGTCCTGAGCGCTTACGGGATCCCCTCTCCGAAGTTCCAAGTCTTCAAGCGACCGGGTGAGGAGCTCAGCGGCGAGCTGAGCTTCCCGCTCGTGGTCAAGCCCCTCCTCGAGGGCTCGAGCAAGGGGATCAGGAGCAGCTCCCTCGTCAAGGACGAGGAAAGCTTGAGGAGGCAGGTCTCTTGGGTCATAAAGACCTATCGCCAGCCAGCGATAGTCGAGGAGTTCATGCCTGGAAGGGAGTTCACCGTCGGCCTCATAGGCAACGAGGAGCCCGTTGTCCTGCCCATAGTGGAGATATGCCTCGAGAAGTTGCCGAGCGGGGCGAGCCCCATATACTCTTACGAGGCCAAGTGGGTCTGGGACACGCCTGAGAATCCCTTGGAGATATTCGAGTGCCCGGCCAAGGTCGCTGACGACCTGAAGAGGGAGATAGAGGAGATAGCGATCAAGACCTTTAAGGTCCTGAACTGCAGGGACCTCTGCCGGATAGACATGAGGCTGGACAGCGAGGGGGTCCCGAGGGTCTTAGAGGTAAACCCCCTACCCGGCCTGATCCCGGACCCCAAGGCCCACTCCTGTTTACCGGAGGCGGCTAGGGCCGCTGGCTTCACGTACGACGAGCTGATATGCACTATCCTGTGGCAGGCCCTGAAGAGGTACGGGTTACAAGGCCTGTTCAAGGGCAAGCATTTGGTGAAGATACCTTAGAATCCCTTCATTGCCGTGGCGGTGTAGCCCTGCTCCTCGAGAGGGCGAAGTCAATTATCATCTCGACGAACTTCTCGAAGGGTATTCCAGCGGCCCTTAGCGAGCGCGTGAAGCCCGCGTCCGGCGATATGTCCGGGTTCGGGTTGACCTCGAGGACGTAGGGGACCTCCGACTCGACCTCCAAGCGTATGTCGACCCTTGCGTAGTCCCTGCAACGCAAGGCCTTGAACGCCTTGATCGCCACCTCCTCGACCTTGCGCTTGAGCTCCTCGCTCAAGTCCGCGGGGCAAACCGGCTTGGTCTTGGCGTACTCCTCGCTGTCCTTGAGCCACTTGGCCGCGTAGTCGACGATCCTCGGCTCGTAACCTGGCTCAAACACTATCTCGGAGATGGGCAGAACGGTAGGTCTTTCGTTGCCCAATATCGAGACGTTTAGCTCTCTTCCCTCGATGTACTCCTCTACGAGGGCTGGTTGTCCGTAGACGTCGTTGAGGTACTTCACCTGGCTCTCCAGCTCCGCTAGGTTCCTGACGTAGCTATTTCGTGAGATCCCTATGCTGGCGTCCTCCCTTAAGGGCTTCACTATGAGGGGGAACCTCAACCCCCTAGGCTCCTCAAAAAAGCTCATCACCTGATACTTCGGCGTCGGAACGCCATTGGCTTTTAGAACCTCCTTGGCCAGGCCCTTGTCTTGGCACAGGCCGAGGGCCAGAGACGTGGAGCCCGTGTAGGGGATGCCCAATATCTCCAATATCGATGGAACGTGCATCTCGAGGCGACTATCGCCCATGTAGCCTTCGGCCAAGTTCACCACGACGTCAGGCCTACGAGCCTTCAGAGACCTGACGACCTCCTCCAAGTCGTCCCTCAGCGGGAAGAGCTCGCAGCGGAAGCCAAGCTTGATGACGGCATCCTCGACAGCTCTTACTTGGTCCAGCACGTCGGCTTCGGCCAAGTAGTCTACATCCCTCCCCCTCTTGGGACCAACGGGGACGTTGAACAGGATGCCGACTTTGATGGTCAAGGCCTCGCGCCTCGCTCGAAGCCCCACCTACGCCGCGCTACTTTTAAACTAAGCTTATGAGAAGCGGCGAAAAAGTTTAAGGGCGATATCACTTCGCTCTACTCGTCTTCAACAGCCTCGAGGAGGTGCCGAGCATATCCAATTTGAGGTTCGCCACCCATGACGTCTGCCTGCGTTGCGCGTCGTTGGGCTTGGGTTGCTGTAGCCGCTGCCGCCCCTTCGTCTTGCTCGAGGACCTTAGGACTATGTTGAGGGCTCGTTCGGAGGGCGAGGTGCTGGAGATCGTGGAAGTCGACGAGGTCCCAGCCATGTACCTCCACCACCTCTCGGACCCTGATATGGCCCAGATATACTACCCTTGGGGCGGAAGGCACTACCGCCTCCAGACGAAGTTCGTGAACGGCTCGTGCGCGGCCCTAGTACCCGGTAAGGGCTGCACCCTCGGAGAGAGCAGGCCCCTGATCTGCAGGGTGTGGCCGTTCTGGTGGAGGAGTGGCTCGGACCCATCGACCGGCGACTTTCAATTGGAGGTGGACGGGGACTGCACCTTGGTGACTCACTGGAACATGACCGTGGACGAGGTGCTGAAGGAGCTGGGCTTGTCCGAGAGCTTTGTGAAGAGGGAGCTCTCGGCCCTATACGAAGCCCTTAGAGAGCACGGCATGGCACTGGCGAAGGCGCGCGCCCTGAACATCCCCCCTCGAAAGCTCTTGAGCTGGATGTTGCGCGAGGCTCAGCTCAAACGTCACGTCCCCACGTGACCGAATGGGGGGATAGCCACATAAGTCGTCGTGCCAAAAACTTCACGCTCAAACGGATAATCGCATGGACTTAAGCTCTCGAATCGCCTCCGCGAGGTCTTCGAGGTGCGAGCTCCTCCTCTCGAGACCGCGTCCTAGGGCTATCAACACCCCTCCTATGACGTCCGAGAAGCCTATGGGCTCGGGGAACACCAGGCACGCCACTCCAAGCTTCACGAGCAGGCCGCCTTTGCTGTACTTCTTCATTAAGAGAGCCCTGACCCTCCTCGAGTCCTCGGCAACGCTCACTACGCCACGCAATGCTTCGGCCCGCGCCTCTACGAGTTCTTTGAGGCCTTTGTAGACCTCGCTCAAGACCTTACGCTCTCCCTCGCTCACGCTCTCCCCTCTTAAGGAAGGCTTCAGGGCTTCTTGAGCGAGGACAAAAAGCCAGCTATCAAGAAGATCATCAGCAAAAAGAGGAGGAAGAGCTCCTCGAAGCTCACAGCCATCCCTTCATCGCTTTGTCCTGATGTACAGAGCGTCACAGCACACTCTCAAAGATGGGTATTACGACTTTTCGATTCCAAGACAATCCTCCGCTCTCTCCTGAATAAGGTGTAAGGAATTGCCGTTTGTCCCTAGATGCTCATTATTATCAGTTCATGTTTACTTGTCGCACCTAGGGGCTTTCACCTCGCCTCCTCCTCATAGGTAGCACTGCTACCTCTAGAGCGGGGTCACGGGGCATCCGGTGAATGGCACGCACCCATTGAGAGTTGCCTGATTTATCGAGGCGTCGTCCCTCATCAGCGCTAGCGACAGTAAACAGAGTTAGAGCTTGTAAACCTAACTCCTAAACATCAACTACGAAGCAACCCCTCAGTCTCTGGATCTACGTAATCCCAAGCCCCCTTAATCCACTCTGAGAGGCCTGTGGCGTTGGCCTCGACTCGCGCCCCATGACGTGCGATGTGGACGCTAGCGAGCCGCATCGAAGTGCAATCCCCGCTAGACCGTCTACGATTTGGTTAAAGCTATGCGAAGACGTCGTTAGTGGAGAAAACGCGCTGACAATCATCAATTAGTAAGCTTTGCGAAGTGGATGTGAGAAACGCGTGCTTGTAATCGTTTAGCATCTACTTCGATAAACCGTTTAAAACCGCATCGACTTATGGTCTTTTTACGATCTTCGACCGTAGACCAAGCGCCATCGCCTTTAACGCTAATCTTTTTTGAGCCGTCCGAGTACGACGTAGGCCGCCAAAAAGGTCAGGCCGCAGATCAAGAACATGCTGACAAAGCCAGCCTTCTCGGCCACGAGGGGTCCTAGAAGGGCGCCGCAGGCGCTGCTCAAGTTTACCAGTGCGGCGAAGAGCCCCGACTTGCCCTCTGGGACGAGCTCCATTGAGAGGATTAGTGAACACACAAAGAACACGGCGTAGGTAAATCCCATCAATACGAGGATTATGGTCATCGCGATGACATCAAGCGACGATGTAGTTATGGCCAGAGCCAGCGCAATCGCCAAGGTGCTCCTGCAAAGCGCTGAGCCTCTCACGGCCCGTCCCTCGATTTGATCGACTGAGCCCCTCACTATGAGAAGGTACCCGAGCAAGCTACCGAAGGTGTTAAGGACGTAGAGGACGAATATCGTGCTTTGGGAGAGACCCAGCGCTTGAGAGAGGAAGACCGGGAGGGGGGTGAAGAACATGCTCCCCGCTAAGAGGAACAAGACCATGCCGAGACAGAGAACCCTCAACTCACTCATAGCCGACCTCATCTCGACCCTCCCCCCATTGAGCGCCCTCTCAAAGACCCTCAACCACGTGCACGCCCTCTCAAGAGACCTCTCGATCGCTAGCAACTTCCTCTCGATAACTAGGGCGGGGTCGTTGACGAACACGAGGGCGCATAAGAATGCCGCTACGTGCAGGCCGCTACACAGCATCAAAGTTTGGGAAGGGCCCAAGTTGTACTGTGATGCGAAGAAGCCGAGCACTAGGCCGAGCATCCAGCCAGTGTCCGCGAAAAGGCGTTGCACTGCGAAGCCCCTCCCCCACTCCTCGCGGGGGTACGCCTCGGCCAGGAGGGCGTTCTTGGGGGACTCGTGGGCGGAGTGCAAGACGCCCGCCAAGGCATAGAGGGCTATCAGTAACTTCATGTCCCTCACGAACGAGAGGGCGTAGAGTACCACGGCCAAGGAGATGAAGGAGAATGCAATGAAGGGCTTGTAGCGCCTAACCCTGTCGCTCGCGCGGCCCCAGAAGAGGTCGGCTGGCACCGACGCCAGTATGGAGAGCGAGGTGAGGAGGCCCACGTCGAGCAGGGAGCCGCCTATGGACAGCACGTAGAGGGGCAGGAAGACCGAGAGTAGCCCGAACGCCACGTCGTGGAGCGCGAAGCTCAGCCACACGAGGGCTCGCGCGGCGAGGAGGTAGGTTAACTTTGCAAGGAGGGCGACGAAATAGGTGCGTAATACCCATGCGCTAGAGCATTGTCAGCGGGCGAGCGAGGGGCTTTGAAGTCGATCCACAGATTTTAAAGCGTCTCATTACAACTTTGCACGTCAAGTATCACCATGCAACGTCCCTGTTAAGTGTCGAAGCCCGCGCGTTGACAGCGTCGAAGAGGCCAAGGATCCTTGTTTAAAATCCCCGTCAATTCACGGAATGGGTTGTATCGTTGAAATTCTCATAGCACTTGCGATGCGAGCGCCGCCCTCTTGATCTCTCTATAGAGGGCGAGCGAGGTGAGGGAGCTGACCATGATTGCGCCCCCGGTGATCGCGAAGACCGCCTCGAAGCCTAGCTCGTCGACCAGCGCCCCGCCTACGGATGCCGCGAACGCCTGTCCCAAGCTCGTCGAGACAGCATAGAGTCCCCACTCGAAGGACTCGCGTCCCTTGTCTATGTAGCGAGTGAAGAGGCTCATGATCGGCGAGTAGCGAAGGGCGGTCCCGATGCCGTTCAACGCTTGGAGAGCGTAGACGTGCCACGGACGCGAGGCCACGACGTAAAGCAAGAAGCTCGTGCCAACCACCAAGGTGCCGACAACCGAGAGGGCCACTCTCTCCTTCTCGCTCAGCTTTTTATCGACGTAGTAAGCTGAGGTCAGCCTAGCTATGGAGAAGGAGACCATGTAGATGGACGTGGCGAAGCCGACTACAGCAGCGCTTCCCCCGACTATGTTGTTGACCACGAATATCGCGAAAACTGGAGCTATTAACGCGCCCGCGGCCACTATGCTCGTGTCGAAGGCTATTAAGCACTTCACAACGTTATTGGGCTTCACGGCCTGCACCCCTGAGTGAAGAAAGTTCTTGCCCTTTGCTCAACTCAAAACTTCTTAAACCTTCCTTCAAGCGATATCGTCGAGAACGTATGCTTTAAGTGTTACTATGAATGCAGGCACTACGTCCAGGCCCATGGTACGGGGAAATGGCCTTCGCTCTCTACAAGCTCAAGGCGAGGTGTCGAGCATGCTGCTTCGAGGCGCGAGCTGACGGCGTTAGCTCCGCCGTGATCATGGCGTCCCTCCAAGATAGCTCGCCACCTCCTTTTAATACTCTGTACAACGCGGTTCACGTCGACCTTCAGTAATATTATCGTAATAACTATCGTCATGACTATCGAGGCTATGGTCATGGCCTCTCGGCCTATCAACGGCTCGAAGCGCTCCTTCAGTACGCCCCCTGCATACGCCCCCGGTATCGTTATCGAAAGCTTCCCCAAGAAGTAGGCCAAGCAGAACTTCGCTGGGCTGTACCTCAGGAGCCCGAGGGGTATCACCACCGGTTCGTCGGGTATCGGCGTGGCCGCCGCGACGTAGAGGGCGACGAAGGCCCAGCGCCCGACCCTTCGCCTCACCTCGTCTAGGAACTCTCTTCGCCTCTCGCTCACGAACCTCCTAGCGAAAAAGGCGACCACGTAGTGTAGCGACTTCGCTGAGGCCGAGCCCAGCGCGACAAGGAGTCCCACAGTCCATGGGTCGGCGTTGACGAGTAGTGCAACATTAGCGGCTATTAAGAGGTTCGAAGGGCCAGCGAAGGGAATGAGGTTTAAGACGAAGGAGGTCAGGAGAACGCCGAGGAGCTCGTAGAGAGATACCATCACCGAACCCCACGACTCTCATTGAATCAAGATACCAAGGCCTTATCGTTTGGGAGAGCGCAGACACGAAAGCTCATCTTATTCACTAGTAGAGATACACCCTTTGTTTATCGATAAATTTTGTTAAGGCTAGACTCAACTCGCGCCAACTCTTTGAAGCAAAATTCTCAAGTACTCTGAGTTCACTTTCCCGTGCCTCTCCTGAACGACTCTGCTGGCCTTGAGCCAAATATGAGCTATCCTCGGCCATAGCTCACTGGCCATTAGTTGCCTCACCACGTACTCCTTCAACGACCTTTCTCTTCTGATTGCTCTTTGGCGCCAGTCGAAGCTTACGAGGCCCGTGCGCCTCAAGTGCTGAATCGCTCGACTTACCTGCTCGTAATCGAGTGACCGCTCGACAACGCGCTCCAGGTCCTCTAAGAGGGAGTCAAAGGTTATCTGGTCCTCCACCCGCAGGCAGATGACGGCTACGATGCTCTGGACGAGCCTCGTGGTCTCAGTGAAGTATACCCCGACCTTCTTCGGAGGGACGAGGACCTGCTCGAGGAGATAGCCATACCTCTTGTAGAACCAGGCTTTGACGGCTTCGGCGAGCGCCAAATAAGCGCCGAGGATCGCGGCTAGAGCCACATAAAAGGTCGCTGGTGGTCTCTCGAAACTGAAAACCGCTCCTAAGGGCGTGTACGGAACCGCCAAGGCAAAGGCTATTATTGCCAGGCTGCTCGACAACAAGAGCTTACTCGGCTTGCTCCTCCAGAAAGGCGATATCCTCGTCCTGATGACGAATACCACGAGAACCTGCGAGGCCAAGGACTCCATAAACCAAGCGGTTTGGAAGAGGGGTTCCGAGGCCTTGAAGATAAAGAGCATTACGAAGAACGTCAGGAAGTCGAAGATGGAGCTGGTCGGGCCCAAGAACACCATGAAGCGCTTGATGAAGCTCACGTCCAAGCGCTTGGGCTTCTCTATGTACTCTTGGTCGACCTCGTCCGTGGATATTGTCGACTGAGAGAAATCGTAGAGGAGGTTGTTGAGCAGTATCTGAATTGGTAGCATGGGGAGGAACGGTAGGAAAAGCGATGCTCCAGCCACGCTGAACATGTTGCCGAAGTTCGAGCTCACGCCCATCATTATGTACTTCATGGTGTTGCCGAAGGTCTTCCTCCCCTCTAGGACGCCATCGTGGAGCACCTTCAAGTCGTTTTGGAGGAGGATTATGTCGGCGGCCTCTTTCGCGACGTCGACCGCGTTGTCCACCGAGATGCCGACGTCCGCGTTCTTCAGCGAAGGCGCGTCGTTTATCCCGTCCCCCAAAAAGCCGACCACGTGCCCGTTGTTCTTTAGAGCGCTTATTACCCTGTTCTTCTGGGCCGGGGTGAGCCTGCAAAACACGTTAACCTCCTCGACGACCCTTGCGAGGGCCTCGTCGTCCATTTTGTCTATCTCGCTACCGGAAACCACCCCCTTTATGTCGAAGCCCAATTGCTCGCAAATCCTCCTCGTCACCAGCTCGTTGTCCCCCGTGAGTATTTTCAGCTCCACGTTGGCTCTCTTGAGCAACTGTAGAGCCTCTCTTGCCGATTCCTTTGGAGGGTCTAGGAAGGCCAATAAGCCCAAGAAGACCATATCCCTCTCGTCATTTGGCGTGTAGACGGGCTTGTCCTCTTTTAGACGCTTGTAGGCCACGGCTAGGACCCTGTAGCCCTCGGCACTGAGCCTGAGGTATTCTCGCTCTACATGCCTGCGCACTTCATCGGTCATCTCAGCTATCACGCCCCCGACTTCGTAGAGTGAACATATCCTCAAGACCTCCTCGGGAGCCCCCTTCGTTATCATGAGCCGTTGACCGTTGTGCTCGACGACTATGGATAAGCGCTTGCGAACGGAGTCGAACGGGACTTCGTCCACCTTCTTAAAGTCCCTTACGTCCACCTCCTTGGACCTCAACACGGCCTCGTCGAGCGGGTTCTTCAGCCCCGTCTGGTAATAGCTGTTTATGTACGAATAAATGAGGACCCTCTCGCTTTCGTTGCCGTTGACGTCCAAGTAAAGTACTAGCTTTACCCTGTTCTCGGTCAAAGTCCCAGTCTTGTCAGCGCACAAGACGTCCATGCTCCCGAGGTTCTGTATGGCCGCCAAGCGCTTCACTATAACGCCCTTCTTAGCCATAGATAGAGCCCCTTTGGAGAGGCTTATCGAAATTATCATGGGCAGGAGCTCTGGCGTCAAGCCGACCGCCAAGGCCACGGCGAAGAGGAGGGAGTCGAGCACGCCTCGCATGTAGAGGGCGTTGATGAAGAACACCGCTAGGACCAGAAATAAGGTCACCTGCACAATCATGTAGCTGAAGCTCTTGATCCCTCTTTCAAACTCCGTCTCGGCCCTCCTCTCCACAAGCCTCTTAGCTATCTTCCCGTACTCCGTCATGCTCCCAGTCCTCACGACAACGGCGACGGCACTTCCACTTACGACAGAGGTGCCCATGAAGAGGTAGTTGCTCCACTCCATAATCGAGGGGTCGAAGGACTTCAACGGCTGGGCCGTCTTCTCGACTGGGAAGGACTCGCCAGTCAACGCGGATTGGTCTACGAAGAGGTCTTTAGCCATTATGACTCTGCAGTCCGCGGGCACGATGTCTCCTGCCGACAAGTATATTATGTCGCCCGGGACGAGCTCGGCGATTCTGACTTCCCGCTTAATCCCATCTCTCAAGACCGTGGCGGTCGTCGCCACTCTCTGCTTGAGCATTTCAGCGGCTCTCTCCGCTTTATGCTCTTGGTAAAAGTCCAGGGAGACGCTGAACATCACTATCACGAGCACTATGATGCTGTCCTTGACCTCTCCTAGAAGGCCCGAAATCAACCCCGCTACGATTAAGATTACTACTAAGGGGCTCTTGAAGTGAGAGAGGAATTCGACGACCGCCGTCCTCCTTTTCCTCTCCACGAGCTCGTTGTAGCCGAACAGTTTGAGGCGCTCTTCAGCCTCCTTGGATGTGAGGCCCGTCGTGGAGGTGCCCAAGCGCTCAAGGAGCTCTTCGGCTGGCGAGGTCAAGATCTCCTCAGTGCTCGGCAGCGCTCTGTCGACGTCGAACCTTCCTGCTATTTGGGGCGTCATCACTCTCACGACCGATCTCTTACGGATGATCTTGAGGCTGTTTCTTAGCCTTCTTGCAGAGGTACCGCCTCATAGGGTTTTCGTCGCAGGCACTTCGTTAAATGACAGCACCTATGTTAGAGTTCGAGAAAGGACCACGTTTGCGAAGACTTCTTACGAAATGGCACCTGACTTCCTGTCGCATATTGTGCTAAGGGTTGTTCTAAAAGCTACTGACCTTCCCTTGCCTTAAAGTCTAGGCTTTTGGTTGTAACTCTTCAAGCATCCTTTCTTAGACGTTAAAAGGCCATCTTTCTTGGAGTAAGCGAGACAGGGACCCTTGGTTCTGGATCGACGAGCCCCCACCTGAGAAGGACTTGGAGCTGGGGATCGGGAAGGACGTTGCTTGGCAAACGCCGTTGCACAGAGAGGCTGTGAGGAGAGCCGTTGTAGCTTTTAGATAAAGCGTCTTTGTAAATAGTTGCAAAGACGTGAAGACTCACATCCGCCCAACGCAACACTTGCTAGTCGCTCACCACTTGAACCACGCCCGTGAGCTCGCGAGAAGCGATGAGGGGCGCGCAACCGCAGAATCGATGACTATTGCCCCGAGCCAAAGAGAGGGCAGGAGTGGAAGGCTGAAGGGGTGTGAAAGGCTTTCGGGTCGCGTGGAGCCCTGACGGCCTCGCAGGTGAGAACGTTCAAAACTGTTCAGAGCTGATTAAAGTGATCGCCTCAGAGAAACCCTTAGCACAACTGTAGAGGACACGAAGAGAGTCTTGCCTCCACGATTATCCACATCACTTGCTCGTTCTACATTAGATGACAATACAGAAGACGGGCCCGGGGGGATTTGAACCCCCGACCTCCGGCTCCGAAGGCCGTTGCTCTATCCTGACTGAGCTACGGGCCCCTAATTTTAACTGGCCCCCTCCTTTAAGCTTCTTTCTTGGGCGAGCCGTGGAGAGACTAGTGTTAATGAGTATCAAGCCCAAGTACGGTCTGGAGATCTTGAGGGGCCGCAAGAAGGTCGAGCTCAGGGGCTTTGTGGGCGAGATAGCTTCAGGCGACGTGGTTGTCCTCTACTTGAGCTCTCCAGTTCAAGCCATAGGCGGGGAGTTCAGGGCTGGGAGGACAGTCTTCGGGGTCGATGAGATTAAGAGGTTTGTGGAAGGCCTCGAGGATCCGGGGGTCGATGAGGAGGACTGGGGCTACTTAGTCGGCAGGAGGAAGCCGATGGCGATAGAGGTCTTGGACCCGGTGGAGTACGAGGTCAAGGTGACGTTGCGAACCCTGAGGGAAGAGATCCCGAACTTCAGGCCCCCTCTGAGCTACAGGCTCGTGAAGCCCGCTGAGCCCCTCTACGGCGCCATAGAGAGGATTAGGAGGATGGCCCTTAAACGCCCTGAAATCTAAACCTAGCCCCCCTCACGAGCCCGTTGACCAAGTCCCTCAAGGCCCCCTCTTGGTCCTTGGCCTTGACCACGCCAGAGGCTACCAAGATCCCTTGGGCCCCAAGATTGAGCGCGGCCTCCACGTCCTCGCCACTCGTTATCCCCGCACCGCATATGACGATGACCTCGGGGTTCACTTGCCTGATTAGCTTTATCGTGCCGGTTATCACCTCCGGCTTGGCCTTAGAGACGGCCTTCCCGGTGCCGATGAGCTCCGGGGGCTCTATGGCTATGAACCTCGGCCTCAGGGCGGAGAGAGAGGCCGCTACCTCGGGTGTGTTCGCGCACACGACGACCTCTAGGCCCGCGTCCCTAGCCCTCTTGACGACCTCGTCTATCTCGTCTATCCGTAGCCTCTTCTCTGAGTGATTGACCAGGGTCCCCACGGCCCCGGCTTCCTTGACTGCCTCGATCGATATGCTCCCGGTGTAGGCCCCAGGCGGGTAGGGGTCGACGTGTTGTGCCAAGACAGGGATCGAGACCGAGGAGGCCACCGCAGCGATGTCGACTGCTTGGGGGGCCACCGCGACGTTGACTCCAAGCTCGCTTGCTACTTTCTCGCACTTCCTCGCCAGCTCCAGGGCCCTCCGACCGGTCGCCTCCAGATAGGTCTTGAAGTTCACTATGATGAGAGGAGGCTCGAGCCCTTTCATATCAATACCGAGCCCTGGGATCATTTAAAAAGGTTATTTGGAGGGGCTTGGGAAGACTTTAGCTCAGAGGTCCCTTGCTCCCACACCCGGTCGACGAGATAAGGTGCTCGAAGAGCGAGGACTTAAAGGGCTTCAGCGTGGCGCTCTGCGTCACGGGTAGCGTCGCTTCTTACAGGGCCTTGGACTTGGCCCGAGAGCTGATAAGGAGAGGGGCGAGCGTAAGGTTCGTCGCCACCCCCGCCTCCTTGAAGTTCGTGACCCCGACCATGATGTACTGGGCCTCTGGCCAGAAGCCGATAGTAAAGGGAACCGGGAGGACCGAGCACATAGCCATCGCTAGCAGGAGTGGTTGGGCCCACGCCGTGGTTGTGGCGCCCGCGACTGCCAACACCATATGCAAGCTCGCCAACGGGATCTCTGATAACGTGGTAATGGACGTTTTGGTGACGGCCTTGGGCTCTAAGAAGCCGATAGTAGTGGCCCCAGCCATGCACTCAGACATGTACTTCTCGCCCGTGGTTAAAGAGGGGCTCGAGAGACTGAGGAAGATGGGGGTAGTAGTAGTTGACCCGGACTTCGATGAGGGTAGGCTGAGGATGGCCTCTGTAGAGGAGATAGCCGACGTCGTGGAGGACTCTCTGAACCCCGTGGTCGGGTTAAGGGGCTTAAAGGTCCTCGTGACAGCAGGGCCGACGCGCGAGCACTTGGACCCCGTGAGGTTCCTCAGCAATGCCAGCTCGGGCAAGATGGGCTACGCCATAGCCTCTGTGTGCGCCAACAATGGCGCTGAAACGTTCTTGATATCGGGCCCCACGAACCTCAAGCCGCCCAAGGGCGTGCGCTTCAAGGGCGTCACCTCCACGAGGGATATGCTGGACGCATGTCTAGACGTCGTTGACAGGGAAGGCCCCCAAATAATAGTGCTGGCGGCGGCGCCCTCGGACTTCTACTTCGAAGAGAGCTACAGCGACAAGGTGAGCTCGGACACTACCCTGAGAGTCACCTTAAAGCCCACCCCCAAGATATCGAAGGCCCTGAGAGAGAGGGCGCCCAGAGCCGTCCTGGTGGGCTTCAAGGCCGAGCACGGCATCCCTCTCGAGGAGCACGTGAAGAGGGCGAGGGCGAGGATGGAGGAGCACGGCTTCGACATAATAGTTGCCAACGACGTCTCGAGGCGCGACATAGGCTTCGGCTCAGACTTCAACGAAGGCGTCATCATAACCAGGGTCAGAACGTTCGCGACTGGCAGGCTGACCAAGAGGGCCTTGGCTCGAGTACTCTTGCGCGAGGCAGTCGAGGCGTTGAAGCTGAAGAGGGCCTCGGGCTAAGCCTGGAGCTTCCTGACCCTCTCGAATATCTCGAGCCACGTGAGCACGCAACGGCCGAGCTCGTAGAGCCTGTCCACGTCACTCTCGTACTTGGCCATGTTCGTGAGCTCCATGAGCTTCTGGCTCGCAGTCGACGTTAGCTCGCCTATGACCTGTATTTGCATAGTCTTAGCTACGTCCTCCCCCTCCTTTACGAAAACGACCCTCTTCTCGCACCCTGGGCAGTACACGTCGCCGCTCTTCAATTTAAAAAGAGGGGAGTTGCATATTGGACATACTTCGGCGAGCATCGTCGCTCCGCTTCTCAGAAGGTCGACCATGCGCTTCATCCTAGCGGCCTCGTCCCTATCCCTGCTCACGAGGAGACCACCGACCTAGGCCTCTAATCCTTCACCTGCTCCAGTATGCTGACGGCTTGCCAGATGGCCGTCCTGGCGAAGAGCGGCATGTTGGGATCTTGGCTGCACTCGTCGAGTATGCTTATGGCGTTCGCCGCCCTTACGCCGGGCGTGTACTTCTTGTCCTTCAAGACCTTTATTGATTCGCTACAAGCCCTCCTGATGTTTCGGGGAACCCCGAGGTCGTCGGCTATTCTCTGCAGAACCGTGATGGCTTGCTGTATCTTACGCTCGACGTCACTCTCAGCAGACACAGACGACACCCCACGCAAAGCAAGCTAGGAGGGAGAGCGGATGCAGAGCCTGATAAGAAAAGGCTTAAGCTCTTTCTTAAAAATCTTTCATAATAAAGTCGAACGCGGCAAGCGAGAGGACGTGGGTGCTTCGCCGTGGCCGACGTCTCCGTGATGGTTAGGGGGATATACACGACGGCCCTTGTCAAGCTACTGCTCGACCACGGCTTCAAGATTGCCAAGCCCTCGGCCACCACGGCCGAGAGGTTCGGGCTCAAAGACCCGCCCAAGGAGTGGGACGCGGTCATCAGGGACTACAAGCCGCCCAAGGGCTCCATAGCCGTCGAGGGCCCAAGGGCTCGTGAGGTCGTGGGGCTCTTAATGGAGAGCCTGCCTGACGTCGTTGTCGTGAGCAAGAAGGCTGGCTACGAGATCTACAAAGGGATCGTCGAGAAAGTAGACGAAAGGGGTTCTCACATAAACTACGGCGAGGGTATGGGCCTCTTGCCCGAGAAGCTCGTGGAGGGGCAGGAAGTTATAGTCTCGCCGATCAGGAACGCGAATTCCAAGGGCGATCGCGTCGCCCTGACGAAGAGAGTGAGGATAATCGGCCGCTATGCGGACTTAGTGAAGGAGGGCTGGGTCTCCACGCCTAAAGACGCGCCCCCGACTACGACCAGTAAGTTGATGAACTTAGGCAATTTGATGAGGCCGCCGGACTGGGGAGTACAGTGGAAGAGAGAGGCATTAACAGCGAGCATGAGCGAGTTACTCGAGGAGCTCCAGAGGTTGAAGGAGGAGGCCCTGAAGCTGATGCAGAGGGCTCAAGAGTCCAAGGCACCTTGCCTCGTCTACGAGCCGCCGACGCGCTACGTGGTCATGGTGCCCTACGAGAGCAAGAAGCGTCTCGACGAGCTCCGAGGTCTCGTAGTCACCACCATGCCCAACCACCACTTGATAAAGAGCTGGGGGAGGAAGTACGCGTACGCCGTCGACGTCGTGGAGAAGCTCATGGCCTTTCCCCCTCTGGGCTCGGGAGCTGGTGCCATGGCCTCCAGCGTGATCACGAGGAGCGTGGTCAAGGAGGGGGCGAGAATGGCCGTGGAGCACGTGAAGCCCGATGGCAGGGTGTACGAGCTGACGCCGGGGGTCGTGGAGGACTTCGACGTCGAGAGCGCGACCGTTACACTAAGGAGGAGGTTCAAGGGCGGCGGGGTCTACGACGGCCTCGGAGTTCCGAAGGAGGAGGGGGACTACGGCCTCTCGACCTACAGGCTCGGGTCGCCCATATCGAAGACCGCCTACTACGACAAGGGAGGGACCCTGAAGGGGATCTACGTCAACATCTCGACTCCCGTGGAGATAGCGCCTAAAAGGGTCAGGTACGTCGACCTAGAAGTGGACGTGGTGGCCAAGCCTAACGGAGAGGTCCGAGTCCTAGACTTGGACAAGGCCAGAGAACTCATGAATAAAGGCGCGATAACGGCCAAGCTTTACGACGCCGTGGTCAAGGTGGCGGAGAGGGTCAGGACCATGCTGAATGAGAAGGGGGACGTCGACCTAGACCTCAAACTTTTCTGACCCTGACGACCAAGAACCCTTGCTTGAACGACGCTATCCTCAAAGACGTGGGATCGACTGGCTCGGGGAACCTCACAACCTTCCTGTACCTCCGGAACTCGACGTTCTTTTGAACTGTCCCCCAGCGCTCGAACCTGACCCCCTCCCTTATCTCCGCCTCGACCTTCAAGGTGTCCTCGCCCTCCACGTAGACGTTTATCTTGCCGCTGTCGACTAGGGGCAGGTCGACGACGACCTCGTACTCGTCCCCCAAGTCCCTTATCGTGGATAAGGGTGTGAGGCAGCACTCACTGGCGTTCCACATGGGCTCCTCCAAGTCCTCGAAGAGCGACGATAACCTCTCGACCTCGCTCCTGATCTCGTCCAAGAGGTCTGATATAGACTCGAAGATAGTCCTCCTCCTTCTGAACACACGCGCCACCTCTACGTGTACATCAACGGGACCTCGTACTCGTGGCCCTTCCTCATCTGCTTCATGACCTCCGCTGTCCTCCTCATGAGCTCGCGCGTCCTCACCCTTATCATCTCGGCCTCCTCAAGCAACGGCTTGACGTCCACGTTTATATCGAGTATCCTGTTCAATGCCGTGAGCGCTTGGGCAGCAGCGCCGGGGTCCGGGTACTCCAAGAAGCACTGGGCCAAGAGCATCATAGTCGGGAGCCCCCTCTTTATGCCCTCCTTCATCATTACCGCCGCGGGCCCGACCACGAAGCCCTCCTCGAAGCTCTTGACGTTGGCCTTGGCCAGCACGTCGTAGAGCTCGGAGTTGCCCGCTATGCCGTAGACCTCCGGAGTCTCTATCTCAAGCCTGTTCGGCACGGCGATGCCGGTAATGGCTATTATCCCCTTAGCCCCCTCCCTCACGGCCCACTCGACTACGCTCTTGCCCAGCGGGTAGACGAGCGAGGGGTGAACCGGGACCTCGCTACTCAAGACCATCAAGCCCTGCCTGCCGAAGACCCTCATCGGGTCGCAGACCTTGGACTGGTGGACGACTATCACGGGCGGCAGTAGCTCGCTCTCGACGTAGGCGACAGCCTCCAAGCCCAGCGCCCTGACCACGTGGGCCGCCGAGATAGCACCCACGAGCCCTGCGTCTGGAAGCCCGACGACGAGCCAGCTCTCTCTAAACCCCCTACCGACTATCTTCACGTCCAAGCAGGACACCGAGGATATATTGTGGGTTCGATGAAATAAAGCTAACCTAGGCACAAAGACCTAACATTTAAGAGCTCGCGCTAAAATCGTAGACAAAGGGCCCGGTCGTATAGAGGCCTGCGTGGGCCGTAGAGCCAGGTCAAGTATCCCGGCCTTTCGAGCCGGAGACCCGGGTTCAAATCCCGGCCGGGCCATCAACTCTACGCGACCTCTTCCAACACTCGAGCTTGTTCCCGATCGACCTCTCTGAACTAATGCATGTGTGCGAACGCACGAAAGGGTACTCTCCTCGGCTGTTTTTCGAGGAAGTTGACCTAAGGGGCTGAACGAGGTCGGGAAGACCGTAAGAGAGTCGAGGGGCTCTGATGTAGCCACCATGAAGGGAATGGTCGAGGGACTCGGCATCCTCTACAACAGGATCGTCGCCATGGAGTTGATCCTTCTCTTAACCCAACCCTTCTAGGGAGATTTGTGTGCTTGAGCACGCATCAAAGCCAAGGATTCATTGACTACAGGCAACGAGGTTAACTTGAAAAGCGGGGTCTGTCTCCGCACTTTTAGTGGATCCTGCAATGTCTTCTTTCGAGGACATAGTCAAGCGAGCGCTGGAGGAGGGAAGGACCTTCCTAATGGAGCACGAGAGCAAGCAGATCCTCGCAGAATTCGGCCTCGAGACCACTGGCGCGTACCTCGCAACGAGTGCCGACGAAGCCATAAGAATAGCAAACCAGATAGGCTATCCTGTCGTGCTCAAGGTCCTGTCCAAGGAGGTGGTACACAAATCGGAGGCAGGAGGGGTAAAGCTTAACCTCGCCAATGAAGAGGCCGTGAGACGTGCCTATCGCGAGATAGAGTCGGCCTTCCGCAATAAGGGCATGATAGGCGTCTCGGTCCAGAAGATGGCCAAGCCGGGGTTAGAGGTCTTCGTCGGCGTTGCCACAGACCCGACCTTCGGCCACCTAATAATGTTCGGCCTCGGCGGGATATTCGTAGAAGTCCTCAGGGACGTGAGCATGCGGATCCTCCCGATATCAGAGGAAGACGCTGAATCCATGATCAAGGAGGTAAAGGGGTATCAGTTACTGAAGGGCTATCGCGGGGTTTCAGGGGATGTGGAAGCCCTCAAGAGAGTGTTGTTAAAGATATCAGAGCTGGTGCAGAATTACCCGCTGATCAAGGAGATGGACCTAAACCCGATATTCTTGTATCCCAAGGGATACGCGATCGCGGACGCCAGGATCATACTCCACGATGCACCCCGAAGGCTCTTAGAGGACCAAGGGAAGAAAAGGCGGGCCACGAGCAGCGAGGACCTCCGCGACCTCTTCTATCCGAGGAGCGTGGCCGTGATAGGTGCTTCCAACACCCCCGGAAAGCTCGGGTGGAACCTCTTTAGAAACTTGATAAGCCACGGATACAAGGGGAGGCTCTACCCTGTCAATCCAAACGTGGGAGAGGTTCAAGGGTTCAAGGCCTATCGGAGCATAAGGGAGGTCCCCGAGAAGGTCGACGTTGCCATAGTGCTAGTACCCTCGCACTTGACGCCAAAGGTGGTTGAGGAGTGCTGCGTCGCTGGCGCGAAGTACATCATCGTGGAGTCCGCTGGCTTCGCGGAGCTGGGTGAGGGGGGCAAGAAGGTGGAAGACGAGCTTAGGTCGATAATTGAGAGGCACGGGTCCAGGCTCGTGGGGCCCAACTGCGCCGGCATAATAAACACATACTGTAGGTTCGTGGGAACCTTCGGCCTAATCGACGAGCTAGCCCCGGGCAATGTCGGCCTCATAGCACAAGCCGGTGTGTACGCGGCTGGCTACCTGTGGGGCCTTAAGAAGGTGCTGGATTTCGGGATAATAGCGACAATAGGGAACAAGCTCGACATAGACGAGACCGATGTGCTTGAGGCTCTCGGCGGCGACGACAACATAAAGGTGGTGTGCATGTACCTTGAGGACGTCAAGCGCGGGAGGAAGTTCATCGAGGTGGCAAAGAAGGTCACGAAGCGGAAGCCCGTCATAGTCCTGAAGACTGGCAGGACTGAGGCCGGGAAGAGAGCCATACTGTCGCACACTGCCTCCTTGGCTGGTAAGGACGAGGTCTACGACGCGGCTTTCAAACAAGCCGGGGTCATAAGGGCCAAGGACAACGAGCATATGTTCGCCTTGGCGAGGGCCTTCTCGAAGCAACACCTCCCCAAGAGCGACGGCGTCTTCGTAGTGACCTACACCGGGTCCTTCGGCGTGGCCGCGGCGGACGCCATTTCCCTCAACGGCATGAGACTCGCAGAGCCGTCCGCCGAGCTCAAGAGCAAGTTGCGCGAGCTACTACCGCCATTCGTCAGCGCGTTGAACCCCATGGACCTCACCTTCGAGCAGAGCCCAGAACAGGTCAAGAAGGCGATAGAGATAGCCGCTCAGAGCGAAGACGTCGGCAGCTTCATAGTCGTGGCCCAAGCGGAGAAGCTGGGGTCTTACGTGGAGCCACTGCGATTCGTGGATAGCCGAGGGAAGCCCGTGCTAGTAGTCGTCCCTGCAAAGGAATTTGTGATGGACGACGTGATAAGGTTGGAGAGGGCAGGGATACCCGTCTACGCGACCCCCGAGCAAGCAGTGGACGTTCTCGCAACCATGTACCACTACAAGGTGTACAGGGACAAACACGGTGCCCTTTCCTAGAGAAGTACTTGTGCGGGGTTCGGTCCAGCTCCTCACGAAAGCCTCAATCACCCGCTTGGTCGACAATTACACATAACTCTTCCTCTGTCGCTGGCGGTAAGTCTGAAGGCGGTCTCTAACGACATTCCCTCTGGCCCTATGCAATAGTTTATAAGTACCATGAAGACATGGTATATGTTAAGAACATGACGAAAAGATGGCCGCCTCGAATAATAGGATGTATAAGAAGTTAAAGGAGCTCAAAGAGGCCTCTAACCTAAGCTATAGCGAGTTACTTGAAATGCTTGTGGAAAGTTACGAGAGGTCCAAGCTCGAGGTTCTGCACAAAGTCGTCGAGAGGTTTAGGTTACCCGACGAAAAGGTCGAGGAGGATAGGGAGGTTAGTCAAGGAGCTGAGAGAGGGGTTGTGGGCGCGGTCTTAGACACGAGCGTGCTACTAGAGATCCTCGACGCAGGGAAACGGAGTTGCTCGACGCGATTCTCGCTAGATACGACGGGATGCTAATACCTTGGGTAGCCCTCTACGAGTACCTCTACGGCCACGCTTACGTGGGTAACGACGTTCGAGAGCGGAGGAGGTTTGTCGAGGAGCTGGGGGACGGTTGTATGGCTGGACCAGAAGATCGTACTAAAGCGTTAGACCCAAACGTAGGTCTCTCCAAGAACGGCCTGAAATTCCCTTCTCAGACCCGTTGATAGCCGCACTTGCATTGGAGGTTGAAGGAGAGCTTGTCACCCTCAACGAGAGGCACTTCAAGAGAGTCAAGGGCCTCAGGACATATGTATCAAGACCTATGTGAAGCCCTCCTCATTACTCGCCACTCTAACGCCATTGCTACATGCGTTGTTAAATTGAAGCCTCATTACTTTGGACGGGAAGGTCAGCGAGTCAGGCTAACGATGTTCGAGCGTTCATGGCTGTGCGATAAGGGCGAAGTAACCTTTGGTGGGTGAGATTGTTCCATCACATCTCTTTCATTTCTTCCGGCTTTATGAACCTCTTGTACCACCTTTCAAAGTCCTTCGGTGTTGTTACGTGCAATTCCACAGGCGCTTCGACCTCTTTATACACCGCGACCATGACGTCGTACTTCAGCTTCGTGTTGGGAGTCACGACGAGCAGGTCTATGTCACTCGAGGCCGTGTAGTCCCCCCGCACAACAGAGCCGAAGACGTAGACCCTCGCGTTGGGATCTATCAAGTGCACTATATCCTTCACCCTCTTGGCGACCTCTAGGTAGTTCCTGAGGTAGTGGATGTCAGGCCTGTGCTGACTCGACAAGCGGCTTAAACACCTCCAAGACAAACTTGGCAACGTCCTTGACCTCCTCTATCGTGTACTCGATGGGGAGGTACATCGAAGCTATGTAGGACTCCCCGAGGCGCGCGACGTAGTGCAGGTTCCTTAAGTCGCTAATCAACGTCAAGACCCTTGAGTCCACCTCTCCGAGCTCCTTTATCAGCCCCCTGAGCGAGCGCGTCCGCAAGTACGTTCCCTTTGTGATCAGCAACCTGTACTTGAGCATGAGCTGGCAGTACTGTTCTAGGTTAAAGATGGCCAAGTCGGCCTCTCTCTCACCAATTAAGAGCAGGGCGTTCCTGA
>Ga0080004_1116634_pt1 | contig 83633 bp, 91 predicted proteins | sample WasSprMetagenome_FD_69207 | JGI IMG/M metagenome (GOLD analysis project Ga0080004, IMG submission 69207) | Sulfidic aquatic microbial communities from Washburn Spring, Yellowstone National Park, USA - WS (SPADES assembly) (version 2) | ecosystem: Environmental > Aquatic > Thermal springs > Hot...
TAGAGGACACGTTCCCCTCCATCCAGACCATCAATTTATACTCGTCTTCCGTAGTGACAGCAAACATTCGATAAGTATCCAACATAACTTGAGGGTCTCTAAAAAATCTATAATAAAGAAAGGGCATGTTCAACAGCAATAGGACAAGTCCCGCTAAAAGTATATTGCGAGGAATTTTCTTTGAAAAAAGAACGTAAACCCGTTCAGGCTTGAGGCCATAAAAGAAATTTTTTAGTTTTGCATATAGCACCGCTAAGAAAATATTTAATGAAATTGCTATAATTATGCCTTGATGTCCCCAAGATATTACCTCTAAATCGCTTGGAAGAAAGAAGGAAATAGTAGAGAGTGATGCGGCGGAAAAGAAAAGAGTTAGAGCAAAAGTGATAGTCGACTTTGCACCATTGTAATTCCTTGTTTTCCACAACCAAAAGGCGAGAACTCCAAGCATAAAAAGCGTCAAAAAGCGAAGCAAATAGTGGGGAGACAAGTTTCCAAAAGCCCACTCTAAAGCCTGAGTAACAGTAAACGGCAACCTCGTCGTTTGGTAACCCAAAAAATCCTCGGGAAGACCAATATTATGCCCTGGATAGGGATAGAAGATAAAGAACCTGTAAAAAACCGGGCTTAAAACCAGCACCGCAGCAGCAACAATAACAAAAAACTCGTATAGCTTTCGATATCCAAAAGCCCTCTCGCGAATAAGCCAATAAACACATATGATGAAAGTCATTAAAGCTAAAGTTTGGATATAAGAAACTATGAGTGATCCATTATAACCAAAAAGTAACCCTATAACAACGAGTTCAGCAATATCGTTTTTCTCCGCATGGGCGAGGGAGAAAAATAAACCAAGGTTTACAAGAAATAATGGGAAACCTACAAGAAATGGATTGCTTCCCCAAACTACATACAATGGCCAACTCGAAACAAACGTGAAGATAAAACTTAAAAATAGGGCATACGTTCTGCCAGAACTTAGTTTTTTACCCAAGAAGTAGGCGCCAAAAACTGAAAGCGCCTTAAACAAGAGTGTAACATAGAAAACAGATTTAGGAACTATCAAATTCAACATCTGAACAGCGTAAGCGAAAATAACATGGGATGCTGCTGGATAAACTATGCCTTCCGGCAAATATGGCTGTAAAGTCATGGGAATTTGTCCGTTTTCTAGGATGACTTGAACTTTTAGGGCGTGAATAGACTCATCAAAAATGCCGCCGAACACTAGTCCAGACAACGCGCCAATGTTGAAAAGTAGAAGAAAGAGAAACATGCCAAAAACAAGAAGGTAATCTACAACTTTCACGTTATTTTTTGAAAACAAAGTTTTGACTTGACTGAAATCCTTGTACTTGCGGAGAGAGTCAAAATGGGCGAACAATGAAATTAAGAAAAAGAACATCGTAAAACCAAGGACGATGAAGAAGTTGAAAAGCTGAAAAGGTAAAACAGCCAAGACGTATAGAATCAAACCGCCAAGGTAAATGTCGAGAATTAGCGCTTGTATAAAATCCAAATCGGAAAACATTCTGAGGTGTTTTAGCAGAAGAAACCGTATGGGTTCGCCCAACATCGCTAAGAGAAACATCAGCAGCAGCATCTGAAGCGTAGGCAGCAGCATCATCGTTGCCTCATAATCTAACCTCGACGATGTTCTTAAAAGGTTTACCACTTCACACATAAAACTTTAATCGCCAGCAAAAACCTATTAGAGAACAAGGTTAACCACGGATGACAATGATGAGAATAGTGGCTTTTGTCGAATACTTCCCGCCAAAAATGGGAAGCGACAGAAGAATCTTTGAGCTTATGAAAAAACTCTCAAAATACCACGAAGTCCGCTTCATAGTTTTTCCGCCATTTCGGATATTAATGGGCAAAGCAGAAAACATCAAAAAAAAGCGGCATCCACCACAGAAAAACACTTCGATAGCACATGAAGGAATTACAGGACACTTATTAGGGATACCCCACCTCATAGCAGTAATGTGGCACTCATCCATTTTAATGGCATACATCCTAACGGCGCCGTTACTGTTGATTAAGACAGTAAAGACCATAGCAGAAACAAAGCCAGACATCATAGTGCTGAACTATCCAAGTCCATACACAGGTTTGCTAGGATTCATTTCAGGAAAACTCTGTAGAAAACCAATAGTGCTAGATTTTAGCGATCTTATAGCTCAATACACCGCGAACCTACTTGATTTAAAAAAAGATAGTTTTAAAGCCAGAATGCTGATTCACATACAAAACTACATTGCAAGAAACTCCCAAAAAGTAGTTGCCCCGACATCATTCATCAGGAAATATGCAATATCCCACGGAATCCCAGCAGGAAAAGTAACGTTAATCCCAAACGGCGTAGACACGAAAACCTTCAATCCGCGAAAATACGAAGGCTGCATAACCAAAAAGGAATTGGGGTTATATGAAAATAAAATGTGCCTCTACTGCGGGCGGTTAGACTCGTGGGCAGGCATAAACATAATGTCAAAACTATGCGACATAGCTGGTAATAGAGGCGTAAAAGTAAAATTCGTCTTAGTAGGAAGCGGAGAGCAGAAAATCGCTTTAAAGGAAAACATGGTTTTATGCGGAGAACTCCCGTACAAAGAAGTGCCCCGCATCCTCTCCGCAGCCGACATAGTGCTTGTTCCATTCCCAAACAACGAAATTTCTCATGCGGCAAGTCCATTAAAACTCTTTGAGGGAATGGCTATGCAAAAGCCAGTGATTGCAAGTAGAGTAAAGGGAATTGAAGAAGTAATTTCAGATGGAGAAAATGGTTTCCTCGCTGACCCAGAAAATGTTGAAGAGTGGTTTACAAAGTTAGAAAACCTGCTGCAGTCTGGACAAGATGCAATGCGTGTGGGACAAAATGCGAGGCGAATCGTTGAAGAACGGTTTGACTGGAGTCTTCTAGCAAAACAATTTGAGAAAGTCTTAACTATAGCTGTTGCTGAACATCATAAGCCCCGTTGATGTGGAAGACAAATGCATATAACCCAAGTAACTCCACGCTTCCCTCCAGCCATAGGAGGGGTGGAAGAACACGTATATCGGGTTTCCGTTGAACTTGCAAGGAGAGGGCACAGAGTAACTGTTATCACAGCAAATGAGGTTAACCACACAATACCTCCAGTAAAAAAGGAAACAGTAGATGGCGTGGAGATTCACCGTTTTTCATTGTTTATGCCCAAAATATTTAGAGAATATTGGCTCATCCCCGGCATTCTAAAAAGTTTACCCTATCTTAAAGCTGATGTGGTTCATGTTCATGGATACAGATGTTTGAGCTCGTTCACTGCCATATGCCTAGCTCATTTTGAGGGCACTCCGGTGGTTTTCACACCTCATGGAATTTATCCCCCACGTTCACCCGCTAACGCCTTCTTAAAAGCAGTTTTCGATTCAACCCTAGGGCGTTTTATGCTGAATTTTTCCGACAAAGTAATAGCCTTAACGGAGCACAATAAACAATTGCTTTTGCAGATTGGAGCGTCAAAAGAGAAGATAAGTATCGTGCCAAACGGCGTAAATTTAGAAGAGTTCATAAACATCAAGCGAAAGGACAAACAAAAAGCAATAGAAGAGTTAAACGCCAACGGTCCAACGTTACTGTATGTAGGGAGAATTGACTGGAATAAGCGAATAGAGAAAGTAGTTGAAGCAATGCCGCTTATTCTCAAAAAATTTCCTTCAGCAAAATTCGTCATTGTGGGACCGGACTATGGAAATTATGCCAATAAACTGAGGAAGCTCGGCGAAAGACTCAAAGTAGAACACGCTCTCATAATAAAAGGAGGCATTCCAAGAAAAAAATTGTTGGCCTTATATTCAATAGCTGATGTCTTTCTCATGCCATCATCCTATGAAGGATTCGGTCTAAGTCTGCTCGAAGCAATGAGCAGCAAAATCCCAGTTATCGTATCGCCAAGTGGGGGCCCCGGAGACATTCTGACACACGGAGTCCACGCATGGCTATTAAAGGAGGCAGATGCCATTGAAATTTCTGAAGCAGTTAACTTAATATTGACCGATAAAAAACTGCGGGAAAGCATCGTTCAAAATGCCTTTGAACTCGTTGAAAAGAGATACACATGGGAAAGTGTTGTTGACAAGTTAGAGCTCGTCTATAAACAGGTAATTAAGAATAAGAGACGCTAGTGCTTTAGGTTGCGTGTTTTACGCAAGCCGCTTGTAAAGCAGAATGGACTTGAGTATGTGAGATAGAAATGCTATAATTTCGCTCGGCGTTAATTTTGATTTTCCCTTTTTCCTATTAGCAAATGTTATTGGAACTTCTTTTATTTTGAAACCTCGTAGGTAAGATTGCCTTATTGTCTCAATCTGTATTTCGTAGGTTTGGCTGTGCAAATCTCCTAAAATAGTTTTTACGAGTTTTGTTGAGTAGCACCGCATGCCGCCCGTATAATCGCGGATCGGAGCCCCTATGACAAGTGAAGCCATAAGGTTAGCCACCTTACTTATTGCGAGGCGTATGGCGCTCCAATCGGAAACGCTTCCCCCTTGGCTGTATCTGCTTCCTATGACAAGCTCATTTCCCCTTTTTGCAGCTGCTATTAGGCGTGGCAAGTCTTTCGGGTTATGAGAGTAGTCGGCGTCCATCGTAACTATGTACTTTGGCGGATTTTCCAAAGACAAGAATATTTTGAAGCCGTCTGTTATCGCAGTTCCAAGCCCAAGCTTCTTTGATCTTACAAAAAGTATGATGTTACGATACTTTTTTTGTAGGTTTCTGACTATTTCTGCCGTTTTGTCGGGGCTGGAGTCATCTATGACAAGTATGGAAATGTCGAGGTTTAAGCTTTCAATTTCACTGATGATTTTCTGGATGTTAGCTGCTTCACAATATGTCGGGAGAATTAAGCCAACTTCTGATTTTCCTTCTAAATTTCCCTCAACAAAATCATTTACATTTTCTTCAGAACCCAAGCCCCCGGATCGCTTTTCAACCATTAATGGAGACTGATGGGAGACTTGAGTGTTCATTGATGCGTTTCCACCTAAATAGCTCTGATTAATTTGGCATTAACTATATAAAGCCTATTATTGGATGGAGAATGTTTTACTTGCTAGACCGTCCTTGAACTGAATTTCTTCTTGTAATAACTCAGCGGATGACGTATTTTCTGGCATAAATTATCGGGGTTTGTGCAGATTCCATGGGTTTTGAGTGTGTCGCATCTTGGCGGGGTGTACCGTGTTCTTGAACCTCTTTCTCCTGCGATGTGTTCTACTTGGTAGCGGGTCATGCGTTCGTTAAAGTCGGAAAAATTCTTGAATAGTTCAATGACACCTTCTGTTGGCATTCCTATGTTTATGAGGAATGATGTTAAGGTGAATCTCCCTATGTGAGAGAGGTGATGCCCAGACGAGATTGATTGGTAAAGCATCTTTATGCATGGTGGAAAAGCTTCTTGCCGTACTGTTTTTGGGATGGGCTCGATTTCTGTCTGGCTTATTTTTTCCGCTGATAGTTTGTTGATCTTTTCCGCAACGTCCATTATTTTTTGCGGGAGTTTTGGAAGTTCCTTTACATCCAGCCGTTTTTCAACATATCTGCGGATTTCCTCGCTTAGTAGCCTTGCAGTTTCGCTTCTTGTTAGGTAAACGTTTCCTTTTGATAGGAGCCTGTTGACGAGTTTCCACTTTTTCTCTCGTAAGTGTGTTACATTTCTTAGGTAGTTGACGAAGTTGAGTTTAAATTCATATGGTATTCCGGCGTCGTCGTTCGCGGCGAGTCTCCACCCGAAATTCTGGGCGATTGCCAAAATTCTTTCAGAGTTTTCTTCCTTTAAGTCCTCGTATGACTGTTTTGCCTCTGCCAGTGCGTATCTTTTTTGGACGCGGGTGTTTTCGGTTGCTATGGCTAGTATTACCGCGGTAGGGAATGATAGGATTTCAGTGTCTTCATCGCGCAGTTTTCTACTTACAATTGTGTATAAGATTGCCTCTTCAATTCTTTCTTCGGCGCGTTCAAGAATCTTGGCGAAGTCTGGATTTGTTAGATCTTCGATTTTAAAATCCAGTTTTCTCACGTATTCTGCTGTTTCTTTTAGGAAGGGATATTTCGCCATGTCGTTTTTCGTGAATTTAACGGTTGTGAGTTGCATTTTTGTTTTCACATTATTCTGTTTCTATTCTCGGTGCCAGATAAAAAGCGAGTTTTCCTTCCTTTGCTTGTTGGAAATCTATTTTTGTTGGCATGTCTGTTGAAAATTCCAGCGTTGCTATGTCGGCGGTTGCGGAGGCTGCCTTCACAATTTCTGATAGGTAGCTTAGGCTGAATGTCGCTTTAGATGGCTCTTTGACTTCCAAGTCCAATAAGGCATCGCTTCCTTTTTGAAGCGATATTGTTGCACCCATGAGGTCGCCGGCTGCGTGAAAAACCAGTTTTTCATTGTCGGCTTCGATTCTGACGTGGTCGCTTACTAGTTGGGCATCTTCGATTGCGCGTGTTAAGCCGTCCGTCGTAACCTTAGCTTTGACATTGAAAGTTATTTTTGGCGTGGGCACCTCCTCTTCAGAAGCTTCAAGCGTCGGCATCGTGAAGTTTCGCGTGTATTTTCCTGTTATCTTTACCTGCAACCGTCCGGTTTTCTCGTCGAGAGAAAGCTCCACAAACTCGTCTTTACCTGCTCTTCTAAGCAGTTTTAGCAGTTCACTTATGTTTATGCACATTTTTGTTGGTTCCGTGCATTCGTATTCGTCAAAAACTGTTTTGGGCCATTCGAAGTCCACCATGGCAACGCGAGATGGGTCCATAGCGCGAAGTTTTATGCCTTCTGGGTCTATTTTGAATGTGGCCTCGTCTACGAGGATGGAGATTGCTGTGGTCATATCCCTTAGCAGTTTGGCGTCTGCAACTTTAAGTCTGAACATTTCCAGTCACCTTTCTACTGAGTATATTTTGGGTGCTATAAAAAATTTGCATGTTAGCACTCGGCGCAGGGCTTAGAAACTGCAACTTTAGAATTTGGCGGAATATTCCTCTCTGTATTTTGAGCTAAAAATAAGCCAGTACAAGTAGACCCTTCCAGATTTTCCAGCATATCTAGTTCTCCGCAGTAACTATTATTCACTTTATATAGGTTGAACTTCTAATTTAGAATGAAGCATGTTTCAGCTGTATTCTCTGAACGTGTAGCCGCATTTTGTGCAGCGTAAAAATTGTGTTGAGGATTCGTCGGCGCCCCTTGTCTGCACTTGCCAAACATATGCCAAGTTGTTTCCGCACCTTGGGCATTCAACCCTAACCGTGGGCAATGTACGCAGTTTTTGTTCTTCCTTGCCGATAACAGCAACCAACTGTTGGGGGTTGTGCTGTATTACCTTTGCAACCTTTGGCTCAACCTTTCCACATTTTTCTTGTTTTTTGTAGCCACACTTGGGGCATACAAGTATTAGCGCTGCTCCTTTTTGGGTTTTCCCCTTTTTCGGTTCGAGGCGAGAACCGCATTTTGGACAAAATTCCATGGCTTTGTACTCCGATACCCGTCTGTTTTCCCTTATCATTGTCCCTTTTAAACCTTTTCTTGTTACAATACTTATTAGGGCTAAGCTGCGGTGATTCCGGAGGCAATAAGATGCGCTACACGCAAGGCTTCAGGAATGTTACTCCGTGTGGATGTCAATTTTAAAATTTTTTCCGCATCTTCTTTGAGGATCCCGGAGATTTGCATGTAAACTTTTTCACTTTTGTTTTTGCATGCAACTTCGAATGCTTCTCCAGCATTTAGGATGGCTTTCCAGCGTTCTTCGCCTTTCGGCAGGTTCTTCAAAGCCGCGTGGATTTCCTCGAAGTTTGGCTTTTCACGTGTGACTGCCATAACTGGAAGTCTTGTTTCTGCGTTTAGCTTGTTGATGTCAACAACGTTAAAGCCCGCGAAAGTCACGCCGTCAAGCATTATCACCCTCAACTGTTTGTAGTGAGGCGAGTTTTTTATCATGGACGTTATTTTATCTGTCGCGTCAAAGCCGTCTACTTCAATTTTCGTGTGCATCACGCCGTCAAGCCAGTATCCTCCTCGAAAAACAACTCCGACAACGGGCACGAGTTCTTTTGCTCGAGGAGTAAATATCCCGTCGTCAACTCCTAAAACACGAATTTCAGGCTTAATCACTCGAAGTTTTCGGCAACCCAAAATTATCCCCCAACAACGCTTGTTAAAGATATCGTGAGGAAGCGTTATAAGTTTAGTGAAAAATGGTTTCCAATCAGGAGATGTCAAACTTGAAGGATTACGGCAAATTTCCTTTCTTGAAAACACACAAAAGCCTGGCAGAAGTTTTAACAGACCACGAACTCGCATCCTTCGGAGATGCATACATAAATTTTGTTTACTCCTTGGCATTGTCGAAAAAGAGGGGAAAACCTTGCGGGGCAAGAGTTAAGGGGAGCGTGCTTGCACAGGCATTTAGAAAGGCTGGGCTAAGGGAGAATTTAGGGTCTAGAATTGACAGCCATGCATTAGCCGACGCGGCTGAGGCATTAATAGTTTACGCTTGGCTTCGCGGCTTCATAACTTTAGACGAGACAGCCTCCACCCTCGAAAAAGCTGATGAACCGCTTGAGGGCTTTACCCAACTGCTTAAAACTGCAAAAAGCAGATTTAGGCTCTCTTAAGGGCCTTTTCGAGTTCCTTTCTGAAATTATCGTTTGTTTTGCGCGCGTTTTTTAACGCTCTGAACAGGACTTCTTTGGGTTTTGCATGACCCTTTGTGCGGATGTAGATTATTGGGTTTGAAGCTAGTGGATGGGGTATGTCGTATCCAGCTAAATCTACATCCTCTTCTTCCAGCAGCCTCTTCTGTATCAGGTTGCATAAGCCATGTCCGATTCCTTCAACTTCTATCTTAAGCTCGTTTGAAGTCTCCTTTAACACTTTAACTTTCATGTGTAAATCTCCTTAGCATACCAAACTATAACATTCCCATTCCATAATCTGATGCTATTTTGCGCTTTTCAATTTTTCCACATCTAGCGCATGCCATGCTCTGCCTTCTCGGCTGAAGCAAATAGCCACACTGCGAACAGAAGGCGAAAAGCACCCCTAAATTCTTATCTTTGGTGGATAAGTGGTAAATCCTGTTTTTTTCGCTGATGACTTTCGCTCTCATTATGTCGCCAGGCTTGCAAACGTTGAACATGGACTCTATATACCTTAGCTGCACATCGGATATGTGAAGAACGCCGGAGAAGAAGCCTGAAAGCTGCTTTTTCCCTATCTGGAATATTCGTAAACTAGCACTTTCAGATTGCACATTTGAAACTTGCCCGATGACTATGCTTCCAACCTTTGGGGCCTTTGCTCCATAAACTAGTGGATAAACCGAAACACGTTTGTTAAGTAAATCCACCAAGGCGCGGCCGATAAACCTAGAATAGATTATTCCGTCTTTTACGTAGGTTCCAGAGTTTGGAGTGAACTCTTCAATTACGCCTAGACGTTCACCTGGGAAAACTAGGTGACCACTTCTACGTTCAGAGGACCCTGCGTTCATGTGAATCCCGTTTTACCCCGCAAGCTACGCTTTTAGGATGTGTTGTTATGAAAGAGCATGACTTTAGTTTATGCGCTCCTCAATAAACTTTTTGATTGCTAAAAGGACTTACAACCACAAAGAATGTTAAAGCATAAGTTTCAATGCATCAGCGCCTTTCATTCCCGTCTTAACCCCGAGACTTTTCGCTTTTGAAGTAACAGCTTTAACCTCTGCGCCAAGAACATCCTCAAATGTTTTCACCCCGCTGACTATTGCTGCCGGCGCGCCGAGTCTTTCAGCAGCTTCCATGTTCAGAAAACCACACATGACAAATCCTTTGTCGGCGATTATTAGAAGCAGTGGAGGCGAGCTCGGAAGCTCAATTTTTACCCCCAAGCATGGCTTGTCGTCAACTTTTATTGGCGATATACTAATCACGGTAAGCACCTTCTTGTGTGACAACTATTTTATCCATTAAGACTAAAATAAGGATTGTTAATGCAGGGGGCGTAGGCTTATGCTAACAAAGCTGAAGCAAAGAGTTCAGTCAGCGCTTGCGTCACAGGCGAGGAAAGCTCATAACATGGGGTTAACGCCAAACGCGATAAGCATTTGCGGCCTCATCTTGGCTTTTATATCAGCGGCGCTATATGAGTATGCGCTTCTTTTGCCAGCAACTTTGCTGCTTCTTTTTTCTGGGTACTGCGACATGCTTGATGGAACCTTAGCCAGACTTTACAAGAAAGCGACACCGTTTGGTGGCTTTCTAGATTCGTTGCTGGATAGGTACGCGGACGCCGCTGTATATGCGGGCATAATCGCAAGTGGGTTATGCAGCGTTCCATCGGGTTTAGTAGCCCTAGTGGGTTCTTTACTTGTGAGTTATAGTCGCGCAAGGGCTGAAGCCGCAAACGTAAAAATGGAATCGGTTGGGTTGGCTGAGAGGGCGGAGCGAATAATTATCTTAGCTGTTGCAAGCCTAACGGCGATTTTGTGGCAACCAGCCATGGAGACAGGTATGATTGTGCTCGCGGCTCTTACAAACCTAACGGTTTTACAAAGAGCGCTACACGTTTACAACAAACTAGAAAGAGAATCCAAACCTAACCTAGAACCTTCTTCTGACACGTAGATGACGCTCATCCTTTGCCCTAACTTTTACAATGCCGTAATGCACAGCGCACGAAACACAGTAATACTTCGTGTCCACTGGGGCAGAGATAAACGTGCCTTTTTGGCGAAGTTCTTTAGCCAATGCAGGGTCAACAAGAGAAAATCTTCTAGTAACCTTTTTGGCTTTGTCCCGTGGCACAAGTTCCCCACAGTTTGCACACTGAACAAACCCGCTTCTTCCCTTACCGCCCTTTGATCTTCCACGACTTTTCCTCTTATATGGCATAAACATGCACCTTTCTCGTCACAGATATTGCGCTACCCACCTTATATATCTGTCCTTAATTTTAAAATTGAAGCGATGTTGGCTTTCGCGTCTATTCTTGGAATAATTTTTCCCGTGGAAGATGTGAAAAGCGTTGTCACGCCTGGTCCATGACCCGACGTTACGCAGTTTGTGTGCACGACTATTCCAACGGAAACAGCGCCTTGCTTGTAAATTCTTCCGTAGGAGTTGTCGGCGTCGAGAATCGCCACTAAATCGCCGAGTCTTAAATCGTCAAGCTTATACTGCTTTCTCGTGTTTTCATCGAAAAGTTGGATGTCGTAGTCGCCAGAATAGGTGTTGTTTGCGCCCAATCCGGAGCCCATGATGGAGGCTGGAACAATATGTGTGACGGGGATTTCAAGTTTGTCTTTCTTTGGCTTCGGGTTCAAGGCTTCAAGAAAATATGGGTCCATGTTCATGACCTTTACTTCTGGGAAATCTAAAAGCTTCAAACCAACGCCGAAAGCCTTTACGAGAATTTTGTCGCCAAGCATGAGCTTATCTAAAACATCCGGCTGAAAATCCACCAAAACATGCTCTATCCCGCCATGTTTTCCAGTTACGACCCCCTTTGCGCCTTTCGCGTCTCCAGAAACCACCACAGCCTCGTTTCCAACACATGAGAGCACATTTAACGCTGTGTTTGCGCTTTGTCCAAAACGCGGGTCGTTCTCCTTGTTTTCTATGCTTACGCCTGGCTCAACATGGTCTGCTTCCCATCCGCATGCGGGGTCGCCGACCCTCACATTGTATGTTATTCCGCCAACTCCGGGCAAAACCATCGGGGTGCCTTCAGCAGAAATGCTGTATACGCCCCGCCCATAAATGGGGCTAGCCACTTCGCCGACAACTGATAGCTTCACTAACTTGTCAACATTTGTCTTCAACGTTCGGTTTCCTCCGCGTTAAAACTACATGCATTAACCATTACCTGCTAATAAACTCTCCCAAAAGAGAATATTGTAGCTTCACGGAACATAACAAGTTTTAAATGTGAGCTTTTTATTTTGAGTTGAATGAGTACCGCCTTGACAAAACACGATTTAAGGTCAGAATGATGTCAGAGATTGGGTTAAGGTCGAGGATGCTGGTTAAGGATGTCATGAGTAGCCCAGTTGTAACCATCGAGGAAAACGCGCCAGTAAACGAAGTTGCGGAGCTCATGGATAAACACGGCTTGGGATGCGTAATAGTGACGAACAAAGAGGGAAAACCCATCGGAATCATCACAGAGAGAGATCTTGTCGCAAGAGTTTTGGCGAAGAACGCAATGCCAAGCTCCGTCAAAGCCGGCGAAGTTATGACTTCGCCCCTAATCACAATAGAACCAGACGAAACAATACATGAAGCAGCAAGGAGAATGAGCAGATTAAACATCAGAAGGTTAGGCGTTGTTTATAAAGGACAACTTGTTGGGCTGCTTTCAAGTAAGGACATTTTAGCCGTGGTTCCTGAACTTATTGAAACTATTCAAGAGCGCGCGCTTATAGAGGGAGAAAATAGAGCCCAAGAAGCCCCGGAGGAAACCTCGCCTCTCGCTGGATATTGTGACCGCTGTGGAGGGTGGTCTGATAACCTTAACGAGGTTGATGGAGAATTCCTCTGTGAAGACTGCAAGGCTGAGTTAGAGGAAGAAGAATAGAGGCGATTTTTTGCGTGTTAAAGAAATTATGGATGAAAAGCACCCATCCATTTATGAGGATGAACTTGCAACCAAAGCCCGTGCGGTTATACGAAACTTCTCCTTGAGAATCCTCCCGGTTGTTAATGAAGATAAAAAGTTGTTAGGCGTAGTTTCCCGTGGAACCGTGATGATTATTTCCTCTTCCATTTCGCCTATAAAGGTTAAGGGCATAATGCTAAATCCAAAAATTATCGCCTCAACCGACGATGATGCAGCTTCGACTATTAAAGCAATGACACATTTGGATGAGTGGCAAGTTCCGGTTGTAAACTCGGTTCAGGAAAAAATTTACGCAGGAGTTTTTGGGCTGGAAAACTTTATTGACGCTATGATTAGGACAAGCCCGGAAAAACTTGCTAAAGAAGTTTCGCACATAATGTCTAAGGATGTAATAATGTGCTCTCCAGAAGACGAGGTTGACAATGTTTGGCGTTTAATGCAGAACAAGTCCCTAGCTGGACTACCTGTAGTAAAAAAGGGTAAGCTGGTTGGCATAGTCACGCAGAAAGACCTTCTTGATAAGGGAGCTTTGCTACCAACATTTGAGTCAGCAAAGGGACGTTTTAGGGCAACTTCGCAAATTTCTTCAGTGATGAAAACTCAAGTTATAGCAGTCAAACCCCAAATAAAAGCGATTAGAGTCGCTAAAATCATGGTCTCAAAGAACATTGGAAGAGTCCCGGTTATAGATGAAGATGGCAAGCTAATTGGCATAGTTGACCGGGAAGACGTTGTTAAGCTTATTGTAAAATAGGAAGTGAAGGCAATTGAGTAGGGAAACCTTCAGAAGATCGTTAAGGGAGAAGGGTCAGCTGTATTTGAGAACACACTCTTCAAGGAGACGCGAAAGCGAAATACTTCAAGTTGCGAAAAGTCCTGTTGTCACAATGGCTTCTACAACCCCAATTTATGACTCAGTCCAGATGATGGCTAGGGAAGGGTTCCGCCGCATACCAATAGCCAACCCAGGGGCAAAAGCCTTGGAGGGAATAGTGACAGCCACCGATATCGTTGATTATCTCGGCGGCGGAAGAAAGTTTGAACTGATTCAACAAAAGTTTGGCGGGAACTTTTTCAAAGCAATAAATGAGCCTATAAAGCTGATAATGACAAAAAATGTTTTCGCCGTAAAGACAACTGCCAAAATAAGCGACGCAATAGGGCTTATGAAGGAGAAAAACCTCGGCGGCTTACCAGTAGTTGACGAAGAAAATCGTGTGAAAGCAATAATCACAGAAAGGGACATCGCAGTTCTGTTCGCCGACAAAATAAGTGGAGTAAAAGTCGGTGATGTGATGTCGGAAAAAGTTGTTACAGCACTGCCAAAAACCACAATTTTTGAAGCTGAAAAAAATATGGTTACGCAGGGATTTAGAAGATTACCAATAGTTTCCGAAGGCAAAGTCATAGGTATAATCACAACAATGGATATTATGCGATTTTTCGGCTCTGGCGAAGTCTTCAAATACTTAAGGTCTGGAACCATTACGCAGGTTCTGAATACGCCCGCCGTTGAAGTAGCAACAAAGGAGGTTTTAACCATCGAACCACGTGCGGATGTTGGTCGAGCAGCAAAAATTATGCGGGACAAAAACATTGGGGCATTGCCCGTTGTGGAGAACGATAGGCTTGTCGGCATAATAACTGAAAGAGACTTCTTCAAAATAATAGAATAGGCTTTTAACACAACCTCCAATTATACGATTATCCAGACGAGTAGAGAGCGGCAAACTTGATTGACTTAATCCTCAAAAATGCGAAAGCCTACGTGAACAAAGAAATAGTGGAATGCAGTATCGCAATAGAAAAAGGCAAAATTTTCAAAATAGGCAAAGAGGCAAACATGCCGAAAGCAGAGTTAAAAATAGATTTAAAGGGTCTGCTAGTTCTGCCAGGCTTGATAGATGCCCATACGCACCTTCGAGATGAGGGTAAAGCGTATAAAGAAGACTTTCACTCGGGAACCGCGGCTGCCGCTGCTGGCGGAATAACAACTGTTTTAGACATGCCAAACAACAACCCAGTAACGATGAGCCCTGAAACCCTAAAAAATCGAATGAAAGTTGCTGAGAGAAAAATTGTGGTTAATGTTGGCTTTTTCTCCGAGTTCCCTAAAAACATGAAAGAGATAGGGGAGATAATCGCTGAGGGAGCTTTGGCTTTTAAGCTTTTTATGGCAGAACAGGTTGGCGGCTTAAACATTGACGATGAGGACGCGTTGCAGAAAGCATTTGGAATCGTTAAAAGATTAGGAGCGCCGACAGCGGTTCACGCGGAAGATGGAGTCTTGCTGGAAAAAGCGAAAAAGGAACTTAAAAGTTTGGGTCGTAATGACATCGAAGCCTTTCTCGAGGCGCATTCTGAAGGGGTTGAAGAAAAAGCCGTTAAACGCCTGTTAAACATTGTTAAGCGTACTGGCGTACGTCTACATTTTTGCCACATAAGCACCGAAAAAAGTTTGAATGCAATAGTTGCGGGGAAAAAGTCTGGCATGCAGATAACGTGCGAGGCGACACCTCACCATCTCCTATTGACAGAAGACAACCTAAAGAAGGTGGGGACTTTAGCGTTGACTGTGCCGCCTGTCAGGGAAAAGCATCATTCTGAGGCGCTTTGGAAGGGCGTCTTAAACGGTTGGATTGACATTTTGAGTTCAGACCATGCTCCCCACACGTTGGAAGAGAAGAAGGCGAAAAACGTCTGGGACGTTAAGGTAGGCATACCCGGATTGGAGACTATGCTTCCACTTATGTTGACAATGGTTAAAAACGAAAAACTTTCCATAGCCCACTTAGTCAGGTTGTTGGCGGAAAAACCAGCGGAAATTTTCAACTTAGAAGGCAAAGGATCAGTTAAAGACGGGAATGACGCTGACCTTGTAGTTGTAGATTTAAAAAGAAAGTTTAAGATAGACTCGTCAAAATTTCATTCGAAAGCGAAGTACTCTCCCTTTGACGGGTGGAGTGTCGAAGGAAAACCTGTAAAAACGTTTGTTAATGGCAAACTAATCATGGAAGAAGATGAAATTGTGGCTGACGCTGGAAGCGGAAAAATAATTCGGAGGAAGACATGATTGAAGTTTATTGCTGATGGGATGCTTGGAAAACTGACGAGATGGCTGCGGATGTTGGGGCACAACGTGAAATACTCGAATAGGCTGAATGATGCACAATTAATTGAAATAGCCAAGAAAGAGCGGCGAATTCTACTTACGAGGGATTTGGAGCTATACCAACAAGCAACTGCAAAGGGAGTCGACGCCTTCTACTTAAATGGCGTGACAGAAGAAGAGAGGCTAGCTGAAATGGCAAAGCGGTTTAACATCAAACTTGACATAGACATGACGACATCAAGATGCCCAAAATGCAACGCCAGAGTCAAACCAGTGTCAAAGGACAACGTGAAGGATAAAGTTGAAAAAAGCACATTTAACTACTACAGCGATTTTTGGGAATGCCCAAAGTGTGGACAAGTTTATTGGCAAGGCGCCCACTGGACAAGAATAAGGAAAACGCTTGAAGCGGCGAAGGAGAACCTAAAAAGAAAATAAAGAACAGCGATATCCCGCTGGGTTTAGCTTTCCTTCAGAAGCCACTTTAACGGAATATCCTGGTACGTTCCATCCGGCAAAGTGCGCCTTATGGTTATTGGAAGGATTCCGCTCTCGAACTCCTTTAACGCTATGTCTATAGGGCTCGAAAACCCTTCGGAAACGTCAACGAGCACGGGCGCACCCATTGATATTTGAAGAGCCCTAGCCCCAACTATCCTCGCCTTCTCGAAACGAGTGATTTTTGGTGGACCAATTAGAATTTTTTCTTCTTCAGGCGTAACCTAATACTCCCCAGCGCCTGGAGGTTGACCACCTGGTGGTGTTGGAGGAGCTTTCATTTTTCCAGCGGCAATCACGTCGTCAATCTTCAAAATCATCGAAGCGGCTTCAGTTGCTGACTTAAGTATTTGTTTTTTGACAGCGAGAGGTTCGAAGACTCCAGCCTTGAGCATATCTTGGACTTTTCCGTCGTGAACCTCTATTCCAGCCCATGTCTCGCCTTTTTCGTGCCTAGCCCTAAGCTCAGACAGTATGTCGATTGGGTCTAAACCGGCGTTTTCGGTGAGCGTTGTAGGAACAGCCTCAAGGGCTTCTGCAAAACTCTTGACTGCGAGTTGCTCTCTTCCGGGGAGAGTTTCCGCGTATTTCTTCAGCATCCGCGAAACTTCAAGTTCTGGTGCTCCGCCGCCCGCTAGGATTTTTGGCTCTTCAACAACATCTCGCACTACGCAGAGTGCATCATGTAAAGACCTTTCGGCCTCGTCCACTATGCGTTCTGACCCGCCTCTTATCAGGATTGTGACGGCTTTGGGGTGCTTGCAACCTTCCACGAATGTCATTTTGTCGTCGCCTATTTTGCGTTCTTCCACAACTTCCGCGTAGCCTAAATCGGCGGGTGTTATGGCGTCCAAGTTGGTTACGACTCTTCCGCCGGTGGCTTTTGCAAGTTTTTCCATATCAGATTTTTTAATCCTTCTGACAGCCATTATTCCCTTTCTCGCCAAGAAGTGTTGCGCCATGTCGTCTATGCCCTTCTGACATAATACGACGTTTGCGCCTATTGCGGCTAGCTTGTCAACCATTTCCTTTAACATGCTCTCTTCTTGCTTGAGAAAAGCCTCCATTTGCTCCGGGCTTTCAATGTTGATTTTCGCGTCGAACTCTGTCTTCTCGATTTCTAGGGAGCAGTCAAGCAACGCTATTTTTGCCTTTTCCACACGCTTTGGCATTCCAGAGTGCACAACTTCCTTGTCCAAGACTATTCCATGAATTAACTTAGTGTCCCTAACAGACTCGCCTGGCTTCTTTTCAACTTTGACGTCGTCTACGTCCACTTTGTATTTTTCGCCTTCCTTCTCCGCCACGGCGAGAACAGCCTTAACAGCCAAATCGGCGAGGTATTCCTTGTGTTCTGCTACAAGCTTGCTCGCCATAGAGGTCATTGCAACCTTCTTCAAATATTCTTCAGTATTCTGTTCGGTGTGTATTGCAATTTTTTCTAGGACTTCCAGTGCTTTTTCTGCAGCTTTCTTATAACCGTCTATTATTATTGTTGGGTGAACGTTTTTCTCTATTAATTCTTCAGCCTTGCTTAGGAGTTCACCTGAAATTATAACGGCTGTTGTTGTTCCATCTCCAGCTTCGTTGTCCTGAGTTTTTGCAACTTCAACCATCATTTTTGCGGCTGGATGCTGAATGTCCATTTCATCAAGTATGGTGCGCCCATCGCTTGTAATTGTGACATCGCCAAAGCTGTCAACAAGCATCTTGTCCATCCCTTTCGGACCTAGAGAGCTTTTCACGCTTTCAGCAACTATTTTCGCCGCCATAATGTTCGTGTGTTGAGCTTCTCTTCCCCTGGAGCGGCTTGAGCCTTCCTTTAATATTAGAACTGGTACTCCGCCAGTTGCAGGTGATGACAAACCTTTAACAACCTCCTTTAATGCGTCAACAAGAGAAACAGCATTACAATATAAATTTTTCTAACCTATACTCTCAAAACACACCCTTTTCAGAGGGCGCTAATGAATCAGTTGAGGGTTCGCTTTTAAACCATTCCCCGTCAACACAATTACCGCTTTGTCCCCCGCGGAAACTTCCTTTTCTTTAAGCTGTTTTTTGTAAGCTGCGTAAGCCACGGCTGAACTTGGCTCAACAAAAAAGCCTTTCTCGCTAATTCCTTAAAAGCTTCAAGTATTTCTGTTTCTTCAACAATAACGGCTTCACCGCCCACTTCTCTCAATCTTTCGCTCATAAGCTCCAACAATGGTGGATTCGTGCTCACTAAGGCATCAGCGATGGATGTTATATTTTTAGGCGGGTTGTATGGCAAGTTTTTGATTTTATGGTAAAGCGGCGAAACTTGACGAGTTTGACAAGCCACAATTCTCGGAATAGACGCGATAACATTCGAATTGGAGAGATGCCTAAAACCCTCAACAACCCCCAAAAGCAAAGTCCCTGCGGAAACAGGCAAGTAAATGCGGTCTGGAGGGCGCCAATCAAGCTGTTCAGCAACCTCATAGGCGAGGCTTCTTATTCCATCCCTAAACAATGGATGCCAAATGTGCCCACAATAAAATTTCCCGTCTTCTGGTTCCTGGGCTTCTTCAGCTACTCTGCTTCTGTCACCACCGACTTTGACCACATCCGCGCCATAGAACAGTATCTGGTTAAACTTCGGACCAGAAACGGTCTCTGGAACATAAATCTTCGCTTTTATCCCAGCGCGGGCGGCGTAGGCTGCTATTGAGGCTCCAGCATTGCCTGAAGAATCTTCAGCGATGTAACCTCCAAGCCTTTTGAGAAGTTTATGCAGGGCGGAAATTAGTGTTGTGGAACCTCTGTCTTTGAAGGAGCCTGTTGGATTCAAATTTTCAAGTTTCAAGAACAAACTTTTTGAATATTCAACTAATGGTGTTGAACCCTCCCCTAAAGTAATGATGTCAATTTCTTTCACGTAGGGAAAGAACTTGGCATAGCGCCAAAGCGAGCCTCTTTTCTTAAGTATTTTTCCAGTCTCAAAATTAAAATGGAGTTTGATATCTAACGGTTGACTGCAGCGAATGCATTTAAAGTCAAGCAGACTTTCGGATGGGCGTCCACAAGCCACACAGCAGACTTCATATTCCAAAATAGACACCAACGTAATAGAAAATTATGTTTTCTCTGATTTGTCAATTGCTACTGCAGCAATTCCTTTTCTATAGGCGTTTAAGTTTTCTTTTAATGTTTTTTCAGGGACGCTTTCTTTAATGGCTCTTTCCATGGATTTTTCAGTGACCATTTTAGTTATTTTTGTTAGAGCCCCAAGCATGACCATGTTTGCGTATATGCTTTCTCCAAAGGCTTTTTTGGCGATTTCTGTGGCTGGAATTTTGAATGTCTTCGCCTTTGTTGCGGGGGGAACGATTTCAACGTTTGTGCTGTCAACGATTAGTGTTCCGTCCTCTTTCAAGTCTTTTAGGAATTTATCCAGCGATTCTTGATTCATTGCCACAAGAACATCGCATTTTCTAACTGCTGGAAAGCCTATTTGGCTGTCTGAAATTATCACTTCGCTTCTGGCTAGGCTTCCCCTTGCCTCAGCTCCATAAGATTGCGTCTGCAAAGCGTTTTTCCCATCATAAACAGCCGCCTTTCCCAAAATTTGTCCGGCTAAAACAACCCCTTGCCCGCCATAGCCGCATATCCGCACTTCAATCTTTTTTGGCATTGAGTTGTGCCTCCTTCAACATGGCGTAAACATTTTCAACCAGAGTTGGGCGCTTTCTCTCCACAAACTCTCCAACAACTATCCTTCCTTCAAGTTCTTTCCCGCTCATTTTTTCGGCTTGTTCAACTGGAACTGCGCTTTCTTTAAACCATTTGAGCATTTCTCCAACGTCTTTGAAGCCTGCTCTTCTTCCGAAAGCTGTTGGACATTGGCTTACAACTTCGATGAAGCTGAAGCCTCGTGTTCCCAAAGCCTTTTTTATTGATTCTTTTAAGTTGTGTGGGTGGGCTGTTGTCCAACGTGCACTATAGGCGGCTCCAGCCGCAACTGCAAGTTTTGCAGCGTCTAATGGTTGTTCAAAACTTCCGTAGGGTGTCGTGGTGGTTTTTGTTTTGAACGGTGTTGTCGGGGCAACTTGTCCGCCTGTCATACCATAAATCATGTTATTTGCCATTATGACAAGAAGGTCTGTGTTTCTTCTCGCGGCATGAATGAAGTGGCTTAAGCCTATTCCGACGATGTCGCCGTCTCCGCCGAAAACAACCACGTTAAGGTCTGGACGCATGAGCTTTATGCTTGTGGCTACTGGTATGCTTCTCCCATGAAGCGTGTGAACCGAGTCTGCTAAATAATATGGTGATGGAATCCAAGAGGAGCACCCTATCCCGCTGCAGAAGACAAATTTGCTTAAGTCCTTATGGCCCAGTTCATAAACAGCCCTCAGAAAAGTGTCGCTAACCAAGTATAGCCCACAGCCAGCGCAGAAAGGCAACTTTAAGTCTCGCATGTATTTACGAACCGAGAAGGCTTCAGTCAACCGCTTTTCCTCCTTCCATTTTGGAGAGAAGCTCTTCAGGCGTGATTAGTTCCCCACCTCCTATCTTGTTTAAAGGAACAACCTGTGTGGAGCACGCCACTCTTTCAACCTCATAGAACAGTTGTCCCAAGTTCATTTCAGGAACCAATATCTTCTCCGCAGTTTCAGCTAACTTTTTCACGGGTTTTTCGGGGAACGGCCAAATTGTTTTTAGTCTGACGTAGCCTACTTTTATTCCCATTTTCTCTGCTTCTTCAGCGGCTTCGTAGACTGCGCGGGATGTACATCCATAAGAGACTATGCCCACTTGGCAGTTTTCGATGTTGTAGGCTTCAACTTCCGCGATGGCGTCAACGTTCTTTTTTATCTTGTTGTTAATGTTCTCCACAATCCGCCTATGAACAACTGGGTCTGCGGTAAATCGGATCCCATACTCGTTATGGGTGGATGCCGTGACAGCGACATTGAAGCCTTCGCCAACAGCCGGCATAGGCGCCACTTCTTCCAATCCAAAGAACATTTTGTCTTCTGGCTTGGGCTTTTTGCGATTAACTATCTCTATATTCTCCAGCGGCGGCACTGTTACTTGTTCCCTCAAGTGGGCTATGATTTCATCCGCTAATAAAACAACTGGCGTCCTATATTTTTCAGCCAAGTTGAAAGCCCTTAAGGTTAATTCAAACATTTCTTGAACCGAGTTCGGAGAAAGCACAATCGCAGAATAATCTCCATGGGTTCCCCAACGCGCTTGCATAACATCTCCCTGCGCGCACTTCGTCGCCTGCCCAGTTCCAGGTCCAACCCTTTGAACGTCAACTATCACACATGGCGTTTCAGTCATGAAAGCCCAGCCTATGGTTTCCTGCATCAGACTGAAGCCTGGTCCGGATGTTGCTGTCATAGCTTTTGCGCCTGTCCAGCTTGCGCCTACGACCGCGTTTATTGAGGCTAATTCGTCTTCCATCTGCATGAATATGCCGTTGACTTTGGGTAAGCGCGTAGCCATATGCTCGGCTATTTCATTAGCTGGTGATATCGGGTATCCGGCGAAGAATTGGCATCCGGCTATTATTGCTGCTTCTGCGCATGCTTCGCTTCCCTGCCAGAAACGTCTTTCTTGTTTAGTCGTTTTCATCTGGTTTGTGAGCCTCCAGCTAATAATGCCGTTGTTTGCTGCCTAAAAAGCCTCTGCAAACTTTCGTATGAGAAGCCAATTATTACAATGGTTTTCCCCGTTAAAATTGATAGCCCCCTCTAGATTTACACGCTTTAAGGAAAGGATGCATATGGCGGTTTATCTGTAGGGGATGTAGTCTTTTCCGAGAAGTTCTCTTGCTATTACTATTCTTTGGATGTTGGTTGTTCCCTCTGCTCCAACGCAGTAGGACATCATGCCTCTGAACCCCATTTCTATAGGGCATTCTTTTGTATAGCCGTAGGCGCCCATCCAAATCATCACATGCTTGAACACGTCGAAAGCGAAGTGTGGTGCGATAAGTTTGCAGGCGGCTATCATCCTACTTACTTCTAGCGGTGTGAACCTCTTTTCTTTATAGCGCTTATCGTTCATCCATGCTGTGCGGTAAACAAGCGAGCGTAAAGCTTGAAGGTGCGCCCAGTCGTCGGCTAACTCGAACTGTATGCCCTCAAACTTGCCAATCGGTCTTCCAAAAGCCTTCCGCTCCTTAATATAATCCATTCCAATTTCTAGCGCCCGCTGGGCTGCGCCGACGCAGGCTGCAGCTATCAGGATGCGAGCGTTGTCGAATCCTTCCATTGTTAGGTAGAAGCCTCTGTCCACTTCGCCTATAACATGATAGTCTGGAAGCCTCACGTCGTTCATGGAGATGCCGCCTGTTGAAATTGCCATTCTTCCCATGTCCTCAAAGCGCTTGTAGACTTCAACGCCCGGCGCGTTTATGGGCAGATAAAAGGCGGTCATTCCACGGTGCGAAGCATCTGGCGGGGCTGGCGAAGTTCTGGCGATGACGAAGTAGCCGCCGCCCAATTTTTTGGCTTCTTCTGTGCCGCTGATGTAAAGTTTCTCGCCGTTCAATACCCATTCATTCCCTTCTCTCCGTGCTGTTGATTTGATGGCTGCGACATCCGAGCCCCCGCCGGCTTCCGTGGAGCCAATACCTATGAAAGCGTCGCCCTTCGCGGCCTTTCTAATAACAGCCTCGCGCACTTGTTCGCTGCAGTATTTGTCAACTACAAATCCCCAAGAGCAGCCCAAAAGCCAGAAAACTGGCAGGGCAATGCTTATGTCGGCATAGCTAAGTTCTTCTGCTGCAATGCAAGCGGTTACCCAGTCGGCTCCAGCGCCGCCATGCTCTTCCGGTATTGTCATTAGTAGAAGCCCTAAGTCGCCTAAGCCCTTGATTATTTCCCGCGGAATTTCGCCTTTACTGTCCATTTCCCTAACTTTTTCCAGTGGCAGTTCCTTTTGACACCATTCACGAACTGCTTTGCGGAAAAGCTCCTGTTCCTCGGTAAAACTAAAATCAACCATGCCCTAATCACCTTTGACGCCTAACTACGAGTTTTAATGAATATAAAAGTTGTTCACTAAAGACAACGAAACTCCTTTAAATACCAATTAGTTAAACTATTGGGAAGGTGAATGGCTTGAACTTCTTTATCTTCTTCCTCATCTGGGCTTTTGTATGGTACATTCCAATACCGCCGAAAAAGTCTGGATGGAAGAAGCCCGCACGCATAATCTCGCTTCTGGTAGGCTTGTTTCTTTTCTTCATACTCCAGTTTATGCATCCACCCCTAAGCATTTTTGTTTATCTATTAATATTTCTAAGAGGTTTCGCCGCCTTTATTGAATCAGCTCTTTCGCTTAAACCAGTAGAATCTGAAAGTTCTGAGAAGTATTATTATCCTCGTCGACGCTTTCCATGGAAAATTTCGTCTAAAATAAAAGCGAAAATGGCAAGCGCTCTTTTTATCCTATATCTGCTGGCAGTTTGTGTAATGATTGTTTTTGGACAAGTTCAGAGAGTGACGAACGCCGCTTACTTCAACGGTTTCGTTCAGGCGGGGGTTGGCTTGCCATTTAATGCAACAATTCCGGATAACATGGTGCGCCTTGTAACAGAAGAACTTGCCATATCCATAGCGAGAAGACACATGTCAGAGTTTGGAAGCAACACCCAAGTGCTAGGCTGTCACATAACAAAAACACCAGACGGCCAGCTTGTTTGGGTGGCCGTTATAGGCTCAACCAACGTCTTAGCTGAAAATTATGTTAAAGGCTTTGTAATAGTGGACGCAACAGACCCAACTGTGCCGCCAAAAATAGTGAGAAAAGAATTTGTTGTTGGAGAAGCGTTATGGTGGCTCAACAACATCCACTTCCGCTCCTACGCAAATGACATGGTGAAAAGCTACGGCATAGCCTACGTCACATGGGATTTCACAACAAACGAAACCGTGTATGTTGTGGCACGCTACAACGTCGGCTTCGACCTAGTGAGGAGGTATGAAACGCCCATGGTTTACGACGCAGAAGGCAACCTCTACCACCAAGCAGAAAACTTGTCCGAAGTCCCCTACTGGATTACACAAGTTTATGATGAGGAATGGCTTGAGGAAATGATAGACGAAATGGGCTGCTTCAGAAGAGATGAAGGCTTCGACTATTGGGCAGGTGGCTTCTTGTGGATAATTCCGCCAAGCCGAGAACGCTTCGAAATGACAGAGGACACACGCTACATCGTGGACCCTGAAACAAACGACGTAGTAGCCCTAGTTTGTGTAAACCCCATCGGAAATCAAAGGACGCTTTCAGGAGTTTTTAAGGCTACGCGAAACGGCATATTCTTCTATGACTTCAGACAACACAACTACATTTCAGGCATGACCGCCGAAGACTTTGTTGAGGGGAGACTGCCAAAACCAGCTGCGGGATTTTACGATGCTGAAATGCCACTTTTATATCCGGTCAACATTTCAGAAAATCAGTATAGGCTTGCATGGTACGTGCCCATATACTGGCGGGAAGGCACAGGCGAAAAAGACGAAACCATCTACTTGGCTGGCTTCGCAATAATCGACGCAGAAGAGACGAGCAAAGTAGCAATAACAATGAACGGGGAAGGACTAACAAGTGAGCAGCTGGTGCGCAAAACACGGCTGGACTTCATTAAACTTTTCGGTGTAATAACCTATCTTGAAGTCAATGCAACGGTCACAAGCAGACATGAATATGTGGAAGATGGAACAACACACATAGTCCTACGCTTAGACAACGAAACATATCAATGGGTGGAGGCAACACCAAAAGACCTTCCAACACTTCAATGGAATGAATTAATGGCAACCGAACCAGGACAAAATGTAACCATACACGTTGAAAAACGTGGAGACAAGTGGATAATGACATATTTTGACAACTTAGGCATTTAACTTCTCTTCAATAAACTGAAACCTTAGCCACACCATTTATCTTTAAAAACTCCGAAATTAACTCGCCCGGAATCTTCCTTTCAGCAATTAATGTGAGCTTCGGGTCAGGCGAAAGCTCAGGGTCATCCACAATGGCTTGTCTTATGCTTAAGCCGTTTTTTGCAAGAATCAGAGCTGCATTCGCCAGTATACCTGGAATTCGTGCGTCAACAGGCGTTATTTCGACAACTCCAAAATCTAAGTGTCTTGCAACTTCTTTCAACGAGTGCCCAGCAGACCTTAAATCCTCAAAGATTAGGCGTAGTTCACGGTTGGCCTTGATGGCTTTCAACGTTTCATTTACGGTTCTGCGGTCAACGCTGGCGACCCGTGCCACACGCACTGGAGGAACTTCAATTTCGTTGAGGTAAATTTTTCCGTCTCTAACGCTTAACCCGTTCTCCACTAGAACGCGGGCTACCTTAAGCCTTTCTGGATAATCTTCAAAATATTTTTTGATGTTGCTCCACATTTCCGTTTTCCTTCATGTGCATTTTTGTGCAGTAAAATATAAATAAGTTTGTGTCATCATTCTTTAATGAACATAAAAGTACGTTTAGGTTCAAAATTGAACAACAAACTTAGAGAGGAATAATTGCAAATGCGCGCACTGCAACAAGTTGAGGGAGCAAAAGGGGATTTCTGCGCTAGCATCGCCGTTCGCATAGTTGAGATGTCTCTCTTAAAAGGTCATGAGAAAATTGATGCACAAAGGCTTGCTAATCTTAAGGCTGAAATCGAATCCGACGGAATTTTGAAAAAGCCAATAGTTGTGGATGTTAACACAAACGTTGTTCTTGATGGACACCACAGGATAGGAGCTTTGCAAGCTTTAGGATGCTCAAAGATACCGGCAGTCTTCGTTGACTACCAGTCTCCTAAAATCGGCGTCAAAACCGCTGAAGACGGCGAAGAATACCCAAAACGTAAAGTCATCGAGACAGCCTTGAAAGGCGAACTGCTGCCGCCAAAATCCACATGGCACTATGTCACATTCTCAAAGGAGATAGCCCACATTTCCACGATACAAAAGCCAGTTAACGTGCCACTTAAAGAACTGCGATAGCGTACATGTATAAAAATGTACTCAAAAGACTTAAATATAACATGTAAGTTCTGTTTTTAACCCAAGAGGAAGAGAACCTTGCTCAAAACAAAAATAATTTTAGATGAAGAAGAAATACCGAAACAATGGTATTGCATACTGCCAGACCTGCCTAAACCACTACCACCATTCATAGAACCAGAGACAAAGGCGCCCGGCGGCGGAGTAGCCCCCAAAATATTTCCTAAGCAAATCCTAGCCCAAGAGTTCAGCAAAGACAGATGGATAGACATACCAGAAGAAGTAAGGGAAGTTTACAGACTTTGGAGACCCACCCCGCTTTTTAGGGCTGTCAGACTTGAAAAGGCACTGAAAACCCCAGCCAAAATTTACTACAAGTATGAGGGAGTCAGCCCTCCTGGAAGCCACAAACCCAACACTGCCGTCGCCCAAGCCTACTACAACATGAAAGAGGGCGTCCAGCGGCTAGCAACAGAAACAGGAGCTGGACAGTGGGGTTCCGCCTTAGCCTTTGGCTGCATGTTATTTGGGATAAAATGCACTGTTTACATGGTTAAAGTGAGTTACCAACAGAAACCCTACAGAAGAATCATGATGGAATCTTACGGAGCCGATGTGTATGCAAGCCCGAGCGAACACACTGAAGCAGGCAGGAAAATCCTAAAAGAAAACCCGAATAGCCCAGGCAGTTTAGGCATAGCCATAAGCGAAGCCGTCGATGACGCACTTACACACGAAGATACTAAATACGGCATAGGCAGCGTTTTCAACCATGTCCTACTACACCAAACCGTAATCGGGCTAGAAGCACGAAAACAAATGGAAATCGCCGGAGACTACCCAGATGTGATATTTGGATGCATAGGCGGAGGAAGCAGTTTCTCAGGAATCTTCTGGCCCTTCTACTACGACAAAGTTTCTAAAAAAGCACCGAAAAACACTCGGTTTGTAGCTGTAGAACCCACAGCATGCCCCTCTGTTACAAAGGGAGAATACACTTATGACCACGGAGACACGGCGAGGATAACGCCTCTAGTTCCAATGCACACCTTGGGACATGATTATATTCCACCGCCAATTCACGCTGGAGGATTACGCTACCACGGAATAGCCCCAACCATAAGCCTGTTGGCTTCAACAAAGAACGTGGAAACAGTAGCTTACAACCAAGTGGAAGTTTTCGACGCCGCCAAACTCTTCATTCAGACAGAGGGCATAATACCAGCTCCGGAACCAGCACACGCCATCAAAGCAGCAGTCGACGAAGCCTTAAAATGCAAGAAGACAGGCGAGAAAAAGACAATTCTTTTCCTGCTGTGCGGGCACGGTTACTTTGACATGCAAGCCTACTCCGACTACTTTAGCGGTAAGCTGCTGCCCTACGAGTACCCAACGGAGAAAGTTGAAGAGGCCATGCGGAAGCTTAGGAAACTTTACCCATGGCTGGATGAGGTTAAAAAGCAATTTATCGGGTGAAAACGCCTCATAACTCCTCTATTTTTATTTCATAAACCTTTTGCTTACTGCTGTGTGCCTAATGCGTTTTATTAGTTAGGAGGTAGTAATGTGCTTTTAATGGAAGAGTTGAAGAATGCCGTTTGAAGATAAAATTTCCGTAAAGACTGTTGGGTTCATTGTTAACCCCGTTGCTGGAATGGGAGGGGCTGTTGGGCTTAAGGGCACGGATGGAAAGGCAATTTTGGAAAAGGCTGTGAGCCTCGGGGCGAAACCCATAGCACCAGCGAGGGCAGAATCCTTCCTATCTGAACTGAAACCTATCCGTGAGAGGATATGGCTTGTTGTAGGGGCTGGAAGCATGGGAGAAGACGAAGCCAAAAGTTGCGGTTTCGCTTGCACGGTTCTCGGTGAACGGAAAAGGGAGACAAGCGCAAAAGACACCATAAAAATCGCAAAAAGAATCAAAGAAATAGGTGCAGACCTACTCGTGTTCTGCGGTGGAGACGGAACAGCCCGCGACATTTTCAAGGCGGTTAACACAAGCGTTCCCGTGTTGGGTGTTCCAACAGGGGTGAAAATGCACAGCGCTGTTTTTGCCGTTGACACGAAAGCTGCAGCAAAAATAGTTATGGCTTTTTTGTTTGAGGGTTTGCCCCTGAAAGAGGCGGAAGTTATGGATGTTGACGAGGAAGCTTTCAGAAGGGGACGAGTTTCCGCCGAATTGTATGGGTACATGCTGATTCCTTATGAGCCTAGCTTGATTCAAAGTGCTAAAATGGCGAGTCCAATAACTGAAAGTGAAATGCGCAACCAAGCGGCAATAGCGATTTACATAATCGAAAACATGCAGCCCGACGTAATCTACATTGTCGGTCCAGGAACAACCACCCGCACCATCGGAGACCTCTTAGATGTAAAGAAAACGCTTTTGGGAGTTGACCTCTTCTGCAACAAGAAACTCATAGCCAAAGACGTGAATGAAAAACAGATACTGGAGGAAATACGCGGAAAAAAGGCGCAAATTATAGTCACTCCCATAGGGGGGCAAGGCTTCATTTTTGGGAGGGGAAATCAGCAGATAAGCGCAAAAGTCATTCGGCAAGTGGGCATAGACAACATAATTGTGGTTGCTACAAAAAGCAAACTGGAGAACCTTAAAAGTTTAAGGGTTGACACTGGCGACCCAGACCTCGACGAAGAGCTCCGAAAACGCAAATTAAAGGTCATAGTTGACTACAAGACAGAACGCGTAATACGCGTGGAATAACAATTATTATAGGTAAACTGCAACTAGCTAGTAGCCTAGAAGGCGAAAGGTATGATTCCAATTAATGCTCCACAAATTGGAGAAGAAGAAATCGAAGCTGTTGTGAAAGTTTTGAAAAGCGGCATCCTGACGCATGGACTCGGCGCTGGACCTATGGTTAAAAAGTTTGAAATGGAATTTGCAGATTTTGTGAAAGCAAAACATGCTGTGGCTGTCAACTCTGGAACAGCAGCATTGCACTCAGCCATGATGGCGGCGGGCATAGGAAGGGGAGACGAGGTTATTTTGCCAAGCTTCACTTTTGTTGCAACAGCAGAAGTCGTGGTCTTGGTCGGGGCGAAACCCGTGTTTGTGGACATAGACCCAGAAACATACAATATCTCGCCTGAACTAATCGAGAAAGCCGTAACAAAGAAAACAAAAGCGATAATACCCGTGGACCTTTACGGTTTGCCAGCCGACATGAAACCAATAAGGGAAATAGCCAACAAACACGGACTGTTCATCATTGAGGATGCAGCTCAAGCCCACGGCGCAACCTACCACGGCAAACCTGCGGGAGCGTTCGCAGACATCGCTTGCTGGAGCTTTTACGCAAGCAAAAACATGACAACAGGAGAAGGCGGAATGGTTACAACGAACAACGGCGAAATTGCCGAAAAACTGCGCCTAATAAGAAGCCATGGAGAAAAAGAGAAGTACGTGTCTGAAACAGTTGGATACAACTACCGCATGCCAGAAATAGAAGCCGCCATAGGCTGCGCTCAACTAAAAAAGTTGCCAACGTTTCTTGCAAAGAGAAGAGAAAACGCTAAGAAACTAACAGAAAAACTTAGGGAAGCAAAAAATTTACAGTTACCGATAGAACCCAGGGAATGTACACACAGCTGGTACCTTTACACCGTCAGAATTAAAGATGCTGAGAAGGTGCAAAGAGACAAAATTGTTGAGGAACTAAAACGAAAGGGGATAGGTGCAGAAGTCTATTATGCAACGCCAATCCACCTCATGCCATACTACCGCAAAATAGGAAAGTGTAGGCTTCCAGAAACAGAAAAAGCCGCAAACCAAGTTTTCTCCTTACCAGTACATCCAAACGTCACAGACAACCAGATAAGCTTCATGGGCGAAACTGTTCTGCGCGCGCATTCTTGAAGTTGCAGACTATCCAATATAGAAGGGATAAAATGTCCAGAATATACAGTAAGCGATGTCCAATTTGCAATAAAACGTTTAGAACTAGGAATCCAAAACAGCGGTACTGTCCACAATGTGTCTCTTTAATTCTAGTTGGCTAAGATAACCCGTTGGGAAGCTAATTTCCCTTTAATGGAATCTCCCAAATCCCCTTGGGAAGAATTTCCCACGTCGAACCATTCACTTAAACTGATGCATTTTCTTCCTAAAGACTTAATTGTTCAAATGAATAATATGAGGTTTAGACGTATATTCGTATATTAAGTATAATTAAGCAAAAAATTAAACGATCATTACTCGCTTACAGTAAGTTCTTGTGCACTTTAGTTAAGCTAGGATTCTTCTCCCAGCAAGTATTTCCTAATTTTGTCATACCCAGGTGGATGTTGTGAGTTGTATCTCAGGAATGCAGGAACCGGATACCTAAAGACACTCGTACTATATCCTGCTTCCAAGCCTTTAATCGTCGCCTCTATTTTGCTCATCGGTATCGAAAAGGCACACTCGTCATCCTGAGCATGAGCGACTAGTCGTTCACCAGTGCTTACTAAAGTGAACTGGGCTTGGTCTGTTTGAATAGTTCTAGTGACATAGGTTGTACATCCAGCCCCTGTTGCTAATTGGGCCACAAGACCATCTCTCTTACCCGTTCCTAAGAGGTAACCCGCGAGAAGTACCCATATTTGAGCGGGAACCCCATAAACCAAAACAAGATGCGGCTCAAAGGTAGCTCGTTGTAGTGGAGCCACGAGCGCATATTTATATTTCCCATACTCAAATTTAGGTAAATTTTGAATAAAGGTTGCTGCCTCTTCTTTACTCATCCCCCACAAGCCAAGAGATGCTGGGAGACTCCCATCAGCGACGTCCGGTAGCAAAGGTAAAAATCCCATACTTATGCTAGCAACATAACAGCTTTGATACTTGTCAACAGCCATAACCCACCCATAACGTCGTGCCATAGCAATCGCGTGACACAACGAAATCGTTAATCCCAAGTGCTGAGGTATTCTAACCCTTTCAGGCAACTCTTCTTCAGTTGCACACATCCGTATTGCAACAGGAGACGTGTGTAGGCGCAAATATTTATTCAGTACTCCATCAATTTCTTTTAAGTCCATGCACGCGCACATCCTAGGTCAGCTTGCCCCTATGAGAAAGCAAATAAAGTTTGCTTTATATAAAATAAAGTTTTTTGTTCTATCGTCCTTGTGCTAACCTTAAGTTTGTCAGCAACTATTTCTATGCTTTTGCCAGAAGTAGTTTCAGGAACTACTTCTGTAATCTTGCCTTTGAAGGGTTTAAGCTGAGCTAACTTTCTCTTTTCTGCTTTTATTTTCTCTATCTCCAATAGTTTTAAAGCCAATTCTGCCTTCTGAAGATTATCTTATGGTGTTTAATAGATAATCTTCCAAATCTGCGTGTCCGACAGCGGACACGCCAAACCACTCACTTAAACAGATAATCTTCTAATTTGGACTGCACGAGGTCGTGCATCCCGAAGCCAATAACTTTAAACAGATTATCTTCCAATTCGCCGTGGCAAGTATTTTCCACGCCGAACCAGTCACTTAAAACAGATAGAATCCTCGGTGCCGCACCGAGCCAATCGCTTAAATGCTATAAAATCCAAAGTATGAACATAAATATTTATATTGAAAGTCTCTCTTTACAAACCAACCTTACCCTTAGGAAAGTGTTGGTGTGCTTAATATGTATCAGAGTAGTTTTCCACATTCTAGGAAGACAGTAATTAAAGTTATCATAATGGGCGCGGCTGGTAGGGACTTTCACAACTTCAACGTCTACTTTAGAAACAACGATGCTTATGAAGTTGTGGCTTTCACAGCCACGCAGATTCCAGGTATAGAGGGGAGAATGTACCCGCCGGAACTTTCTGGTTCTAAATATCCCAACGGCATACTGATTTATCCGGAGGAGGAACTGCCAAGACTGATAAGGGAGAATGATGTTGACGAAGTTGTCTTCGCCTACAGTGATGTTTCACACGAGTATGTTATGCACAAAGCCTCCATAGCCATAGCCAACGGCGCAGACTTCCGCTTAATGGGACCCAAAACAACAATGTTGCAGGCAAAGGTTCCAGTTGTTTCCATAGGTGCTGTAAGAACTGGGTCTGGGAAAAGCCAAACTTCACGGCAAGTCGCGAGGATTTTGAAGACGAGAGGCTTGAGGGTTGTGGTGATTAGGCATCCCATGCCCTATGGAGATTTAAAAAAGCAAGTCTGCCAGCGCTTCGCTTCTTACGAAGACTTGGACAAATACATGTGCACCATTGAAGAACGGGAGGAATACGAGCCCCACATAGACAACGGAATAATTGTTTACGCAGGAGTTGATTACGAGAAAATTTTGATAGAGGCTGAAAGGGAGGCAGACATCATAGTTTGGGATGGCGGCAACAACGACCTACCATTCTACAAACCAGACTTACACATTGTTGTCGCAGACCCCCATAGAGCTGGGCACGAAGTTACCTATCATCCTGGAGAAGCAAATTTGCGCATGGCAAATGTTGTGATAATTAACAAAGTTGACACCGCAGACCCAGAGAAAGTGAAACGCGTAAAAGAAAATATAAAGATGGTTAATCCAGACGCCCAAGTATTGGATGCTACATCACCGATAACAGTTGACAAACCCGAGTTGATAAAGGGAAATCGCGTGTTGGTTATAGAGGACGGACCAACGCTTACGCATGGCAACATGCCGTATGGGGCAGGAACGATTGCAGCTAAAAATTTTGGAGCCCGCGAAATCGTCGACCCTAAACCTTATGCTGTGGGTTCAATTAAGGAAGCTTACGAGAAATATACGCATTTGGGCGCTATACTTCCAGCCTTGGGTTACAGCGAAAAGCAAATAGCTGAACTTAAAGAAACGATAAACCGCACACCATGCGATGTTGTGGTTATCGGCACACCAATAGACTTAAGAAGGGTGATGACATTCGACAAGCCCACGGTGAGGGTTAGGTACGAACTTAAAGTGCTTGGACCCATATCCCTTGAACAAGTTTTAGAGGATTTCCTAGATAGGAGTGCAAGAAAATGAGCAATGAAAAAGCGGACATTTCACGCGTGAAAATAAAATTTGTAATTGAGGGACTAGGGGAAGCTGAAGGAGAGCTTGTGCGATTTTTGGCGCCTCGAACAGTGGACATGGTGGTGAGGAAACTTCCTATGGAGGGCAGAGCCGCTTTATGGAAGGAGGAAGTCTATTTTGAAACACCCATCAAAATGGGAGAGGAAAAGGCAAAAAGCACCGTCGAGAAAGGAACAATCGCCTTTTGGCCCATGGGAAATGCCATATGCATATTCTATGGAGAGTCGCAGCCCTACAGCCCGGTGAACGTGTTAGGCAAAATCACGAAAAATCTTGAACTGTTTAGTCAGGTTAAGAGCGGGACAAAAATTAGGGTTGAACTTCAGTAGACGAGCGCGCTTTCGCTCCAGAATTTAAGAAGTTTTTCGCATTCTTCCTTCACTTTCTTGTTTCGGCATTTCCTCTTTAAAGTTTCAAGAAATTCTATGCGCTTTTCAGCTGAGCGCTTTTCCGCGGTACCGCCGTAGTAAAGTTTGCCTTCTACATACTCTTGCATATGAGTGGCTTTTTGTATGAAAAGGCTGGCGGCGTCCACGGGGTTTTCCACAGCATATTTATTCGCCCAAATTGATGCTTCGGATTCGCGGAGCTGTGTTAAGCCGTCAATCTCTATAATACTGCGAATGTATGTCCTTAAAAAATCGTAATAGCCGGCGGATTTAACAAGTTTGAGTGCGTCTTTTACTTTCCTTTTGAAGTTTTGGCTTCCCTTAATCCTTAATCTATGTTTATAGCCTCTATCGATGAATTCCTTGGCTTTTTTGACCTCGTCGCGGGTGTAGACCCTTTCCGGAAATTTTTCCAAATGCAACGCCTCATGGCTGACAGTGATGTGTTAGCGATGTTGGCATCAATCTAGAGTTTTATATATTTTGATGTCGTGGTTTCCGGAAACTAGCTGGACTACCCCGTCTTCTTCTAATTGTTCTAGGAAATCTTTCGCTGCGCTTATTCTTATATTAAACCGCGAAGCCACAGAGTACGGCGTCAGAACATGCATTTTCTTTATTTCGCTAAGGATTTTCCCATCCTTTGGGTTCGGCGGAACTACCCCAGAGGGTTTTTTCTCTCTTGGCGCCGCCGCTTTTTCCTTCTTCTTTTTCTCTTCCTCATCCTTTTTCGCTTGCATACGTTCCATTTGTTTTAAGCTTAGTTTCTTTTTTCCGCCCATGATTTTCAACCTCGTCAAGTAAAGGAGTCTTTGCGACTCTTTAGGTTTTCCTCGCTAGGCATACTGGGTTATTTCAACTTTGTGCCTCTTTTGCCACTCTTTAATTGGAATTCCAAGCTTTCTTTCGATTTCTGGGCGGTGTATGGAGTTCATCGTGCAGAACGGGATTATGCGCCCATCCGGCACAGCGTAATGTATGACACAACGTTGAACCCTTTCTAAGTCAAAGTTGTATGGGTCCATGAAGTGCATTGAAGAAATCAATATGGACTTTCTTTGTAGGTCGCCCAAAGCTTCGTAGCTTCCTTCTCTGAGAACGCGCCAAACGTACTTTCTGAGAAAACCGAATTTTATGTATCTCAAAGCTCCTACCAAACGCAGTTTGGCTTTGTTTTTGCCGCCCTTTGCTGCGTCGTTGTAGACGCTTTTCATTGTACCTATGAACTTGTCAACATTGCCATAGCGGGTTATCGGGACGATTTCGCCATTTTCGACGAAAATGTATGTTGCCATGCCGCAGTGCGGGTGCGCCGTGAACTCCACGTAGCGCTTATCTTTTAAGGCGCCGACAGCCTTTGAAACTGGCACAACTGTTGGAACCGGATAAAAGTCTGACACCTTTATTTTCCCATTTGTTTGTTCCTCAACCAGCCGCATGAAATCGGGTATCGTGATGCGCATCTTTTCGCGCTCTTGTTGCGGAAGTCTTCCGCAGAGGGAGACTGGCTGAACATTCACGCACCTTACAACATCGAAGTTTTGAACTGCGAAGCGTATGATGTCTCCTAGCTGGCTGTCGTTTACTCCCTTGACAAGCGTGACAACCAAGACGATGCTTTGGATTCCTGCTTTGCGGCAGTTTTCAATAGCCTTCAACTTGACGTCTAGAAGGTCTATTCCTCGGGTGAATTTGTAAACATCGGATGTTAATCCATCAAATTGCAGGTAAACTGTGCTCATGCCAGCCTCTTTCAGCCCTCTGCAATACTCAACGCTTTGCGCAAGTCGAATGCCGTTCGTATTAACTTCAACATGGCGGAAACCCAGCCTTTTTGCTTCTCGAATAAGTTCGAACAAGTCTTCGCGGATTGTTGGTTCACCGCCAGAAAACTGGAGGGCTGTAGCTGGAACAGGTTCGTTTTTGCGAAGGTTCTCCAACATTTCTACGATTTCTTCTTTGGTTGGCTCGTACACGTACCCGGCTGCGGCTGCGTTTGCAAAGCAGACTGGACATTTGAGGTTACATCTGTTTGTCACGTCAATAATGGCTAGTGCTGTATGCGACTTATGTTGGGGGCATATTCCGCAATCATATGGACACTCGTTAACGGTTTTTGTCCGCGGATTGTTTAGGCCTTCGCCGTCGTATCTGAACTTTTCAGCCCGCAAGTACTGTTCATAATCAGACCAGTAAAGCTCTTGGAAAAAACCGTGTTCTGGGCATTCCTTCTTTATGTAAACTTTGTTGCCGTCCTCAAAAATTGTGGCGTCAAGCACTTTTAGGCATTCTGGACATAGGCTTTTTGTTTCCTTTATGATTTGCATGTTTTCGCCACGCGTTCATAAGTTATATTTTCAAAGTCGAAGGGTAGAATATAATAAGGTTTCCACACTTTTCATAAGATGATTAGGGTGATTCAGGTTGACCATAAGCGAAGAAACTAGGCGAACTCTACGCGAGATAGGCTTAAGCAGATATGAAATAGACGCTTACGTCGTCTTACTGGAAAGTGGACAGATAACCGCCATGGAAATCAGCAGAAAAGCCCAAGTGCCATATTCAAAAGTTTACGAAGTTTTAAACTCACTAAAAAGTAAGGGCTGGATTAAAAGCATAAGAGGGCGACCAAGCAGATACTATCCAACCCCTCCGCTTGACGCCTTAGCCTCAGCAAAAAATAGGCTGGAAGAACAGTACAAAAGTTGGGAACAGCAAGTCGCCAGTGAGCTTCAACCTATATATGAGAAACGTGAACTCGTTGAACACCCGGAAATACTGATACTGCACGGTCAACAAAGAGTAATAGCCAAATTCGAGGAAATTTTCGGAAAAGCCAGAAAGGAAATAATGATTGCTCTACCTCAATTCATAAAGAACTCAGTGGCCACAGCCCCGATTTTTCTGCAAAGTTTACAGAAAGCTCGCGTAGATGTAAAGGTAATGGTGGCTGGCGAACCTGAGAGTTGGAGTGACTTGGAGGCGTTTGCCAGCGCTGGCGAATTGCGGATTAGGGACCAAATGTTTGGTGGAGGCATCATTGTGGATGAAAAGGAAGCCATGCTTTTTCTTGGAGAGGAAAAGCTTAGTCTTGTTATTTGGAGCAATCATGCTGGTTTGGTGAAGTTTGCGAGAGACTACTTCCAGTATCTTTGGGATTCTTCAGAGAAAATTAGGTGATTCAAAAAAGGAGGGAAACTAGAAGAGGCTATTTGCCCATAACCTTTTTCGCAGCAATCTCAATATCTTCAGCTTTTATTGTTTTTCTTCCAGCGTGCATCGCGAAATCTAAGGCTTCCTTTGCAATTTTCACGCCAATCTCTTCCAACGCCTTAGCTAACTCCTTCGCTGCTGCCTCACTTACTCTGTCGGCTCCCGCCTTTTTACATATTCTATGCATAGGAGCAACAGCTAACTCTAAATCAGCCATAAAGATTCCTCCGTAGCCCTTTTTTCTATTTAAAGCAATATTTAACGTTTATTGTTGAAATTCCGCTGATTTTCTCTCATCCCAAAATCGCATCGAAAAACTACGCTGACTTAAGAGGGAAATTATAAAAGCATGTAAGATGGTGTTTTATGCTCATAAGTGATGCAAACATGAAGTTCGTTGACGTACACATACATTTGTCCGACGAAGAATACGCGGACAAAATTGACGACTTAATCGCGGACGCGAAAAACTCTAATGTCGTTGCTTTGGTTTCGAACTCGATGGACCTTAAAACATGCGTTGACAGCCTAAAGCTAGCTGAGCGGTTCCCAGGAACAGTTTATGCTGCCTTAGGCATTCACCCATGGAACGTTAGCGCTCTGAGAGAAAGTGAACTTCAGAAAATTTTGAAGCTAATTTCAGAGCAGAAGCAGAACAAGGCAGTCTTAGCCATAGGCGAAGTTGGTTTAGATTATAAGTACGCGAGCATCTGGAATGAGCAGGTTATGGTTTTTAATGAAATGTTAAAATTGGCTGAGAAGCTTGATTTGCCAGCCATAATTCACTCGAGGGGCACTACGGCGCAAATAGTTGAAATGCTACCATCCTACAATGTTAAGAAGGTTTTGCTGCACTGGTTCAGCAACCCAATAAGCGTATTGTCAAAAGTTGTGGAAAACGGCTATTACATCACTGAAGGCCCTCCGGCAGCCTACTCCAATGGCATACGTGAAGTTGTTAGGAGAATACCGTTGGAAAATTTATTGACGGAGACCGATGGGCCGGTGCGCTACTGGAAAAAGCCCTTTGATGGAAGGATGACGACGCCCGCCTTCATTCCAACAGTTGTTAAAGCCATAGCCGAGGTCAAAAAAATGAGCGAAGTTGATGTTTCAGAGCGGATAATCAAAAATTTCGAGGAGTTTTTCGGGATAAGATTAAATTAACCTTTTTATGGAAGGTTTGCATCATTGCATCCTTAACCGGATGAGGGCTAATGAGCGTGGGTATTTGGGGGAAAATGTTGCTTGGGGAACGTGCGGACGGAGCAAATCAAGCGAGTAGCTAAGGAGCTTATTAGACGCTTTCCCGACAGATTTTCCAAAGACTTCGAAAACAATAAGCGTATGGTTGACAAGCTTGTGTTGGGCGCAACTCCGAAAGTTAGAAACCAGATAGCCGGATACATCACACACGTCTTCGCTGGAGCGCAAGCCGCGTTTTCAGGTGAGACAGCACAAGAAGAGTGAGTAACTTTATTAAAACCATTTAATATTTTGTTAGGGACGTTAAAGAGGCGATGACAATGATGGATGACTATAGAAAGGGTTGGGCGCTCAGATATTTGCGTGAAGCAAAGTCAGAGCTTGAAGCCGCAAGAAGAATGCCTTACATGGCTCCGAGCCTAGTTATAGAAGCTATTAGAAAAGCACGGAACGCCATCTACTACAGCCTTGGGGAACCAGCCTTTATAGAAATCGCCATAAGGGAAGCCTACGAAAAATCGCAGGGACAAGCCATAACAGACCCAATTTTGAGGTTTCTATTGGAAATCGAGGAAATGGTGCAGCAACTAGCGCAGCTGGAGGAAATAGACGGAGAAAAAATTATGAAACAAGCTGATAATTTGGTGCAAATAGCCTCCGACATTGTTGAAACGTTGACCGGAGAAAAAACAGAAAGTTAAAAGAGGAAAACCTACAGTTTTTTGAGAGCTTCATCGATTCGTTCTAAAGCCTTTTTGATGTTCTCAACGGAGTTCGCAAAGGATATGCGCAGATAGCCTTCGCCATACTGCCCAAAAGATGTCCCGGGCAGGACGGCTACACCCGCTTCGTTAAGCAGATAATCTCCAAGCTTGCGGCAGTCCATTCCTGTTCCAGTTATGTTTGGGAAAACGTAGAAGGCTCCATGCGGTTTTTTGCATGTTATACCGTTAATCTTGTTTAAGCCTTCCACTATGACTTCTCGCCTTCTCTTGAATTCTGCAACCATTTTTTCCACTTCTTTTTGTGGTCCTTTCAAAGCCTCTACACCAGCCATCTGTATAAAAGCACATGTACAAGAGTTTGAGTTGATCATGAGTTGCGCCACTTTTTGGGCTAAGTCTTTGCGCATCACGCCGTAGCCTAGTCTCCAGCCTGTCATAGCGTAAGTTTTTGAGAAGCCATCTAAGATTATGGTTTTTTCCTTCATTCCTGGAAGTGATGCGATGCTTTCGTTTTCACCTTCATAGATTATTCTGCTGTAAACTTCGTCAGAAAGCACAAGCACATCGTCTCTCTTTGCGATGCAGTCTGCTACAACTTTAAGGTCTTTCTTGGTTAAAACGCCTCCCGTGGGGTTTTCAGGCGAATTCAAGATAATCATTTTTGTCTTCTTCGTTATTTTTTCCTTGACATATTCTGGGTCCATCTTGAAGTCGTTCTCTTCTTTTAGAGGTATGGGTACCGGTTTGGCGTCGACAAAGTTTATCAAGGATTCGTAGATGGGAAAGCCTGGATTTGGATACATAACCTCGTCGCCGGGGTTTATCCACGCGAGTATGGCGTAGAACATTATCGGTTTTGCGCCAGGCGTCACTACAACCTCTTCAGGATCAACATCTATCTTTCGGGTCTTCGAAATGTATTCTGCGATTGCTTCTCTAAGCTCTGGAATACCCGCGGCTGGAACGTAGTGCGTGTATCCGGCGTAAAGGGCTTTCACTGCTGCCTCTTTGATGTTTTTCGGCGTGTCAAAGTCTGGCTCGCCAATTTCCAAGTGTATAATTTCTTTTCCTTGTTTTTCAAGCGCTTTGGCTTTGGCGAGAACTTCAAAGGCTGTTTCTGTCCCAAGCGCTTTCATTCTTTTTGCAAAAACGTCGCCCAATCAGACCACCTACTGGAAGATTTTCGAATGATAGTCTCATATGTTGTATTTAACTGTTATAGCAAATTTGCTGTAAAATTTCTACTGTTGCGGTAATGGCCGAACTTTCATTACTTCTGGGTTTACAAGGTTCGGCGGCTTTCGTCCCTCAAAGAACGCGACAAGGTTTTCTGCAACCATTTCAGCCATCTTCGACCTTGTTTCATAACTTGCACTGGAGATATGCGGTGCGACGACAACGTTATCGAGCTTCAATAAAGGATTGTCAACTGGTGTTGGCTCTTGCTCGAAAACGTCCAGCCCAGCGCCAGCTATTCTCCCTTCCTTCAAAGCTTCATAGAGGGCTTTTTCGTCGACAACTGGTCCACGCGCGTTGTTTATGAGGTAGGCTGTTTTCTTCATTAGCCTAAGCTTGTTCGCGTTTATTAGGTGATATGTTTCCTTCATTAATGGAACATGAATGCTGACGAAATCTGCTTCCTTCAGAAGCGTGTCTAAGTCAACACGTTTGGCGCCTAACTTCTTTTCCATTTCCGGTCTTGGAATAACATCGTAATAGAGAATTTTCATGTTGAATCCTTTTGCTCTTTCTGCCACTGCATAGCCAATCCGTCCGGCGCCAACAATGCCTATTGTTGCACCGTGAACATCTCTGCCCAGCAACATGCTTGGGTGCCAACCGACCTTCCATTGACCAGTACGCACGTATTTGTCTGCTTCAACTACACGCCTTGCAACAGCCATTAACAAAGCCCAAGCAAAGTCAGCTGTCGTCTCGGTTAAAACTTCAGGGGTGTTTGTCACATAAATGCCTCTTTTGGTGGCTTCTTGCACGTCAATGTTGTCAAAGCCCACAGCCATCTGCGCAACAATCTTCAGCTTCGGCGCGGCATCAAAAACCTCAGCGTCAATTCTGTCGGACAAGAGCGTGGCAAGGGCGTCGACATCCCTAGCCTTTTCAATTATCACTTTCTTCGGCGGTGGCGCATATTCTGGCCAAACCTCGGCGTCAAACCGTTCCCTTATTATTTTTAAGCCTCTTTCGGGAAGTTCTCGCGTGACATACACCTTTGGTTTTCTCATATGGCTCCTCCAACAATGTATTGCGGAATTCTTTATTAGCATTAAACTTATTACAGTTACGCATTGATTTGGGTACTCCAATGATAACCATAATGAACAAAAATAAACTAATAGAAAATGGAGAGACCAGCCTTAACCGAAAAGCTAGGGCTTTAGCCCTAAAAAGTTTCGAATATGCCTTAAAGGCTGTTGACCCAAAACAGATAATAAAATCAAGAGTTATACTGAAAGAATCGAAACTTCATGTGAACGGATACAAGTTTGACTTAAAAAAGTTCAGGAACATTTACGTTATAGGTGGCGGAAAAGCCAGCGGCTCAATGGCGGAGGCTCTGGAAAAAATTTTAGCTAAACACATAACGGCTGGAATTGTCAACGTCCCACATGGCAGCAAGCACAAAACCAAAATAATAAAAATCCACGGAGCAAGCCATCCAGTTCCAGACGAGGCTGGAGTGGAAGGAACACGTCGCATGATTGAAATAGCTGAAAAGGCGGATGAAGAAGACTTAATAGTATGCTTGATTTCAGGCGGAGGCTCCAGCCTTATGCCTCTCCCTCGAGGCGAAATATCACTAAGCGATAAGAGGGAAATTACAAACGCTCTGCTCAAGTGTGGAGCAACAATAAAGGAGATAAACACCGTCAGAAAACACATTTCAGATTTTAAGGGCGGCTGGCTTGCCAAAAAGGCTTACCCAGCCACAATATTGAACCTAATCCTTTCAGATGTTGTTGGCGACCCGCTGGAATTTATTGCCTCTGGACCCACAGCTCCAGATTCAACGACTTTCGGCGACGCCATAAAAGTTTTAAAGAAATATGGTTTATGGGATAAGGCTCCAGTTTCCATCAAAAAGGTTTTGCTTGACGGTGAAAAAGGAGCAATTCCCGAAACACCGAAATCTTCAGATGAAGTTTTCAAAAGGGTCTTTAACGTTGTTGTAGGAAACAACAGATCTGCAAGCCTAGCAATCTGCGAACAAATGAAAAAGGATAACTTAAACACGCTTTTACTGACCACGACGATGGAGGGCGAAGCCAGACATGTCGGTACATTGCTCGCCACAATAGCCAACGAAACCTTTTCTTATGGAAATCCCATTCCAAAACCAGCCGGAATAGTAGCCGGCGGAGAAACAACAGTAACAGTTACTGGAAAAGGAGTTGGTGGAAGAAACCAAGAACTGGCTTTGGCAGCCGCGCTAAAACTGGAAGGGGTGGATGGTGTTGTCTTAGCCTCTCTGAGCACGGACGGCGTTGACGGACCAACAGATGCTGCTGGAGCGATAGTTGATGGAAAAACTTTAGCCAGAGCAAGAAAGGCTGGATTGGCTCCACAAGAGTATTTGGCTGAAAACAACTCCTACAAGTTCTTCGCGGAATTAGGCGACCTCATTTTTACTGGGCCTACGGGAACAAACGTCAACGATATCACAGTAATAGTTGTTGTATGACAAACCGATGGTGAAAAGGCGATGGCTGTAACGGTGAAGTTCATTGGAGCTTTGCGAGGCATCTCGGGCAAAGGGAAGCTTACCATAGAACTCGAGAAAGAAATGTCACTAAGTGAATTAGTGAAAAAGATTGTCGAGAAAGAGCCTAAACTTAAACGCGCCCTAATCGACCCAGAACTCGAAGACCCGAGACCAAACGCGCTCATACTCGTTAACGGAAGGGAAATCAGCGTTTTAAAAGGTTTAGAAACCGTTGTTAGAGACAAGGATGAGGTGGTTTTTGTCCCAGTCATCCATGGAGGATGAATATGTATGAGGTTGTATGCTGTTAAAACAAGACTTGTGAAGGTCGGCGATAAGCTTGTCGACGTCATTCTCGAAGCGTTAAAGAAACAAAACATTCCACTCGAAAACAATGACATCTTGGTTTTAACATCAAAAATCGTGGCTTACGCAGAAGGACGCCTTGTCAAGCTAAGCGAAGTTAAGCCTTCAGAAAAGGCGAAGGAACTTGCCGAAAAGTTTTCGCTTCAACCAGAACTTGCAGAGTTGCTATTGCATGAAGCGGAAAAAGTTTATGGAGGAGTTGAAAAGGCTGTTTTAACCCTTAAAAACGGGGTTTTAACAGCCAACGCTGGAATAGACAACAAAAACGCCCCTATCGGTTATGTGGCTTTGTGGCCGCAGAACGCTAAGGAAGCTGCCAAACAAATTAGGGAAGAGATAAAGCGTAAGACTGGCAAAGTTGTTGCAGTTTTGATTATTGACAGCGGCTTGGCGCCTCTAAGAAAAGGAACCGTTGGCGTGGCTTTGGCTGTTGCAGGATTTAAACCAGTAGAAGACTACCGAGGACGAAAAGACCTTTATGGAAAACAGCTTTTTATTACACAACACGCAGTAGCAGACAATTTAGCGTCTGCCGCTCACATGATGATGGGTGAAGCTGCCGAAAAAATTCCTGCGATATTGATTAAGGATGCGCCGGTAGATTTCGACGAAGGCTCTTACGGTTCCGCTGAGATGGAAATGCCAATTAGAGAATGCATTTTTATGAGCACTTTTCTTAGTGATGCAGGCAACTCGAAAAGGGTAAAAGGTTTGCGCTCTTCAGAACCTTAAAAAGAGTTGATCCTGTTACGGCTGAAACAATTGCGATAATTACTCTTTCCGTCGGGTAAAGAAAAATCGTAGTCAACCATGTACCTAATGCTCCACTTATGTCTTGTGAAATCATGAGCTCATAGATTGTTGAACCAGCTATTTGCCCCGCGAGTGTTGAAGTTAAAGATGTTATAAAAAAAGCATAAAAAAGCATCGAACCGTTATCCGTGTTAGTCATTTTTACGGCTACAGATTGCAAGGGTGAAATCAGAATGACAAAACCGATTATTTGAAACCACAAATAGGGTGGATACAGCCATGCGGGGCCAATAACTGGATAAAAGGCGAAAATAAGCAAAAGGCAGAAATAAATCATGATTGACGCAGTTCTTCTACCCAGCGAAGTCAAGCCGCTGCATAATGCTGTGGTAACGCCCGCCGCAAGGCTTAGTTGAGAAAAATAACCGAGGGAAATACCAACTATTCCGCCCAGAAATGTAGATAACACTCCTATATATGGTCCAAAAATTATGCCTATTACTGGAGCGATAATCGCAGCTGCAGTAATTCCCTGACTTGGTAAGCCGATTATTGGAGAAATTTTCAAAGTTCCCAAGACAACATATAACGCCGTGAAAACGGCTGCTAAAGCCAATTCCTTTGTTCCTAACCGCACATGAACTGACATTTGCCGGACTCCTTGTGTGTGAAAAAAGCTAATTATTTTAACCGATTATAAAAGTGTGATGTAGCATGACTCACGCGATCATTACCCTAACAACAGATTTTGGATTACGAGATCCATACGTTGCTGAAATGAAAGCCGTGATATTAGGCGTATGCCCAAACGCAACAATTGTGGACGTAAGCCATGAAATAGAAAAATTCAATGTGAGGATGGGCGCGTTCATTCTGGCTTCGGCAGCCCCTTACTTTCCCAAAGGAACAATTCATGTGGCAGTTGTTGACCCTGGCGTGGGAACAAAAAGAAGACCAATCCTTATACATACTGAACAGAGCTTCTACATAGGGCCAGACAACGGCGTTTTAGCTTTGGCTGCAAAAAAACAGGGCATAAAACGCATCTACGAAATATCAAACAGTGAACTGATGCTTCCAAAAATATCACACACTTTTCACGGAAGAGACGTATTCGCACCTGCAGCCGCCCACCTAGCGAGGGGGATACCACCAGCAGATTTTGGTCCGCAAATTCACGACATTGTTATGCCGGAATTCACGAAAGTTGTAAAAAGGAGTGATGCTTTGGTGGGTGAAGTTTTGTACATCGACGGCTTTGGAAACATCATCACAAATTTTGCGGAAGAAGATTTTGAAGAGCTCGACGTCAAAGAAGTTGCTGAAGTTCGCCTTAACAATGTTGATTTAAGGCTTAAACTATGCAAGGCCTATGCTGAGGCTGAACTTCAAAAGCCCCTAGCCATAATTGGAAGCCACAATTTTCTTGAAATTTCGATAAACCAAGGTAACGCCGCAAAAACCTTTAAAGCAAAAATTGGTGACAAAATTGTCCTTCGCCGCGTAAAATAACCACTTTATTTTTGCCTTTTCCTAAATTCTCTATTCAGTTCTTCCAGCCTTTTTTCTTTTATGGCTATCAATCGCCCGGTTAACTGAATTTCGTCCTGAAGCTTTGCAGAGACTTTCAAATCTTTTGTTTCCGCTAACTGTCGATGTAAACTATTTAGGAACTGTATTTTTTCTTCAACTTCCTTGTCAATCAGCTGTATTGCTGTTTGCAGCTGTGCTGTTGTCCACTCGCTTAGTGGCTTTTTTTCTGTCCAGCAGTATTTCACACCTTCGGGGGATATTTTCTCCTTTGAAAGCTGCTCTTTCTCCTCTGGAGCTAGTTCTCTGCATTTCCGAGTAACTAGTCCTTCCTTCTCCAGAAATGCCGCGTAGCTCTGCTCCATTACTGTTTGCGCCTCCACTCCTACAGTACACCAGTTCAGTTATTATGTTTACTCTTCTTTCAAGCAATAAACCATACTTTAACAACTTATTGATAAATATACTTTTTCAATAGTACCACTGTTAATATGCTTTGCACGCCTCTATAAACATGTTAAACTAATTAAAGAAAAGTTTAAAGAAGTGAATACGGTATCTGTTCTCCCTAAAGCGGTGACGTGCACAACATATGAGTAAAAAATACCTCAAATATGGAAGGGAAAAACCCCCTCCAGCCATATTCTCTGTCCGGACCACCACAGGACAAGAAAAGAATGTGGCGAATCTAATAGCGGCTAAAGTTGAAATGGACCAAGAGCTTAAAAAAAGAATAAAGGCTGTTCTTGTTCCAGAGCCGTTAAAGGGCTACGTTTTTATTGAGGCGGAAGGCCCCCACTACGTTGAGGAAGCCATAAAGGGAATAAAGCATCTGAGGTCGAGGGCGCCTGGCGTTGTCGAATTTTCTAAAATTGAGCAGTATGTTGCCGTAAAACCAGTTGTGGAGGAACTTAACGAAGAAGACATTGTCGAGGTTATAAGTGGACCGTTTAAGGGGATGAAGGCGAAAATCACGAGGATTGACAGAACAAAGGAGGAAGTAACCCTTGAACTTTTGGAAGCCACCTTCACCTTACCCATAACGGTGCACGCTGACTACGTGAGGCTTGTTGAAAAAGTCAAAAAGGAGATGAGCGAATGAGCGAAAAAAAGGTTGTTGAACTCCTCGTTAGCGGTGGACAAGCAACAGCCGGACCCCCACTTGGTCCAGCATTGGGACCGTTAGGTGTAAACGTGCTAGCCATCGTCAACAAGATAAACGAGTTGACAAAAGACTATTCTGGAATGAAGGTCCCAGTAAAGGTCACGGTTGACCCTGAAACAAAACAGTTTGAAGTTACCGTTGGCACGCCAACAACATCAGCCCTCATTGTTAGCGAACTAAAGATTGAGAAGGGTTCTGGGACGCCGAGCACACAAAAGGTTGGAAACCTCACCATGGAACAAGTTGTACGCATCGCCAAAATTAAGCGCCCGGAACTTTTGGCCAAAACCCTGAAGACAGCAGCCAAAGAAGTCTTGGGAAGCTGTGTCAGCATGGGCGTGACGGTTGAAGGCAAAGACCCCCGAGAAGTGCAGAGGGAAATTGACGAAGGCAAGTATGACGAGGTATTCAGTAAGAGCGAAGAATAAGAGAACATTTTTATAAATGCATTCTATTCCCTCATTGGCACGAGGCCCAACAAAATGCCCCTCGACCAAAAAACGATATTAAATGCAGTTAAAGAAGCAAAGGAAAAGTCCGAAAAGAGAAACTTCACACAATCCATAGAGCTAATTCTAAACCTACAAGATATTGACATGAAATCGCCGGAAGGCAGACTGCAAGAAATCGTTGAACTGCCACATTCCATAGAAAAGCCGAACAAAATATGCGTCATAGCGTCTGGGGAACTGGCGTTGAAAGCGAGAAAAGCCAATGCAAACTTGGTCATTGAAAAAGCTGAACTTGAGAGTTTAGCCGGCAAAAAGAAGGAGCTACGCAAAATAGCCAACGAATACGATTTCTTCGTTGCTGAAGCCCCTTTGATGCCTTTGGTGGGTAAAGTTCTTGGACCCGTTTTGGGTCCTAGAGGAAAAATGCCTGTGCCGGTTCCGCCAACAGCAGACATCGAGAGTTTGATAGCGAAGTACAGCAAGTCGGTCACTTTGAGAATGCGTAACCAACCGATTGTACAATGCCGAGTTGGAACAGATAATATGAAAGAGGAGGAAATAGCTGAAAACATCCAGACAATCTTAAGAGTCATTGAAGGAAAACTTAAAAGAGGAATGAAAAACATCAAGCTTGCCTACATTAAAACATCTATGGGCACGCCTGTAAAGATTAAACCATAAGGTTGAGGAAGCAATGCCGTCCCAACAAGTTTTGCAAGAAAAACTCAGCGAGGTTGAAGAAATAATAGAATTATTAAGGCAGCATAAAGTGATAGGAGTTGCCAGCTTACAGAAGGTCAGAGCAACCCAACTGCAAGAGTTAAAGAAAAAGCTCGCAGACAAAGTTTACATGAAAGTCGTAAAAAACACTCTAATGAAAATAGCAATAGAAAAATGCGGAGAAAAACCAAACCTAAAGAAACTTGTGGAACATTTAACGGGCTCAAACATCTTCCTATTCACAAACTTAAACCCTTTCAAGCTGGCGCTAATCCTAGAAAGGGGAAAAGTCAAAACCACGGCTAAGGCAGGTGACATAGCATCTTTCGACATCATAATCCAAGCGGGAAACACTGGACAACCACCAGGTCCAATAATTAGCCAGTTGAATTCTGTTGGTTTGCCAACCAGGATAGAGTCGGGAAGCGTCTGGATAAATAAGGATACGCTTGTTGCCAGAAAAGGCGATGTGATTTCCGAAAGGCTTGCTAGTGTTTTGTCAAAGCTTGGTATAAAGCCTATTGAGGCTGGGCTTACCTTAAAAGTGGTTTATGATGATGGTTTGACGATAACTCAGGATCAGCTTAAGTTAAACTTGGATGAGACTAAAAAGAGCATCCAAGAAGCATATTCATGCGCCTTCACGCTGGCATTGAATGTAGCCTATCCGACACGGGAAAACATTGCGACGCTTTTGCAAATTGCGTACAGAGAGGCTTATACACTCTCGTTGAACGCCGCTATACCAACTAAGGAGACTGTTGCGGATTTGATTAGAAAGGCTCATATGGAGATGTTAAGTTTAAGTAGCAGATTACCCAATTTAGAGGGGAAAAGCTGAAAAAGTTAAAATACTAGGGTGGAGAGGTGAGTAAGGTATGGAGTACATTTACGCTGCAATGCTTCTTCACAAGGCTGGGAAAGAAATAAACGAGGAAAACCTAACTCAAGTTTTGACAGCTGCGGGCATAAATGTTGACGCTGTAAGGGTTAAGGCTTTAGTGGCTTCCCTAGCCGAAGTTAACATAGACGAAGCCCTAAAATCAGCTCCAACAATGCTAGCTGCACCAGCAGCCGCGCAAGCAGCACCGGCACCAGCAGCAGAAGCCAAGCCTAAAGAAGAGGAAAAGAAGAAGAAAGAGGAAGAGGAAAAAGCCAAAGAAGAAGCAGCGCTTGAGGGACTTGGAGCACTTTTCGGTTAACAACCCTCTTTCATGTGTTTTGAAGCCCTTTAACTTCTCAAACAGCTTCCACCATAAAGAAGGCTTTAATCCACTTTTAGGCATAATAAATCCCATGAAACTCTGCAGCGCTTGCTTGTTAGGAATAAAATGCAGGTACAACGGGAAAAGCGCGCTAAATAAAAAAGTTGTTAAGCTATTGGAAACGGAAACTTTGGTTCCAGTCTGTCCAGAACAGTTAGGGGGCTTGCCAACTCCTAGGGAACCAGCTGAACGAAGAGGAAACAAGGTGTTCACGCGGTCTGGAAAAGACGTTACTATGGAGTTTGAAAGAGGTGCAAGGCAAGTTTTAAAAATAGCGAAGTTGCTCGGCATTAAGGAAGCGATTTTGAAGCAAGGAAGCCCATCATGCGGCTGCGGAAAAATCTACAACGGAAGCTTCTCCAAAAAGATTATCGAAGGAGATGGGGTCACAACTGCCCTGCTGAAAAAGAACGGCATAAAAATTATAACTGAAGAGGAACTGTAAGCTGCAATTTATTCATTTTTCTTTTTCCAGATTACTAATGGTAGCCATCCACAGACGATCATCAGGGTGCCCGGAAAAGCCTTCAATCCATAATTGAGTATCGCCACCTCAAAAACGAAAAAGGACACAGCCATCGCAACTGCTGAGAGAACCGCGAAATTCTTACCAAATTTTTTAAAAGTTTGCGTGGCGAGGAGCCCTGCAAAGAAAAAGTCTCCTAAACCGAGAGATATGTATGGTGCATCCAGTCTAGATGTTGGAAATGTCGGCAGTGAAACCATCACCGGAAGCCTCAAGGCAGAAACATGCGTCGCCGCGGAGACCATTGCCCCAGTGACCAGAACGAGTATTATGTCCATAACCGTGAGGAGCCCGACGAATACAAGCGATGTTTTCCACGTGAACAAACTTGCGAGATAAAGAATCACCAAAACCGCGAAAACCATCCCATACAAGTTCAGCAGGTATGGAAACCAAATCTGGGTTTTGCCAAAGAACAGGTATAGGCTTATGAACATGGCTGGCGGAAAAACAGCCATATACCACCTCTCCTTTAATTGAGCGCTGTACTGTTCATATAGCAACGCTAAAAATGAAAATCCACACAGAGAAAAGAAAACCAAAGCTCCATAGGCAACCGGGGCTTCCGCACCGAAACTGAATAAGCTTACAGACGCGATGACAAAGCTGACAAGAGAAAATGCTGCGAAGAAGAGTTTAGCCTTGCCTTTCTCCATATTAGAGAAGATGTACGTGAATATGAATAGCAACATGGAATAGGCAAAGAGAAAAACGCCCATAACCGCCATCTGCGGAACAAACACGATAATAGATACGGTGATGCCCACTGCAGCAACAAGCAAGATGGCATCCCGAACACGAAACTCCCTCTCCTCAAAAACCATCTTCAGCTTACCCTCAACTTTTCCATTCAAAAACATAGCTAAAACAGTAACTGAAAGAAGCGCCAAGGGCATAGTAACATCGAGATACATACAAGCACATAAGGCTAGAGAAACATTTAAACTTAAAGGGCAAAACGCACGTTCAAAACCGCCAAAGAGGCAATAATCGCCTCTTCTGTTCTAACGGTTTCCGTGCCCTGCTCCGGAACAGTATTAACTACGAAGTCCACTATCTCGTCTAGATTGAAGCCTTCTCGCCTAGCTATTTCGTAAAGCCCCTCAGATGGAGCCCCGAAGGCTACGAGGATTTTCTCGGCTTTGTCCCATTTTTCAAATATTTTTTCGGCAACAGCGTGGAATGGAACTCCATATTTTGAAGTCGCGATTGTTAGGTCAAAGCCTCCACGTTTGACAAGCTTGCTAAATGAGCTCTTTTCAACTGTAACATTGTAACCCCAATACTCTGCTATTTCTTCGCGTTTCGCCAAATCAACTTCGACTTGGCGGTCAATCTTCACAACTTTTACTGTTACCCGTTTACCGACAGGCAGCTGCCTATTTGCGATTAGCGCTGGTTTTTCAACGCCTATATCCACCAGCGCGCCCACCGCAGGATTGGATATCGTAACGCCTTCGCGGTACTCGCCTACCTTCAAATTTTTCATTTCACGATTCAAGGGGTGATGCGGTGTACGCAAAGGCGGAAGTATGCCAGCATATCGCAGCTCTGGCTTAAGTTCGAAAAGTCGTTTACGCAGATACTGTGGAGTTTCCATGTAAGCCAGCAATGTGGAGATTAAATTCATTTCGGAGGTTCGGTTTAGGCTTGGATTATCTGGGTAGATTATAATTTCTTCAACTCTGAAGATTGCCGCTGCCCTTCCAATTAAGCCTATTTTTGAGGTTTTCTCACGTAAATGCGGAGTGTCAGAAACAACGGATGCTGGTATTGCTATGCATAATTTTTTCCCATGCAAGTTGCGTTTTCTCCACGATTATTAAAGGGAATATTCTTTTAGATAAAAGTCTTGAAATGGCTATTATAGACCTTCCGCTTAAAAATAAACAAAAGCTAAAAGTGAATAAAATGAAGAACGCAAAAATTTTGGATAATCCTGATGAGATTAAAAGAATCGACAAAGGCGATATGCTTTCTTTCTGCGTTAACGCTTCAAAGTATTACAGTGAAGCAGCAAAACTGGCCAAAGCCGCCAAAATCAACTATCCAAAACCGCGAAAGGTTATTGTTGCGGGCATGGGTGGTTCTGCTATAGGCGGAGAACTCCTAAAAGACTGGGCGATAGACAAAATTGCTGTTCCAGTCGAAGTTTGCAGAGAATATATTTTGCCTGCATACGCTGATAAGGATACCCTACTTTTCGTCGTCAGCTACTCTGGGGAAACTGAAGAGTCTTTAAGCGCCTTTTTACACGCAGTTAAGAGAAAATGCATGACCATTTGCATAAGCTCTGGAGGGACACTCCTAGAGTTCGCCGAAAAACTGAACGTGCCATATTTGCGTATTCCTTCGGGATTTCCTCCGCGCGCAGCTCTTCCATACTTGTTCTTGCCATTACCAATAATTTTGGAGAATGTTGGTCTAGTTTCTGGCGTAACCCAAGAAGTTCCTGATGTTGTTGAAACCTTAAAACAAACCAGTTATGCAAACTCGCCTGAAAAGCCTCTTAAAGAAAACCTTTCTAAAACTTTAGCAGTGAGTATTGCCGGGACTGTTCCCGTTGTTTATGGATTTGGAGTTTATCGGGCTGTTGCTCAACGTTTTAAACAACAGTTCAACGAGAACAGTAAGATTCCATCCAAGTGGGAGGCTTTTCCAGAGCTTGACCACAACGAGATTGTAGGCTGGGAGGAAGCGGGGAAACTTGCAGAATGCTTCTCTGTAATCTTCATTCGAGACAAAGATGAGAACTCCGAGATACGACATAGAATCGAAGCTACGAGGGAGCTACTACCAAAAAACTCGTTGAAAATCTTTGAAGTATGGAGCGCTGGGAAATACCCGCTGGCAAAGATGTTGTCCACCATTTTGATCGGAGACTTCACAAGCGTATATTTAGCGATATTAAGGGGCATAGACCCAACGCCGGTAAAGACAATAACTAAGCTAAAGAATAAGATGGAGCAGACTGGAACTAAAGGGAGGATAACAGAAGAACTGCAAAAAATTGCAGGCGGATAAAGCCTCTAAAACATCTTTTCAGCCACAAATTCAGCGAACATTTTCTCGGCAACTTCAAGCGGCACCAACTGAGGGGGATGCTTAAAAGCGTAAGCACATATTGGCAGTATTGCACCCCCCAATTTTCTGTTCAGGGCGATTTTCACAGCCCTTATGACATCGAGCAAGACAGAGCCAGCATTGGGCGCGTCGATTGTTGAAAGTTTTAAGTCTATTTGCATTGGCGTGTTGCAGAAGTATACTCCTCTAATCCAGAAGTAGCTGTCTCTTCTATTCTGGAGGAAATCAACATAGTCCGTTGAGCCCGCCACAACCTCAGCCTTGTAGGGCAAAGCTGTTTCAACAGACTTTGTTTTAATGTTGCGCTTGACGCTTCTCGTCCTTTCCAGCGTGTCTAGGGATTCTGTGCCTCCGCCAACATCAAGCTGGTACGTCTCAGTGATTCGAACACCATGCATGGAAAGAAGCTTCAGCAAAGTCTTATGTAATGTTGTAGCGCCAACTTGGTCTACTAGGTCGTCACCCACAAGCGGCAAACCAGTTTGCTCGAAGCGTTTTCCCCATGCGGCATCGCTAGCGATGAACGCTGGTGTGGCGTTTATGAAAGCGCAGCCCGCCACCAGCGCTTGTTCAGCATACCATTGAGAAGCCTTCACCGCCCCGCTTGGAAGCAAGTTAAGCATGATTTCAGCGTCTGCCTCCTTCAGCACTTTCGCAACATTCGCTTCTGGCGTACCGCTTATTTGGACGAAATTTCTTGTGTATTCGCCTACACCATCCATCACTGGTCCTCTGTGAACTATGACGTTTGTCAACGGAACATCTACCAATTTTGGAGTGTTATTTGGTTCTGCGAAGATGGCTTCAGCCAAGTCTTTTCCAACCTTACGGTTGTCAATGTCAAAAGCGGCGACTATTTGGACTTCTCTCGGATGAAAACCTCCTAAATACAAGTTGCGAAGCCCGATGCTTTCTTCTTCCCTTTCAAAGTTACTGTAATATCTTAAGCCTTGCACCAGAGCTGATGCGCAGTTTCCCACTCCAACTAGAGCAACATTTATTTTTGGCAAGCCCCTCACCAATCTGGCATTTCTTTTACGATTGTCTTTTATAAAAGGCTAGCCATAACTTATGACTCAAACGGAGACGTTTAGAATGAAAGTTTGGTTGGATGTAACAGCCATACGGTGCCCAAACTGTGGACAATTTTATGTGGATGCATCATGGTACGTTGTGGAAATAGGATCAGACATTGAATGTGGGAACTGCGGAGCAGAGTTTAACAGCAAGAAAAACGCTGTAGACCGCGTTATGCTCGAATATGAGTTAGGCGAAGACGGAAAAATAAAAAATTGTGAAGATCGCTGAACACCTAAAACTTGAAGAGTGATTTTCATCGTTGTTTCTAGCTTCGTTCTGCCCTAATTTTGAAACTTTATTATTTAGGAAGGCTTAAAATCTTTAAAACCATTCAAGACAACGAGGCAAAAAAGTTGAAGGACGAAACAAAAACACAAGACAAATTCACAATAATCAACGAACTAGCCCGCAGAAGAGGCTTCTTCTGGCAGTCATACGAGATATACGGTGGAGTAAGCGGTTTTGTAACCTACGGCTTTCTAGGCGCGAAACTAAAGCAGCGAATCGAAAACAAGCTTAGGGAATTCTTCTTCAACAAAATCGGCGTTATGGAGATAGAATCACCCATCATAGCGCCTGGAAAAGTCTTCGAAGCATCTGGCCATGTGGAAAATTTTAAAGAGCCTATGGTTGAATGCCTAAAATGCAACAAAAAGTTCCGCGCAGACCACCTACTCCAAGAAATCGCAAAAATGAGCGCAATGGAAGCTGAAAAGCTGAGCTTAGAAGAGCTGAAAAGAGTTATAGACGAAAACAAAATCAATTGCCCAGAATGCGGCGGCAACCTTGGAGAACCCAAATATTTCCTGACAATGTTCCAAACCACCATTGGACCATACTCTGAAGCCGTCGGTTATGGACGCCCGGAGGCTGCACAAGGCATATTCGTGGAGTTTAGGCGCTTATATGAAATTGCTAGGGAGAAGCTTCCTTTCGGTGTAATGCAAATAGGACATGCCTTAAGGAATGAAATCTCACCTAGACAAGGCCTGATAAGGCTAAGGGAATTCACCATAATTGACTTGGAATTCTTCTTAGACCCAGAGGAGCCAAACTGTTTTATTCTGAAAGATGTTGAAAACGAAAAGCTGCGGCTAGTTCTTAGCGAAAGCAAACTGCGAGGCTCGGAAGAGGCAGTTGAGCTTACCGTGAAAGAAGCATTGAAGAGAGGCTACATCAAGGCAGAGTGGCAAGCAGTTTTCATGGCCTTAGCAAAAAAACTGTTAACGGAGTTAGGCGTCCCAGAGGAGAAACAGCGTTTCATCGAAAAGCTTCCATGGGAGCGCGCCCACTATTCAATGCAAAGCTTTGATCAGGAAGTTTATGTGGACCGCTGGGGTTGGGTTGAGGTTTCAGGCCACGCTTACAGAACAGACTATGACTTGAAGCAGCACATGCGATTCAGCGGTGTGGACACACGGGTTTTCAAGGAATATGAGAAGCCAATTGAAAAGGAAAGAACCGTTATAAAGCCTTTAATGGCTAAGCTTGGGCCCGTCTTTAAGGCTAAGGCTTCAAAGGTCGCGGAAATTCTTTTGGCAGTTGACCCGGAGGAAGTTGAGGCATCCATCAAGAATAACGGGTTTTACATGGCTGGAGAATACAAGATTCTGCCGGAATACGTGGAAATCGCCCGCGAGAAAGTTGTAGAGCGGGGAAGACGTTTCATACCGCACGTTGTTGAACCAAGTTTTGGCTCGGACAGACTGGTTTACGTGGTTCTCGAGTATGCGCACCGCGTCAAAGATGACAGGGTTATACTAAGCTTTCCACGGGACATCGCACCAATACAGGTAGGCGTCTACCCTCTTGTCAGCAGGGATGGACTACCAGAAAAGGCTCTGGAAGTTTACAAGACACTCCTCAACGAGGGCTTTACGGCGGAATATGACGAGGCAGGTTCTATCGGCAGACGATACGCCCGCGCAGATGAAATTGGCATACCTTTGGGCATAACTATTGATTATGAAACGTTAAAAGACGGCACGGTTACCATCCGTGATCGTGATTCGTGGAGGCAGGTGAGGAGCAAAATTGACACCTTACCAGCGCTCTTACATAGTTATTTTAGGTGGAAGATAGACTTTGAGGATTTGGGCGAGCCTTTTGAAAGCTAGCTTTCGCTAACTTTTTTAATACTTCAGTTATACTTAATGGTAGGAAAACTTCGTGGTTTGTGGAGCGGAAGAGTCTTGGTGCTTCCAGTGGAGACCGAACAACGTGTCAAACGAAGAGCATTGAGCATCTGCCAAGACCACCTTAGAAAGGTTTTGGAGTTAACTAGGAAAACTCCTCAAATAATGGATTGCTTCATAAAGAACGACAAAGAGAAAACCAAGCAGCTTTTCAACGAAATCAGAAGTTGCGAAGAGGAAGTTGACAATGCCAGACGCCTCGTCTCGCAGGAACTAGCTGAGATAGGAGCAATCCTCCTGAGCAGAGAGGATTTCCTAAGATTCACAAACCTTACAAGCGAGATCGCGGATTTCTCTGAAGGAATAGCCTTCCGCATAGTTGAAATCATGGAACACAACTGGAACGTCCCAATGGATATTAAGAAGGACTTGTTGAAGCTTTCGGAGGCGGTTTTGGAAGCCGTGCTTAGGCTTAGGGAAACAATGATGGTTTTGAGTTACGGTTCAGTTAAAACCATGGAAAAGGCTAAGGATGTTGAAATCGCGGAAAAAAACGTTGATGAACTTTACCGTGAACTTGAAATAAAGCTTCTAAGCAGCAAACTAGACTTTCCAGCTCTAATCCTTTTAAGAGATGTTCTTCAGCTTTTAGAGGACTCTGCAGACAAGGCTGAAGACGCCGCAGACGCAGCCAGAGTCTTATCCTTCATTATGTAGGCGAAAAACACAATGCCCAAAAAAATCGAAGTGGAATTCATAGAAAACTTTTTAGTTGTATGGAACCCAAAAGACGGCTCAGAACTATACAAAATGGGGTTCTACGGAAAACCCCTCGGAATTGCAAAACCAAAAATACCAGAGTTTAACGTCCCATTAATTCTGGATTTAATGGAAGGTTTGTACCTAACAGAGAAAGGCGTTATAACAGTCCGTGAAGGACCGGAGAAAAAGAAGGTCAGCGTTAAAAAACTTCTTAAAAGGGCAAGGCAGTTATATGAGGAATTCGACGAGAAATATGCCGTTTATAAGGATTTACGCGACAGCGGATTAGTTGTGACGCCCGGGATAAAGTTTGGATGCGACTTCGCAGTTTACAAGCACGGACCCGGCGTTGAACACGCGCCCTACATGGTTTCCGTTAAAAAGGCTAAATCGGAAATAACAGCCACGGAAATTGTGAAGGCTGGAAGGCTTGCAACAACTGTCAGAAAAAGATTCATAATAGCTGTGCCAGATTTAGAGAAAGAAAGGATAAGGTATTTGATGTTCAAATGGTTTAAGGCATAAACCCTTTTGTTTCTAGCTTGGCATCAATGTTTGATTTGTGAACTCTCCTCTGACATATTGGTGCGGGTAAATTTTTGTTGCTGTTAATCTACAGCCATCAGCTATTGTAACGTCGTCTGCGATAACCGAAACAGAATCTATTTTCGTCTTTTTGCGGGGTCTCGATAGAACTGTTACATGCCTGCCTATGATGCTGTTTTTTATTTCCGCTTCCTTTTCGATTATAACTCTATCCATGATGGCGGAGTTTTCTATGACGACGCCTTCACCAATTTTCGTGTAGTTGTCTATACATGAATTCACTATTCTCACGCCGTCGCTTATCTTGCAGTGTCTCCCAATGAGGACTGAGCCTTCAACCTCTATTTTTCCACGTTTTATTTTCCGTATGATTTCCTCTCTTCTTTTCCTAGACTCGAGGCTTTCTCCCTGAACCCATATCCGCGCGTCTTCGCTTATCCTTCCACCAAAATCTGTTAATGAAGAGAAACAGCCGTTAAGCATGTCTTGCATGGCTTCCAAGTAACGTTTCGGCGTTCCAACGTCATACCAGCATCCCTTCAAGACATAGCCATACACTGGTCTTCCAGTTTTTATTATGTAAGGTATGAAGTCATAACCGAAGTCTAGACGCTGCCGCTCCTTTATGATTTGTTTAACCCCCTTTTCCTTGAATATCTTTTTTATTTCTGGCGAGACCATGTATAATCCCGTGTTGGCAAGGTTTGAAGGCGCCTCTTTCGGCGAAGGTTTTTCAACGAATCTTGAAATTCTCATGTCTTTATCTATGTCTGCTATTCCGTAGCCTTCAACATCCTTAACTTCTCTTAGGGCTATGGTCATTAGCGCGCCTTTCTTTTGGTGAAAGTCAACAAGTTCTTTTAGGTCAACATCGAAAATGTTGTCGCCTTGCACCGCGAAAACGGGGTCTCTAACGCTGTAATATTCCATGTTTATCCTTGCAGAGTCTGCGCTTCCCAAGTCTTCTATGTTCGGCTGATATTTTATGTGGACACGCGGATTTATGCCGTATCTAGCTGAAAATCCATATCCAGACTCGAAATAATCATGCAAATCTCTATAATTTGTGTAGCCTTTCACTCCGAAAATGAAGTTTTTAATGCCTTGACGTGCAAGGGACAAGAGTGAAAAGTCTATTAGGGGTCTGTTGAGAAGGCGGAGGCAAGCTTTGCTGGTTTCTGCTGTAAGAGGAAGCAAGCGCGTAGCTTTTCCGCCTACTGGAATTATTACCCTCAGCCTTTCTGGCGCATAATTGTGGCGCAAAAGTTGTCACCCTGACAAACTTTGCTAAACGATGTAACCATCACTACACGTATTAAACTTTCTAATTTAAACGCGAATTTTATAACTGTAACGGCGGCTTATGTAATGCAAAGGGCTTGAGCTGCATGAACAAACTTGTCGGGTTTATACGTTTTATGCGCCCTGCAAATTGCCTAATGATGGGTTTCGCAGTCATGGTTGGCGCGGTACTGGCAAACAAAGCCGCCCTTTCAAGCAATTTTTTACCTAACCTTTTTTACGGGTTCTTCACTGGTTTTTTGTTGACAGCCGCTTCCATGGCTATAAACGACTATTATGACAGGGAAATTGACGCAGTAAACGAGCCGAGCCGTCCTATCCCGAGCGGCTTAATAAAGCCTAAAGAAGCTTTAGTTTTCGCGTTCATCCTTTCAGCGTTGGGTTTTATAACAGCCTTTGCAAACTCGTATTTAACAAACCTTCAGAGTATTTACTGTCTTTTAGTTGCCATAATTGCATGGCTAATATTTGTGGCATACACCACGGTTGGAAAATGCAGCGGGCTACCAGGAAACTTTCTTGTAAGCGCTTGTGTCGCCATACCCTTCATTTACGGAAGCTTTGCGGTAACCAACACCTTAGAACCGAACCTCCTAATCTTTGTTTTAATGGTTTTTCTTTCAAACACCGGCAGGGAGATAACGAAAGGAATAGTGGATGTTCAAGGGGACAAAATGCGGAATGTGAAAACTTTGGCTGTGAAGTACGGCGAGAAAAGGGCTGCGGTTGCTGCTTCACTATTCTACATATTGGCTGTTTTACTAAGCCCCGTCCCTTTGATTATGCAGCTTGTTTCTTTATGGTTTATCCCATTTGTTTTGGTAACCGACTTAGGGCTTGTTTCATCCTCTCTCATACTCATTAGGGATTATTCGCGGGAAAGAGCCAGAAAAATCAAGAACTCTGTTCTTTTGTGGTTTATGAGTGGTTTGCTGGCATTCGTTTTTGGCGCTTTCGGGTGAGGCTATGTTCGACTGCGAGTTGCTGCTGAACTTGGCTTTGATGTTTCTCTGCTATGCGTATGTGCTGGTGATAATTTTTGTCTCTGGAAGAATGGATGAATTTTTGAAAATTTCGCGGAAAGCGTCTCGCAAATTTTTACATTCGATGATTGGAAATCTTCCGTTTGTAATTCCGTTCTTCACCTACAACAAGCTTCCACTGAACTTTCCGCTTTTTGTCGCCGCCCCGTTCATAATTGTAACGTTTCTCGCGTCACCCTATTCCCCTCTAAAAAATGTCACGAAACGATTTAGAGAACTGGCGGATATAACTGAAGAGGGGCATCATCTAGGACTTGTTTTTTACGCTGTCTCTTACACTTTTTTGGCGCTTTTCTTCGCTTCTAAACCTTACGTGATTGCTGTTGGAGTCTTGCCTATGGCTTATGGGGATGCAGCTGCTTCCGCCGTCGGTGAAAAATGGGGTAGGAGAAGATACCGGCTTTTTGCAGAGAAAAGCTTTGAGGGGTCAGCCGCCATGTTTCTTGTAACTTTCATCAGCCTTGCAGCAAGTGCAGCCTACTTTTCAATGTTTTACCCACCATCAATAATGGATAACGTTCTCGTTTTTCTTGCTGTTGCTTTAGTTGCTACTGCTGCTGAAGGTTTTTCGCCTTTGGGTTTTGATAATCTGACAGTTCCTTTCTTTAGCGTCTTAGCCTTTCTTTATTTTGGCGGAGGCTTTTAGCACATGGCTTTCATCGTCATTGATGGGCTAGATGCTTCTGGCAAAAGCACCCAAGCGCTTAGGCTTTACAGCTTTCTTCGCAACTGCAGGAAAACTACTCTCCTGCGGATTCACCCTTCAAATGACAATTTTCTCGGAGTTAAGACTAGGCAGTTCCTTTATGCCAGAGGAAAAAGCGCCCATTTTGCAGCTGCTTTCTTCTATATGCTTGATGTCATCCGTTCAGTTTTGCTTTATTCTTGGCGAAAATATGACTACATAATTTTTGTCCGCTATCTGATGGGAACAGCGTATCTACCAACACCACTACACCGCTTAGCCTACTACTTTTTCGCTTTCACAGTGCCAACATCTGAGTTCATGTTTTTTCTCGATGTAAAACCAGAAGAAGCCTACAGAAGAATACAGCAAACTCGAAGGAGACGAGAAATGTTTGAAAACTTGGAAGAACTGGAACAAGTTAGACTTAAGGCGCTTTCATTGGCTTTGACAGGTAAATGGACAATTATAGACGGAAACAAGCCAATGGACGCCATTGAAAGGGAAATCAGAGGAAGGTTGTTCTAAAAATTGGACTTATAAGCCACGCAAGCCTAAAAACAAGCGGAGAAGAGACTAGCCCTTGAAGGCTGAAGAGGAGAGTTTCGAGTATGCGCTTCGTGGGAAGGCTTGGAAAGTCTATTGGCTTCTCTTGAAAACTGGTCGTCCAATGAGTGTCCGCGAGGTTCAGAAAGCCTTACACTTCAGCAGCCCAAGCGTGGCTCAGCACCATCTTGAACAGTTGCGGGAACTCGGCTTGGTACAGAAACAGGACATAGGCAGCCACTATCTCCTGATTAATGAGGTTAAGATTGGGGTGCTCCGCCACTTTGTAAAGCTTGGAAGGATTATGTTTCCAAGGTATTTCTTTTACGCCATGTTCTCAACAACCTTCTACATAATCTATCTTTTACTGCTTATGCAAGGCTTCACAAGAGAAAACCTTTTCATCATAACGTTTGGTGCCATTGTTTCGGCAATATTCTGGTATGAAGCAGTACGCATATGGTCTTTGAGACCGTTCTAATTTCTGAACAAAGCGTACCAAAAATTAGGATAAAATAAAAGGCGAGCGTTAAAGCTTGTTGGGTGATTATATAGTGCAGAGAGAAATAAAGAAACGCTTACCCGTATACGGCGTAGCAGCAGTCTTATTGGCTATAGTTTTAGGCACGTTATGCTACAATTTAGGAGTAAACCCACAAGAAGAACAGCCGACCCCGCAATCCCCAACTGTTTCGCCACTGAAAACATTTTCATCATACGAAGAGCTTAGAAGCTTTTTAATGGCAAACTCTGAAGTTCAAGGGCCATTCCTCTACTATGGACCTTGGGATGTTCGGCTAGCACCCGTACCAGAAGCCAATGTTTTTTCGTCTGGATATAAAGTTGAATACTCAACCACAAATGTTCAGGTTGCAGGGGTTGACGAGGCGGACATTGTAAAAACCGATGGCGAGCACATCTATCTGCTAACAAACAACACGGTTTTCATTTTGAAAGCTTATCCTCCGGAAGACGCTGTGGTGCTTTCGAAAATAACTTTTGATGCCGAGGAGTATCCCGTTGGAATTTTTGTGGATTCAAATGGCAGCAGGCTAGCAGTTTTGGGAATCAGATACAATTTCGCTTTCTCTCCATGGCGGTACTGGTACTTCTACGAGGCTAAAACCTTCATTAAAGTATATGATGTTTCGGACAAGACAAGTCCTGTGCAAACGAGAATCTTCACAATGAGTGGAACCTATTTCAATTCAAGAATGGTAGGTGAATATGTTTATGCTGTGATAAGCCAGCCAGCCTACATAATCAATGACACGGTTATCCTACCCGAAATTTATTCTGAAAACAAAATAGTGGAAGCCTCCAGAATCTACTATTCCAACGTATCTAGCGACTATTACACGTTCACAACAGTCGTTGCATTAAACTTGTTTAAAGATGAGGAAGAGCCAAACACCTTGACTGTCATGATGGGTGGAACAAGCAACATGTACATGTCACTAAACAACATTTACATAACCTTTCATAAGTTCAATGAGCAAACATCAATTTATAAAATACACATTGAAAACAGAACCCTAATCTGCGATGCACAAGGTGAGGTGCCAGGACACGAACTTAACCAGTTTTCAATGGACGAATACAACGGCTACTTTAGAATAGCCACAACAACATGGACGAACGGAACCAATCTTTACGTGTTAAACATGAACCTAAGCGTTGTTGGAAAGTTGGAGAAGCTTGCTCCAGGAGAACAGTTTCATTCAGCAAGATTCATGGGCGAAAGATGCTATCTTGTAACATTCAAAAAAGTCGACCCATTATTTGTAATAGATTTAAGCGACCCTACTGACCCAAGAACACTCGGCGAGTTAAAAATACCCGGATACTCGGATTACTTACATCCCTACGATGAAAACCACATAATTGGCGTGGGCAAAGAAACAGTAGAAGCCATAGAAGGAAACTTCGCATGGTATCAAGGAATAAAAATAGCACTTTTTGATGTGACCGACGTGAATAATCCAAGGCAAATCGCAAACTACACCATCGGCGACAGAGGGTCAGATTCCCCTGTTCTAAGCGACCACAAAGCATTCCTATTCGACAAATCAAAGAATCTTCTTGTAATACCCGTTTTAGTGGCAAAGATAAACCAAAGCAGTTACCCGGATGGCGTCCCTTCATGGGCTTGCGGAGACTTTGTTTGGCAAGGAGCCTACGTGTTTAATGCATCATTGGAAGAGGGTTTTGTGCTTAAGGGAAACGTTACCCACTTAGAAACTGGCATAGAGGTTCTAAATGGACACTATTGGGTGAAGAGAACGCTTTACATAGGAAACATACTTTACACGATTTCAGACAAAAAAATAAAAATGAACACAATAGAAGACTTAGAATTCATAAATGAAGTTGAACTTCCATGATTCTACCTTTTTCTAACTGTTCCTCCTTTTTGTTCTGGTTCCATGTGAACTGTAACCATTGTTTCTGCAAACTGCTTTCTTATGTTCTCCTCAATTTCTGAGGCTATTTTGTGCGCTTCTTCTATTGAAAGTCCTTCGGTGAAGCAGCAGTCTATGTTTATGTAGCGTTTCGTGTCCGCAACATACGTAACTATCCTTTTTATACTGAACATTCGCCTGAAATTTTCAGCCACCCCATAGACTATTTTTCTAATTTCTCTTTCGTTCACTGTTGATCCCCTTCGCAGTTTGGGGCTGAAGGGTTCTATGTGAACTGTTACGTTTTCAACGTTCTCTATTCTTTCGCTTATTTTGTTCTCGATTTTTTCAGCGAGTTCGTGGGCCTTTTGAACTGAAAGTTTCGGGTCTACATATGCGTGTAATGTTATGTACAGTTTGCCGTTTGTGTAGACGGTGTTCACTTCGTGAGCTTCTTTTACGCCGTCAACTTCGGTGGCAAGTTTTTCCACAAGTTTTTCTGTTTGCATTCCCTTTTCTAATGGTTCAACATGAATGGTGACGCTGACGTTTCCTAAAGATTTCTTGAGTGCCTCCTCGACTTTTGACGCTAGAGTATGCGCCTCCTCAAAGCTCACGTAATCCGGAACCTGCACCGTGGCTTCCACGAATGTTTTAGAGCCTGCTTTTCTCACTTTTAAGTTTTCACATTGGCAAATCCCATTTGTCGAAAGTATTTCCCTTCTGACCTTTTCCGCAACATCTTTGGATACTGCGTCGCTGAGCTCCATTCCGCTACTCCAGACAAGTCTAACGCTTAAGTAAGTCAGTAGAATACTTAGAACAATCGATGCCAATGCATCACCACTAGGATAAGACCCTATCGTTGCCAAGCCGAATCCTAAAAGAGCAAGTATTGTGGAGCTGAAGTCCGCCAGTGCATGATAAAATCCAGCTTTCACCGTGGAGCTCTCGCTTTCAACTGCTTTTCTAAAAATGCCAATCCTAATGAAGTCTATGCATAATGTGTAGCCTATTGCGATGAAACCAACAAACTCTAAATCTAGATTAATCGGCGCGTTCTGTATAATCCTCAAGACAGCCTCATACATTATTAAAAGAGCTACACCAATTAGGGCAATTCCACCGACTAAACCGCCTATCGACTCAAATTTCTCATGACCATACATATGCTCCTCATCAGGCGGTTTAAGAGAAGCCCTTGTCGTGAAAAACAGCACAAACATTGTTAAGGCATCAAATAACGCGTGTGCACCGTCGCTTAAGATTGCTAGGCTCCCAACGGCGGCGCCCAAGATGAATTCTACAAAAACAACGCTTGCTATGGCGATTGTTGAAATCTCCAAAGTTTTAAGTTTATTACTATGCATCAGTGCTTCACATAAACTCTTAAACGACGAAGGATTTAAGAATTCTGAAAGGAAAATTCTGTTTTCGCTTCTCCAAAACAAAACATTTAAAACAAGAATTGTATATGTATTTGGGATTAAAATGCAAGGTGAATGCTTTAACTTTGCCCATGTCTCTTAAGTTTTATTCTGATTTTGGCGAGTACATTATTTTACATGATTTTGGAGGTGCCATTCAGTGAGCGTTAGCGACATTCTAGATGGAAAATTAACTGAAAAAGAAGTTGAAGTGAAGGGTTGGCTTTTAACAAAACGTTCCAGCGGTGGCGTACAATTCTTAATAGTGAGAGACGGAACTGGAATGATACAAGCAACGGTCCACAAAGACGAAGTCGCAGAAAAAGTCTTTGAAGACGCAGACAAACTAACACAGGAATCCTCCATCATAATTAAAGGAACTGTAAAAGAAGACAGAAGGGCGCCTGGCGGCTACGAAATAAGGGTTAAGGACCTGCAAATAGTCCATCTGGCAGAAAGAGAGTACCCCTTAGCCAAGAAGGAACATGGAATCGATTTCTTAATGAGATTTAGGCAGCTTTGGATAAGAAGCCCTAGACAGTTCGCCATACTGAAAATCAGAGCGGAAGTGGTAAAGGCATGCAGGGATTTCCTCGACGAAAACGGCTTCACCCTAACAGATTCACCTATTCTTACTCCAGCCGCTGTTGAAGGAGTAGCAACCCTCTTTGAAGTCCCATATTTCGGCGACAAAGCCTTTCTAACCCAAAGCGGCCAGCTCTATGTAGAGGCTACCATAGCAGCCTTCGGAAAAGTCTACTGTTTCGGACCGACATTTCGGGCTGAAAAGTCGAAGACCCCGCGCCATTTGACGGAGTTTTGGATGGTTGAGCCTGAGATGGCTTTCTGCGGTTTTGAGGAGAACTTGAAGCTTCAAGAGGACATGGTAACCTACATTGTAAGGAGGGTTTTGGAGAGAAGAAGCAGAGAACTGGCAGTCTTAAAAAGAGATGTTAAACCTTTAAAGAAGGTTGAGCCTCCCTTTGATAGGATAAGCTACACAGAGGCTGTGGAAATGCTGCAGAGAGCCGGACACAAAATAGAGTGGGGCGAGGATCTGGGAGCCCCCCATGAAAGGTTCATCTCCCTCCAGTTTGAGAAGCCTGTCTTCGTTCACAGATACCCCGCCAAAGCAAAAGCTTTCTACATGCAGCCAGACCCGCAAGACCCAAAAGTTGTTCTTTGCGCGGATTTAATGGCGCCCGAAGGATACGGCGAAATTATAGGCGGAAGTCAAAGAATTCATGATTTGAAATTGCTTGAGCAGAGAATAGAAGAGTTTGGCTTGCCAAAGGAGGCTTACGAGTGGTACTTGGATTTGAGAAGGTATGGTTCAGTGCCGCACTCTGGGTTTGGATTGGGACTTGAGAGAACCGTAATGTGGATATGCAAGCTAAAGCATATACGAGAGACTATTCCTTTCCCGAGAACTATAACAAGGATTTACCCGTAAGCTCGCCTCAAACGATGTTGGAAGAACACAGCGCATTCTCCGTCTGACGCTGTGCATTTTAGGAATATTTTAAAGGATATGTATTGTATATACTAATATGTGAAAGGCTATTCTCGAGAACGGAGGGTTTTAAGGGTGGGCACCGAAAATCTTGATAAAATCTTCAATCCCAAAAGAATTGCAGTCATAGGCGCAAGCGACGAAGAAGGTTCCGTTGGTGCTAAGCTTATCCGAAATTTGGTCGGCGTAGGCTACGAGGGAGTGGTTTACCCTGTTAACCCTTTCAGACCCACAATTCAAGGCATAACTGCCTACCCAAGTGTCACAAAAATCCCATGGCAAGTAGACCTCGCGATTATAGCAACCCCAGCGCACACAGTTCCACAAATCATAGAAGAATGTGGAAAAGCCGGAGTAGCGGGGGCAATTATCATCTCTGCAGGCTTTAGAGAAACAGGAAAAGAAGGAGAAGCTCTAGAGAGCCAGATTCTTGAGCTTAAAAATAAATATGGTATGCGCATCATCGGACCCAACAGCCTAGGGATAATGCGCCCAAAAATCAGGTTGAATGCTACATTCGCAAATAAAAAAGCCATGCCTGGAAGAATAGCTTTCATTTCTCAAAGCGCAGCGTTATGCGCCTCTGTGCTGGATTGGGCTTCAGAGGCAAACATAGGATTCAGCGCCGTAGTGTCGACAGGCTCAATGATTGATGTGGACCTTGGAGACTTGATTGATTATTTTGGAAATGACACCCAAACACGAAGCATCATACTCTACATTGAATCAATCAAAAACGCACGGAAATTTATGAGCGCATCTAGAGGGTTCGCCAGAGCCAAACCTATCGTGGTTGTGAAGGCTGGACGCTTCCCCGAGAGTGCAGAGGCAACGGTTTCTCATATCGGTTCACTGTGCGGAGAAGACGCGGTTTATGATGCCGCTTTTAGGCGTGCCGGAATCGTTCGTGTTGAAGCGATAAATGACCTCTTCAACTGCGCAGAGGCGCTGGCGATGCAATCACATCCGAAAGGTTCAAACCTTACAATAATAACCAACGCCGGTGGACCAAGCATAATGGCTACTGACTGCCTCATTGCGCGAGGCGGGCGCCTCGCACAGTTAAGCAATGAGACTGTTCAGGCTTTAAGAAATGCTTTACCATCCTATTGCCGCGCTGCGAATCCAGTTGACATTTTAGAAGAGGCTACAGTTGACAGATTCAGAACGGTTATGGAAATATGCTTTAAAGACCCCAACAGTGATGGCTTCTTAATTATATACACCCCTCAAGGAGCAGCTAACCCCATCGCAACCGCAAAGGCCATAATAGAAGTTTCAAAACAGACCACAAAACCAGTTCTCACCTCATTTATAGGCGAAGGCGAATGCCGAAGGGCTAAGCAGTTATTGCAAAAGAACAGTATTCCAGCGTTCGACACGCCGGAGCAAGCAGTTTCCACCTTCATGTACATGTACAGCTATACTCAAAATTTGGAGTTGCTTTACGAAACTCCTGAAGAGCTTTCTGTTGAGTTAACTATTCCAACTTTTCTTAAAGAGATCTTGAGGAGAGCTTTCAGCGAAGGACGAAAAGTTCTAACTCAACCCGAGTCTCTCCAATTTCTCGAAGCATATAAAATCCCAACAATAAGAACCATGACTGCAAAAAGTCCAGAAGAAGCTGAAATGATAGCTTCTGCGTTGGGATACCCAGTTGTTATGAAGGCACTTTCGCCACAGATAACCCACAAATTCCAAGCTGAAAGCGTTATTCTCAATGTGTGGTCGCCAGCAGAAGTTAAGATGTTCTTTAATGAGTTAGCGGAAAAAGTCAAGAGTTACAGTTCTGAAGCTGAATTTCAAGGTGTTATAATACAGCCTATGGTTAGGAAAAGAGGATACGAATTGCTGATTGGCTCAAAGAAAGACCTTCAATTTGGTTCAGTGATAGTTTTCGGAATGGGTGGCGTGGCAACAGACCTATTGCAGGATGTAAGCGTGGGGCTTCCTCCACTGAATCAGATTCTTGCAAGAAGACTCATGGAAAAGACCAAGATCTACAAACTTTCAGCATCCAGCGGCTTCCGCCCCAATTTTAAACTACTCGAAGAGATACTGGTAAAGTTTTCACAGCTTGTCATGGATTTTCCAGAAATAAAAGAGATCGACGTAAATCCTTTAATTGTTGACGAGACAAGCGCTGTGGCGGTTGATGCTAGAATAGTGATAGAGGCGGAAAAGATTTTGCATGAAACCCGACCCCATGAACATCTTGTGATAGCTCCTTATCCCAAAAAATACATTACTCAATGGACATTAAAAAATGGAAGCCCAGTTACTCTCCGCCCAATAAAACCCGAAGATGAAGCGTTACTGCGTGAACTTTACTGCTCTTTGTCTGAAGAAACCATGCGTCTCCGATTCTTCCAAGTCTTCAAAGAAGTCCCTCATAAAACCTTAATGCGCTACTGTAACATAGATTATGACCGCGAGATGGCGATAGTTGCGGAGATGCAGAAAGAGCGGAAAAGCATAATCGGCGTTGCCCTATTAACATTAGAGCCTGGTGGAAAATGTGGAGAATTTGCGGTTCTCGTGGGTGACCAATGGCAAGGACTTGGGCTTGGTTCAAAATTGCTCGACTGCATCATTGAAGTTGGCAAGGATATGGGACTAAAGACGGTTTACGGCTATGTGATTTCGGAAAACAGAAGGATGATTGATATGTGCACAAAAAAGGGTTTCAAGATACAGCCCTTCGACAGCGAGCTTTCCGTTGCAACGTTAGAAATATCCTAACGTTCTTCCCAAACTAATTTTGGAAAAAGAGAAACGGAAAATTATGTTCACGTTTATTTGCGTTCAAGAGCCGCTTTCACAGATTCGTAGGCTTTCTTTGCTTCCTCAACAGCAACTCCATCTTCCAGTGTACTGACATCGCCGAGATTTGCTCCTGAAATTATCGCCTTCAACAGCCGCCGCATAATCTTGCCGCTTCTTGTTTTAGGAACCGCGTCGACAAAGGCTATAGTAGTATCAGATGCTACAAGAGCACCAATAGTGTTCCTTAAATGCTTTCTCAATTCTTCAGCCAATTCTTGGCTTGGCGAATAACCCTGTCTAAGAACCGCGAAAATGAATGGCGTCTGTCCCTTCACTGGGTCATCTTTGCCGACACAAGCTGCCTCCGCTACCGCTGGATGCTTCACCATAGCTGACTCTACTTCAGCAGTTCCAATCCTGTGACCCGCAACTTTGAGAACATCGTCAGCCCTTCCCAACACCCAAATGTATCCATCTTGGTCTTTTATGGCGAAATCACCAGTGTAAAAGTACAGCTTACCCTTAAACCTCGACCAATAAACGTCAACATACCTCTGCGGACTTTTGTACAGAGTCATAAGCATTCCAGGCCACGGCGATGTTATGGCAAAGTATCCCCTAACTCCAGGCTTACACGGGTTTCCATCATCGTCGAGAACGTCCATAGTGACTCCTGGCAGAGGATAACCATTTGTTCCTGGCTTGAGAGGAAATATTTTTCCCATTCCAGGAAAGTGTCCTGTGAGTATGTGTCCTGTTTCTGTCATCCACCAAGTGCTTGATGCAACGATGTCTTCTCTGCCGGTGTTCTTGAAATACCAGTTGAACGCTTCCGGGTTTATGGGTTCGCCCACGCTGTGGACGATTCTTAGGGTCGATAAGTCGTGTTTTTTGACAAGTTCTTCCGGGAACTTCATTAGCATTCTAATGGCGGTGGGTGCAGTGTAGAATATTGTTGCGCCGTATCTCTCGATTATGCTCCACCACCTGTCGGGTTGCGGATAATCCGGAGCCCCCTCATATATTATGGAAGTTAAACCCGTCATGAGCGGTCCGTAAACAATGTATGAGTGCCCAGTAACCCATCCGATGTCTGCCGTGCACCAGTAGATGTCTTCCTCGCGCACATCAAATATCAACTTCATAGTCGCATACAAACCCACTGCATAGCCGCCTACAGAATGCTGCGCCCCTTTCGGAGCAGCTGTTGTGCCTGAAGTGTAAAGTATGTAGGAGAAATCTTCTGAGCCGCACTTTTCAACTGGAATGTTAACGTTTTGCGGTGCATCCTTAATAAGTTCATGATGCCAAACATCAATCTCGTTGTTCCAAGGGATTTCTTGACCTGTTCTTTTAACTACAATGACTTTTTCTATTTTAAGTCCGTTTTGCGCACATATTTTCACCGCTTCATCGACGATAGGCTTTAGGCTTATTAGGCGCCCTCTTCTGTAGAACCCGTCTGCCGTGACGATAATTCGGGCGCCGCCGTCTATGGCTCTTGTAGCCAAAGCGTCTGCGCTGAACCCGCTGTAAACTATGCTGTGGCGTGCGCCTAATCTTTGCGTTGCAAGCATGTAGAGCGGAAGCTCTGGAATCATAGGCAAATAGAACGTTAGAATTTCTCCCTTTTTGACATTCAGTTTTTCTTTCAAAGCGTAGCTGATGATGTTTGACATCTTGTGGAGGTCGTAATACGTGAACTTTCTAACTTCTTTTGGTTGTTGCAGCGTTTCATCCCATGGTTCTCCTTCCCATATCAGAGCTAACTTGTTTTTTCGACCTTGAGCGATTTGCCAGTCTGTAGCCAAGTAAGCCAGATTCGTTTCGCCTCCGACGAACCACCTGTAGAATGGGGGGTTGCTGTCATCCAAAACTTTGCTCCATTTTTTAAACCAGAAAATCTCGTTTGCCCACTTTTCCCACCATTCTTCCTTTGCCCTCTTGTCTTTTACAGTGCTTTCATACCATTTTTTGAAGTCGTCTTTGTCCCAAACCTTGTCTTTCCAGCTTGGCGGTATTATGTCGGTTTCAAACTCTTTATAAACTTCAATTGACTCCTTAGACATTTTACTTTCACCCTTAGCGCTTGAATTATATTTGTTTTGGGAGAATTGTCATTTGTATATATGCATTTAGGTTATTTTGAGTGGAAATTATTGTTGCATTGCATTCAGATTTGATTATGCAAAGTGTTTCAACTACGTTGTTTTCTTGCAAAAATGGTGGATGCGACTATTGGCTTACTGGACCGATTGGCAACACCGTTTTTCCGTGCGCTTCGTTTAAAACCTCTGCTAACGCCAGATAAACTGCGCTTAAACCGCAGAGAACTCCTTCAATTCCGATGATTTGTGTGAACAAATTTATTGTTCCAGCGGGAGTTGATGGGTAGTAGGCAAGTATTGCTGATTTGGCTGCAAGCATAAAGAATAGTATTGCAAGGCTCATGAAGACGAACTGCAATGCACGATTGGTTTTCAGAGTGCCAAAGAACATTATAAATGTGAAGAAACCCCACATTAAAAAGTAAACTGCAAACGCCTCATCGTAAACGGGCCATGGAGTGGAACCGCTGTAAAAGGGCCAAACTTGGTACAGTGCAGTCCTATATGACCCTAACCAGTTTATAGCCACAAAGGATAACCAGAATAGTCCATAGGATGTGAACGCTGTTGTTCCGAAAGTGTTGCCTTTTTTATATTCAAGTATACCAGCGATAATTTGCGCTAAACCACCGTAGAATATGCCCATTCCAAGAATTACACCATCAATTAATCCCAATCGATAGTTATGAATGAAATTTAAAAGGACTGTTGTCATTCCGAAACCTAATAATCCAAGCGGTGCTGGGTTTGCCGTTTTCTCACTCATGTTACTTACACCTTTCGGGTTAATGAAACCGTCTTTTGACTCTCCTTTTCATATAAGCTTTTCTTAGCAACTGTTCCCGTTTTGATATTTTGCGTTCATAAAAGCTGGTGAAAGAAAAGAGGATGTTGAAGTGGTTTGATTTCGCTGTTAAACTTTTTGTCCAAAAAAGAAAACCTTTTGTCCGTTGGCAACCGCGCACTCCTTGTAAACAAGAACCGTAATTAAGCCAAGCTGGCCTTCACCTTTATAGACCTCAAGGTTCTTGTAAGTGCAGTGGTCAACAATGTTCCATGCGGTTCGTGTGCTTTCCACTTTAAAGTCTATGACGGTTGCGTTAATGTAGACCGTTGTCTTCCCCAAACGCCAACAGCCGTCTATGCATATTCCGCCAAATCCAACAAGCATTCTATGGTCCAACAGCCACTGGTATGTGGGCTCGTTCACCCTTTCCCTTGAGTAAGTGCCCACGTAAACATCCAAATGCCCATGACCTTCAAGGAAAATTCCAGTCAAGTCAGGGTTGGCAACACCATTAACAATTTTTCCATACAACCCGAAATTAGGGTCTATTGCAGCGATGACTGGCCAATATCTTTCATCGACAAAGCCTATTACTGGCACGTCGATTTCTGCGAAGTGATCATCGAAATCGTAGGGAAGATATGGACAATCGACCCAGTCCATGTATGCGAAACTTTCCAGCCACAGCATGCTGGGCCAGTAATTGTCAAGGGTTGCCATAAACGCAAGTGCCAGAAGGGGTTGAGACCACGGATAATCAAATGGGTTTACGTATCCGCCCAAGTAAAGCCCATACATGAGACCTGCCCACAAGTCTGTTTGTTCCGGATGAGCTAAGGCGTATTGGAATATTGAAGTATCGAAACTCATGCTGTAACTGCAAAGCACGCCAGAAATGTAAATGCCCACGGTGGTCATCTCCTCAATTGCCTTTGTCAAGTTGTAAGTGTTGGTTTCTTCTCCACGCTTAGCAGCAACTTGACAATAAGCGGGGTCCAACAGTATTATCCCTTTAAGGTCTTCTTTCCAGTAAAGCGACGCATAGTTCATCGCGGCGCCTCCGCCGAAACTTTCTCCAGCAATGTAAATTTTGCATACGCTAGACACGGCTTTTATTAGATTTACAGCTGCTTTTATGTCGCCAAGCCATGCATCCCAACCCCAATTTAACATAAACGCCTGATCTGACTCGGCGAATGGTACAAAGTGTGTTCGATAGTCTATTGTATATACGTCGAAGCCTCTTCTCGCCAAGTAAAGCGCAATTGAATAGTTTTCGTTTGGAATGACGTATTGGACTCCGTCCTTTCGCATGTGAATTATCTGCTCTCCACTCATAAGAGTGCCAGGTAAAATGAACACTACATCTTGTCCGAATTTTCCGTCTGCTCGCACCACTCTATGTACCGCTATCTTATCATACAAACCGCCAGGAGGCCTATTTGCGGTCCAAACGTACTCTACAAGGTCAGGGTTGCCTGTTATTGACCCTCTGTTAACAGTTATCGTCCATCCTTCAACTTTAGGTGCTTTGCAAAAGGCGGATGCTGGAAGAACGCTTATTACAAGCCCGACGGAGATTAAGACCACTAATGATAAAGTTTTGACTTTTTTCATTTCTCCTACTCTCCATTCAGCGCTTAGCTATGTTCTGAAACCGTATAAAAAATGTATCGAATTTTCTTCTAGAAAGTTCTTCTAGGTAAGCATGGGCATTTTGATTTCTTTTTCTTTCGCTATTTTCTCGGCTTTCTCGTATCCAGCATCTGCATGTCTCACTACGGCTGTTCCTGGGTCCGTTGTCAGAACCGTTACCACGCGTTTTTCCGCTTCTTTTGTTCCGTCGGCGACGAGGCACATGCCCGCGTGGATGCTATAGCCTATTCCGACGCCGCCGCCGTGGTGCACGCTTACCCATGTGGCGCCTGCAACCGCGTTTAGCAACGCGTTAAGGATTGGCCAGTCTGCTATGGCGTCGCTTCCATCCATCATGCCTTCGGTTTCGCGGTTGGGAGAGGCTACGCTCCCGCCGTCGAGGTGGTCGCGTCCAATCCATATGGGTCCGGATAGGCGGCCTTCTGCCACCATATCATTCATTATTTTTCCGAAGCGGGCTCTTTCGCCGAATCCAAGCCAGCAAACTCGTGCTGGCAAGCCTTGGAATTTAACTTGTTCTTTGGCTTTTTGTATCCAGCGGCACAGTTCCTTGTTGTAGGAGAACTCCTTCAATATGACATTGTCCAGTTTGTATATGTCCTCTGGGCTTCCAACAAGTGATGTCCAACGGAATGGTCCTCGACCTTCACAGAACATTGGCCTAATATAGCGTTGGACGAAGCCTGGATAGGCAAAGGCTTCCTTGAATCCGGCGTTGTAGGCTTGTTGGCGCAGGTTGTTCCCATACTCGAATGTTACGGCGCCTTTCTGCATCATTTTAACCATGGTTTCAACTTGTAGGCGCATACTTTTGCTTGCGCGGCGCATGTATTCTTGTGGGTCATTTTTTCTAAGTTCGTCAGCTTCTTCCTTTGACATGCCGGCGGGGTAATACCCGTTTAATGGGTCGTGCGCGGAGGTTTGGTCTGTTAAAACGTCCGGAATAATGCCTCGTCTCAAAAGTTCTGGATGCACTTCTGCGGCGTTGCCTAGCAAACCTATGCTTCGTGGAACACCATCGCGTTTAGCTTCTAAAGCCAGTTTCACAGCCTCGTCCAAATCATCAGTCCACATCTCCAAGTAACCATGCTTGAGCCTGCGTTCGATGGCTCGCTTGTCAATTTCCACGATTAGGGCTACTCCATCATTCATCGTGACTGCGAGGGGCTGGGCGCCGCCCATCTCGCCTAAACCCGCTGTTAAAACAAGTCGACCACGCAGCGACCCGCCGAAGTGTTCTTTCGCAACTGCGGCGAGCGTCTCATAGGTGCCTTGTAAAATTCCTTGTGTTCCAATATAGGCCCATGAGCCGGCGGTCATCTGCCCGAACATAATTAGGCCCTTCTGCTCCAGCTCGTAGAAGTAGTCCCAAGTAGCCCATTTTGGCACAAGCATAGCGTTAACAATTAATGCTCTTGGCGCCCACTCATGCGTTTTGAAAACGGCTACTGGTTTTCCGCTTTGGACAAGCATTGTTTCATCCGGCTCAAGCTCAGTTAAAGTTTCAACGATACGCTCGAAACATTCCCAGTTTCGCGCTGCCTTCCCAGTCCCACCATAAACAACAAGCTTTTCAGGGTCTTTCGCCACTTCAGGGTCAACAACATTAAAGAGCATGCGTAAAATTCCTTCAATCTGCCAGTTCTTACAATGCAGTTTGTGACCGGTTAAACATTTAACTGGCTTTTTAAGCTTAAATTTGCCCAAGCAAGTTCACCACACTCAAAATAATCCAATCGCTCTTTAATTCTTTTACTTAACCCGAAAAATGTCATTCAATCTCGCGCAAAAACAGGGGTTCTTTTGTTTTTTCTCTGTCAGCGACGACTCTTCCGTTTTTAATAACTTTGTCTACGAGGTTTACGCCAAAGCGGCAGCCTAGAAACTTGTGGTTAGGCACGTCTAAAACAACAACATCAGCTTTTTTCCCAACTTCTAAACTGCCAACTTCGCTGGCGCGGCCGATGGCGTGAGCCGCATTTAATGTTGCGGCTGTTATTGCTTCGGCTGAGGTTAACCTCATGAAGTGGCAGGCGAAAGCTATGACTAATTGCTGGTTTTCCACCCAGCAGCTGGGGTTGAAGTCGGTGCCTAAAGCCACTGGAACACCCAAATCAATCATTAATCTAGCATCGGCGTACCGTCCCATCATCAAACTGAAAGCGGCAGCTGGAAGCAAAACAGCGATAACACCCTTTTCCGCCATGGCTCTGATGCCTTCCTGAGATGAAAAGAGGAGATGCTCGGCTGAAACCGCTCCGACATCCGCTGCAAGCTCCGCTCCGCCCGTTGCACTCATTTCGTCAGCATGAATCTTGGACTTTAAGCCATAGTTCTGTCCAGCGACCAAAATGCGCTTTGCCTGTTCCAGACTGAAAACTCCTCTTTCACAAAAAACGTCGCAGAATTCTGCCAGCCGTTTCTCAGCCACTTTAGGAAGCATATCCTCAATGATGAGGCTGACATAGCCTTGAACGTCAGTCTTGAATTCAGAGGGAACCGCATGCGCCCCCATAAAAGTTGGAACAACATCCACACAGTGCAGCTGATCCACACGCCTAATAACCTCCAAAATCTTCAGCTCGTCCTTGCTTGTTAGTCCATATCCACTTTTAGCTTCAACTGTTGTTGTTCCATGCTCCAACATAACATCCAACGTTTTAAGGCTGTTTTCGACAAGCTTTTCAAAGCTGGCCCTTCGCGTTTCCCTAACGGTTTTCAGTATCCCCCCTCCGCTGCTTAGGATTTCCATGTAGGAAGCGCCTTCAATTCGCATTTGAAATTCGCCTTCCCTAGAGCCTGCAAAGACGAGGTGCGTGTGGGGGTCAACAAACCCTGGAAGAACAGTTTTTCCTTTGGCGTTGATGATGTTTTCAGCCTTGAAGTTCTTGGTGATTTCGGGGGTTTTTCCAACAGCCGCTATTTTGCCGTCTTTTATGGCTAGGCTTCCATTTTGGATTATTCCAATTTCACGCATCTGCCTACCAGTTCGTGGTTTCTGGCTTCCGCCAGCCAGCGTTACGAGTTCTTCAGCATTCACAATAAGCAGGTCAACAGTTTCTCTTACTCGAGTCCTCGCAGCTCTACTCAAATGCACCGCCGCCTTCTTCTATGGCTTTTTGGATAGCCATCTCTAACACGCGTTCTTCTGATAAATTGTCTATTTTAAGGTAATAGGAAGCAACATCAATAATCGCCTTTAAAGGAGCCATGCCGCAAAACTCCGCGCCTATAATCGGAATATTGTAGCGGGTGCATTCCACCTTTAGCGTTTCAAAAACACGGTAGAGTGGTGTCTTTTCAAAATCGGTTATGCTCATGCCTATTTGGGTGATGCTCTTTTCCGGGATGAAAGCAGCCATGGCCTTAACGTTTGAGAACCCGCCCTTTTTTCCATGTAAAGCCTTCGCGATTTTTTTGGCTGTGGCTAGGTCTGCGGTTCCAAGATTCACGTTGAATCCGACCATGACTTTTCTTGCCCCGGTCACTGTTGCGCCAGCTGTCGGGTGCGGTTTAGTTGGGCCATAGTCTGGTTTGCGGTTTGGCTTGACTATCATTTCAGCCAACCGCTCATATTCGCCTTCGCGTATCCAGTCTAAATCCTTGCGTTCGGGGCTTGTGGCTGCTTCGCCATAGAGATAAACGGGAACACCGCAGTTTTCCGCCAGGGTTTTGCCAAAACTTTTTGCCAACGCAACACAATCTTCCATTGTGACGTTTTTTATCGGTATGAAGGGGACGACGTCGACGGCGCCGAGGCGTGGATGCTGACCTTTGTGTTTATTCATATCTATCAGTTTGATGGCGCACTGCGCCGAGTTTAAGGCAGCCTTTAAAACCGCGGCTTTTCCGCCAACAAAAGAGACAACCAAACGATTATAGTAACTATCATATGTGAAGTCGAGAACGTATGCGCCCCTAACCTTTTTTATTTCTTTTAAAACTGCCTCAACAACTTTTGGGTCGGATGTGCTGAAGTTCGGTACACATTCAACAATTTCCTTCAACGCTTTTTCCCTTCTAAGCCCCTCGGCGCCTACATAATATCTCGGAAGAGGATTAAAAGTTTCCAGTCGGCTTTCTTCAAAGTTTTAATAGTTTTTCAAGCAATCAATAGCTGTGAAAAAGAGGAGAGAATCTTGCCATCGGAACTTGAATTTGAAGCCCCAACATGGGACCAAATCTACAATATGCTTCTAAACTTGGCTGAAAAAATTAGAAAGGACGGATTTAAACCAGACATAATCGTCGGCGTTTCAAGGGGCGGATGGCCTCCGGCAAGGGTGATGTCAGACTTGCTTGGTAACCCAAACCTTGCAAACGTCAAAGTAGAATTTTATTTGGGCGTAGCTGAAACAAAGGGTGAGCCGATTTTGACGCAGCCGGTTTCCGTTGAAGTTAAGGGTAAAAGGGTGCTTGTTGTGGACGAAGTTGCTGACACTGGCAAGAGTCTGAAACTAATCAAGCAGCACATTACTGAAAAGGGAGCATCGGAGGTGAAGATAGCCACAGTCTACTATAAACCATGGAGCATCGTCAAGCCAGACTACTATGAAGGGGAGACAAGCAGATGGATAGTTTTCCCGTGGGAGATAAAGGAAACAATTCAAAAAATCGCTAAAAAATGTAAAGAGAAAGGAAAATCGATAGAAGAAGATGCTGAAAAACTTGTGGATGCTGGAATACCACGAAAACTTGTTAAGAAATTTTTAAAAGAAACCCTTGAGGAAGGACATTGCTGAAACCAATCGAAGAATTCGCAAAACACATTGCAATAACAGGCTTCAAAAACGTTAAAATTAAAGATGTTGAAGAATTCCTTGAGAAAATAAACAGGGAAAAGCCAGCGAACGTGGAAGTGCAATTTTTCGATGCAGAGCTTGTGGCTACTTGGCAACACCTATATTTTGCAGTTTTAAACGCGCTGACAGCCTTCAAAAATAAACAGAACATTTCAAAAGCCTTAGCCATTGAAATAATGCTTTATGCCTCAGCGCAAAGGCAAATCCGGAAGGCTATGGAGCTTATCGGAATAAAACCCAACTCATCAAAAATTGTAGTTATAGCAGTTGGAGAAGACCCGAAAACAGTGGAAACCGCACTTTCGATTGTTTCAAAACATGTTGAAGCTGAACGCGACGAAAACATTTTGGAAGTCACTGATGCAAAAGCGAAGAAAATTCAAGAGGCTTTCGAAATCTCAGATTTGGAAATTGAAACAGTCGCGAAAGGAGACGACTTGAAAGGAGCTTTGGTTGACCTTGTGATTGAGAGAATGGCGCTTCTTTCAGTTCAGCATTAGCCTTATAGGATTTTTTCCTTCATGGTTGATATAATGTCTTCTGGTTTTATTACGGATATCCCTGTTAATCCGCCGATGACTTCAATTAAGAGTATCTTGTTTGGGTTGTTCAGGTCAACTTTCCTTTCAATTTCTGTTGCGGCTGCTTCAATTATGTCTCTTGTGGAGGTTTCTGTGAAGCGCTTCTCAACTGTAACCCTAAAAGTTTCGTTTTCGCCTATTTTATGGCTGAGCTCTCTTGCCACACGTTTAATTTCGCTTAAGTCTGTGCGGACAACTTTCTCTATTGGAATCACTCTGAGGATGTACCGAAACTCGTAGGGGCGTTCACGCAAAATTTCGCGGAACTTCACTATGACTTCAAAGGGGTTAAAGGCTGTTTTGGCGGCAATTAAACCAGAAACGCCAGTTTTGTCAACGGTAGGCGCAGAATCACCTACTTGCCCAAGCAAATACCACAACTCTGAACATGCTTCGCCTTCGTTTCCACGCGAAGTTGTGGCTAAAAGGTTAAAGTCCCGGAGCATAATGTCACCTTTCGCCTTATTATGCAGTTATTATCCCTAAATGAATTTAAGATTTCCAACGAAAAAGATTAATCAGGTATCTTATTTGTCCTTGTCCAGCCTACTTAAATATTCATCTAATTTTTTGATGTGTTCATCGATTTTGGTGACGTGCCTATCCACTTTCTCGATGTGTTCGTTAATCTTTCTTTCGTAACGTTGAATCCGCCAAACATGATAAAGTAAAAGGAAAAGTTCACCGAGGATTGCACATAAAAGGGCTGTGTCAAAAACAAGCGGATCAATTAACAACTGAAATCCTCCATCAACCTAAAAGGGATTATTTAAACATTTCTTAATATAAATGTTTAATCTTTTTCTCTCTCCTATATACTCTCTAACTCTCTCTACCTAACTCACCCACACCCACCACCAAACAGAGAGATGCATCAATCAAACAGTCAATCAAACAGTAACAATCAATCAAACAAAACACAAACCAACAAACCCAACCCTTCTTTATAATTCTCTTTATAGGTCTTTGCAGGAAACTCTCGACTTCCAGTTTTCAATAACTTCTATTAGGCAGGGGTCTAATATTCGGAATTTGTGGAGAATTTTCTCGTAGGTGTTTCGCCTAACAAAAAGAAAAGGGAAAATGAAAAATAGGGGGTGAGGTTTCTCCTCAAACTAGGAGCCAGTACGCGCGAAAACTGAAAGTGAAAACGTGATAAACGTTAAAAACGTAACGTTATATATACAGCCTACTTCAGCAGAGCAAGCGGGGGCGATACTGACGGTTATTTTGATATGTATTGCATTGTTACTGTTTGGCGGCTTCTGTTTCAGTTACGGATTAAAACTCATAACTAAGTCAGCATATAAAATGGCTAAGGAAGTGCAACGTAAAAAAGCGGAAGAGAAGAGATACCGTAAAACCGTAAAAGGCGATACAACAAAATTATGGCTATGTCCTATATGTGGACACTGGCAAGAAGACCCTGAGTTACATCTGAAAGAATATCATGTAGTAAGCGATGATATGCTCGATTTTTGGATAGAAAAAGGGAAGTGGCTATAATGGGTAAAGCTTCCAAAATCACACACAACTTCACAGCAACCTAAAGACAGCAAAAGTTTTTAAAAAAGAGAATCTAATTTTCATTGAGGAGAAGGAATTGGATAAAACCGTAAAGCTTCTAGTTGTGATACTGGTATGTTTGTTTGTAGTTATTGGCGTTATTTATGCTTTAACTTCGATAGGAATTATAAAGATTGGCTATAAAATAACTCCATCATCGACACAAGCTCCAACAATGACCCCTAACCCTATAAACTTAGACTTAGGCACAATACCTTCAGGTTCATCTGGACCTAAGGACTTTGGGAAAGTGGGAACATTATCTCTCCCAGTAAGTTATGAAATAACTTTCACATTGGATACATCATCTGCTTCTGATTTCGCCTATTTTACAGTTTACATATACCTTTATCCCTCAGGGTCAAGTTATTATTCGTATTCCTTTTTACTCACCAAATCGTATCCTTCAGACTACGAAACTGTGAGTGCTGGAAATTATGACATTCAAGTCAAAATTGATTACCAAGCTGTAAGCGTAACATCCGATAAAACAGGAACAGTAAACATTAGCGTCTCATATCCAGGCTGAGGAACACTAATACAACAATAATACCTATCCAACAAAAACCCAAAAAACTTCCTCCCTCTCCTCCAAAACCATCGTCAAAAAACAGAAACGACTCTACACCTAACTCCTCCACTAAAAGCGCGGTAAAAGAAGGAGTTGATGCTTAAAATTGTTTTTATTGGTTTAATACTCTGTGCTTTTGGCTATGACCAATCTGCCATCTTCATCTGCGAAAACTATTATGTCTCCTTCCTTGAAATCGTATTTTTCTCGGACTCGTTTTGGTAAAGTGACTTGAAACTTGTATGTTATCTTGCTTATTCCCAAAATTTCTTTCTTTGAAAGTTTGGACAATACGTGAACCCCTTAAAATCAAGGAATGTCACACTAAGCCTTAAAATGAGCAAGGAATCTAGGTTAAAGCTGGAAAAGTAAGGCAAAAGTTAAATCGAAATTCACTTATTTAATACGTGAAAACCATTAAGGACAGATGAAATGTCCAAAAAAGCCATATTAGGACTAATGATTACCCTAATATTCTCTCTAATTTTATCAATAATGCTTTTCTTTCCTAAACCCTATTCGAGTCAAAATGAGATTAGGGGGATGCGCGCGCGCGCGCTTTTTAGTCAAAGGTGAATTTGATTTCTATTATAACTCTAATATTTCAAGCAATGTTTTAGGTTATGATGCTCTTAAACTTGCTTGTGAATTAGCCCCTCTCTATGGGCTTAATATTCATGTATGGCTTACCGTTATGTGTGATTCTTATCTTATTTCTCAGAATGAAACTTATGCAATGGTAAAAATTGACCAAAGCAAAAACTTTGAATGGCTAAACCCTGTCTATCCAGAAGTGCATAATTACATTTTAAGCATTGTCAATGAATTACTTCATTATCCAATAAAAGGCATCCATTTGGACTATATAAGATTCCCCGATAATCAATATTCCTATGATAACTATTCACGCTTACTCTTTCAAAGCGAATATGGATTTGACCCCCTCACTAATCCAAATAGCCCCGAATGGGTCAATTGGAGATGTCAGCAAATAACCAATATCGTTAATGAAATCAAAATACAAGTTAAAACCTTTAATCATTCCCTAATCCTATCAAGTGCGGTCATTCCCGAATCCAAAGAATATTACCTGCAAGATTGGTTAAATTGGATGATGGATTATTTTGTCCCTATGGCATACACGGATAGCCCTTACAGTTTTGAAGACTCATGCAAAATGGCAAAACCTAAGCAAGGTGCATCCAAAGTCTTAATGGGAATTGGAATATACACCTTTAACGATTCATCCATTTTAATTAAAGAAATAAACTTGACAAGGCAATATCAATTAAGTGGCTGGGCTCTATTCAGAGAAAATTACCTTTACAATGATGATTTTATTAACACCATTAAGAACATTGACCAAATCCTTAACACAAATATTTCTACACCTACGATTTGGTATGATGACCCTAAAATATTTGTCATTATCATAGTTTTATGTTTTTTTTGGAATTATGGTTTTCAAAGAATTCTATCATTAAAAGTGTTCCCCCAATTAGGAGACTAAGCCCTAACATTAAAATTCCTATACAATAATAACCCGCACCTAAAATCTCAATTTTTTCCTCTGCCCCCATAGGTAAAGAGTGTTCATATCTGCTTAATTCTCCGAATGCCCAAAATCCAAAAACAGATAAGATTAATCCAATGATTAATAGAATAATTATCCACCTCAAGGTTTTTCTCTCCATTTACTATTTTATGAATAATGAATATAAGCATAACTCTGCAAAAAGTTAGGCATCTGAATGTTGCTCGTGCCTAAACCAATGGAAGACGTGGAACCCAACTGTTACGCTCTCCCCTGAGAAACTTAGCCAGCAGAAAAGCCTCTTCAGAGATTAACGTGTCAAGCGTTTGCTTTTCGCCGTGTTTTATTCTTGGAATCTGCACTTTACGGTTGAAGAGGTTGTTCAAGTCTTCAGCCAGCTTATCAGCTTCAAACTCGCATAAGTGTATGCGCTTACCCATCCTCAAATGCAAGATAAAATCAGTAACAGCCACAAAGTCGTTTTTATGGAATTTTGTCCTACGCTCAATTATGAAGTCGTCTATCAAGTAGCGGTATAACTCCATAAAATCACACGCTAGGCTGGGTTTCCCATTCTGTAAGGCATGTAAAAACCCTAGGTAAGGCTCAAGCTTAGCCTTTAACAACGCCTTATAAACCCTACACTTTAAAACGTAATAGCCAAAATTGAAAACATTGTTAAGTCCATCATAAGCCTTAAAACCAACACGCCTTTCCGGTCTAATCTTCTCAGGAAACAAACTGAAGATTTGACTAAAATAGTGCTGTGAAGCTTTACCCTCAATCTGGTTAAGCCTATAACGAGCATCCCCAAGGCTATCACAGTTTAAAGCTTCAACTCTACTTTTAAGAGCTGAAAAATCGAGCTGCTCCAAGCCATATTTCCTTAAAACCAAGTTTTGACCTTCAATTTTGGATAAGACTATTGTTTTAGCAATCTCCAAGCCCTTACCGTTTTCCAAAGCTTTATACTGAGCAACCCTAGTCGCAACATGACTGTCATCCTCAAGGCTTTTCAAAACAGCTACAACCCTATTCCTCTTAGTCATTATGTAAGTGTCAACATTCCAAAGCCCTAGGGAAATTAGGCTGTCAACGGAAACATAAGAGCCACTTTTCAAAATGCACTCGCCAATCTCCCTCTCAAAATATGGATAACGCTGAATCTCTCCAGACTTTCTCTTTATAAGAAAAGCGCCCTCAGAAACACCCATGTAATCGCCAACGCCTAACTCAATCCGCAAAACCTTAACAGGCTTAACCATGCCGTTATCACCTTGATTTAGTCACAGCCAACAAGACCTTATCCGCATCCAACATATCCAACAACTTGGCACACTTGAAAACTCCGCTTAAGTCAATTGCCTCAAGAGGCAAGCGCTTACCACCCTCAAACAACACCGTAACGGTA